>Ga0070741_10008044_pt1 | contig 21410 bp, 13 predicted proteins | sample Coa_R1_4_FD_66440 | JGI IMG/M metagenome (GOLD analysis project Ga0070741, IMG submission 66440) | Surface soil microbial communities from Centralia Pennsylvania, which are recovering from an underground coalmine fire - Coalmine... | ecosystem: Environmental > Terrestrial > Soil > Unclassified ... | reverse complement strand
GCTTATGGAGTTCAGTCGGGAGTTGCGTGAGGACGTGCTTTCTGGCGAGATCACGGTCTCGTTCCGGCTCTGGAGCCGGCCGAAGGTGAAGCCGGGCGGCCGCTACCGCGTCGGCAGCGGCCAGATCGTGGTCGACTCGGTCGACTTGGTTCCCTTCTCCGCCATCGACGAGGCCGACTTGCGACGCTGCGGCGACGCGGATCTCGAATCGCTGCGGCGGCGGGCCGCCCACGCCGGACCCGTCCACGACGACACGCTCCTGTACCGAATCGAATTCCACGTCGCCGATTAGGATCAGGCGGTCGCGGCGCGGGGCGCCTCGGCGAAACATACTCAGCGTTCGTGTACGACGCCGTGTCACGTTTGCTTCGCACCGCGTACCTGATGGATCATCAGCTACGCGCGAAGGAGTGATCGTGACCCACCCGCTTGGAAGCCGCACCGAACCCACCGTGCCGGCCGCCCGCAATCCCGTAACCCAGGGTTCGACGGGATACGCGGTCGTCGATGTGGAGACCTCGGGCTTCCACCCGCCGAAGGCGGAGGTCGTGGAGATCGCGATCGTGCACGTCGACGGCGGTGGGCGGATCACCGGCAGCTGGGACACGCTGATCCGGCCGCTCGGCTCGGTCGGTGCGACGCACGTCCACGGCATCACGGAGGCCATGGCCCGCGACGCGCCGAGTTTCCGCAGCGTCGCCTCCGCCCTGCACAGCCTGCTGGTCGGGCGGGTGGTCGTGGCTCACAACCTGCCGTTCGACGCGAAGTTCCTCATCGCGCACTTCGCTCAGGCAGGCATCGCAGCGCCCGAAATCCGTGACGGGGTGTGCACCCTGCGCGTCGCCAAGCGGTACATCCCCGCCTCTCGCCACCAGCTCGCCGACTGCTGCCGACACGCGGGCATCGCGCTCACCGACGCGCACAAGGCGATCGGCGACGCTACAGCCACCGCAAAGCTGCTCGGGTATTTCCTGCGGCTCGGCGTGCCACTGCCCGGCAGCCCCGTCCTGTCCGCATCTCTCCTCCCGCAGCAGCGCGAACCGGTGGAGAGGCTGCTGCGGCCGCGCGTCGGCCGCCTCGGCCAGCGATAGCTCGCCCGCGGCTCGACGCGGCTTGTGCAGAGCCGAGCTGCGCTGCGCGGGCGCGTTACGCGTTGGCGACCAGGTTCGTGCAGTAGGGGAGCACGTTCTTCTTCGTTCCGGCCGCTGCGATCACCGTCGCCCGGTCGGCACCCTTGAGGACCGACGGCCAGCCGTTTCCGGCGGCGACGACGGAGCGGCACAGATCGAGCAGGGTGGGCGACGCGGTCGGCGCTGCTGTGCTCGCAGATGGCACCGGGACTGCCGAGGTCTGCGCGCCCGTGCCGGTGCCGGTTCCCGTACCGGTACCCGTGCCCGCGCCAGTGCCTGACGTCGAACCGGCCGCCGCCTGGGTCGCGCCCAGCACCATGCCTCCGGCGACGCCGGTCGTGGACTGCGGCGAGCCGGGGGGCGTGTGCTCGTTCGCGGTGTTCTTGGTGGCGCTGCTCGAGGTGGCCGCCGGGACGGCGCCGTACGGCTCGAGGACGGTGCTCGGATGGCTCGAGTTCGATCCGCCGTTGAGCTCCGAGGCACCGAGGCAGGCCGCGGCGAGCCCGATGATCGCCAGCGCGATCGCCGCGCCCAGCGCGATCACGCTGCGCCGCCGCGGGGACTTGAACAGGCTGCCCGCGAACTGCGCGGCGCCGGCCGTGGGATGCACGCCGACGCTGGCAAGGTCGTGTTCGGCGGAGCGGGTCGGCTTCGTCCGCGCGGCGACCCGCCGGTACGCCCGGATCGCGGCGATGGTCGAGCTCAGTACGCCGCGCATGCCGTCCCCATTTCCCTGTCGCTTGATACGTCGTCACTTGACCACAACCAGGGTGCCACCGGCAAGAGCGCAACCTGCGGTGCTTACATAGCTTGTGACAAAAGCCGGGCGGCGCCGTCCGGGGCTTCTGTCGGCGCGCTGAGGCATGCTGGTGGCATGACACCGGAATCGGAGGACCGCACTGACGCCCGGAGCTCGGGGGCACCCGACTCGTCGCCGGCCGTCTCGGTGATGCTGATCGTTCCCGACGCGGACGCGGCGGTCGCTTGGTACAGGAGTGCCCTCGGAGCCGGGCAGCTGTGGGACCTGGGCGGCGTGGCGGGCCTGGAGATCGGGGGCGCCCCGTTCTTCCTGCACGAGGTCAATCCGAAGAATCCCGCCGAGGCGAGCCCGATCCAGATCGGCGCCACGAGCACGCGCGTCGAGCTGTTCGTCGATGATCCTGACGAGTTCATCCGCCGTGCCGTCGCCGCAGGTGCGACCGGGGGAGCTGAGGTCGAGGAGCACGACATGCCGTGGGGAGTGCATCGCCAAGGCGGCTTCACCGACCCGTTCGGGCACCGGTGGTCGGTGGGCGACAAGTCACCGCTGCGTGCGTTCCCGCGCTGATCGGCGCGAGTTGCGTCGCTGAGCTCTGAAGCGCGGCGCCGGTTCGCTATCGGCCGGCGACTTGTGGGATGAGCGAGCGGGAGCCGCTCGCCAGGATGGTGGAGATCAGTGCCTTGACGGCCGGACGCTGCTCGGCACGCGCGTTGGCCAGCAGCACCAGGTCAATGTGGCCGAGTTCCGGCAGCCGGTGCGCCGGGCCCAGCGCGGTGAGCTGCGCCGGAACGAGGCTGGCTGCCATCGCCGAGATGCCGATTCCGGCCGCCACGGCCGCGATCAGGCCGTTCACCCCTCGGCAGACACAGGCGCTGCGGTAGGGCAGTTGCGCCCGGTTCAGCGCCTTGCGTATCTCAGTGCGCGACAAGCTCGGCGCCGGGTAGACGACCAGCGGCACCGGCTTGCTCAAGTCGAGCCTGGTGGACTGCGTGCCGACCCACACGAGCCGGTCGCGCTTGACCAGCTGGCCGCGCTCCTCGCCGTCCAGGCGCTTGCCGATCAGGACGTCCAGCTTGTCGTTGGCCAGCCACTCGTGCAGCATTCCGCTCTGGTCGACGGTCAGGTAGAAGTCGACCTGCGGATTGTCGCGCCGAAATTCGCGCAGGATCTGCGGCAGCCCGGTCAGCGCGAGGTCGTCCGAGATGCCGATGCGCAGCCGACCGCGCGGCCGGGTGCCGCTGAAATAGGCGGCGGCCTGCTCGTGCGCGGCCAGGATCGTCTTCGCGAAACCGATCATCGCCTCGCCGTCCGGGGTCAGCGCCAGCGAGTGCGTCGTGCGGTGCACCAACACCCGCCCCACCTGCTGCTCCAGGCGCCGGATGTGCTGGCTCACGGTCGGCTGCCGGATGCCCAATCGCTCGGCGGCCTGCGTGAAGCTGCCAGTCTGTTCCACCGCGAGCAGCGTGGCGAGGAGCTCGGGATCGTAGGCGGTCATAACAGCACCCTATAACTGCTCATCGGATCATCGGCCTTCTCTATGAGCTTTTCGCGGCAGAGAATGGCAGCACCGCATTACCTGCGAGAGGCTTTCCCGTGACTTCGGCGGCTACCGTCCGACATCCGATCTCGATTTCGCCCGACTCCTCGAATTCGTCCGACTCCGCGAACCTGTCTAGCTCCGCCGGTTCTCCGAGCTCTTCAAACTCTTCCAGCTCTGCAAAGTCTTCCAGCGGCGCCTTCGCGGCACTCCGCTTCCGCGCTTACCGGACCTACGTCGCCGGGCAGAGCCTGGCCAACATCGGTGCGTGGATGCAGAGTGTCGCGCAGGACTGGCTGGTGCTCCGCCTCACCGACAGCGCCACCGCCGTCGGCATCACCATGGCGCTGCAGTTTCTCCCGATGCTGCTGTTCGGCGTGCACGGCGGCCTGCTCGCCGACCGCTGCCCGAGGCGCCGGCTGCTGCTGGCCACGCAGAGTGCGAACGCGCTGCTCACCGGGGCGCTCGCGGCGCTCACCATCGTCGGGGCGATCCGCGCCGAGCACGTCTACGTCTTCGCCTTCCTCTGCGGGCTGGTCTTCGTGGTCGACGCGCCCACCCGCCAGGTCTTCGTGGCCGAGGTGGTGCCGCCGCAATACCTGCAAAGCGCGATCTCGCTCAACGGCGCGGTCTTCCAGGCGACCCGGCTCGTGGGTCCGGCCGTGGCCGGTCTGCTGATCGGGACCGTCGGCACCGGCTGGGCGTTCGCGGCGAACGCACTGTGCTATCTCGGGCCGACGGTCGGGCTGCTGCGACTGCGCGCGAGCGATCTCATCCCCGCCGCCCCGCCTGACCGCGAACCCCGGCCGCTGCGCACCGCGCTGCGCCACGTCCGCGAGCGCCCGCAGGTGTTCTGGACCATCTTCCTGGTCGGCGTCGTCGGAATGTTCGGCCTGAACTTCCCGATCGTGCTGACCGCGATGGCGAGCCGGACCTTCTCCGCCGGAGCCGGCATGTACGGGCTCTTCAACGTGGTGCTCGCGGTCGGCTCGGTGGCCGGCGCGCTGCTGGCCGGCGGCCGCCCGGCCGGCCGGCTGCGGCTGATCGTCATCCTTGGCGGCCTGTTCGGCCTCTTCCAGGCGCTCGACGCGGTGGCGCCCGACCTGCTCGGCTTCCTCGTGCTGCTCATCTGCATGGGCGCCGCGAACCTGGCGTTCCAGGCGATGGCGAACGCGTCCGTCCAACTGCGGGTCGACCCGCAGGTGCGGGGCCGGGTGATGGGCCTCTATCTGATCGCGTTCATGGGCGGGACCCCCATCGGCGCGCCGATCATCGGGGGACTCACCAATCACTTCGGCGCGCGGGCCGGCATGCTCGCCTGCGGCCTGATCCCGATCGTCGCCTGCATCATCATCGTGCTGATAAGGGGCGGTCGGCTGCGGGCCTCCGCCGTCATTTGACCGCACCGACGGTGACGCCGCGGGTCAGGGTGCGCTGGAAGATGAGGAAGAAGACGATCGCGGGCAGGATGCCGAGCAGCCCGGAGGCGGCCTGCATGGTCACGTCGACGATGTGCTCGCCCTGGGCCAGGCCGAGCGCGACCGGAACGGTCTGGTTCTGGTTGGAGACCAGGAAGACCAGCGGGAGCAGGAACTCGTTCCAGGTCCAGATGAAGAAGAAGGTCAGCAGCACCACCAGGGTCGGGCGGCTGATCGGGACGACGACCCGCCACAGGATCCGCCAGGTCCCGGCCCCGTCGATGCGCGCGGCCTCCAGGATCTCGCGCGGGAAGGCGCCGAGGACGGAGGAGAGCAGGTAGGTGCCGAAGGCGCTTTGGACGACGGTGAAGATGATGATGATCGCCGTGCGGGTGTCGTACAGGCCGACCTGCTTGGCCAGGTAGTAGAGCGGATAGACCAGGCCCTCCTGCGGCAGCAGGTTCGCGATCAGGAAGGCGACGATGATCCACGTGCGTCCCCGCACCCGTCCGATGCCGAGCGCGTAGGCGTTGAGGATGGACAGCAGTACGGCCAGGATCGCGACCGCCGCGCTGATCAGGGTGCTGTTGAGCAGCACCTGGCCGAAGTCGACCAGGTTCCAGAAGGTCTTGAGGTTGGCCAGGCTCAGGCCGTGCGGCCAGGCGAGCGGCCCGTGCGCGGCGTAGTCCGTGCTGGTCTTGACCGCGTTCATCGCGACGAGCCCGAAAGGGGCCAGCATCAGCAGCGCGGCCAGCACGAAGGCGATAAGCACCGGGTAGCCGCCGCGGCGGCGGGCGCCGGTGCGGTTGCGGGCGAGGCGGGCGGTGTACACGGACACGGTCAGACCTCCTCGTCGTCGCGCCGGCGGAACTGCACCGTCACGAAGACCGCCGTGATGACCAGCGTGATCAGGGCGAGCACGGTGGCGGTGGCGGCGCCGTAGCCGACCTGCGTCTTCTCGAAGAAGTTCTGATAGGAGAAGTAGGAGGGGATGTCGGTCGAGTAGCCCGGCCCGCCGCGGGTGAGCACGTAGATCGGCGCGAACGCCTTGAGCGCCGCGATGGTGCACATCAGCAGTACGACGTAGAACTCCGGCCGGATCTGCGGGACGGTCACGTGCCAGAACCGGCGGGCCCACGAGGCCCCGTCCAGTTCGGCGGCCTCGTACAGCGTCGGGTCGATGCGTTGCAGCCCGGCCATGAAGACCACCAGCGGGAAGCCGATCTGGATCCAGACCATGACCGCCATGACCGAATACAGCGCGGTCTTCGGGTCGCCGAGCCAGTCGTGCGCCAGCGGCCCGAGGCCGACGTCGCGCAGCGCCGAGTTGAGCACGCCGTTGTCGGGAGCCAGGATCCAGCCCCACACCACGCCCATGACCGCCAGCGGCATCACCTGCGGCAGGTAGATGCAGGCGCGCAGCACGCTGGCCGTGCGCGGCCCGAACTTCTTGCCCAGATAGTCGAACAGCGCGGCGGCCACGACGAGGCCCAGCACCGTCGGCACGACGGCCATCGCGACGATGAGCAGGACGTTGTGCCAGAACGAGGACCAGAACACCGAGTCGGCCACCAGCCGCCGGTAGTTGCCCAGGCCGATCCACGTCATGGGGCCGACGCCCTGCCAGCGGTTGAAGCTGATCCAGACGTTCATCCCGAACGGCACCGCGATCACGGCCGCGAAGAGGACCGCGCCGGGCACCAGGAACAGCGGGTAGCCGCGGCCGGTGCGCCGGCCGCGGCGGCGCCGGGCGGCGCGCGCCGCCCGATCCGGCGCCGCCGCCTCGGTCCGGCCGGCGGCTGCGGCCACGCTCACTGGTTCAGGCCCTGCTGGTACGCGGTCTGCAGGCTGCCGAGCACCGAGTTCGGGTCCTTGCCGTTGATCAGGTCCTGGGTCGCGGCGGTCAGCGTGTCGTAGAACCCCGGCACCGGCCAGTCCGGGTAGTAGGCCAGGCCGCCCGAGGCGGCGAGCGTGTCGTAGTGCTGAATCAGCTCCTTGGCCTTCGGGTCGGTCACGTCCGCCGGGTTCGCGGCCACCGGGACGGCGCCCTTGTTGGCGATGACGTCCTGCACGTCCTTCTGCAGCGTGATGTTGATGAAGTCGTAGGCCAGCTGCTTGTTGCCGGACTTGCTCGGCACGACCCACAGGTTGCCGCCGGAGCCGGGCACCAGGCTGCTTCCGGGCCACAGGAACGTGTCCCAGGCGAAGTTCTTGATCTCGGACTCGAAGGTGCCGTACCACCAGCTGCCGGAGACCATCATCGGGCTCTTGCCCGACTCGAAGGCGTTGCCCATGTCGGTGGCCTTCAGGCTCACCGAGTTCTTGGCGATGTAGCCCTTGCGCACCCAATCGGCGAGGGTGCTGGCGGCGTAGCTCCAGGCGGCGTCGTGGAAGTCGGCCTTGCCCTTGATCTGATAGTCCGTCACCCAGGCCGGGTCGGCCTTGCTGAGCGCGAGGTCGTAGAGGTACTGCTGCGCCGGGTACTCCGCGCCCGCGTCCGCCAGCGGGGTGATCCCGTTCTTGACGAAGGTGTCCATGGCGGCGGTGAAGTCGGCGAAGGTCTTCGGCACCGGGACGTGGTACTTGTTGAAGAGGTCGACGTTGTAATAGACCATCGCGTACTCGGCGTAGTTCGGGATGCCGTACCAGTCGCCAGAACCCATCACGCCGTTGCTGTACCGCGAGGTTACCGCGAGGTTCGAGCTCAGCTTCCGGTCCCAGCCGTACTGGGCGACCTCGGGGGTCAGGTCGGTGAGCAGGCCCTGCTTGGAGAGCAGGCCGGCCGTGGCGTTGCCCTTGTTGTACTCCAGGATGTCCGGCGCGTTGCTCGAGTTGAGCACCATCGCAGCGGTCTTCTGAAGCTGTTCGAAGGTCTTGGTCTCCACCTTGACCGTCACGCCCGGGTGCGCCGCCTCGAAGTCCTTGACCGCCTGGCTCCAGGCCAGGCCCATCGCGCTGTCCGCCGCCTCGTAGTGCCAGAGCGTGAGCACCCTGCCCGCGGCGGATCCGGAGCCGCCGCTGTTGCAGGCGGTGAGCGTCGTCGTTGCGGCGACCAGGGCCGCCATGATCAGTGTCGTCCTTCTCGGCCTGCCCGTGGCGAGCATCGCGGCTCCTCGTCGTCGAAGCGCTTCGATTCACCGGGGATGGTAGACGCTGACCTTCATCAGCACAATGCTTTTCCACAGGCAATCGATCAACGAACTGAACCGTTTAATCGTCGAAGCGCTTCGAAAAGCGGCACGGCTCGCAACAGGGCGCACGCGAACAGCCGGCCGGCTGGTCGGATCCGGCTGGTCCAGGTCGGGCCGGGTCCGGTCAGTTGATGTCGAACTCGTTTCCCTCAGGGTCCTTCATCCCGACCGCGTAGTGGTCGAGTCCTTCCTGCGCCATGACCACGGTCAGGGTGGCGCCCAGCTCGACGAGGCGGGCGGCCTCGGCGTCCACGCGCTTCTTGCGCGTCTCGATCGGGTCCGTCCGGTCCCCGCTGGCGTGGATGTCGATGTGCAGCCGGTTCTTCACGGCCTTCGGGTCCGAGACCACCTGGAACCAGATCGCCGGCCCGCCGCCGTGCGGGTCGCTGATCCGGTCCGCGCCCCCGGTCAGCTCCTCTTCCGGCACGCCGATGCTGCGGTAGAAGTCGTCCCAGGCGGCGAATCCGGCCGGAGGCGGCGCGAGTTCGTAGCCCAGGGCGGCGGCCCAGAACCGGGCGAGGCGGTCGGGGTCGGCGCAGTCGATCACCAGCTGGTAGCGGACGGACATCGGGGCTCCCTTCGCGGCGCTCGGCCAGACGGCCTGCTCGGCATCCTGCCAGCCGCCGCCGACAGCGCCCGCTGCTCAGCCGCGCAGCTCCGGGAACTGCTCGTCGCGCCACTCGGTGAGCTCGGTCTCGCCCTTGGCGGCCTGCTCCTCGCGCCCGCGCAGGTCCACGCGGCGGATCTTGCCGGAGATCGTCTTGGGCAGCGCGAAGAACTCGATCCGGCGCACCCGCTGATAGGGGGCGAGATGCTCCCGGGCGTGCTTGAGGATCTCGAACGCGATCTCCTTCGACGGCTCGTAACCGGCCGCGAGCGCGATGTAGGCCTTGGGTACCGCCAGGCGCAGCTCGTCCGGCGCGGGTACGACGGCCGCCTCTGCCACGGCCGGGTGCTCGATGAGCACGCTTTCGAGCTCGAAGGGGGAGATCTTGTAGTCCGACGCCTTGAACACGTCGTCGGTGCGTCCGATGTAGAAGATGTATCCGTCAGCGTCCTGAGACGCGACGTCGCCGGTGTGGTAGTAGCCGCCGGCCATCGCCTCGGCGTTGCGCTCGGGGTCGCCCCGGTAGCCGGTCATCAGGCTCATCGGCCGCCTGGCGAGGTCGACGCAGATCTCGCCTTCCCGCGCGGTTCGCCCCGTCAGCGGATCCACCAGCACGATCGGCACCCCGGGCAGCGGCAGGCCCATGGAGCCCGGCTTGACCGGCATGCCGGGCACGTTGCCGACGGCGAGCGGCAGCTCCGTCTGCCCGTAGCCGTCGCGGATCGTCAGTCCCCACGCCTTGAGCACCCGGTCCAGCACCTCGGGGTTGAGCGGCTCCCCGGCCGACAGCAGTTCCCGCAGCTGTCCCGGCCCGCCGGACAGATCGGCCTTGATCAGCATGCGCCAGACCGTCGGCGGCGCGCAGAAGGTGTTGACCCCGGCCCGGCGGATCTGGCCGAGCAGCGTGGCCGCGTCGAACCGGGTGTAGTTGAACACGAAGATCGTCGCCTCGGCGATCCAGGGCGCGAAGAAGCAGCTCCACGCGTGCTTGGCCCAGCCGGGCGAGGAGATGTTCAGGTGCACGTCGCCCGGCGTTGCCGCCACCCAGAACGAGGTGGCCAGGTGGCCGACCGGATACGAGACCTGATTGTGTTCGACCAGCTTCGGCCGGTTCGTGGTGCCCGAGGTGAAGTAGAGCAGCTGCGGGTCCGACGGCGCCGTGCCCGGGTGTCCGGCCGGCGGCGCGTCGAGCTGATACGCGTCGCGGTACGCGATCCACCCCTGCGGCGCCTCCCCGACGGCGAACCGGCCGTAGTCGCCGGCCACGGTGTCGAACTTGCCGATGTCCGCGGCGTTGACCAGCACGTGCTTGACCTCGCCGCGGGTCACCCGGTCGGTCAGGTCCGCCGGGCCCAGCGCGGTGGTCGTGGGAAGGATGACCGCGCCGAGCTTCATCACCGCCAGCATCGACTCCCACAGCTCGACCTGGTTGTTCAGCATCAACAGCACGCGGTCGCCGCGGTCCACGCCGTGTGCCGCCAGATGCGCGGCGACCTGGTCCGAGCGGTGCGCGATCTCGTCGAAGGAGTAGCGCGCCTCGGACCCGTCCTCCTCGACGATCCACAGCGCCGTTCGCGGCACGCCGCGGGCGATCGCGTCGAACCAGTCGATCGCCCAGTTGAACCGCTCCCCGAAGTCCGGCCAGGCGAACCGGGCGACCGCGGTGCGGTAGTCGCGGGAGGAGGCCTGCAGGAAATCTCGGGCGGCGCGGTACCGCTCGGTGGTCGACTGCGTCATCGTCAGCACTCTCCGGGGCAGCGGGCGGCGGGAACGAGCCGGGCGGGCCGTCAGGGACAGTATTCCGCGCGCCCCCGTTGACAAGACCGCCTAACGGGTGAGTGATGCGAAGATGGAGAGAAGTAGTGCGTCTTCGCGCACCGGGCCCACCCGCCGTGCGCTCCTGTCTGCTTCAGCCGCCACAGCGGTCGCGGCGCCCCTGGCCGCGGGTACGACGGCACGCGCCGCCAGTTCCGCCGCGGCGCCGCTGCGCCGGCGGGAACCGGACCCGGCGCTGCGGGCCCTGATGCGCCGGATCGACCCGGACCGGCTGCGGGCTACGGTGCAGCGGCTGACCGAGTTCGGCACCCGGCACACCCTGTCCAGCCAGACCGACCCGAACCGCGGCATCGGCGCCGCCACCGACTGGGTGATCGCGCAAATGGACGCGATCGCCGCCATGTCGAACAGCGCGATGACCGTGCAGCGGCAGTCGTTCATCCAGCCGGTCTCGTCGCGGATCCCGGTCCCCACCAAGATCACCAACTGCATCGCCACGCTCAAGGGCACCGCCACGCCCGAGCGCTTCTACGTGGTCACCGGGCACCTGGACTCGCGGGTGACCGACGTCCTGGACTTCACCAGCGACGCCCCCGGCGCCGATGACGACGCGTCAGGCGTCGCCGTCGTGCTCGAACTCGCCCGGCTGTTCGCGACCCGTCAGTTCCCCGGCACCGTCGTGTTCGCCGCCGTGGCCGGAGAGGAGCAGGGCCTCTACGGATCCGCGTTCATGGCCCAGCAGATGAAGGCGGCCGGCGCCGACGTGCAGGGCATGTTCAGCAACGACATCGTCGGGGCGAGTCAGGCCTGGGACGGCACCCCGCCGAACCCGCACAGCCTGCGGCTGTTCGTGGAGGGCATCCCGACCGCGGCCACCGCGAGTCAGATCTCGCTGATGCAGTCGGTCGGCGGCGAGAACGACGGCGCGACCCACCAGCTCGCCCGGTTCGTCGCCGAGTCCGCCCCGCGCGAGCTGACCGGCGTGGACATCCGGGTGATCTGGCGCCGCGACCGGTACCTGCGCGGCAGCGACCACCTCTCGTTCCAGCAACAGGGCTATCCGGCGGCCAGGTTCACCGAGCCGCGCGAGAACTTCGACCACGAGCACCAGAACACCCAGGTCGTGGACGGCGTCCAGTTCGGCGACCTGATCGAGTTCGTCGACTTCGACTACCTGGCCCGCGTGGCGAGGGTGAACGCGGCCGCGCTGTGGTCGCTGGCCACCGCGCCGGCGACGCCGAAAGGCGTGCAGATCCACACCACGCCGCCGGGCACGCTGTCGGGCACCAACCTCACGACGCTGAGCTGGACCGCGAACCCCGAGGCCGACCTGGCCGGGTACGAGGTCGTCCTGCGCGAGACCACCTCGGCCGACTGGACCTCGGCGATCGAGGTCGGCGACGTCACCGCCGTCACGCTCGACATCTCGAAGGACAACGTGCAGTTCGGCATCCGAGCCGTCGACCGGGCCGGCCACCGCAGCCCCGTCGGCTTCCCGCAGGTGGCCGCCTAACGGAGCGGCCCGGCCGTCACCTGCGATCGAGGTGCGCGCGCACCGCCTCGGCCTCGGGAACGCCAAGGTGCTGATACCGCGCCAGGGCGTCGAGCCAGCGGTCTCGGGCGCGAGCGAGCTCGCCCCGGGCCTCGGCGGCGCGGGCCAGCCCCTCGATCGCAAGGGCCTGCTGGTAGTGGTCGCCCGTCTGCCGGCTCAGCGCGAGCGCGCGCTCGTGCTCGCGCTGAGCCTCGTCGTGCCTGCCGACCCCCGAAAGCGCCTGGCCGTGGCCGTTGCGGGCGACCGCCTCAAGGTCCTGCGAACCGAGCTGATCTACGAGCGCGAACAGCGCGTCGTATTGCTCGAAGGCCTCCGGGTGCCGGCCCAGGTCCCGGTACACCGCGGCGAGCGTGCGCAGCGACTCGGCCTCGCCGGTGCGGTTGTTCATCTCGCGGTTGATCTCCAGGGCGCGGCGCAGGTGCGCGAGCGCTTCCTCGCCTCGGCCGATGCGTCCGTACACGTTGCCGAGGCTGGTGAGCACGACGGCTTCGTTGGTCAGGTTTCCGGTCTCCTGCTGCAGGCGCAGCGCCTCGGACAGGACGTGCAGGGCCTCCTTGTATTGTCCGGTCCTGCCGTAGACCGATCCGAGGTTGCCGAGTGCGTTGGCCTCGCTCAGCTGGCTGCCCGTGTCGCGGGCGATGACCAGCGCCCGCTGATAGTGCTCCGCCGCCTCCTGATAGCGGCCCAGGTGCCAGTAAATCAGCCCTATGTTGTTCAGGGCGATACCCTCGTCGGTGCGGCGGCCGAGCATGCGCAGCAGCTTGATGCTGTGCCCCATGGCGGTCAGCGCCTCTTGGTTGCGGCCGAGCCGCCACTGGCTGATGCCGATCGCACCCAGCGCGCGCGCCTGTCCGTAGCCGTCGCCGATTGCCCCGCAGGCCTTCATCGCGGCGGTGTGCAGCACCAGGGCGTCATTGTGGCGGCCGGTCGACATCAGGTGCCGCCAGAGGATCATGGAAAGCTCGCCCGCGGTCTGCGGCCGGCCGTGCGACGCCGCGTTCGCCGCCGCCGCGAGCAGGTTCGCGTGCTCGTTCTCCAGCCAGGCGCGGGCCGCGGCGGCATCGCGGAACGGCGGCGCGGGATGCGCGGGCGTGTCATAGCGCGGTCGCCGGTGTGCCTCGTAAGGGTGGAGGGTGTCCATCGCGGCGCCCGCCGACTGCGCGTACCAAGTCAGCATCCTGCGGGCACTGTCCGCCGCGCTCTGCCCGCCGTCCGTCATCGAGATCAGCTCGCGTGCGTAGAGGCGCAGCAGATCGTGGTAGCGGTAGCGCGCCCGGCTCGTCGACTCCAGCAGGTGCGCCTGCACCAGGCCGCCCAGCGCCTCGGCCACCGGCTCCGGGTCCTGCCCGAGCAGCGCCGCCGCGGCGAGCAGGTCGATGTCCGGCCCTTCGGACAGGCTCATCAGGCGGAACGCGCGGGCCGGATCCGCCGCGTCCGGGCCGGCCGAGGCCGGCAGCTCCGCGTAGCTGACCGCGAAGGTCGCCCGCACGGCCCGGTCCTCCGCCTGCAGTTCGTCGAGCCGGCCGCTCTCGTCTGCCAGCCGCTCGGCCAGCGCCGCCACGGTCCAGTCCGGCCGGGAGCCGAGCCGGGCGGCGGCGATCCGGATCGCCAGCGGCAGACCGGCGCAGCGGGCGAGCACCGCGTCCACCGCCTCGGGTTCCGCCGCGGCGCGCTGCTCGCCGATGATCCGCGCCAGCAGTGCGCGCGCTTCCTCGGGGCTGAGTACACCGAGGTCGAGTCGGCTCGCACCGTCGAGCGTGGTCATGGCGTGCCGGCTGGTTACCAGCACCGCGCTGCCCGCCGTCCCCGGCAGCAGCGGGCGCACCTGAGCCGGATCGCGCGCGTCGTCGAGCACGACCAGCACCCGCCGCGAGGCCAGCAAGCTGCGGTACAGCGCCGCGCGCTCGTCCTCCTCCCGCGGTAGCGCCTGGTCCTCCACGCCGAAACTGCGCAGGAAACGGGCCAGCGCGTCGGTCGGCGACACCGCGGACTCCCGGGTGCCGCGCAGATCGATGTGCAGCTGCCCGTCCGGGAAGTGCTCCCGCACGCGATGCGCTGCGTGCACGGCGAGCGTCGTCTTGCCCAGGCCGCCGGTCCCGCGCACGACACAGACGGACACCGCGGCACGTCCCGGCTCGTGCGGCGTATACGGCGGCGGCGCGAGGAGCGATTCGAGGTGCCGCACCAGCTCCTGCCGGCCGGTGAAGTCGGCGATGTCGGGCGGCAGTTCGGCCGGGGTCGGCCGGGATCGGTCGGCTGCCGGGCCGGCCTGGTCGGCGGTTGGCCGGGGTGCGGCTGCCGTCGTCAGGGGCACGGGGCGCGACTGCGACACGTCGTAGTCGAGGGCTGCGAGCGCCGGATCGGCGGCCAGGATCTGGGCATTCAGCCGTTGCAGCACGGGCCCGGGGTCCATGCCGAGGTCGTCGGCCAGCACCGCGCGCACGGACCGGTAGGCGGCGAGGGCGTCGGCCTGCCGTCCCGCGCGATAGCAGGCGAGCATCAGTTGGGCGTGGAAGTGTTCGCGCAGCGGGTGCCGCGCCGTCAGCTCGTGCAACTCGGCCAGCAGCTCGCTCGCCCGGCCGACGCGCAGGTCGGCGTCGATGCGCTGTTCCAGGGCGGTAAGGCGCTGCTCGACCCAGACGGGCACGGTCTGCCGGTGCAGCGCCTCGGATTCCACGTTGCCGAGCGGGTCTCCGCTCCACTGCGCCAGCGCCGCCGCCAGCAGCGCGGAGCGGCGCGCCGGATCGGCGGTGGCCTGGGGTGCGGCGGCCTCGCGCAGCAGGGAGCGGAAGCGCAGCAGGTCGAGGGCGTCGTCGTGCACCGTGATCTGGTAGCCGTCGGCGTGTGTGACGACCGGCGCCGGATCGTCGTCGCTGCCGATGACGCGCCGCAGTCGCATCACGTAGCTGTGCAGCGCGCCGCGTGCCTGCGCGGGCGGATGCTCGCCCCAGATCTGTTCCATCAGCGCGCCGACCGACACCACGTGGTTGGGCTCGGCCAGCAGCGCGGCCAGCAGGGCCCGCTGCTTCGCCGCGCGCACCGGGATCACGGCGCCCTCGCGCCTCGCCTCAAGCTGCCCGAGGACCCGGAACTCGTATGCGTCCCCCACCTGCCCTGCCCCCTGGTCGTGCCGCGCAGCTGCCGGACCCGTGGCGCGCCTGCCGTTCCGGCTCGTCGGCCAGCATGGCACAGCCCGCGACGCACGGCGAGTCAGAACGGCGTCAGCGGCGCGCCAGAGCCGGCGATCACACTCGACGCGGCAGGCGGCATCGGGTGCCGCCTCGGCATGGGGGAGGGGTCACGGTGACCTTTGGGAAGTTCGGCCTGCTCGCTACGATCGCGGTGGCGGTCGGCGCGGGACCAACGGGGGTGTTCGCCCCGGCGCTGCACGCGCCGCCGGAGCGAACAGCGCTTCCCGCGGTCACCGCGACCCCCCAATCGCCCGAGGCGAAGGCCCATGCGACGGGCCATCGGGTCCTGGTGCCCGCGCTGGCCACCGAAACCGGCGATACCTACGCGAATCCAAACGGAACGTACACGCTCGAACAGCACGCGCTGCCGTTCCGGGTCCGCCGTGGCGCCGCCTGGGTTCCGCTCGACCTCACGCTCAAGCGCTCGGCCGCCGGCGCCGTCTCCCCGGCCGCCGTGCCGACGCAGCTGGCCTTCTCCGGCGGCGGCAGCGCGCCGCTCGTTCAGTTCGGCAGCGCGGGAAAGCGGATCACCCTGACCTGGCCGGGCACGCTACCCGCCCCGGCGCTGTCCGGGGACAGCGCCACCTACCGCGACGTACTGCCGGGCGTCGACCTGAAGCTCCAGGCGCAGGCGGACGGCTTCGCCGAGGTCCTGGTCGTCAAGACCCGCGCCGCCGCGGCGAATCCGGCCCTCGCCTCGCTGCGCTTCGGGCTGGCCGCCGACGGCCTGACCGTCCGCACGACGCCGAACCAGGGCCTTGTCGCCAGCGACCGCGCCGGGCACGCGGTGTTCGACTCCTCCGCGCCGCAGATGTGGGACGCCGGCGCGCGCACCGCGGTGGGCCGCGTGGCGGTCAGCCCCGGCTCGCTGGCCGTGGTGCCAGACCGGGCGCTGCTCACGGACCCGGCGACGAAGTTCCCCGTCTCGATCGACCCGGACTTCCACGCCGGCCTGAACGGCTGGGCCGAGGTATACGCACAGCACCCGGACCAGAGCTACTGGGGCGGTGACGGAGACGGGGTGGCGAAGGTCGGCTACGCCTACGACTACACCGTGACCGTGCGCTCGTACTTCCAGTTCGACGTCTCGGCGATGGTCGGCAAGCACGTGCTGTCGGCCGAGTTCGACAACCTGGAGACCTACGCGCCCTCGTGCAGCGCGCGCCAGGTGGACCTCTACGAGACCGGCACGTTCAACGGCGGCATGACCTGGAACCACCAGCCCGGCCAGGTGCGCCAGCTCAGGAACTGGAACGTCGCTTACGGCTACAACAGCAGCTGTCAGGCCACGAACCTGGGCACCGACGCCACCGTGGTCGTCACCGACTCGCTCGGCAACGGCAGCAACCTCGCCCCGTTCATGTGGAAGGCCGACAACGAGGGCGACCACATGGCCTGGAAGAAGTTCGCCACCAACCCGGCGCTCATCGTGACCTTCAACTCCTACCCGGGGGCGCCGGGCGGACAGTCGGCCGGATACTCGGGGCACCCCGGCGAGTGGGGCTGCGGCAACGTGCCGAACCAGCCGTACATCGCCACCGCGGCTCCCGACCTGTACGCCACCGCGACCGATCCGGACGGCGGCAACATCGCGCTGCACTTCCAGTGGTACAACCACGGCGGCGGCCTGGTCGGCGAGACGACCACGCAGATGCAGGCCTCCGGCACGCAGTTCGACGTGCCGGTTCCCGCCGGGGCCTTCTCCGACGGCTCCACGATCGCCTGGCAGGTACAGGCCTTCGACGGAACCGACTGGGGCCCCTGGTCCTCCTGGTGCGACCTGACCGTCGATCAGACCGCGCCGACCGCCGCGCCGACCGCGACTTCCAACATCTATCCCCAGTGCACCGCGGGAGTCGCCTGCACCGGAGCGCCGGTCGGCTCCACCGGCGCGTTCACCTTCTCCGCCAACGGCGTCGCCGACGTCGCCGGGTTCCGCTACGGCGAGACCGACCCGCCGCAGTCGTACGTGGCCGCCGCGCAGGTCGGCGGCAGCGCCACCGCCGGAGTCACGCCGCCGCAGGACGGCCCGCAGGACCTTTACGTGCAGAGCGTGGACCGCGCCGGCAACCTCGGCCCGATCCTGAAGTACCACTTCTTCGTCGGCACCGGCACACCGCCCGTCGCCCGCTGGCCGCTGGACGGCTACGGAATGGCCGCGTCAGCACCCGAAGTCGACTACGGCACGCACAACGGCACGGTGAACACCCCGGTCGGCAACGCGCACTGGACCGACGGACGGATCGGCGACGCCATCCAGCTCGACGGCTCCTCCGGCTACGTCTCGACCGCCGGCGGACCGGTCATCGGCACCACCGGCTCGTTCAGCATCTCCGCCTGGGTGCGGCTCGACTCGGTGGACGACGTCTGGCACACGGCCGTCAGCCAGGACGGCAACGTGGAGAGCGGCTTCTTCCTGCAGTACCTCGGCGATGTGCACGAGTGGGCCTTCACCATGCCCGAGGCCGACGCGACCAACGCCGTGCCGGACCGCGCGACCTCCTCGACCGCGGCCGTGCAGGCCGGCGTGTGGACGCACCTGATCGGCAGCTACGACCCGGGCTCGGGTAAGCTCCAGCTCTACGTCAACGGCAAGCTCGCCGGGACCGCCACGCACACGGCGGCGGTGAACGCCACCGGCGCGTTCGACATCGGCCGCGCGAAGTTCAACGGCGCACCGGTGGACTACTGGCCCGGAGCCATCGACGAGGTACGCGCCTACAACCGCGTGGTCAGCGCCGCCGAGGCGCACGACCTTGCCACCGCGCCGACCGCGGAGCAGGCGTTCTACCCGCTCGACGAGGCGAACGGCGTGACCACCGCGGACCTCTCCGGCAACTACCGCACCGCCGCGCTGGTCGGCGGGGCCACCCGGGTGCCCGGCGTCGCCGGGAACGGCGCGGTGCAGCTGGACGGCTCGAGCGGCGAGATCGACACCGGAGCGCAGACCGTGCGCACCGACAACAGCTTTACGGTGACTGCGCAGGTCAGGCTGGACGCGAACAAGAACGCGCAGTTCGCGGTCAGCCAGGACGGCCCGCAGTCCAGCGGCTTCAAGCTCGGCTACCGACCGGACACGAACAAGTGGACCTTCGCGGTGTCCACCGCGGACGCCGCGTCGCCGAACTGGGCCCAGGTCGACTCCACCTCGACTCCGGAGACCCAGACCTGGACCTCCTTGGCCGGGGTCTACGACGCCGCCGCCGGACAGGTGCGCATCTACGTCAACGGCGCGCTGGAGGGCAGCCAGCCCGCGAGCATCGGCGCGAACGTCGCCGGGAACCTCGTGCTCGGCCGGGCGAAGCAGGGCGGCAATCCGGCCTCGTTCTGGAGCGGCGCTCTCGACGACGTGCACGTATACGCCGGAGTGCGCACCCAGGACCAGATCGACGCCGAGTATCTGAACCCTGTCACCACGCCGATCGACTACTACCCGAACCAGCTGACCAGGTACGCGGGCGAGTACGCCGCGCACTACGTCACCTCGGGCCCGGTCCCGGCCGACTTCCACATCGAGGGCTCGCTCGGCTGGCTCGTGCCGTCCGGTTACGCCCCCGCCGGGGCGCCCGCGACCTCGACGCTCTACTCCTGCCGCTACAACGGCGGACAGTTCGTCTCACTCGACCCGGGCTGCGAGGGAAACCAGTACATCGCGACCATCGGCAGCATCTACGCCTCCCCGCCCTCCGGGCAGCCGTCCAAGCCGATCTACCGCTGCCTGATCTCCTCCAACGGCGACCACTTCGTCTCCAACCAGTCCGACTGCGAGGGCACGACGACCGAGGGACTGCTCGGCTACACGCTCGGCTACGCGGTCCTCGAGCGCTACACCGGCCCCGGCGGCTGGCACTGGACCACCGCGACGGCGATCCCGGCCGGCTTCTACCCCGAGGGCGTGCTCGGCCTCGTGGTCATGCCGGGCCAGCCCGGAACGGTGCCGGTCTACAGCTGCCTGAACGGCAGCGACCAGTTCACCTCCACCGCGGCGGACTGCGGCGGGGCGAAGGTCGTCGAGCAGATCGGCGCGGTGTGGACCGCGCCGCCGGCCTCGGACGGCCACCGGTACGCGCCGCTCTACAACTGCACCATCACCGCGACCGGCAGCCACTTCGACTCGCTGGACCCGCACTGCGAGGGCCAGACGCCGCTGCGCCTGCTCGGCTACGTCATGTCCGGATGGTGAGCCGATGATCCGCGGAACGAGAGCCACGTCGTCGAAGAACACGAACTCACGGGGAGAGCGCAGCGTGCGCACATCGAGATCGCCATGGCGGCTCGGGGATCCGGCGCCCGGGTCAGGGCGCGGCGTCACAGCCGTAGTCCTGCTGGGCCTGGTCGCCGGGCTCCTGCCCTCAGCCGCAATGCCCGCGCGAGCGGGCCACAACACGCCGACACCGCTGCCGCAGGAGCGGCCGGTGCACGGCACCGTGCAGAAGGTCCTGCCCAAGCCCGCCGATCCCGCGTTCGCCGCGTCGGGTTCGAAGACGAAGGTGAAGGCCGGCGCCGGCGCCACATCGAAGGTGTCATGGCCGGCCGCCGGTTCCGCGACCGTCTCGCCGCTCGCGGCGGACGCCTCGCCGGCCCAGGCAAAGCACGCCTCGGCTGGCGCGGCGGCCGTGCACGCCGGCAACCTGCCGGTATGGGTCCAGGCGCATTCGGACTCTGTTACGCCGGGTTCCGTGAAAGTGAGCGTCCTGGACCGGTCCGCCGCCACGCGCGCGGGTGTCAGCGGTCTGCTGCTCACGGCGCTCGACGCGGATGCGGCGACTTCGAGCCCTGCGGCGACTTCTAATCCTGCGCTGGGTGCCAAATCCAATGCCAGCGCGGCTGCGGGCAGGGCACCCGCGGCTCAGATATCAGTGTCCGTCGACTACTCCGGCTTCCGCGACGCTTACGGCGGCGATTGGGCGCAGCGGCTGCGCCTCGTCCAGTTGCCCGCCTGCGCCGTGACGACTCCGAATGTGCCGGCCTGTCAAAAGCAGACTCCGCTCGGCAGCACGAACGACCCGAAGACGCAGCGAGTCAGCGCCCTTGTGCCGCTCGCCTCCGCCCACACGGCGTCGTCTGCGACCGTGCTCGCCGCGACCGCCGGCTCCTCCGGCAGCACCGGCGACTACACCGCGACCTCGCTCTCCCCGGCCGGCTCGTGGTCGGTGTCCGCGCAGAGCGGCAACTTCGGCTGGTCCTACCAGATGCGGGTGCCGCACGTCCCGGGCGACTTGATTCCGAAACTGGAGGCCGACTACTCGTCCGGCTCTGTCGACGGCGAGACGGTCGCCACCAACAACCAGCCGTCCTGGGTCGGCGACGGCTGGAATCTGTGGCCCGGCTTCGTCGAGCGCTCCTACGGCTCCTGCGCCGACGACACCTCCGGCGGCAGCCCGAAGACCGGCGACGAGTGCTGGATCACCGACAACGCCACGATTTCCCTGAACGGCACCAACTCCGAGCTGGTCAAGGACGCGTCCACCGGCGCCTGGCACCTGAGCAACGACAACGGGGCCAAGGTCGAGCACCTGACCGGCGCGGCGAACGGCGCGAACGGCGGCGAGTACTGGCGCGTCACCACCACCGACGGCACGCAGTACTACTTCGGCCTCAACCACCTGACCGGCTGGCAGTCGGGCAACCCGGAGACCCAGTCCACCTGGACCGCGCCGGTGTTCGGCAACGACCCGGGCGAGCCGTGCCACGGCGCGACCTTCGCCACCTCGTGGTGCCAGCAGGCGTGGCGGTGGAACCTCGACTACGTCGTCGACCGGCACGGCAACACGATCACTTACTACTACCAGCCGGAGACCAACTCCTACGGCCTGAACATCGGCGCGACCACGGTCTCCTACACCCGCGGTGGCACGCTGCTGCGCGCCGAGTACGGCACCCGCCAGGGCCAGGAGTACAGCGGCCAGGCCCCCGCGCGCGTTATGTTCAACACGGCGGACCGCTGCGCGCCGGGTACCGACTGCACTCAGCACAATGCGACGTCGTTCCCTGACGTGCCGTGGGACCAGAACTGCGCCTCGGCGTGCACGACGAAGTACTCGCCGACCTTCTGGTCCACCAAGCGTCTCGACACGATCAACACCCAGATACTGAGCGGCTCGGCGTATCAGAATGTAGATACCTGGAGCTTCGACCAGAGCTATCCCGACCCGGGCGACGGCACCGCCGCCGCGCTGTGGCTGCACGGCATCACGCACGCCGGCGACGTCGGCGGCAGCATCGCGCTGCCCGAGGAGACCTTCGAC
>Ga0070741_10008043_pt1 | contig 21412 bp, 22 predicted proteins | sample Coa_R1_4_FD_66440 | JGI IMG/M metagenome (GOLD analysis project Ga0070741, IMG submission 66440) | Surface soil microbial communities from Centralia Pennsylvania, which are recovering from an underground coalmine fire - Coalmine... | ecosystem: Environmental > Terrestrial > Soil > Unclassified ... | reverse complement strand
GGCCGCCGAACACCTTGTCGAGCAGCCACGCCCGCTTGAGGTAGAGGTGCACGTCGACCTCCCACGTGAAGCCCATGCCACCGTGCACCTGCAGCGACGACCGGGCGTTGGCGATCGCGGCCTGGCCGGCGAGGAGCTTGGCAGCGGCGACCGCGCGTCGCTCGTCGGCTGCGCCGGGGTCGTCGAGCGCCGCCGCCGCCGAGTAGACGGCCGCCCGCGCCGTGTCCGCCCGCACGAACATGTCGGCGCAGATGTGCTTGACGGCCTGGAACGAGCCGATGGGCTTGTCGAACTGCTGGCGCTCCTTGGCATACGCGACGGCGGCGTCGGTGCAGGCGGCGGCGATGCCGACGAGCTGCGCGGCGGTGACCGTCGCCGCCTCGAGCCACATCGGGTCGCCACGGCGCTCGCCCTGCCCGACGTTGTCGAGGCGGTGCACGGGCGTGAGCGGGTCGAGCTGCTCGGGTCGCTCGTGCGCCGTCACCGTGGCCGGGTCGACCTCCCACAGGCCCTCGCCGTCCATCACCAGCAGGGTGTCGGCGGCAGCGAAGTGCTCAGCGGAGGGGTCGTGGCGCTCGATGCCGGTGGCGACGGCGTCGTCGCGGTCGTTGAGCCAGCCCCACACCAACGGGCCCGGCACCAGCGCCCGGCCCAGCTCCTCGAACACGACGGCGGCATCGGCCACGCCGAGCTCGAGCTGGCGGGTCGTGAACACGCCCGCGGCGGCGAGCTCCTTCCACACCTCGGCGTCGAAGCCGGCGCGCAGGCGGTCCATCGGGAACCGTCCCTGACAGAGCGACCGGATGCCGTCGCGCAGCGCCTCCTGGTCCGACGAGAGGAGCAGGTTCACCGGGGCAGCCCCAGGATGCGCTCGCCGATGATGTTGCGCTGGATCTGGCTGCTGCCGGCGGCGATGGGCAGGGCGAGCACGCGCAGCCGCTCGTCCACCCACATCTCGTCGAGAGTGAGACGGCTGCGATCGAGCAGCCGGAAGGCCACGTCGCCCAGGCGCTGCACCAGCTCGGAGTACTGCAGCTTGACGAGCGAGCCGCCGACACCGGGTACGCCGGTTTGGGCCGCCTCCGACACGGTGCGCTGGGTGAGCGCCCACAGGCCGTCGAGCTCGGCGACCAGCTGGCCGACCTCACGCTGCAGGACCGGGTCGTCCCACTTGCCGAGGCTGCGGGCCAGCGTGGGCAGCTCCTCCTCGAGGAGGCGGCGGGTCGCCAGCATCTCGCCGACGAGCGACGTGCCCCGTTCGAAGCTGAAGGTCACCATCGCCACCCGCCAGCCATCGTTCTCCTCCCCGACGCGGTTGGCGACGGGCACGCGCACCTCGTCGAGGAACAGCTCGCTGAACTCCGACGAGCCGATCACCGTGCGCAGCGGGCGCACGTCGATGCCGGGCGTGTCCATCGGCATGATCAGCCACGTGATGCCGGCCTGCTTCTTGCCCTCGATGCTGGTGCGCACGAGCATCTCGCAGTAGTCGGCCACCTGGGCGAACGACGTCCAGATCTTCTGGCCGGTGATGACGTACTCGTCGCCGTCGCGCACGGCCCGGGTGCGGAGTGACGCCAGGTCGGAGCCGGCCGACGGCTCGGAGAAGCCCTGGCACCACACCTCCTCGCCCCGGAGAATGCGCGGCAGGTGGGCTGACTTCTGCGCGTCGGACGCCTCGGCGATGAGGGTGGGACCGGCATGCAGGAGGCCGACGAAGTTGACCCCGACGGTTGGCGCCTGGGCCTGCGCCAGCTCCTGGAGGAAGATCAGCGACTCGGTCGGCGACGCGCCTCGGCCGCCGTACTCGGCCGGCCAGTCGATGCCCGCGTAGCCGGCGTCGAAGAGTCGCCGCTGCCACTCGCCATCGAACGTGCGCCGGCCCGGCCAGTCCTCCCGATGCGGTTCGGGCGGGAGCGTCGGGAGCGTCTGCTGCAACCAGGCCCGTAGGTCGGCGCGGAAGGACGCTTCCTCCTCGCTGTCGCGCAGGTCCATCTACTGCCACGCCCCAAGGACGTCCGCCGTGGTCGTCACCGTGGCGACCAGGTTCAGCGTGTTCTGGAAGACGGCGTCGACGTACTCGGGCGGGAGACCGGCGACGGCGTCGCGCGGGATCACCACCTGGTAGCCGGCGTTGACGGCGTCGAAGGCGAGGTTGGTGATGGCGATGTTCACCGACACGCCGGTGGCGACGATCGTCGTGACGCCCAGGTTGCGCAGCACGGCGTCCAGGTCGGTGTTCCCCATCGGCGACAGGCCGTGGTAGCGGGTGAGGACGACGTCGGTGTCCTCAGGGCCGAGCTCCGGCAGCACCGTCGGCGCCAGCGGCGAGCCCTGCACCGCCATGAACAGGCGGGCGTTGCGGTTCGACCCCTTGCCGTCCGGCCGGCGGGTCGCCGTGCAGTGCACGACCGATGCACCGGCGGCGCGGGCGCCCCGCAGGAGGGCGGCCACGTTGTCGACCATCCCCTCGGCCGCCTTGGCCAGCTCGGGGAGGATGGAGTCGGGACCGACGACGCCGCGTTGCACCTCCGAGGTGACGACCGCCGTGTGCTCGGGGCGGACCAGCTCGCGCAGGTCGGGCATCAGAAGATCGTGTACCCGCCGTCGACGACCTCGCACTGCCCGGTGTGGAACACGAACTCGGGGTTGGCGAGGAACACCGCGATCGGGCCGAGGTCCTCGGGCGTGCCCCACCGCCGCACGGGCGTGCGCGTGGTGGTGTTGTTCATGAACTTCTCGTTGAGCTTGCCCATGGCGTTCATGTCGGTGTCGATCCAGCCGGGCAGGATCGAGTTGACGCGGATCTTGTGCCGCGCCAGCTCGACGGCGAGGCCGCGCGTGAGCGCGGTGAGGGCGCCCTTGCTGGCGCCGTAGTGCACCATCCGCTGCGCGCCGTCGATGGCGGACACCGACGACATCGTCACCAACGATCCACCCTCGCCGCGCTCGACCATGTGCCGGGCCGCTTCGCGCAGGGTGAGGAAGGCTCCCTCGAGGTTGACCCGCATCACCCGGCGCCACTCGTCGAGCGTCATGTCGGTGAAGTTCGACAGACCGCCGATGCCGGAGTTGGCGAAGCAGGCGTCGACCTTGCCGAGCCGCTCGACCGTGGCCGTGAACGCCTCGATCACCTGCTGCTCGTCGCCCACGTCGCAGATCTGGGCCACGACCTCGCGGCCCGTCTCCTTGAGGCGCGCCTCGGCGGTCGCGTTCTTGTCGGGGTTGGTGCCCCAGATGGCGATGTCGGCGCCGGCTTGCGCGCACGCCTCCGCCATGCCGAGGCCGATGCCGCCGTTGCCGCCCGTGACGAGGACCACCCGGCCGTCCAACTCGAACATGGGCCGAAATCTAACAGGGCGTCAGATCAGGCCGCAGGTAGCGTTCGCGGTCATGAACAGTCGCCCCACTGCCCTCGTCACCGGCGCCTCGAGCGGCATCGGGCTCGAGTTCGCCCGCCAGCTCGCCGCCTCCGGTCACGACCTGGTCGTGGTCGCCCGCGACGAACCGAAGCTCAAGGAGTTCGCGGCGTCGGCGCCGACCGACGTCGAGGTGCTGCGGGCCGACCTCACCGACGCCGGGGACCTGGCCGCCGTCGAGGCGCGGCTGGCCGACGCGTCCCGACCGGTCGACGTGCTCGTGAACAACGCAGGGTTCGGGACCATGGGCCCGTTCGCCACGCTGCCACCCGACGACGAGGAGCGCGAGATCCGCCTGAACGTGATCGCCCTCGTGCGGCTCACGCGCGCCGCGCTGCCGGGCATGCTCGAGCGCAAGCGAGGCGGCATCCTCAACGTGTCGTCGATCGGCGCCTTCCAGCCCGGCCCGTTCAACGCCACCTACTCCGCCACCAAGGCGTTCGTCAGCAGTTTCACCGAAGCCGTGCACGAGGAGGTGCGCGGTACCGGCGTCAACGTGATCGCCCTGTGCCCCGGTCTCACCCGCACCGGCTTCCAGGCCGCCTCCGGCGCCCACGCGTCGACCATGCCCAAGTTCCTCTGGCAGACGTCCGAGCAGGTGGTGAAGACGGCATTGCGTGACCTCGACCGCAACCACGCCGTCTCCGTCCCCGGCATCCAGAACAAGAGCGCCGCCTTCCTCGTCCGCGTCACCCCGCGCGGCATGGTCCGCCGCATGTCCGCCGGCGTCGGCCGCCGCCTGCGCGATTAAGCGGGTCAGCCGCCGCGGTTGCGGGAGGTGCTCTCGTGCTCCTCGAGGCCGACGGCGTCGCGGAGCTCGACGAGGTCCTGCTCGAGCGCGTCGTCCTTCGACTTCTCGTTGAGGTGGCCCATGAGGTCGGCGAGACCGTCGGCGATGGCGTTGAGCTTGTGCTGGATGGCCTGGTCGCTGCGGGTCTGACTGTTCTGCAGCAGGGCGACCATGAGGAACGTGATGATCGTCGTGACGGTGTTGATGATCAGCTGCCAGGTGTCGACCTTCTTGAGCACGAAGATCGACGGCGCCCACACGACGATGAGGATCACGCAGAACGCGAAGAAGGCGGCTCGCCCGGCGATCTTTGACGCGACGCCGGCGAACCGGTCAAACGGCCCGACCCGGGTCGAGACCTCGCTCGGCATGAGGACGGGCCGCTCCTGCCGCTTCTTCGTCTGCCTCCGCGACTGTCCGCCGCTGCCGCTGCTCTTACCGTTGCCGTTCTGGGTCACGGCCCTGATATTCCCAGGACGCGGTTACGTCAACCGCCGGCGCCGCTCCCCCCGCCGAAGCCCGCGGTCATGCCGCCATCGACGACGAACTCGGCGCCCGTGCAATGGGTGCTGTCGTCGGACGCCAGGAACAGCGCCATGTTGGCGATCTCCTCGGCGCCCATCTCCTTGCCGACAGGGATGCGATTCCGCAGCGAGGTCATCACATCGGGGCCGTACTGCGTCAGCTCGCTCAGCATCGGGGTGTCGACGATGCCCGGGTGGATCGAGTTCACGCGTACGCCGAACGGGGCCAGCTCCATGGCCGCCACCTTGGTCATGCCCCGCACTGCGAACTTCGACGCCGTGTAGGCGATGCTGCCCGGCGAGCCCTGCAGGCCGGCGACCGACGAGATGTTGATGATCGAGCCGGAGCCGGCCCCCACCATCGGCGCGGTCACCGCCTTCATGCCGAGGAACGTGCCGACCTGGTTGATCTGGATCACCCGCTCGTAGGCGGCGCGATCGGTCATCGCCATCGGCAGCACGAGGAACACGCCCGCGTTGTTGACCAGCACGTCGATCTTGCCGAACCGCTCGACGGTCGCGGCCACGATCGCCTCCCAGTCGGCCTCGCTGGTCACGTCGTGGTGCATGTAGGCGGCGGCATCGCCGATGTCCTTGGCCGTGACCTCGCCGTCGGCGTCGAGCACGTCGCCGATCATGACCTTTGCACCCTCGGAGGCGAACAGCCGCGCCTCGGCCGCGCCCTGCCCGCGGGCACCGCCGGTGATCAGTGCAACCTTGCCGTCCAGCCGTCCCATCTCGTGTCCTTTCGAGGATTGACTACTTCGAATACTGCTCTTGCAGGTGGTGCTTGAGCACCTTGCCGGTGGGGTTGCGCGGCAGGGCGTCGACCGCCTCCAGCTGTTCGGGGATGGCCTGGTTGCGCAGGCCCTTCTCCTTGAGGAACGTGATCATGTCCTGCTGCGTCAGCGGATCGGCTTTGTCACGCGACGCGACCACGGCGCAGCACCGCTCACCCAACGCGTCGTCCTTCAACCCGATCACGGCCGCCTCCGCCACCTTCGGGTGCGTGTGCAGGAGGTCCTCCACCTCCTTGGCGGAGATGTTCTCCCCCTTGCGGATGATGATGTCCTTGAGCCGGCCGGTGATGATGACGTAGCCGTCGTCGAGCACGCCGATGTCGCCGGTACGGAAGTAGCCCTCCTCGTCGAACGCGTCGGCGTTGAGCGACTCGTCGAGGTAGCCCTTGCACGCTTGCGGCGCCTTCACCCGGATCTCGCCGTCGACCAGCTTGAGGTCGACGCCCGGGGTCACTCGGCCCTCGGTGTTGGCCAGCTTGTCGTCCGGATCGTGCACGCCCGCCATGGACAGGATCGGCACCTCGGTGAGGCCGTAACCCGACACGATGCCGACGCCGCCGATCTCGGCCTTGAGGTCGGCGTGCAGCTGCGGCGGCTTCGGGGCCGCGCCGCCCGGGTACGCCCGCACATTGGGGAACAGCTTCTCCGGCGCCCGCTTGCGGGCCTCGGCCAGGTAGGCCTGGTGGAAGATCGTGCCCGACCCGGCCAGCGTGACCCCGTTGTCGTGCATGAGCTGCGTCGTCTCCACCGGGTCGAACGCCTCGGCGATGATGTTCTTGCACCCCGACATCAGCGACGCGACCTGCAGGATGATGCCGCCGATGTGGGTGTAGGGGAACACCATGGCGCTCACGTCGTCGGGCCCGAGCTCGAGGCGCTCCGCCATGCCTGCGGCCGCGGCGGCCACGGTGCCGTCTGTGTGCCGCGCGCCCTTGGGATCAGCCGTGGTACCCGACGTGTAGAAGATCCACCGAACGGTGTCCGGGCCGCGGTCGGGATACGGCGCCAGCGACGACGGGTCGCCCTCGGGCAGCTGCCGGTCGGCCACCAGCACATCTGCGCCACCGGCAACCTCACGTGCCATCGCCTCGTAGTCGAAGCCGCGCCACACCGACGGGACGATCAACAACGCGGCGCCCGTCTGCTTCACCGCGAAGCCGACCTCGCGCGCCCGGTAGATCGGGATGATCGGATTCTGCACCGCGCCCAGGCGCGAGAGCGCGCCCACCAGCACCATCGACTCGATCCACGTCGGCAGCTGCCACGACACGTTGGTGCCCTCGCCCACCCCCAGCCCTGCCAGCCCGGCGGCGGCGCGCAGGCACGCGTCGCCATACGCGCCGAACGTGATCGACCGCCCGCTCTCGTCAGTGAGGATCAGGGGCGCGTCGGGCGACTCCGCCGCCCGCGCCTCGATGAGCGGCCACATCCTGCGTTCGTCGATCATTTGGTCACCACCGGGTTGACGGGTGAGCCCAGCCCGCCGGTGAACGGCTGGGGCGAGGCGTCCAACAGGAACGTGTAGCGGCCGTCGGCCGCGCAGTCGGCGGCCAGGGCTTCGAGGTCGAAGTTCTGGCCCTGGGTCAGGCCCATGTAGACGAGGTGCAGCAGGTGGACCGGCAGGTACGGGTCCTCGATCTCGCTCGGGTACACCTCGCACGTGAGGTTGTCGGTGGCCACCGCGGCCACGTCGTGGGCGTGGAGCCACTCGGCCGTCGACAGCGACAGTCCCGCCGAGGGGTAGGCGTAGGCGAACCGGTCGCCGGCGTGGAACTTCTGGATCTGACCGGTGCGCACCAGCACCACGTCGCCGGGCTCGACGGTGATGCCCCATCGCGACGCGCACGCGTCGAAGTCGGCGGCCGTGATGGCGTAGCCGGGCTCCAACGCGTCGAGGCCGAGGGCCCGGGGCACGTCGAGCAACACGCCCCGCGACACGATCGTCGACACCTTGTCGATGCCGCACTTGGCGGCGCCGGCCACCGTGATCGATGACGCGGGGTGGCCGTTGTACAGCGTGCCGTCGTGGCCGACGTGGGCAAGGGCGTCCCAGTGGGTGCCGGCCTGCAGGCCCATCACCACCACGTCGTCGCTGAACGGCTGGTTCAAGGCGATCATCGACCGCAGCGGGTTGATGCGGCCGGGGATGAACCCCATCTGCGGGCCCTGATCGTTGAGCGGCATGGCCAGCGACAGCGAGCGCCCGTCGACCACCGCGTCGACTCCACGTCGCACCGCTGCCGCGTCGATGAGGTTGAGCGTCCCCAGCTCGTCGTCGGGACCCCACCGGCCCCAGTTGCTCACCTGCTTCGACAGTGCGGCGAAGTCCGTCATCGATTCAGAGCTGGAAGACGCCCCGGTTGAGCTCGCCCGCCTCGAGGTCGTGCACGGCCCGCTCGATGTCGTCCAGCGGGTAGGTGCGCGTCACCAGCTCGTCGAGCAGCAGCTGCCCCGACAGGTAGTAGTCGACGAGCATCGGCACGTCGTGGCGGGGCTGCGACGTGCCGTAGCGGCAGCCCATGATCGACTTGTTGATGTACATGCTCGACACGTCGAACGCCGCCTCGGTGCCGAGCTTGGGCACGCCGAGGATCACGCACGTGCCGCCCCAGCCGAGGGCGTCGATGGCAGTGCGGATGACGGCCGGGTGGCCCACGCACTCGAACGTGTAGTCGAGGCCCTGCAGCTTCTCGCTGCCGTCGGAGAACTCGGTGGCGCCGAACTGGCGGGCCGACGCCTCCTTGGCCGGATTGGTGTCGACGGCGATGATGCGCGTGGCGCCGGCGATGCGGGCCGCCTGGATGACGTTGAGGCCGATGCCACCGACGCCCCAGACGGCGACGCTGCTCCCCCGCTCGACCTTGGCCCGGTTGAACACCGCGCCCGCGCCGGTGAGCACGCCGCACCCGATGAGGGCCGCGGCCTCGAGCGGCACCCGCTCGTCGACCTTGATGGCCTGCGCCTCTTTCACCACCGTGCGCTCGGCGAACACCGACGTGTTGGCGAACTGGTACACGGGCTCGCCCTTCAACGTGAACGGCTGCGGAAGCTTGCCGAACGTCTCCGGACACTGCGTGGGCTTTCCCTGCTCGCACGCCGCGCACCGGCCGCAGTTGCCGAGCGTCGTGAGCACGACGCGGTCGCCCTCCTTCAACGTGGTGACGCCGGGCCCGACCTCCTCGACGATGCCCGCGCCCTCGTGGCCGAGGACGACCGGCGTCGGGAACGGGATGGTGCCGTTGACCACGCTCAGGTCGCTGTGGCACAGGCCGGCGGCGCCGATGCGCACCGTCACCTCGCCCAGGCCCGGGTCGCGCACCTCGAGGTCGTCGATGACCTCGATCTTGCCGGTGTAGAGGACGCCCTTCATTTCGCCAACGACTCCTTACTCATTGCTCGCTAGAAGCTCGCGTGCCTGTGCACGGAGCTCGAACTTCAACACCTTGCCGCTGGCGTTCAGCGGCAGCGCTTCGACGATCTCGATGTGGCGGGGCGCCTTGAAGTTGGCCATGTGCTCGCGGCACCACGCCACCAGCTCGTCGGGCGTCGCCGACTCGCCGGCCCGCAGGATCACGAACGCCATGCCCACCTCGCCCAGCCGCTCGTCGGGCACACCGACGACCGCCACCTGGGCGATCTTCTCGTTGGCCAGCATGAGGTTCTCGATCTCGGCCGGGTAGGCGTTGAACCCGCCCACGATGAAGAGGTCCTTCTTGCGGTCGGTGATCTTGAGGTAGCCCCGGTCGTCCATCACGCCGATGTCGCCCGTGTGCAGCCACCCGTCGGCGTCGATCGTCTCCGCCGTGGCAGCGGTGTCCTCGTAGTAGCCCTGCATCACGTTGTATCCCCGCACGAGCACTTCGCCGTCGTCGGCGACCACGACCTCCACGTCGGGGATGGCGCGTCCGGATGTGGTGGCGATCGTCTCGGGGTCGTCGTCGTGGCGGCACATGGTGGCGATGCCGCTGCACTCGGTCAGCCCGTAGCCGGTGACGACCGTCTCGAAGCCGAGCTCCTTCGACATGCGGTGGATCAGCTCGACGGGGATCACCGCCGCGCCGGTGACCGCCAACCGCAGCGAGGAAACGTCGAACGTGGACAGCCGCGGGTCGTTGAGGATCGACTGGTACAGCGCCGGCGGCCCGGGGAGCATGGTGATCTGCTCCTCGGCCACCCGGGCCAGCGCGGTGGCCGGGTCGAACACGGCGTGGGGCACGATCGTCGCTCCCCGCATGAGCGACGCCACGATGCCGGCCTTGTAGCCGAAGGAGTGGAAGAACGGATTGACGACGAGGTAGCGGTCGCCCTCCCGCAGCCCGACGACGTCGCTCCATGCCTCGAACGCCCGCAACGTCTGGGCATGCGTGCACATGGCGCCCTTGGGCCGGCCCGTCGTGCCGGAGGTGAAGAGGATGTCGGAGATGTCGTCGGGCTTCACCTCGGGCAGGGCGCCGGCGAAGGAGTCGGCCCCGTCGAGGAAGCGCAGCCACTCGTCGTTGTCGAGGCGCACCGCGTCGGTGTCGACGCCGGCGTCGCGCAACATGGCGACGTAGTCGGCGCCGAGGAACTCCCCGACCGTCAGCACCAGCTTGGCGCCGGCGGTGTTGAGGACGTGGGCCGCCTCGGCCCCCTTGAACCGCGTGTTCACCGGCACGATCACCGCGCCCGCCGCGTGGAGACCGGCCATCGCCGTCACCCACTGGTGGCAGTTGGGCGCCCAGATGCCGACGCGGTCGCCCGGCTCGATGCCGGCGGCGAGGAACGCACGGGCCGCCCGCTGGGCCGAGTCGTTCAGCTCCGCGAACGTCAGCGTGACGTCGCCGTCGACAACCGCCTCGCGGCCACCGAACCGGCGAGCGGCCTCCGCGGCCAGGCCGGGCAGCGTGCCCCACTCGAGATCGCCGCGCATCGGCCGCAGGCTACCCCCGGACCTGACGGGGCGTCAGAGAGTACGGTGCGCGCATGCCGCGGACGAAGTGGACCGACGCCGAGATCCCCGACCAGGGCGGCCGCACGGTGCTCATCACCGGCGCCAACAGCGGGCTGGGACTGCGGTCGGCGGAGGCGCTGGCCCGGCGGGGCGCGACCGTCGTGATGGCGTGCCGCAACCCCGACAAGGGCAAGGAAGCCCTCGTCGCCGTCCAGTCGGCGGCGACCGGTCCGGCGCCCACGCTCGTGTCGCTCGATTTGTCGGAGCTGGCGTCGGTGCGCGACTGCGCGGCCGAGGTCAACGAGACGCTGCCGCGCATCGACGCCCTGCTGAACAACGCCGGCGTGATGGCCATCCCGCTGCGCCGCAACAGCGCGGGCCAGGAGATGCAGTTCGCCACCAACCACCTCGGCCACTTCGCCCTCACCGGCCTGCTGCTGCCGACGTTGCTGAAGGCTCCCGAAGCACGCGTGGTGACGACCTCGTCGCAGGCGCACCGCATCGGCAAGATGCGCTGGGACGACCTGCAGTGGGAGCGGCACTACCGCAAGTGGATGGCATACGGGCAGACGAAGCTGTCGAACCTGCTGTTCGCCTTCGAGCTCGACCGCCGGGCCAAGGCGGCGGCCACTCACCTCAAGTCGATGGCCGCCCACCCCGGCTATGCGGCGACGCACCTGCAGGCGGCCGGGCCCGAGATGGCCGGCAGCAAGCCGATGGAAGGCCTGATGACTATGGCCAACAAGGTGTTCGCCCAGCCCGACCTCGCCGGCGCGTGGCCCCAGCTCTACGCGGCCACGATGCCCGACGTGCAGGGCGGCGAGTACTTCGGGCCCGACGGCATGTTCGAGCAGCAGGGCCACCCCGAGCGCGTCAAGGGCACCCGCCGCGCCCACAGCGCCAACGACGCGGCCCGACTGTGGCAGCTCTCCGAGGAGCTGACCGGCGTGACCTACGCCTTCGCCTGAGCGCGACCGAGGTGGCCGCGCACGGCGGCCAGCCAGGCGGCGGCGTTGTCCTCCTGCGGTGAGTGTCCAGACGCGGGGATGACCTCGAGCACCGCGCCCGGAATCGTCTTGGCCATGAGGTCGGCCGGCTCGCGCAGGCCGGCGTCGTTCTCGCCGACGATCACCGTCACCGGCATGCGGATGCCACCGAGGGAGTCGAGCATCGAGTCGAAGGTGCCGATGCCGCGACCGAGTTGGTCGAGGGCCTCGATGTCCATGTGCGTCAGCTTGTAGCGGAGCCGTCCGGCCAGTTCCTCGCGGCGCTCGGGCGTGAGCTGGTCGGCGTTGGGCGCCTGGTCGATGTACGAGAGGAACATCTCCGCCACCGCGGTCATGCCGCTCTCGCGCGCCTGGCCGACGACGAAATCGATCCACGTGGCGGGGATGCCGCCGGTGGGCGCAGCGAACGTGTCCATCAGGATGAGGCTGCGGAGCGTGTCGGGACGTGCCAGCGCGTACCGCATGGCGACGATGCCCCCCATCGAGTGCCCGAGCAGGTCGAAAGGCGCCAGGCCCAGCTGGTCGACGACCGCGGCGAGGTCGGTCACCAGCGCATCGATCGTGTAGCTGGCGGGGTCGCCAGTGTTGGTGCTGTCGCCGTGGCCGCGCTGGTCGTAGGTGACGAGGCGGCGGTCCGTCGACAGGTCGCCGACCACGTCGGTCCAGTCGAGCGAGCTGCCGGTGAAGCCGTGGAGGAGCAAGAGCGGCGGGGCGCCGCTCCCCTGGTCATGGACCTCCAGCTCGACGTCTCCGCTCGCGATCTTCCCCATGGGCGGAGCGTAGGAGAAACTGTCCTCATGTTCGACGTCGACACACTCGTGGCCGACTGCCAGGCGGCCCAGCGCGAGACCGAGCCCCTGCGGGCCATCAAGGAGGTGCTGGAGCGCACGCTGGCCCGGCGGTCGGAGGTGGCCGAGGTGTTGGGCGAACCCAAGGGCGGCCTGCGCATGCTGCACCACACACCCGACCTCACCGTCATCAACGTGATCTGGGCGCCCGGCATGGTGCTGCGCCCGCACGATCACCGGATGTGGGCCGCCATCGGTGTGTACGGCGGCCAGGAGGACAACACCTTCTACCGCCGCGACAAGGAGAAGGGCCTCATCGCCTCAGGCGCCAAGCAGCTGCACGAGCAGGACATCGTGTTGCTGGGCAACGACACCATCCACTCCGTCGCCAACCCCCGCACCCACGAGTTCACCGGCGCCATCCACGTCTACAACGGCGACTTCGTCAACCAGCCCCGCAGCCAGTGGGACCCCGAGACCCTGGCAGAGGAGCCCCACGACATGGCCGTCACCATCGCGACCTTCGCCGAGGCCAACGCCGCCTGGGCCGCGCGCCAGGCGGGTTAGCTCTTCCGTTCCGCGCCGAGGAGGGCGACGAACAGCGTCACCGGCTCCTTGCTCTTGTTGTGCCACGCGTGGCGGGTGCCGTTCTGCACGACGCAGTCACCGGGCTGGAGGTGCACCTCGGCGCCGTCGTCGAGCTCGAGCCACACCTCACCCGACAGCACCACCTCGAAGTCGACGGTGTCGGTGGTGTGCATGCCGGGCGCGTCGGGCTCCATCACGTCGGCCATGCCGGGCAGCTTCTCCTGCAGCTCGGCGAAGGCGGCGCCGATGTCGAGGTCGGACGGCAGGCCGACCTCGTCGGGGGCAAGGCTGAAGAACCCGAACCGGTAGCCGCCGGGGCCGGGGAAGTAGCGCGGCGTCGCCGGCCGGGTGCCGTCGGTCGGCAGAGTAGGCGGCTCATCGGAACCCCACAGGCGGTGGAAGCCCGGACCCTGGATCAGTGACAACACGATCGGGTCGACCTTGCTGTCGGATGCGAACACCGACTTCCCGGTCTTCGGGTCCTGACCGGTGACCACCAGCCGCACCGGTCCGCCGACGCCGTCGATTCCCTTCGCCATGCCGTCTCCTCCTCAGGTCCAGGCCACGATAGGACCGGCGACTTCGACGAGGCGGTCGGTGTCGGACCAGTCGACGTCGTCGGGCCCCCACTCGATCACCGTGGCGCCCGCGGGCGGGTCGTCGGCGATGACGACGCTGCCCAGTTCGGTTGTCGGGAACGCCCGCCCCAGCCAGAAGCCGGTGGGGCCGGGGCGGGCCGCGATCACCTGGCCGGTGCGGCGGTCGCCACCGAGGTCGTAGAGCACCTGCGCGGGAGACGGCGGACTCTTCTGCGACGTGTACAGCGGCTGGATCACCGCCGCCAGCTCGGCGTAGAGACGGTTGGCCTCGATGCGCGGCTGCGGCGCCAGGTGCGGCAGGTCGGTCGGGTCGGCGTCGGTGACCTTCGACAACGCCCACCGGTCGCGCGGCGTCTCCCGCTCGTCCACGCCGACGGCGATGATGCGGTCAGCGTCGGCGAAACCGGCCAGCTCGAAGTCCCTCGCCTGCAGGCCGACGGTTCCCATGTGGTGCGGGCTGTCCCACCGGAACAGGCCCTTCACCGACCACGTGTTGGCCACCGGGAGGTTGGCCTGCTCGGCCCAGCGGCGGAAGGCGCCGGCGTGCGGAATCACGCCCGGACCGGCGAGAACGACGACAGGGTTGGCCACCGTCGTGATGGTATGTCGGGCATGAAGTTCGGGATCTCACTGGGCCGGCTCAACCCGGCGTTCTTCGTCGAGGCCACCGTCGAGGGCGACAAGCTCGGCTACGAGTCGGTGTGGCTGCCGGAGCACCTCGTGCTGCCGGCCCTCATGGAGGGCTCGCCGTTCGCGGGCGAGGAGCACCCCCCGGTGCCGCCGACCACGCCGGTGTTCGACGCCGGCGGCTACCTCAGCTACCTGGCGGGCCTCACCGAGAACATCCGGCTCGGCACGTACGTGTACCTGCTCGGCATCCGCCACCCGTTCATCACGGCGCGCACGTTCGCCACCCTCGACATCGTGTCCAACGGCCGGGCCGAGGTAGGCATCGGCGCCGGGTGGCTGGAGACCGAGTGGCAGGCCGTCGGGTGGGACTTCAAGACGCGTGGGCGCCGGCTCGACGAGGCCATCGATGTGTGCCGCCGCCTGTGGAGCGAGGAGCGCATCGAGCACCGCGGCGAGTTCTTCTCGTTCGATCCCGTCGCCTTCGAGCCCAAGCCCGTGCAGCAGCCGCTGCCGGTGCTCGTCGGTGGCGAGTCGGCGCCCGCGCTGCGCAGGGCGGAGGAGCGCGGCGACGGGTGGCTCGGCATGGGCCACACCCTCGAGACGGCCGAGCCCATCGTGAAGCGCCTGCGCGCCGCGCGCGGGGCGGACTTCTCGATCACGTTGGGCGCGCCCGTGTCGACTCCCGAGGACGTCAAGCCGTGGGAGGACCTCGGTGTCGACCGGCTGATAGTGGCTCCCTGGCGTCGCTCGCCGGAGGCGGTGGAGGCCCTCCGCCGCCTCGCCGACGCAGTGCTGTAGCTGCTCCCACGATCACCAGGATCGCCAGCGCCGTGCCGGCCATGCCGGCCAAGGCGGTCAGCAGCACGATGAAGCAGGTGACGGCCAGGATGATCATCTCGCCCAGGACCAGGGCGGCGACGACGGCGATCCCGGCGAGGATCAACCCGACCCAGCCGAACACGCCGACGAACAGCGCGCCGAGCACCGCGCTGAGGATGACCCACGGCAGCAGCGCGATCGAGAGCCCGACGGTGAACACCGCCGCCACCATGGCGAACACCATCGCCACGATGGCAGCGGTGAGGCCGGTGACGAAGGCGGCTATCAGGTCGTCGAACCCGTTGAAGAAGTCGGCGAACGGGTGCGCCGGCTTCACCGGCGGCCGCCGCGCTGCCACGTAGTGCAGGGCCTTGTGCTCTGCGGGCGGGCGCTTCGCCTTGGGCGCGGTCGTCGGTGAGGCCGGCCGCGACGACTGCGGTGCGGACGTCGTCGCGGTCGCGTCAGGGGGCGACGTCGGCTGCGGGCGGGCCGCCGTGGTCAGCGGCGACGGCACCGTCACCGGCGGCACTGTCACCTTGGGCAACGTCACCTGGGGGACCGTCACCTTCGGCACCGAGACCGGCGGCACCGTGATCCTGGGAACCGAGACGCTCGGCAGCGAGATCTTGGGCGTGGGAACCGACACCTTCGGGACCGACACGGTGGGAACCTTCACCTTGGGGGTGCCGAGCTTGATGCCGGTGCTCCCGCAGCTGCCGTTGGCGCAGGCGCCCGTCACCAGGGCGATCCCCACCAGGAGGAGGGGCGACCGTCGCCAGGGTCGCCGCCCCACTGCCGCGTCCGCGCCACGCGAGCTCACTCAGCCAATGGTGACAGCACCTCCGGCACGCGGTCGAGGATGATCCCAAATCGGTCGCGGTACGCAGCGAGGACGTCGGCGTCGTCGGTGAGCGTCTGCTCGCTCCGTTGGTCGCCGTCGGTCACGATGAGCAGCCGGTCGGACAGGGTGACGCGACCAGTCGGCGTCAGCAGCGAGCACACCGTCGACTGGGTGAAGTGCGACTTCGGCGACGTCTGGTGCCACCAGGCCGTCGCCTCGCAGTCGCGCAACACCCGTGGCCTCTGCTCGAGGCGGTACTGGGGCACGCCGTTGCGGAACACGTCGAGGTCGCCGTGCTCGACCTCGCGGATCTCGTACACGCCGTCGGGGTCCTCCTGGTCGCCGCGCTTCTCGAGCCGCAGCGGGTGCTGCGCATGGCGTCCGAACCCGACGTCGACCAACCACGGCTCTGGCGTGTCCACCCGCAGGGCGAGGTGGTCGAACGGCGGCCCGAGACCGTCGGCGCCGTGCACGCGCGCCGCCAGCAAGGTCACGCCGTAGCCGACGTCCCACAGAAGGGCGGCGAAGGCGCCGTTGAGCTCGTAACAGATCCCGCCCCGGTGCCGGTTGACGACCTTCTCGACGAGCGCCTCGTGCTCCAGCACGATCGGCTCCCGCAGGTGGATGCTCAGGTTCTCGAACGGCACCGTCAGCAGGTGCCGCACCTGCAGCTCGCGCAGCGCGTCGCCATCGGCCTTGGCCGGCCGCTCTGCTCCTATGCGTTCGAGGTAGCCGTCCATCCGCCGCCAGTCTCGCGGATTGAGCCTTTGCTGCTGCGCGAACCGGACAAGGCCCGCGAATCGCGGCAGGAAAGGCTCACTGCGCCGCGCGGCGGCGACGGAACTGCAGCCCGATGCCGCCGATCCCTGCGACGACGAACGCGGCGGCTACGCCGAGGGCAATGGGGGCCGCCCCGCTGTGCCTTCGGCGCGACACGGGCGCGGAGGCCTCGAGCGCGGCCAGCGTGGTCGATGTCGTGGTGGTCGATGTCGGCGGCGCCGTGCTCGTGGTCGTTGGGGTGCCTCCAATGGCCGACGCCCGCACCGATCGCGAGGTTGCGACAGGAGCTGGCGCCTGGCCCCAGCCTCCGAGCATGAGGGCGAAGGTCGCCCCCGCGTGCTGTCCGGTGAGCGACACCCGAGTGGCCGCGCCTGTGGCGACGTTGACGATGAACAGATGATCGGTGTCGCCGACGTCGCCCTCGACCGCGATCGCCTGGCTGTCGGGTGCCCATGCCGCCGGCTCGTGGAGAGCGACGTTGCCGGGCCCGAAGATCACCCTGCGGTTGGTGCCGTCCGGGGAGACGCCGACGAGCTGGAGGGGATCGAACGGCGGCGGCGACACCGATGGCTCCATGAACGTGATCGTGGAGCCGTCCGGCGACCACTCGAGATAGGCGATGCCCTGATCGTCGTGCGTGTCCGTGAGCGCTCGGGAGGTGCCCGCGTCGACGTCAACGACCACCAGCTGACTGCCCTGCGCCGCGACGAGGCGGTGACCGTCCGGCGCCCACGCCAACCCGCTCGGATTCTTGACGGGGAGCGTCCGCCGACCGGAGCCATCGGCGTGCTCTATGACGAGATGATGGGTGTCGCTCGATCCGGCGTCGAGGTCCGACAAGGTCAGCCACGCGCCGTCCGGCGACCAGCCGTACAGCGTTCCGCTTCCGACGTCCCTGCTGGCGCCCGCCGTGGTGTCGAAGACTCTGACGCCCGTCAACGGGCAACCGATGAGACCGCGACACCCGACCCACGCCAGCCAGCGACCGTCCCTGGACCATCTCGAACCGCCGTCGCCATCCTCGAGGATGTGCCGGTCGCTCCCGTCCAGCCGCGTCACGACGAACTGATTCCCGTATTTCGGGTCGCACCCCCGGTCGTAGGCGAGGTGCGCCTTGTCGGGCGACAGCGAGAGACCGCCGCAGGCGCCCGCGGGCGTGACCGGGCGCGCCCGCCCGCCGTTCCACGGTAGGGCCGAGAAGCCCGGCCTTCCGTCGGCGAAGTACACGGTCGCACCGTCGCGAGAGAAGCCGGCGAAGCGTCCGCCGCCGAGGATCCGTCGGTGGCTGCCGTCCTCGTCGACCACCACCAGGTGCCCATCGCCTTCGTTGAAGGCCAGGTGCCCAGGCGCGTGCGTGTCTGCCAGCACGGTCGCCGGTCGCAGCAGTAGGCACGCCACGCCGACGCCGATCACGGCCATCCTCACGCGCCCCCGGTTCATGCCTTCCTACCGTTCGAGACCGCTCTTGGGTTGACACTTCTCCGACAACCTCGGTCGCGACGCGGTAGAAGGTGGGCATGAGTGCACTCGATGGGAAGGCCGCGATCATCACCGGCGGCGGGAGCGGGATCGGGCTGGCGTGTGCGAAGGCGCTGCTCGACGACGGGGCGACAGTCACGCTGGCAGGTCGCAGCGAAGACCGGCTGAAGGGCGCCGTCGCCGAGCTCGGGAGCGACCGGGCGCACTACGCGGTGTGCGACACCGGCGACGAGGCGCAGGTGGCGGCAGCGGTCGAGAAGGCGGCCCAGCCCTTGGGCGGGCTGCACTTCGCGGTGATGTCGGCCGGCACCGGCGCCGCCGGGCCCATCACCACGATCGAGCTGAGCGCGTGGCAGGCCACCCTCGACACCAACCTCACCGGCGCGTTCCTGGTGATCAAGCACGCCGCGCCCCGCATGGCTGAGAGCGGCGGAGGCTCGATCGTCGCCATCTCGTCGATCGCCGCCCCTCTGACTCACCGGCTGATGGCGCCGTACTGCGTCAGCAAGGCGGCCCTCGAGACCCTGGTCATGAACGCGGCCGACGAGCTGGGCGCCGTGAACGTACGCGTCAACGCGGTGCGCCCCGGCCTGGTGCCGACGGAGCTCGCCACCATGCTCCACACCAACGAGGGCATCGTGAACGACTATCTCGAGCAGATGCCGCTGGGCCGGCTCGGCACCGTCGAGGACGTCGCCGCCGGCGTGCGCTACCTGTGCGGCCCCGAGTCGTCGTGGGTCACCGGCCAGTGCTTCGCCATCGACGGCGGCCACACCCTCCGCCGCGGCCCCGACCTCACTCGCGCCACCTGATCTAGCTGCTCGGGGGCGTGCAGTCCCGGGTGTCGACCGCGTCGGCGTCCTTGTGGACGGTGCCCTTGCCCCGATCGAACGTGTACGTGCCGCCGGTGCGGTCCGACGTTCCCGTCACCGAGACGCAAGGCGCGGCGGTGAACGTCACTGCGCTGCCGTCCTCGGAGATGTGCACCCCACAGTCGGTGTCCGAGCCCACTTCACCGCACAGCGAGACGAACGACGCCGCTGCCGCGCCGGCATCGTAGGCGTAGGCCGCCGGGCCCTGGTCGGTCGCAGGCACGGCCTCGAAGCCGACGTGGCGCCCGTCGCCCGACAGGGCGGCCGTCCCGATCATGTTGTCGGGACCGGGGACGAGGGCGAACGACCGGGTAAGGCGGTCGAAGAGGTAGAGCTCGCCCGTCGCCCCCGGCCGCGTCGGTGGTGCGGTGCTCGAGACCAGCACCGAGCGCCCGTCGATGGATATGCCGCGGCTCTCTGCGTCGCGATCCGTCTGGCCGCCGAAGGCCCGCGGGAGGCGGTCGAGGGTCTTGGTGCCCAGGTCGAACACGAACACGTCGGTTGACGTCGTCGTCGACGTGCCTGGCCCCGATCCAGTGAACACCACGTACGCCCCACCCGGTGCCATCGACCCCGAGCGCCACGAACGATCGGGCGACTCCTTCACGGGCGTCACCGTGTTGTTGGTGAGGTCGTTGGCGATGACGACCTGGCTGTCGTCGGCATACCGGCAGCGGTACAGAAGGACGTCTCCGCCCATGTCGAGCGAGTCGTACGTCGCGCACGCACGGCCCGGTGGCGGCGCGGGCACGACACGCGACCTGTTGGTCGAACAGTCCTGGACCGCCAGCGTCTGATGGTCGCCGGCCCTACGGGTCGTGACGATCCACCGACCGAAGCGTTGCGCAATCACGAGCGTCGAGTCGGTGGCCTGGCGCTGGGCCAACGGCCGGGCGTCGCAGTGGAGGACGCCGTTCCACGTCGTCGAGGTCGTTGCGTGCCGGGCGCCGACGACGCCGGAGCGAGGTTTCGCCGACGGCTGTCCGGCGACGGTCGTGGTCGTGGCCCGGTGCTCCGAGGCGGAGCTCACCGTGAAGCGCCGGATCGGCGACGTGCCCGTCGCCACGAGAGCGACGGGCACGGCGACCACCGCGGCCGCGACTGCGGCCACGACGAGGCGGCGCTGCCTGCGCCGGTGGGCGGCGATGCGGACGACGCTGTCGCGCAGTCCCAGCGGCAGCGTCGGTGCCTGCGGGTCGTCGAGGTCCTCGAACATCACACCGACTCCAACAGGCGGTTGGGCCCCAGCCGGTGCCGCAGCGCGTCCAGTCCCCGCGACGCGTGCTGCTTGACCGTGCCGGCAGAGCACCCCAGGGCGGCCGCCACGTCCGCCTCCGAGAGATCGGCCAGGTAGCGGAGCACGACGACCTCGCGCTGGCGGCGCGGCAGGTGGGCCAGCGCGTCCTGCAGCTCGAGGCGCACGCCCAGCTCGGCCGCCGGGTCCGGCGTGGGGCCAGGCGCGTCAGGCCGCGGCCGGCGCTGCACGCGGCGCCAGCTGTCGATCGCCTTGCCGCCGGCCACCTTGGCGGCGAACGCCTCGGGATACCCGGCCACCTTGCGCCAGCTCATGCAGGTCTTCACCAGTGCTTCCTGGGCGATGTCCTCCGCCTCCTCTCGAGACCCGACCACTCGGAACGCGACGCGGTACGCCAGGCGATAGAGGTCGTCGAAGCGCTCTTCGAAGCTCCCCTCGCCAACGGCCACGTTGTTCCTACGTCTTTCACCGAACGGCGTGACGCCCCGGTTGACGTCGTGCCGGCCTCTGCCTCTCCATGATCCCGCGCACTAGACCATTGGCCCGTGGACAAAGTGCGCATCGGAACGCTGGGGGCGGCTCGCATCACGCCGAACGCCCTGACCAAGCCGGCCAAGAACGTGCCCGAGGTGGAGGTGACGGCCGTAGCCGCCCGGGACACGGAGCGGGCCAAGGCGTTCGCCAGGAAGCACGGCATCCCCCGAGTGGTCGACGGCTACGACGCCCTCATCGCCGACCCCGACGTCGACGCCGTCTACAACCCGCTCCCCAACGGGCTGCACGGTTTGTGGACGATCAGGGCGCTCGAGGCCGGCAAGCACGTGCTGTGCGAGAAGCCGTTCACCGCCAACGCCGACGAGGCCGAACAGGTGAAGGCGGTCGCCGAGCGCACCGGCAAGGTCGTGATGGAGGCGTTCCACTGGCGCTACCACCCGCTGGCGGCGCGGGCGGTGGAGATCATCGGCAGCGGCGAGCTCGGCGACCTCCGTCATGTCGAGACGCAGATGATCTTCCCGCTGCCGAGGTTCAGCGACATCCGTTGGAGCCTCCCGCTCGCCGGCGGCGCGCTCATGGATGCCGGCTGCTACACGATCCACATGATGCGCACGCTCGCCGGCGCCGAGCCCGAGGTCAACCGGGCCGTTGCCAAACAGCGCTCCCCCGGCGTCGACCAGACCGTCGTGGCCGACTTCTCCTTCCCGCACGGTGCGACCGGCCGCATCACGTGCTCGATGCTGTCGAGCAAGTTCCTCCGCATGTCGGCGCGCGTCGTCGGCACCAAGGGCGAGCT
>Ga0070741_10008042_pt1 | contig 21413 bp, 20 predicted proteins | sample Coa_R1_4_FD_66440 | JGI IMG/M metagenome (GOLD analysis project Ga0070741, IMG submission 66440) | Surface soil microbial communities from Centralia Pennsylvania, which are recovering from an underground coalmine fire - Coalmine... | ecosystem: Environmental > Terrestrial > Soil > Unclassified ... | reverse complement strand
CTCGGCGCCAAGCGGCGCGAATAGCATCGAACACTGAGTCCGCAATCAGGGTGCTGCCACCCGTCCAATGGCTATACAACTAATGATTGCAATAAGCCGGCGTGATTGATGTTCGAAAATTAATAGCGCTTGGGTGAGTCGCGCATGAAATTTTGCCTGTCTTCATTCGAACGGCCGATTGCCGTTTCGACGCCTCGGAAGTATTCGCGGAAGGTCAGCATTTTCCGGGGCAAATCAACAATCGGCGATCCACTGATGAGACCGGTCTGATCGGCGCGCGAAAAGTGCGCATAGGGTCCGACTCGTTCCTGCGGCACCAGACCCAAAGGCCCCCACATCAGAGCGGCGACTCATGTACATAGGCACCTGCGTCGTGTTCGTCAGAAACAAGCGTCCAACAAACACGTTCAAACGACTGACGGCGGTGCTGATGAAAATGGCGGTGCTCGGCAAAGAGGCGCTCGAGAGCGTAGCGTCTTCTTGGGGTTCGATTGCGGCATCACTATACCGGCCGACCTACCTCGGCGAAATTACCTGGGTCGTGATCGCCCAGCTGGCAGCATTTTCCGGTGGCCTCGCGACGGTGAAAATGGCCGCCACTGTCCTTGGGCCATCGGAATACGGCAAGCTTTCGGTCGGGTTGGCAATCGTCGGGATCGCGCAAGTCTGTCTTTATGGCGCTATCGCGCAGACGGCGATGCGATTTCTTGCCTTTGCGGACGCCGGCAGGCTGCTGGGCGAATACCGGCTGGCGCTTGTCAAGCTTGCCGGGATCGCGGCGCTGGTCATCTTTGCATCGTGGGCATTGGCATCGATCTTCGGTCTGCAACGCCTGGCGCCCATTCCGGTGGCCATGCTTGCCGCCTATGCGATCATCAGCGGCGCACAGATGGTCGCGATCGCGATCTGCAACGCAGCCAGAAAACGCGATGTCGTCGGTATCGCCCAGACCTCTGAAGCTTTCATCCGGCCACTGCTTATTGTTGTCGTGACCTACGTCACGGTCGCGTCGGCTCATCACACGCTGGTGGCCTATCTCATTTCCACGTGCCTGGTTGTTGCCGTCATCGTCGCGTTGTGGGCATCAAAAGAACGGGCGGGTCGGCTCGAGCCATCCGCTGCGCGTAGCGGCGATAACAGCCCCGGTACGGGCCTGGCGTGGGCCATGACGACCTTTGCCGCACCCTTTGTTGTCTTTGCGGTCCTTGGCGTCATTGGGAGTCACGGCGAAAGATTGCTTTTGTCGAAATGGGTGACTTGGGCGGAGGTCGGAAGCTATGCGCTGATGGCGCAGTTGGTCATGGCCCCGAACGTGCTGTTCACAGCCGTGATCAACCAGTTCTATTTCCCCCTTGTCTTTCAGTTCGACCCGAGCGGCACGCACAAGATGACGCGTGGGTTTTCCTTCTATTTGCTGGTCAGCATTCTCGGTGTAACCGCCATTACGACGGGCGTTGCTCTGTCCGCGCCGTTGCTGATACCGCTGTTCTCGACGACGGCTTTTCTAGGTCACGAGCATCTGCTCTGGCTGCTCGGACCATCTGCCGGCTTTTTTTGTATCGCGCAGCAGCTCGTGCTGCCTGGGCTGCGGCTGAACCGGCCCGCTGTCTACATGCCTGCAAAGCTGGTTCACTCGCTCGCCCTCTTAGGGCCGTCCCTCATTCTCGTGCCGAAATGGGGGGTGACGGTATGGGCGTGGCATCGCTCATTGCCTCGGTGAGCTATTTGTTGGCAATGCTGCTGGCGAACATATGGTTGAAAAGAAATCTGAAATCGACGGGTGTGATCGAGGTTGGGGGGTGAGGGGCGCAGTTCGGTGGTTCATCCTGTCGGTCTATTTCCTGGCCATCGTCGCAGGAATCCTCAGCGTCTTCCGGTATCCCGGCGACAAGACAGTCTTTGCCCTCTTTGGAGTGGTGGTTTTTGCAATCGCCGCCTTTGCAATTCGATCACCAAGGCAATACGCGCATTTTTTTCTAGGCATCGCATGGTTTCTGGGATTTTGGGTGAAGTACGAGTTTCACGCTGCGAGCGGGTCGAGTTATTTCGAGCCCCATGGCTCGTTTGACGGGTCGCGTGCGGGCTGGGACGCCGTTTTTCTTGTCGTCGGTATCGGCGGTGCGGGATATCTGGCAGGACGCCTCATCGCACTGCCCGTTGTGGGGCCTGCCACCGCGGCTTTGAGACGGGCGATCGAGGTCCCGGCATGGTGGACCGGCTATCGAAATCTGCTCTGGCTCGCAGCCGGGCTTCTCGTTCTGGCGATGGTGACGGTCAACGCGGAATTCGGCCTTTTTGTGCGCGGCTATGTCGCTCAGGTCATATTGCCTTGGCCGCTCGGCGGTTTATTCGCCTGGCTGAGCGAAATCGGGGTCGCGCTCTTGCTTGCACTTTTCCTGGCGTGGGACCGCGAAGCGGGTTTCGGCATTTCCAGAGGCTTCGTCGCGCTTTGCGTCGAGAGCGCGCTGTTTTCGATTTCAACACTCAGCCGCGGCGTTTATTTCTTTCACACGTTGCCGCCGCTCATAACCGAGAGCGCGAAGGAACATGTGCGCAACGGAAGGCGGCCTCTGGCGCTCATGATTGCGATCTGGGTCGGTCTGGGCGCGTGCATACCGGCGGCAACGACCGCTCTGCGCCTGTTCGGTGACAACGCGGTTCCCACGACGCAGGCGCAATTGGTGGCGAGCAGGTCAGGCCCTATCACGCGCTCGACAACCGACCTTGGCTTGTCCGGTCTGTGGGGCCACGCCGCTACAATGGCGCAATTGCTGGTGATCGACCGTTGGACCGGCCTTGAGGGCGTCATGGCCACCGTGGCCTACCCCGAAAAAAATCTGGCCCTGATGGTCGAAGCCGCGGCCAAGCGGCGGAGCTACGGCACGGTTGACGTCTATACCGGGAAGATCAGCGGATCGGGCTTCAGCGAGACGGACGCGAAGACCTACCATTTTGCGACCCTGGCCGGGCCTGTCGCGTTTTTCTATTTTTCAGGTTCGCTTGTCCTCGTCTTCGCCGGGATGGCGTTCCTCGCTGTTTTGGTGTCGGCTGTCGAGCTTCTCTGGCGGTGGCTCGTGCGCGACGATCTGCTCATCGCGATCGGTGGGCTCTACCTCGCGCTCGTCGTGCTGCAGTTCAGCGGCGGAGCCATTCAGGCGGCAACCGGTGTCGTCGCTGCCACCGCTGTCTTTGCCGCGATCCGTGGCCTGATCCTATTTTCTGCCGGCATGCTCAAAGCGCCACAGCGCGAGCCCGACCAGCATGACGCCGGCGGCAAGGCTTGCCAGCGCAATCTCACGTGACGGGTTTCCGATCGTGATGATCGCGAGTGCGGTCAGCGCGAGGTTGAGCGCGAAAACGCAGGCCGTGATCTGGTAGACGCTCAATCCGCCGTCGAGCGCCCGCTGGTAAAAATGACAGCGATGAGCTTGCGTGATCCGCTCGCCATTCAGGATGCGCCGCATCAGCGTGATGGTTGCATCGGCAAGATAATAGAGCGGCAACAAAATCGCGGCGGCCAAATGGCCCTCGCCCGCAAGCAGGGCAAGCATCCAGCCCAGGAGCAGGCCGGCGGGGAGGCTGCCGACGTCGCCGAGAAACAACCGCGCGACCGGCCTGTTGAAGGGTGCAAACCCGATGATGGCGCCGCACAGGGCGGCCGCGACGGCGGTCGCATGCACCGGAAGCGCGCCCAGCATGCCGAGCAGAACCAGGCCGGCGGTCACCGGCACGAACTCGGCGACCGTCATCCAGTCGATGCCGTCCATGAAGTTCGCGACGTTGACGAGCCAGACGCCGCCCAAAAGCACCAGGAGCCTGTCGAGCCACCATGGCACAGCCGGAAAGACCTGTATTTCGGGCGGAAGGGCGGCAACGGCTGCGGCCACGGCGACGGCCTGCAGAAACAGGCGGGGGGCCGCCTGCATCGGGCGCAGGTCGTCGGCGGCACCGAGCACGGCAAGCGCCACGACCGCCGCGAGCACGAGCGCAAGTGACCGCGGTTCGACGATCTGCAGGGGAATGGTTGCGATCGCGCCTGCAACAACGGCGACCGTGGCGGCAATCACCGCAACGCCGCCGCCCTGCGGTGTCGGCACCCTGTGCGACGAGCGCGCGTTCGGTTTTGCCAGAGCGTAGCGCGCAAGGAGCGGCAAAAGCCCGGACAGCAGGCCAAAGCACAGGACCGCGGCTGCGGCCAAAATCAGCACGCCCGATCCGAAGGTCACGCTGGCACCGGAATGTCCCACGGCATGCCCTAGAGTTTTGACGACGGCGCCTGCTCCAGCAAGCGCGAATAAAGGCTTGTGATTCCGCCCGCCACCCGTTCGGACGAGAACTCGCTCATCACGATTGTCCGGCTTGCACTGCCGAACCGCCTGCGCAGACTGGCGTCGTTCAGAAGCATTTGTATCGCGTCGGCGAGCGCGTCTGCATCGTCGACCGGAACGAGCAACGCGTTCGCACCGTTGCGGGCAATTTCCCTGCAACCCGGGACATCGGTCGCGATCAGCGGACGGCCACAGGCGGCGGCTTCCAGCAGGCTCTTCGGCAAGCCCTCGCGCCGCGAAGGAAGCACGGCCACGTGCGCCGAGGCCCAGACATCGCGGATGTCCGCGACATGGCCGAGCAGCTGGAGGTCAGGGATCCGGCGCCAACGGTCCAGCACGGCATCGGGAATCGACGCAGGGTTGGAAGGATCGGGGTCTCCGGCGAGCAGGGTGCGAACCGGGAGACCTCGCCGCGCAAGCAGCTCATGCGCACGGACAAGCGTCCGTACGCCCTTGTCGTCGAGAAGGCGCCCCACGAACGCAATCGTGAAGGGCCCCGCGGGTTCCGCAAGAGGGGTGAGAAGCCCGGTATCGACACCGGAGCCGGGGATAAGGGCAATGTTGTCTTTCGGCACACCGAGTTTTGCCATCATCGCGTAATCGTCGGGATTCTGCACGAGCACGGTGGTGCGCGGGCGTTTCAGCAGCCTGCGGAGGAGGAGCCTCGCGAGTGGCCGCACGGCGCGCGCCTTCGCGGTTTCAGACGTGAATGCAAAGCCCAGCCCTGCAAGGGCGTTGAGCCGGACAACGGGAAGGCCGAGCGACGCCAGCGAGCCGATCAGGGTGGGGACAAGCGCGACATGATGGACAAGATCGGGGCTGACCTGCCGGTAGACGCGTCGTGTTTCGAGCACGGCCGCGAGAAAGCGGACGGGATTGAGATTGCCGCGCCGCCAGTGAATGGGATGCAGGGCAAATCCTTCGCGCGTGATCGCATCGGCGTAATTGCCGATGCGGGTCGCGACGTGCACGTCGTGTCCGGCGTCTCTTGCCGCGCGCGCCATGGGCAACCGGTGCGAAACGAAATACCAGTCTTCCGACACCAGATAGAGGATCCTGCGCGCCATCAGGCTTGTCGCTCGCCCGGCGGTTGCCGGCGCTTGCCGCAGCTCGGGGCGACCGGGGCGCCGGCGCCTGCGCAAGTCATGTGCATGAGTGCTCCCCTGTGTCGGCGGCGCGGACGCTTTTCCGCGACTTAATAAGCCATGTTGTCCGCGGCCGGCAAAACGCTGCCCGGGCGCCTGGCCCGACGGGGTCAACCGTGCCGCCCGAGACCCGGCCGACAATCCCGGCTCTGACACAATTAGTTGATATTACAAGGTTATTTCTGTTTCACAATGATAGCAAATGTGTTCATGCTTTGAACGCCGAGCCTTGACGTTCACGCGATGAACGGCGTACCAGAGACGGCTGGGGAGCCTGACTTATGCGTCGCGTGGGCGAGGACAATCCGGAAAACTCGCGGATCATGCTCGGGCTGCTCGATGCCGTGGAGCAGAACCGCGCGCAATCGCAACGCCTGCTGGCGTCGGAACTCGGCATCGCCCTTGGCCTCGTCAACGCCTACCTCAAGCGCTGCATCAAGAAGGGCCTGGTCAAGGTCCGCACCGCGCCGGCCCGGCGCTATGCCTATTACCTGACGCCGCAGGGCTTTGCCGAAAAGTCGCGGCTGACGGTCGACTACCTTTCGTACTCGTTCGGATTTTTCCGCCAGGCCAAGACGGATTGTTCCGACCTGTTCAAGGCCGCCGCCGCGCGTGGCGTCACCAGGATCCTGCTCATCGGGCAGACGGATCTCGCCGAGATTGCCTCGCTGTGCGCGATCGAGCACGGCGTGAAAATCGTCGGTGTCGTCCAGAAGGGCGCCGCCAAAGCGGAATTCATCGGGCTGCCGGTTTTTGCCGACTTGGACGGCGTGTCCGCCGTGTTCGACGCCGTCATGGTCACGGATATGGCAAAGCCGCGCGATGTCTGCGAAGCGGCCATCGACCGCTTCGGCGTCGATCGCGTGCTGGTGCCCGACCTGCTGCGCGTGCGCATGCGGCAGAAGGACGGAGGCGCGAAATGAGCGGCACCGGTCCCAGGTGGTACGTCGTGCAGACGCAGGCCAACGCCGAGAGCAAGGCGGTTGCGCATCTCGGCCGCCAGGGATTTGCAACCTACCTTCCGCGCTATCTCAAGCGCCGGCGGCACGCGCGCCGCGTCGAGATCGTCCCGCGGCCGCTGTTCCCCCGTTATCTTTTCGTGTCGGTTGACATGGCGGTCCAGCGCTGGCGTTCGATCTATTCGACCGTCGGGGTTTCGACCCTGCTCGGGACCGACGATACGCCCCTGCCGGTGAGCGGGGATGTCGTCGAGGCGCTCAGGCGGCGCGAGGACGGCGCCGGCTTCGTCCGGCTCGAGCGGCGGCCATGCTTCCGCACGGGCCAGACGATCCGCGTGCTCGAAGGCGTCTTCACCGATCTTCTCGGGCTCTATGACGGAATGGCGGACCGCGACCGCGTTGCGGTTCTGCTCGACCTGCTCGGTCGCAAGGTGCGGGTGCTTGTGGACGCGGAGGCCGTCGCCGCGGCTTGAGCGGTGCGGCCTGGAACTGCCGTTTATGTCGGTCTGGGTCGATTCACCCGGACTGCGGTAGCGCGCCTGGATTTATCAATTGCTCGGGCCCAATCCGAGGAAGTCAGGAAGATGAAAGCATCTATCGCGACCAGCGCGCCGGTGACCGGGCGCACTCTCCCGTTCGGCAAGCCGTTGATCGGCGAAGAGGAACGTGCCGCCGTCATGGACGTTCTCGCCGGGCCCATTCTCGTTCATGGCCCGCGTGCGACGGCGTTCGAGAACGAGTTTGCAGCCTATAGCGGCGCTCCACACGCCGTAACGGTTTCATCGTGCACGGCCGGCATGCATCTCGTCTGGTTTACGCTGGGGCTCGGGCCGGGCGATGAAGTGATCGTGCCGGCGCAGACGCACGTTGCGACGGCCCACGCGGTTGAATTGACCGGAGCAAAAGCGGTGTTCGTCGACGCCGAGCCGGTCTCCGGCAACATTGACATTGCAGGGATCGAGCGGGCGATCACGGCAAAGACCAGGGCAATCGTGGTGGTGCACTACCTCGGCATGCCGGTCGACATGACACCCGTCGTAGCAGTGGCCCGCAGGCATAAGCTTTTTGTGATGGAGGATTGCGCGCTTGCGATCGGAACCAGACTCGACGGCATCCACGCCGGTCTGCACGGCGATGCGGGCGTATTTTCCTTCTACCCCGTCAAGCACATGACTACGGCAGAAGGCGGCATGATCGTTACGCGGGACGCCGAACTTGCCGCACGTCTGCGCCTTCGCAAGGCATTCGGCGTGGATCGCACCCATGGTGAGCGCAAGATACCGGGTGCATATGACGTTGTGACGCTCGGATTCAACTACCGCATGAACGAAATTCAGGCCGCCATCGGCAGCGTGCAGCTCAGGAAGATGGACGGGTTTCTTGCCGCGCGCGAACGCAACTACCGGATCCTGTCCAAGGCGCTTGCGGGCGTACCGGGCATCGGGCAGCTGCAATCGACGCAAGGGCGTTTCACGAGCAGCTATTATTGCCTCTCGATCATTCTTGATGCGCCGCTTGCACAAAAACGGGCCGAATTCATCGCCCGGCTGAATACCGAAGGCATCGGAACAAGCGTCTACTACCCGCAGCCGGTGCCGCGTATGACGTACTACCGCGGAAAATACGGCTGGCGGGACGGCGCTTTCCCCGTGGCCGCCCGCATCAGCGATTGCTCGATCGCGTTGCCGGTAGGGCCGCATCTCGACGCCGAGGACATGAACTACATTGGCGTCCAGGTCCGGCGCGTCGCCAAAGAGATGGCTTGAGCCCGGAACTGACGTGCTTGCCGTCATCCAGGCCCGTGTATCTTCGGCCCGGCTTCCCGGAAAGGTCCTGCGCCCCCTCGCGGGGCGGCCGATGCTGGCGCGGCTCATTGACAGACTGCGTACGGCTGAACGTATCGGCGATATCGTGGTAGCCACCTCGGCCGGGAAAGATGATGACGCGATTGCGGGACTGTGCGGCGAACTTTCGGTGCGATGCTTTCGCGGGCCGCTTGACGACGTGTCGGAACGTCTCGCCCTGGCGGCCGAGGATATGCATGCCGAAGCATTTGTCCGGATCAACGGCGATAGCCCGCTGATGTGTCCAGGCATCGTGGACGCGGTCGTGGCGCTCTACGCGAAAGAAGACGTTGACCTTGCCACCAATGTTCAGACACGCACCTTTCCGAAAGGCCTGTCGGTCGAGGCAATCCGGCTTGAGGCGCTGCGGCGCGCGCAGAAGATGATGCTGCCCGGAGAGGCCGAGCACGTGACCGCTGCGTTCTATCGCCGCGCCCGGGACTTCCGCATCACGAACTTCGCGAGTGGTCACGACTGGGGTGCGATCCAGATGTCTGTCGACACGCCAGCCGATTTTACCCTGATGGAAGCAATGTTCCGGCAGATGGGATCCTCCACCGCCATGCTGGCGGTGAAAGACCTGATCGCGCTGCGCAGCCGGTGCATGACCGGACTTTTGGCATGACCGCCGCACTGCGCGCCGCCATTATCGGGCTTGGCGTGGGCGAAAAACATATCGCCGGCTACGAGGCCGACCCGCGATGCCGCGTGGTCGCGTTGAGCGATATCGACGCCGACAAACTGCGCAGTGTCGGTGCGCGCCATCCTGGCCGGCAGCTGGTCGCCAATCCGGCCGACGTGCTGACGGATCCGTCGATAGACGTGGTGTCGATCGCCTCCTATGACGGAGCGCACTACGCGCAGGTCATGTCTGCGCTCGCCGCCGGGAAACATGTGTTCGTTGAGAAGCCGGTTTGCCTGTTCGAGCATGAACTGGCCGACATCCGGCGCGCGCTGGCTGCCAATCCTGAATTGAAGCTGTCTTCCAATCTGATCCTGCGCAGAAGTCCGCGCTTCGCCCGTCTGCGCCAGCGCGTCCGCGAGGGCGGTCTCGGTGCGCCGTATTATGCCGAGGCCGACTACAACTACGGGCGGCTCAGCAAGATCGTCGATGGCTGGCGCGGCCATGTCGACTACTATTCGGTCGTGCACGGCGGCGCGATCCATATGCTGGACTTGCTGCTCTGGATCTTCGGTGAAAGGCCGGTCGCGGTGACCGCATTCGGGAATTCCATCGCGACGCGCGGCACCGCGTTCCGCTTCAAGGACTGCGTGACCGCCTTGCTGAAGTTTCCGAGCGGTCTCGTGGCCAAGGTTACCGCGAATTTCGGCTGCGTCATGCCGCATCACCACAATCTCACGGTCTATGGAACGGCAGCGACCTTCGTGCACGACCAGCTGGGCGCGCGTCTTTATACATCGCGCGATCCGGCGGCAACGGCTGTGCCGGTGGATGATGCCTACCTCGGTCCCGCAAAAGGAGACATGCTGCCATCCTTCGTTGCCGCCATTCTCGACGGCGGCGAGCCGGAAGTATCGGCGGACGACGTGCTCGGGACCATGGCCGTGTCGCTCGCGATCGAGAAGGCCGTGGCGCTCGAACAGACCGTCACCATCCAGTGAAATGATCAGGTGCTAAAGCAGATGTCCGTCATGAGCGAGAATTTGTCAGGCAAGCGAATCGCCCTGATCGGCGGGGCGGGTTTCATCGGGCACAATCTGGCCCTGACGTTGAACGCCCTCGGCGCCGACGTCCATGTGATCGACGGGCTGCAGGTCAACAATCTCGGCGCATTTTCCAACGTCGTGAACGACCCGCTGAAAATGCTCTACCTTCACCTGATCAATGAGCGCATCGAGTTGCTGCGCAAGAACAACATTCCCCTGCATGTCCTGGATGCGCGCGACTATCACGCCTTGTCGCGCTCTCTTTCGGAAGTGAAGCCGCACGTTATCGTGCAGCTCGCCGCCATCGCCCATGCCAACCGCGCCAACAAGGACCCGTTCAGCACGTTCGACCATAGCTTCCGCACATTGGAAAACGCCCTCGACTGCGCGCGTGACGCCGCCGAGCACTTCATCTATTTCTCCTCGTCAATGGTGTACGGAAACTTCGACGGCGAAGCCGTGACCGAAGACCGGCATTGCGAGCCGATGGGCATCTATGGCGCGCTCAAATACGGCGGCGAAAAGCTGGTCATTGCCTACAACCAGGTCTTCGGCCTGCCTTACACGATCGTACGACCGTCGGCGCTTTATGGCGAACGTTGCGTGAGCCGGCGCGTGGGCCAGGCGTTCATCGAGAACGCGCTGCAGGGGAAATCGCTGACGATCAATGGAGACGGCAACGACGCGCTGGATTTCACCTATATCGGCGACCTGATCCAGGGCTTGGTTCTCTGCATCAAGCGTCCCGAGGCGCGCAATCAGGTCTTCAACCTGACCTACGGCTCGGCACGCACGCTGAACGACATGGCCGCGATTGTGCAGCGCGAATTCCCGGGAATCGATATCAAGTACAATCCACGCGATGTGCTGATGCCCGAGCGTGGGACGCTATCCATCAAGAAGGCGCGCGATCTTATCGGCTACGCGCCGTCATTTCCGCTCGAAAAGGGCTTCGCGAACTACATCGCCTGGTACAAGGAATTGGTCGCGCGCAATCCCGTCTTCGCCGGAAAGGCGAACTGACACGATGCATTTGTTCGGCAGGAACCTCGATACCGATGTCGCCATCGTCGCCGAGATCGGCGTCAACCACGAGGGCAATGTCGACGTCGCGGAAAGGCTTATCAATGCGGCAGCCGATGCGGGCGCCGACGCGGTCAAGCTGCAATCCTACACGCCGGAGCGGTTCATTTCCGCTGGCGATGGGGATCGCCTGGCGCGTGTGTCGAAATTCCGGCTCGATGAGGCCGCGCACGAAAAGCTCCTGGCGGTTGCGAAAGAGAGGGGCATCGCGCTGTTTTCGACCGCCGTGACCGAAGACACCGTGCCGCTGCTGGCGCGGCTTTTCCCCGCGATCAAGATCGCCAGCGGCGATCTCGACTTCGAGCCGGTCATCAGTGCGGCCGCCGCGACCGGCAGGCCGGTGATCATCTCGACGGGCAACGCGACAGTTGAGGAAGTCGATCGCGCCGTCGCCTGGTGCCGCAATGTCGTCGGCGATGGGCTCAAGGAGCGCCTCGTTCTGATGCATTGCGTGGCTTCCTATCCGGCGCCGATTGACCAGGCCAATGTGCGCAGCGTTGCGTTCCTGCGCGAGCGTTACGGCTTGACGACCGGCTATTCCAACCATGTGATCGAGACGGAAGCCGTGCTGGCGGCGGTTGCGTTGGGCGCGCAGATCGTCGAGGTGCATTTTACCGACAGCAAATCCGGCCGGGCTTTCCGCGATCACTCGCTGTCGTTCGAGCCGCGCGAGCTTGCCGCGCTGGTCGAGAGCATCAGGCGCGTGCGCGACAGCCTCGGCAGCTACGACAAGCGCCCGCAGCCAAGCGAGGAGCCCTCGCGCGCTGCGATCCGCAAAGGTCTCGTTGCGGCGCGCGATCTTTCTGCCGGGACGGTGCTGGCCGACGCCGACATTATGTATGCGCGCCCGGCAACTGAATTTTCCGCGCGCGAGCGGACCGCTGTCGTCGGCGGCACGCTGCGAACGGACCTCAAGCGCGGGCAGGTCATTCCGCGCAATGCCGTCGACGTGAAGTAACGTGCCGGCGGTCCACCCACACTCACGCCCGCCATGCTTTCACTGACCCGGGACGTGTGGCTGTCGGAAATCATGGCGCAACCGGTGCATCGGGTGTCGGTCAACGGTGAGGCAAACCTTGCGATCGACAGCCCCCGCGGGTTCTACTTCGGCCGCATTCCCGCCGCCGACATCCGCACGGCAAACGCGCTTGCCGCTCTCGGATTCCGCGTCGTCGATACCGGGGTAACACTCGAACGCGATCCGCGCGTCCGGGCGTCCGGGGGGCGCATCGCAGTAAGGGCCGCCGTGCCGCAGGACCGAGAGGCGGTCGCGGCGATCGCCCGGCACGGCTTCAGGTTTTCGCGCTTCCATCTCGATCCGCAGATCCCCTCCGCGCTGGCGAACGAGATCAAGGCGCAGTGGGCGGAAAATTTCTTTCGGGGCCGGCGCGGCGACCAGATGGCGGTCGCCGAAATTGCCGGAAGGCCCGTCGGTTTCCTGCAGCTTCTTCGCGCCGGCGACGGCACGCTGGTGATCGACCTGATCGCGGTCGAAGATAACCATCGCGGCGCCGGCATCGGGTCGGCCATGGTCGAATGGGCGGCCGGACATGCGGGCGGCGGACGGATGCGGGTGGGTACGCAGGCAGCGAATGTCGGTTCGCTGCGGTTCTATGAAAATCTTGGGTTCCGCACGGTGGCAACCGCTTATGTCATGCACCTGCATGCGTGACTCGGGCACTCGCTGGAACGGCTAGAAAACGATGTGCGGCATCGCTGGTTTCTACGGCACGCGCGATATCCCCGAGGAGGCCGTGAACGCATGCCTCGCGCTGATGCGGCAGCGCGGGCCGGATGCCGCCGGCGTCAGGCGCATTGCATCGGCGGGCGGGCGACGCGGCCTTCTGCTGCATGCGCGGCTTTCGATCATCGACCTTGATCCGCGCGCCAACCAGCCGTTTAACGTTGGCCGGAAATGGCTCAGCTACAACGGCGAGGTCTACAACTACGTCGAGTTGCGTAAGGCGCTCGAAGCGGATGGCGCGACCTTTGTCACCGCATCGGACACCGAGGTGCTGCTGACGGCGCTCGACCGTGACGGCATGGATGCACTCGACCGCTGCGAGGGCATGTGGGCCTTTGCGATATTCGACGAGGCCGATGGCAGCCTCACGCTGTGCCGCGACCGATTCGGCGAAAAGCCGCTCTACCTCCACAGGGCGCCGGAGGGCGTTTATTTCGGCTCCGAGGTCAAGTTCCTGTTTGCGCTGATGGGGCATGCGCTGCCGGTCAACCGGCGCCAGCTCATGCGCTACCTCGTCAACGGCTACAAGGCGCTCTATAGCCGCGGCGACAGCTTTTTCGAGGGACTCGACGAATGCGCGCCCGCGACCTGGCTGCGTATCGACAGTGCGGGACAGGAAACGGTGCAACGCTACTGGACCCCGGTCTTCAGCCCGGACGAGCATCTCTCCCGGGATCGCGCGGTCGCTGCGGTGCGCGAACGGCTCATGGAATCCGTGCGACTGCGGCTGCGCAGCGACGTGCCGCTCGCGTTTCTCATGAGCGGCGGCGTCGATTCGAACGCGCTGATCAGCATCGCCAAGCGCCTGCTGAATTACGACGTGCACGGCTTCACTATCATGAGCGACGATCCCCGCTATGACGAGGGCGATATCGTCCGCGAATCCGTGCGCACGCTCGGCGTGCGCCACACGTCTGTTCCTGTGACCACGCAGGACTTCCTGCCGCGGCTGAGGCAACTCGTGAACTATCACGACGCCCCGGTCTTCACGATCACCTATTATGTCCAGTGGCTCTTGATGGAAGAGGTGAAGCGGGCGGGCTACAAGATATCTGTCAGCGGCACCGCGGCGGATGAGCTGTTCTCCGGCTATTACGACCATTACCTCATGTACCTCGCCGAGATGCATGGGTCGAAATGCCACGCAACCTCGCTGGCCGCCTGGCAGCGGCACGTCCAGCCTCTGGTGCGCAACCCGCATCTTTCCGATCCCGACCTCTTCCGCAACGATCCCGATTTCCGCGCCCACATCTATCTCAACAACGACGTTTTCGCGCAGTACCTCGTGCCCGCGTTCAGCGAGGCGTTCGAGGAGCGCACCTACACGTCCGGTTCGCTGCTGCGGAACCGCATGATGAACGAGATGTTCCACGAGGCCGTCCCGGTCATCCTGCACGAGGACGACCTCAACGCCATGTATTTCTCGATCGAGAACCGTTCGCCGTTTCTCGACCGTGCGCTGTTCGAGCTCTGCTATCGCATTCCGACCGCACATCTGATGCGCGACGGATTTAACAAGGCGGTCCTGCGCGATGCCATGCGTGGCATTGCACCCGATGTCGTGGTCGACCAGCGCCGCAAGACCGGCTTCAACGCGCCGGTCGAATCCTTTCTCGATCTCGCCGACCCCGCGATCAGGCGCGAGCTGCTCGCCGACGGGCCGGTGTTCGAGCTCGTCAGGCGCGACAGGATCGCCGGCCTGCTCGAGAAGCGGAATTTGCCGAACAGCGAAAGCAAGTTCCTGTTCTATTTCGTCAATACCAAGTTGTTCCTCGAGCGTTTCACCAATTGAGCTTCGCATCGTGGAGACCGTAGCGTCCGAACGCCGCAAGATCCGGGCCCTGCGTTATTGCAGGCTGTGCGTGCTGCCGGACAGCAGGCCGAATCTCGATTTCGATACCGACGGCGTGTGCCACGCCTGCCGCACGCATGCGCAACGGCGGCAGACCGACTGGGCAGCGCGGGAAAGGGACTTCCGCGCGCTCGTCGAGAACGTGAAGCAACGCGCCGCCGGCTACGATTGCGTCGTGCCGGTGAGCGGCGGCAAGGACAGCACCTGGCAGATCCTCAAATGTCTCGAGTACGGACTGAGGCCGCTTGCCGTCACCTGGAAGACCCCGGCGCGCACGGCGGTCGGGCAGCGCAACCTCGATAACCTGGTGTCGCTCGGCGTCGATCATATCGACTGGCAGGTGAGCCCCAGGGTCGAGGCGCGCTTCATGCTCAAGGCCTTCGAGCGCTTCGGCAGTACGGCCATTCCGATGCATCTGGCAATCTTTTCCATGCCGCTCAAGGTCGCGGTCGATTTCGCCATACCGCTCGTCGTCTGGGGGGAAAACTCGGCGGTCGAATACGGCAATGCCGAGACCGCGCAGGCAGGTCACCGGCTCAGCCGAGCCTGGCTCGGCACCTATGGCGTCACCCACGGCACGAGCGCGGAAGACTGGGTCGATGACGAATTGGGCACCAAGGACCTTGCCGCCTATTTCGGGCCGGACCCGGACGCGCTCGAGGCGCGCGGCACGCGCGCGGTGTTTCTCGGCCACTACTTTGCCTGGGACCCCGAGACGACCCACGCTGCGGCGCGGGCGCACGGCTTTCAAGGCAATGCCGGGGCGGCGCGCACCGGCTACTACGATTTTGCCGACATCGACGACGACTTCATCTCGATCCATCACTGGATGAAGTGGTACAAGTTCGGCTTCACCCGGCTCTTCGACAATCTTGCGCTCGAGATCCGCAACGGGCGCATGACGCGCGAGCGCGCGATCGAGGTGATCCGCGCGGCGGGCGACCAGACGCCGGTGAAGGATATTGGAAAGTTCTGCGCATTTGCCGGAATTTCGACCGAACGCTTCTTCGACATTGCCGAGCGGTTTCGCAACAGGGACATCTGGCTGCGTGAGAATGGCCGGTGGACCATTCCCGGCTTTCTCATTCCGGACTGGAACTGGCATGAAGTTCATCCCCATTGACCCGCCGCGGAAGTTCGAGGTCGCCGGCGCCGGCGTGCGGCTGCATCTGTCTGACTGCGGGCGCGTCGCGCTTGCGGCCGACGAGCAGGTCACGTTCACGACGGAGGCGGGCGGCGAATTCGACGTCACGCGCAAGAGCTGGGGCTTTTACGCCACGCCTTCGACCAATGGCCGGTTGAGACGCTTCGGGCTGCGGGCGGCTCTGGTCCGCAACGTTGCGGGGCGCCTTTTCGTCGTGCTGGTGGAACAGGGCAAGGAGGCGGAGTTTCTTGCCTACGTCGAAGCCGACAGGCAGACGTTGCTGACCTGGCTCGACGACGATGCGTCGGTCGAGCGTATTGCGGCGCTTCTTGGGCAACCGGGGGCAGCGGGCAAATGAGGGTGCATGCGGCCGGCCGCAAGGTGGGGGCGCTCGGCCCTTGTCCGATGTGCGGCGGGACCGCCATGGCCGTGCACTTCACCTATTCCGAGCCGCCACCGCTGGAAACGCGCTTTCCGCTCGCGAAGGACGAGCGTTACTGGCGGGAGCTTCATCGCTGCAGCGATTGTGGCCATTACGTTGAATCGTTCGCTCCCGACCAGGGCAGCCTTTATGCCGGCGAGTACGTCACCACGCTATACCGGGATCGCGATGGAATCCGGCGTGCTTTCGAGCGGATCAATGCACTGCCGCCGGAGAAATCCGACAACGTCGGTCGCGTGCGGTTTGTCGACAGCTACTGCCGTGACCGCTGGCGCGGCGCGCGGGCCGGCGTCTTGCGGCTGCTCGATGTCGGCGCCGGGCTCGGCGTGTTTCCTTTCCGCATGAAGCAGGCCGGCTGGGACTGCGTCGCGCTCGACATGGATGAGCGGCTGGCCGCGCACCATCGCGAGACCGTCGGCGTGCAGGCGCTGACCGGCGATGTCCGCGGCATTCGCGGAATTGGCGCGTTTGATCTGGTGACGTTCAACAAGGTGCTTGAGCATGTCGGCGAGCCGGTCGGGATGCTGGCAAGCGTCCGCCGTCTGCTCGCGCCGGACGGCCTTGTCTATGTGGAATTGCCCGACGGCGAGGCGGCAGCCGCCGAGGGCAAGGAACGCGAGGAATTTCTGCTTGGCCACAAACACGTGTTCAGCCTTGCGTCCTATGCGCTGCTGATCGCAAAGGCCGGATTCGAGCTTCTCACGTGCGAGCGGCTGCGCGAGCCGAGCACGAAATTCACGCTGCGGGGGTTTGCGCGGGTTGGGGGTGAGGGGTCGCGGTGACCAGGCCTAGCTCTAAAAACGGCATTGCCGATGTCGAGACTGCGGTCGCACGCTGCTACTCCACTTGGGGAGAAAGCTACTACCGGGACTACTATGGTCCGGATGCACCGTATCCGCCCGTTCATCGCGACCTTGTCGTAGCGCAGATCAATGCACATGGCGGGGCGCGCATCATCGATGCCGGGTGCGGTCCGGCATCGATCCTGCGGCATCTTGCGGCACCAGGCCGGGACCTCTGCGGATTTGACCTTACGCCGGAGATGATCGCGGAAGCGCGTCGTGTCATGGGGCCTCTTGGGTATGCAGAGCAGCGATTTTGGGTCGGCAGTGTGCTCGACAGGGATCACTATTGGCGTGCCGGCGCAGCGCGCGATCCGTACGATTGTGCGTTGTGCATCGGCGTGTTGCCCCATATCGTGGAAGGCGAGGAAGAGACCCTCATCGATAATCTACACGCGGCAGTACGTCCGGGCGGCCTTGTTCTGGTCGAGGCCCGCAATGAACTGTTTTCGCTGTTTACGATGAACCGGTACTCACACACGTTCGTACTGGAGCGGTTGATACCGCTAGAAGACCTATCGCGTGATGCCGGGGACGAGAAATCTGCCTTGGCGGAGGGTTTAAGGGGTCTCAAAGGAATGTTCCGGACGGACCTGCCGCCGCTTCGGCAGGGCGAGGAAGGCGAGCCCGGATACGACGAGATACTCTCGCGTCTGCACAACCCGATCGTGTTGACCAAACAATTCGAAGCTCGCGGCTTCCGCGACGTACGGCCGCTCTTCTACCACTTCCACTGCCTGCCGCCGATGATCGGCGCGCAGGTGCCGAACCTTTTCCGCAAGCGCAGTCTTGCTATGGAGCAAAATCCGGAAGACTGGCGCGGCTATTTCATGGCGTCGGCATTTATTGTCGCGGCGGTTCGCTCATGATCCGCGACGACGGATGGCTTTCACACTGCATATGGGAGCACAGCACGTCTGTGCACGATCTCTATCGGCGCCGTTGCCGCAAGGAAGAAGACGAGATGACGGCGCATGCACAGGCGGCGGAACTGCTCGTCCCGATGGCGAAGGCAGGCGATGTGCTTTTGGACGCCGGCTGTGGCAGCGGATATTTCTTTCACTCCCTGGCCAGCCGGAACATGGGACTGTCCTACTTTGGAATCGATGCCGCTCCGTCGCTGATCGAGATCGGCCGCGAGGAAATGCCGGCATTCGGGTTGCCCGCCGACCGTCTCAGGGTCATTCGTATCGAAGACCTCGACGGCTCCGTCGATCATGTAGTGTGCATCAACGTTCTCTCCAATATCGATAATTATCATCGCCCATTGGATCGGCTGCTAAGGATGGCGAGGAAGTCGCTGATCCTGCGGGAATCGTTGAAGAACGGTGCCGAATACAAATGGGTCAAGGACAGCTACCTTGATGCCGGCGTAGATCTTGGCGTGCATGTCAACCATTATGATCTTGCCGACGTCCTGTCGTTTATATCTGACCGCGGATTCGATGCCCGCGCCGTTGTCGACCGCCGCTCCGGCGGCAAGCCCGAGTTGGTGATCGGGCATCCGCATTACTGGGCCTTCGTTGTCGCGGAGCGACGCCAGCTGAGCGACCGTTAAAGCTTGAAAGACTGCACATAATGTCACGCATCGCCGGATTGCACGCTGCCGAACCTGTGCAGGCGCGCGCGGCCGTAGGAGCAATGCTGTCGTCGGTCGTCATGACGGGATCCCGGGACACCGTGCTAGCGACAGGACGCTGCGCGCTGGGCTGGACGGGGTTGGATGGCGTTAACGCCGCAGAGCTTGGATCGATCATAGCGGTCTTGGATGGATTGTTTTACAACCGCAGGGAACTGGACGAGCTTACAGGCCTCGACAGTTCGGTCTCGACCGACGCAATGAGGTTGGCGGCTCTCTTTCGATTGCATGGGCCTGACCGCGCACTGAACGCCATCAACGGCGATTTCGCCGCTGCAGTCTACGACAGCGATGCGGATACCTTGTGGTTGGCGCGTGATCGCTTCGGTGTACGCCCGCTGTACTATACGGAACATGATCAATGCATTACGTTTGCGTCTCGTCTCAGGTCATTGCTGGAGTTCGGCGGCAGTTCCCCGGATGTCAATCGTCGGTTTGTCGCGACGTTTGCAGGCGGTCACTACCGCCACATCGACAACGCACCAGACGAATCACCATTCGCTCGGGTACGTCAGCTCCCAGCGGCGTCGGTGCTGCGTTCCCATGACGGCTCGATCACGGTGCGCCGATATTGGGACTTGGCGGAGGCACCAGACCACACCGCAAACGAAAAGGAGCTTGCGGCTCAATACCGAGACCTGCTTCTTGACGCAGTTAGCAGAAGATTTGCTGCAGCCAAATCGCCAGCGTTCACTCTGTCTGGAGGTCTGGACAGCTCTTCGGTTCTTTCCTGCGCCGTAGCCCGGAGCGGCGCCAAGCAGCACGCATATTCGTCGGTCTATACTGATTTGACCTATGACGAAACGGCGGAAATTCGGTCGATGCTCGATTCTAAAGTTGCGGCGTGGCATCCGGTTCGCATTGAAACTCCGGATATTTTCGACATCGTCCGCCGGATGGTTGCGGCTCACGACGAGCCGGTTGCGACCGCCACGTGGCTGTCGCATTTCCTGCTATCCGAACAGGTAGCAAGAGACGGGTTCAAGACACTGTTCGGTGGTCTGGGCGGCGATGAACTCAACGCCGGGGAATATGAGTATTTCTATTTCCTGTTCGCGGATTTGCGTCGCGCCGGGCGGGAGGCCGAACTGCAACATGAAGTCCTGCAGTGGATGCGCCATCACGATCATCCGATCTATCGAAAGAGCCGCTCGGTGGTGGACGAAACCCTTGACCGGGTCGTCGACCTCGAACAGCCAGGGGTCTGCCGGCCCGACGTCGTGCGAATGACGAGATACTATTCGGCAGTCAACCCTGATTATTTTGACCTTGCCTGTGACCGGCATGTGATGGACCGGCCATTCAACAGCTATTTGAAGAACAGGACCTACCAGGATCTGTTTCGCGAAACTGCTCCGTGCTGCTTGCGGGCCGAAGATCGGCAAGGCATGGCATATGGAATTCGTCAGATCGATCCGTTCTTCGATCATCGCCTCGTGGAGTTCATGTTCCGCGTGCCGGCGAACATGAAGATTCGTGACGGAATTACAAAGCGGCTGCTCCGTGAGGCCATGAGAGGCATTCTTCCCGATGAGACCCGGACACGCGTTAAAAAAACCGGTTGGAACGCGCCGGCGCACGTTTGGATTTGCGACAGAGAAATTGCCGGCAGTCTGGGTGACTTGATTGCATCGCGCAGGTTCCGCGAGCGCGGGATTTTCAACGTCAAAGAGGTGAATCGCCTCTTTGACGAACATCGGAAAATTGTCCGAGACGGGTTGGTCGCCGAAAATCACATGATGTTCTTCTGGCAATTGATAAACCTCGAGATCTGGTTTGAGGAAGTGGTCGATCAAGCTACGCGCAAGAGAGAAAAGAGTGCTAACCCGGTACACGCCTCCGGCGCCTGAGATGATGATTGTGGACGAATCCACGCCTCGCGAGCTCTATCGCTGGGCCGGCGATCTGTATCCGATTTGCCGAAGTCTCACCGGCGACGGCGTGCGAGAAACTCTGGGCTATATAAAAAAACTGGTGCCCGCTCTTGAGATTCACGAAGTTCCGACCGGCACACGATGTTTCGACTGGGTCGTGCCGGAAGAGTGGAATATCCGTGATGCTTATATCGTCGCTCCTGACGGGACACGTCTAGCTGAATTCAAAAAGCACAACCTTCATGTGCTCGGTTATTCAGTCCCGGTCGATCGCGAAATGTCGCTGGATGAGTTGCAGGAACATCTCTACTCGTCGCCCGATCAACCCTCCGCCGTTCCCTATGTGACCTCCTACTACACCCGGCGCTGGGGATTTTGTCTCACCCATGTGCAACGGCAGGCACTGAAACCGGGCCGTTATCGTGCCGTCATTGATGCGACCCTGGCGCCGGGTTCTTTAACATACGCCGATCTGGTTTTGCCGGGGGAAACCACCGACGAGATCTTGCTGAGCAGCTACATCTGTCATCCATCGATGGCCAACAACGAGGTTTCCGGCCCGGTGGTGCTGACCGCGCTGGCCCGCTGGCTCGGCGCTTTATCTAAGAGGCGCTTCACATACAGGTTTGTGCTCGCACCCGAGACACTCGGTGCAATCGTCTATCTGAGTCGCCATCTCGACATCATGAAGGCGCGCGTGCGTGCAGGCTATATCGTCACGTGCGTGGGTGATGATCGTACTTACTCATTTCTGCCGTCGCGCAAGGGTGACACCTTGGCGGATCGTGTGGCGCGGTATGTTCTGAAGCGGCACGCTCCCGGTTTCAGGGAATACAATTTTCTCGATCG
>Ga0070741_10008041_pt1 | contig 21414 bp, 18 predicted proteins | sample Coa_R1_4_FD_66440 | JGI IMG/M metagenome (GOLD analysis project Ga0070741, IMG submission 66440) | Surface soil microbial communities from Centralia Pennsylvania, which are recovering from an underground coalmine fire - Coalmine... | ecosystem: Environmental > Terrestrial > Soil > Unclassified ... | reverse complement strand
AGTTGCAAGGCCGCGGGCTGCGAGCCAATCACTGCGGCGGCTTGCGCCAACTGGGTCGAGGCGAGCAATTCTCCCTGAGCGTGAATCACTTTCGCGCGTTTCTCCCGTTCCGCCTCTGCTTGTTTAGCCATCGCGCGCTGCATCGTGGCGGGCAACTCCACATCCTTGATCTCGACTGCGGTCACTTTCACCCCCCAGTTCTCCGTCTGCTCGTCGATGATGGCTTGCAGGTCGCGGTTGATCTTCTTGCGCTCAGCCAGGAGTTCATCCAGTTCCGATTGACCCAGGACGTTGCGTAAGGTTGTTTGTCCAATCTGGGTGGTCGCCTGATTGAAGTTGACGACATTGACCACGGCGGCCACCGGATCGACGACGTAGAAGTAGAGCACTGCCGTCACCTTGATGGTCACGTTATCACGGGTAATCACCTCTTGCGGAGGCACGGTGAGCGTGACAATGCGCAAGTCAACTTTGCTCATGCGCGAGATGAATGGCGGGACGAGGAAAAGACCTGGACCCTTCGCCCCGATCAAGCGTCCCAGCACGAAGATCACGCCCCGCTCATACTGTTGCACCACCCGAATCGCCGAGCGGGCGAGGAAGAGCAGTAGTAGAACGATGATACCAAGTACGATCCATACCAAGAGATTCATAGCAAGCCTCCTTTAGGCTTTCAAAGCACTCGTTGGATGAAGACAAAGAGAATCTGTACCGCCGTCATCGAGCCACCGTTCTATGGACTCCGCCTCAGAAGCCACCTCCTGTACACTAATGTCAGGAAGATATGTCCTGCCTCGGTGTAGCTGTACGGCTAATAGTGGAGGGGAAACACAGGGCATGCCTCGCTCCTGATCGTAGCACTCGTACACCATTTGGTCGGTGCGCAGCCGGTGCGGATGCTGTCCTAGAAGGGGCGAGGTGGCCTGTGGCCCAGGTTGGGACGTTGGCCAGGCTGGATAGGCAAACGGACGGTGAACTGGCTCAGACTGTGGGATTGTCTCTGGAGGATGACTATTCTTTCCATTACACCCCGTTGTAGGATCACCAGATCCTAATTGAGCGCTGTTTTGAACAGTCACGGGTTCTTGCGCATGTGTATCAGGTTCTGCTGCTCCCACCGTATCAAGTGGCAAGGTTGTCTGCCCAGAGATGGTCATAGGTGCCCCCTTTCCTGATGAAACAGGGAATACTCACGAAGTTTCTTTCCCCAGGGGTGATGGCTGGAGCAGCGCAACATCTTGACTGTTGTGCTTGTTCTCGCCCTCGACACGATCAAAGGAACGGCTCCATTGCTTGCGCTCTGCTCGCCCTTCAGGCGGATACCAGACATCGTGGAACCAGAGGGCGCCCAGCAATATTACAGAGAAAAGGATTGAGAAGATGACTACCAGCATAGCTGTGTCCTTTCGCGTTGTTTTCAAAACGCCCTTCTTGCTCACGGGATTAAACGTCCGTTCCATAGAACGTTGTCCATAAGTGAGGGAGGAGAGGATATGCAAGCGGGGAGAACAAGCAAGACCACCCCGGACAGCGCACTTCGGTGGTGGAGAGAGGTTCTGAGCGCCAGTTGCTACGAGGAACATGGCTGAAGGGGCAAAGCTCATAAGAAGATTTATCAGCTATGGTAAGTATATACTATGTTAAAGCACAATGCAATATTTATGTAATAAAAAGTCATCTATCAAGCGAAATTACCCCCCCTCTCATAGATCACTTTCAGTCGCCCGGTATGCGCTTGACCTTCTCCCACGCCTTCATCAGTGACCGTCTTCACATGCCAGCCAATCTTTGCCATTTTCTTTATATCCTTGCCAAGCTGATCCCGTGCTTCTCCTTTAAACAGTCCTGATATGTATGTTTTAACGTGTTGTTGCATTTGCTCACCTTCTCCTTTTGTTACTGTGTATAGCAGAATGTGCGAAGAAAAGAGCTGGGGAGTCAGGCAGCCGGGGTATCCTGCTGAGCTGAGACTGTCTCTGGCTCTCGTCCTGTGGCTTCCAAGCACCGCTTGAGTTCTAGGGGAGATACGTTCGCCTCATCGAATGTCGCGTGGTCGAATATGGCTCTTTTCACGTCTGCTCCCCGTAGATCTGTTCCGCGCAAATCTACGTTGCTGAGATCTCCTCCCTTGAGATTCGTACGGCAGAGGATGGCCCCACGTACATCAGCTCCGTGTAAGTTTGCCTTCTGGAGATTGGCATCACTCAGATTGGCACGCTTTAAATCGGCATGGCGTAGGTCTGCATCCTGCAAGTCTGCCTCCTGCAAGTCTGCCTCCTGCAAGTTAGCCTCAGTAAGATCAGCTCCGTGCAGATCAAATCCGCGCAGATTAGATCCGTGCAGTTGAGCGTTGTGGAGGTCTGGCTCAAACGCCTGGACATCAGGATAGGCTTGTCGCCACCTATTCCAAAGCGTTTTTCCCGATAAAAGAAGTGCCAGAAGATCCTGGTGTGTCATAAGATCCCACTTCCTGATTCTGTGAGATAGACAGAGACGGAAACGCTCCATCAGAACCACTGCTCTCTGGCTTAGAGCGGCTTCGCTCTTCCAAACAAGGGTGTTCGTGATGAGCAATTTCTTGTTACGAGGAACAGAGCTTGAGAGGCAAGACTCGTAGACATATCTATGAGACTTTTTAAGTATACACTATTTTTCACCAGAATGCAATATTTATAAAATCAAAGAGCAAATTTATAAAAATTCTGAAATCGTCAGAATTCTCGTTCTGTCTCTCTGCATGAGTATGATATGCAAAAGCATTTACGATGTGAATTTATGGAGTGTATGTGCTATAATGAAGTACGATCAATGTGGCAACGTTTTGTTCATAGTGGCTGGATAGTTATGTGGAAGAGGATATTATGGAAGGTATCTTTCTCTTCTTTCAACAACTGGTGTTGTGAGCAAATGACCCCTTTTCTCGCAGGAGTTGTACCCCTGCCAACTCGAACATGGGATGCGTAGGCGCTTGTTGGAGCCTCCTTCCTCAGGAACGGCGCTCCCCTGCTCATGTTGAGCGTCTCGCAGAGCAGCCTTTCTCTCGTACATCGGCGTATAGGGTGGGCAGGAAGGTGAGGCTGTTACTTGTATGATGATTATACGCTACGGTTTCGCCTGAAAGGGAAAAAAGCATGTTCGATGCAGGAAAAAATCTTATGGGCGCTCCGCCATCTGGCGAGCCTTCATCTGGGTACGTTTCCTTTCCTATTGTGGGGATCGGTGCTTCTGCTGGGGGGCTGGAAGCGTTTACGCAGTTGCTGGAGCATCTGCCAACAACGACGGGGATGGCCTACGTCTTTGTGCAGCACCTGGACCCTTCCTCTCCCAGTATCTTACCTGAACTGCTTGCTCAGATGACGAAAATGCCCCTGCACACTGCTCAGGATCAGATGAGCGTGGAGCCGGATCACGTCTATGTGATTCCATCCAACACCGACCTGACGATCTCGCAAGGAACGCTCCACCTCATACCGCGCACACAGCAGCATGGTCAGCACCTCACCATCGACCGCTTCTTTCACTCCCTGGCACAGGATCGGACCCATCAAGCCATTGGAGTGCTCCTCTCAGGAACCGCCTTTGACGGCACGGCGGGTCTTGAGGCCATCAAGAAGCAAGGAGGCATGACCTTTGCCCAAAACGCGCCATCGGCGAAATACTCGCAGATGCCCCAGCATGCCATTGCTGCCGGATGCGTTGATCAGATTCTGCCGCCAGCAGCCATTGCCAGAGTGCTGAGCACGCTTAGCTGGCAGCAGCGCCTCCCCACTGCCACCGCGTTGGAAACGCAGAGACTCTCGCCTTCCGAGCAGCAGGCGTTCACCAGGATTCTCCTGTTGCTCAGCACCACGACCGATGTGGATTTTCTCGCCTATCGTCCTGCGACCCTGCAACGGCGGATCGTTCGCCGGATGGCGATGGTACAGATTGATCAGTTTTCCGCGTATGCCACCTATTTGGATGACCATCCTGCTGAAGTGACCGCTTTGAGTCAAGAACTCCTGATCCATGTGACCAGCTTTTTCCGCGATCCAGATACTTTTGAGGCTCTGACTCGCCTGGTCTTTCCAGAACTGGTGCAGAATCTTTCCTCAGGAGACCCTATCAGACTTTGGGTTGCAGGATGTTCCACTGGCGAGGAAGTCTACTCGCTAGCCATCTGTTTGCTCGAGTTTCTGGAAGAACGCTCGCTCGCCCCTCCCATCCAGTTCTTTGCGACCGATATCGATACGGCAGCTCTCAAGCAGGCCAGGGCAGGCATCTACGAGACGAAGCTCTTGCAAGGGGTCTCCTCCGCACGTCTCCAGCGATTTTTTGTTCCTATAGATAGAAGAGGAGAGCGGTACCAGATCAGCAAAGCCATTCGAGAGCGATGCATCTTCGCGACGCATAACGTGGCGAACGATCCGCCATTCTCTCGACTGGATCTGGTCAGTTGTCGCAACGTCCTCATGTATCTGCTCCCTGGAGCACAAGAGAAAGTGCTTCAGACCCTGCATTATGCCCTTAAACCACATGGGTTCCTTTTGTTGGGAGCTTCGGAAGGTGTTGGTACGAGCACCACACTCTTTACTCGTCTAGAGCAGCACCAGCAGATTTTTGCCAAAAAAAGTCAGGGGAGAAGCCTGCCGCTGCACCAGGTCGTGCCTGGAGGTGAGAGTACCGTTGGCATGAGGCAAGAACGCCTCGACAGGAGAGCGGAAGCGATGATGAAGACGTTTGATGTCCAACAAGAAACCGACCGCCTGCTGCTGACGACCTATGTCCCGGCCAGCGTGGTCATCGATGCTGAAATGCAGATTCTCTACGTCCGGGGACATATCAGTCCCTACCTGGAACCAGCTCCCGGGAAGGCCAACTTCCATCTGCTCAAATGGGTCCGTGAAGGACTGAAGTTGGGCCTGCGCGCTACCATTCATGCTGCTCAGAATGCGGACCAGCCGATCAAAAGGGACGGCTTGCAGGTGAGCGGCACGAACAGAATGGTGCAGATTACCGTGGTGCCGCTCAAGGAGTCTTCCATGACACACTGCTTCTTGATTGTCTTTGAAGAGAGCCTTTCCCCTCCTCTTCATGGAAGGAAACAAGGCAAGCAGACAGGCGAAGCAGCCAGAATTGCCGCTCTGGAACAGGAACTGGCAACGACGCAGGCCGAGGTACAGGCCATCCTGGAAGAGCACGATAGCGCCAACGAGCGCTTACAGACCGCCAACGAGGAGAGCCAGTCGAGCAATGAGGAACTGCGTAGTCTCAACGAAGAACTAGAGACCTCTCAGGCGGAACTGCAAGCGAGTAATGAAGAACTGAGAACTGCCAACCAGGAACTGCAGACACGGAATGAGCAACTGCGTGCGGCCCAGGACTATGCCGAGTCCATTGTCGAGACCATTCGCGAGCCGCTAGTAGTGCTGAGCGGAGACTTGCGGCTGCAGCGTGCCAACACCGCTTTTTATCAATTCTTCCGGGTGACTCCGCCGGAGACAGAACATCGTTTGCTCTCTGAACTGGGCAATGGGCAATGGGATCTTCCCCCGTTGCGGAAGTTGCTGGAGGAGATGCAGATCACAAACCGATCTTTCCACAGCTTTGAAGTAGAACACCACTTTCCTGCCATCGGGTATAAAATTATGATGCTCAATGGCCGTCGTATCGTGCATGAACGGGAAGGAACCGGGAAGCATCTGATCCTGCTGGCGATGGAGGATATCACCGTGCGCAGAGAGCTGGAGCGGCAGAAAGAGACCTTCCTTGGCATGGTCAGCCATGAGCTCAAGACACCCCTCACTGCCGTGAAGGGGTTCCTCCAACTGCTCGAGCGGCGTGTACGCAAAGCGGGAGATGAGCAGACGGCAACCGAGATTGGAACGGTCGATATGCACCTGGACACGCTTGACCACCTGATCGACAGCTTACTTGATGCCAGTGCGCTTGAATCGGGCATGCTCTCGATCCACCTGGCCCCATTTGTGGTGGATGACCTGGTGCGCGCGATCATCGAGGACCTTGGCTCTCCTGCCAGTCGCCTGCATCTTGAGGAAGCAGTACGAGCACAGGCGTACGCAGATCAAGAGCGCACGGGACAGGTCGTACGCAATTTGCTCGCCAATGCCTTGAAATATTCCGCTCCGACCGAGCCTGTGGGGGTGAGGATCTCAGCCAGTGAAGACGAGATCACGGTGAGTGTGCAGGATCATGGCAGAGGCATCCCCCAGGATCAGCAAGCGAGAATCTTTGAGCGATTCGCTCGCCTTGACCAGTCCGAGCGGGTACCAGGCACGGGGCTAGGGCTCTACATTGCTGCCCAGATCGTCGCCCAGCAAGGAGGGCGGATCTGGATGGAAAGTCCTCCTGGCAAAGGCGCGACCTTTTTCTTTACCCTTCCGCTCGCGCGAGAGCCAGGACTTGATGCGGTGCAGCAAGACGGCGTAGGGGGTTGAGGTAGCATATACGATTGAAGCGCATGAATCAACGTATCAAGCCACCAGAGCAGCGCATGGAAGCATCTCCTTCTCGCTGTTGAAGAGGATGGTGCTTCCATCAACACAGAAAGCCGTGATTACACTGGTGAGGTTGCGGCCAGCGTCTTTGCTTCAGTGATCCACCCGGTCGTTTGAACAAGCGTGGGGACACGATGCCCAATCTTTTTCTCAGTATGGATAGCTTCAAGCGCTTTGTACAGATTCTCAGGCACACGGTGTTGCAGTTCTTTACAGCTAGTGACACCAGCTTCTTCCAGCATGTTGGAGAAGTCTCCCCCAACTCCACGTAAGCGCATGAGATCAGCGCGGTTGGCCAACTCCTTGATAGCAACAGGGGTCGTGCCTACTTTGTGGGCAAGTTCTGCGCGCTGCTGCTGTGTTCGGGTGTGCTCCAAGAACTGCGTCGTGGTCCATATCCCTTCCGACTCCAGTTTCGTCTTCACCTCGGGTTGTAACCCTTTCAGGTCGCTCATGGAAGCATGCATAATGTGGTCTCCTTTGTGCTCATTGCCTGGGCACATTTTTCTATGATACGTCAGGGGTTTTCGTGCGGTCTCTGGACTGTCAGAGCACCGTGGCTGTCTCCCTGGCTCCTCGTCCAATCGACAGAGGGGATGTTGCGTGGCATTTACCGGGTAGCACAGAAGTAGGGAAGTGCCGAAGCCGCTTCTGTTAGAAGCAAGTGCATGATGGTTGTTCTTGTTTCCTATCTATAGTATACCATCATAGTGTAGTAGTAGTCAATACATAAAACTTTTTATGTAGTATTTTCATGACACGTAAGTGATAATTTCACTATTCTCAGCGTAAATTAACCATATGAGAGAATAGTGCATCTCTTTCTCATATGAAATGACCGATGAGGCCCGTGGGAAATCTCCAACGAGAAGCCCAATCTTTCCCTTTGACACGATCTTCCTATGTTCAGGCATATTATGTGTCGATGGAGAAACATCGTAGATTGAAAATGACGGGCAATGAAGCGCTTGATGTGCTATACTTATCAGGGATGATGTTATTCGCATCCCGTAAGAAGGCTCCTATGGAACATACCTCTTCCAGTACGAGGAAAATCATTTTAGTGGTAGAGGATGATGAGAATACTCGCTACGTCCTCTGGCTTATTTTAAGTGAAGCAGAACAGTATCACCCCATGCTCGTGAACGATCCGTATCAAGCCTTACTCGTTGCGTCACAAAGAAAGCCAGACCTCTTTCTCATTGATTACCACCTCCCTTCTATGAATGGGGTGGAGCTGTATGATCAACTCCACACGCTCGAAGGCTTAGAAGAGGTTCCAGCCATTCTTCTCAGTGCCCTGAGGGGAGAGTGGCAACAAGAACTGCAAGTCCGTCACCTTTCCGGTCTGGAAAAACCGTTTGCCCTGAATGCGCTTTTAGAGCTCATTGAACTCGTCCTGACCACTCAGGAGAGGAAGCGCGTTGGCCATGATGCATGCGATCAAGGAGCGGTGCCTGCGCCAATCACAGATGCTCTGACATTCGCCATTGAGCCTTCAGAGCGGAGTTTGGAAAACGTCACGCCTTTCCGAGACGAGTGAGGAGCAACCGATAAGGACAGCCAGACGTATCCGACGGGCCTCGCCGTCAGCGATGCCGAATTCCAGCCCCTCAACATTGTGCGTGATGCCTTTCATGGTGAGTGGAGATCTACCATGAAACCCCAGGAGGCTGCCCCACTCTCGATCAGGGAGTTATTTGCGGATGACTCTCGCTTGAGAGCCGTACGTTTTTAACGGTTTTTTTAACGCTCCCCGTTTATTATAAAAGTAACTCGGACAACGGATTTCATTGAGCATGGAGAAGACAGTCTTGGTCGAGTGAATCATGAGGAAGAGGAGAAGAGTGGGCGTAAAGAGTGTGCATGTACTATCCAGCCAAGAATGGTCACATTCCTTTCGGCTATCTATTCTGAGAAACTCGCTCCTGCTGGTTGGTGAAAAAAACGCAAGGAGGTCCATCTGATGGTAACAGGCGCAGCGATCCCCGCGGTCGAGCTAGACCATGTCACCAAGAACTATGGCAGTGTCCAGGCCCTCAAAAGCATCAGTCTCACGATTGAGCCGGGCGAAGTGGTGGCAGTTCTCGGCCCCAATGGCGCCGGCAAATCCACTACGATCGCGCTGATGCTTGGCATGCGCCGACCCAGTAGCGGCAGTGTTATGCTCTTTGGTGAGAACCCCCGACTCGCTAACCACCGCAAGCGCATCGGCGTCATGCTTCAGGAATCCGGCGTGCCAGAAACGCTCAAGGTCCGCGAACTGGTCGAGCTTTTTGGGCGCTTTCACGATAGCCCGATGGTTACTCAGGAGGCAATTAAAATAGCAGGGCTGGAGGAGAAGGCTAATACGCGCCTGAGTCGGCTCTCCGGTGGGCAGAAACAGCGCGTCTATTTCGCCCTCGCGCTGGTTGGCAACCCCGATGTCCTCTTCCTGGACGAACCCACGACCGGCCTTGACGTGGAGGCGCGACGCAACTTCTGGGACCAGATCAACATCCAGGTTGCGCGCAGCAAAACCATTCTCCTGACCACGCACAATCTGGAAGAGGCTGATGCGCTGGCGAAACGCATCATCGTCATCAACCAGGGAGAAATTATCATCGATGGCACGTCGGACGAAATCAAGGGACACGTTGGCGGCAAGCATGTCCGTTTCCATGCTGCCAATTTGAGCATTGAGGATCTCCAGGCAATCGCCGAGGTACAATCTGTACGGCTGGTGAACAAGAAATTTGAAATCTACACAAAGCAGCCAGAGGCAATCCTGACCACCCTCTTCAAGGATGGAGCCGATTTGAGCGATCTCGAAGTTGAAGGTGCCGGACTCGAAGAGGCTTTCCTTGCCTTGACTGGCAACGGTCACCATTATGCGGCAGAGGAGCAAGCAGTATGACGACGACATCTGTTAGCCAGGAACCTGAAACCGGGGGAGCAACGACAACAACCGGGCGGAAAGCGGCTCCCTGGGGCTACTTCTTCTATTGCGAACTCATGAAGATCCTGCGCAATCCGCCCGCAGTCCTCTTCGGCATTGGCTTTCCCACGATGTTCTTTCTGATCTTCGGCAATACCTTCCCCTTGGCAGCGACCAGCACACTGGCGGGATTAGCCGCCTATGGTGCTTTTGTCGTCTCTTTCCAGACGTTTAGCATGTCACTGGCCAATGAACGCGCTTTGGGCTGGAACAAGCTCTTGCGCTCAACGCCCATGACGCCTGCGCTCTATCTCGGAACCAAGTTCCTGGTAATCATCATCACCGGTATCCTCTCCCTGCTCCTGCTCTTCGTTGTCGCGGATCTCAACGGGAAGGTGCATCTGAGCCTGACAATCTGGGCAGAGTTGCTGGGCATGATGGTTGTTGGGATGATCCCCTTGAGTTTGACAGGGATCTTTCTGGGCTTCATTGGCTCGGCCAATCTGACCAACGTACTGGCGACGCTCCTGGGCCTGCTGTTCTCGTTCGGCTCAGGCCTCTTTGTGCCGCTCTCGATTATGCCGTCTGCGGTGCAGAATGTCGCTCCGTATCTGCCCACGTATCAGCTAGGCCAGCTCGCCTGGATCATTGTAGGCAGTTCGTATCAGGATAGCCACCCGCTCTGGGTGCATCTGCTCGTGCTGGTTGGCTACGCGGTGGTTTTCGCGGTTCTGAGTGTCTGGGCGTATATCCGCGATGAAAATAAGAACTTTGCCTGAGGCAAACAGTGAGAACTTTCCCAACTTTTATCTCCACTAACTGGCGCGCCACCGCCACTAAGGACAGCCAGACGTATCCGACGGGCCTCACTGTCAGCGACGCTGAGTTCCAGGCCCTCAACATTGTGCGTGATGCCTTTCATGGTGAGTGGAGCTCTACCATGAAACCTCAAGAGGCTGCCCCACTCTAGGGATGAGACCTTAGCGGTAGACACACCTGCGGAGGATGGGCCAAGCTAAAGCTCCAAGTGCAACTATTCCGAAGCATGCCAGCAAGATGTAGTACGTTGTGGGAATAGGGCCGCCGCACGAGACAGTGGTTCCGGTTGGGGCATCTGCCGGGAGAGTGAGTCCTCCTGGTGGACAACTGGGAAAGGCTCTGACAATGTCGTTGAGCAGGAAAAGCTCAGGAACAATACCGAAGCTGAGGAAAGCCACCCAGAGATAATGGCTCCCCCAACGCCTGACCCCCAAAATGACCAGGCTCAGTCCGATAATGAAGCATGGAATAAAGATGAACAAGACATCAAAGCCGAGCAGCCCCAGGCCAATAAGACTGCCCGCCAGGAGCCAGGAAAGAACTTGCCACATTGATCTGTTTGTCATGCACATTTCCTCCTTGAACCACCCGGTATGGAAGAGCACAGCGCCAGCGTTGAAGACCTGAATCATGATGAAGAAGGTCAAGAAGCCGAAGATCGAGCTGACTGGCCCAATGAAGATCATAAAGTTAGTGAGATCAGCATAAACCCGCAATACAGCTATGGGATAGGACTATCCATGCATGGTCGCGTTTCCTCTGTCATGACAAAGGATATGCCAAGTTGCGCTATAGCGCGTCCGAGCTCCTCCAGATCGATAGGATGGCCCAGGAGTATGAGTTGCTGTGTCCTAATGACAGCGAGAGCCTCTCTGGGCAGCGGGACACCGACGATGATGGTAGAAGTGCTGGCGAGTCCTCTCGTCTCATGCAGCAAATCATAGAGTGTCAGGCCATCCATATCAGGGAGGTGATACGCCAGGAGGAACAGGTCGGGCTTGATGTGTTTGACGAAATGCAACGCTGCCGCAGCACTGGTCACCAGTTTCGCATAATGATGATCCTTGAATGAAAAGTGCTGGGTGAATGACTCGGCCTGGGAGGGGTCATGCTCCACAACCAGGATGGTCTTGACGAGGGAAGCCGTTATGAGCAGGCTGTCTTCCCTTGGGGCTGATACGCTTACCGTGACCATCAATACGCCTCCTGAGAGTTACTAGCAGTGTCATAGTACTGGCAGAGCGTGAGAAGGACCGTTCGTCGCTTGAGCCAGAAGAGTCACTCATACGATTTATGTCTGAATGCAGGTCGCACGCTGGCCAGCGTTGCCTTTGTGTTCTCCGTGCGTAGGCGTGATCCGTTCGAGTGTCAGTCGTGCGGGAGACGTCTGGTCGCTGATGGGCAAGGCCACTATCAGCACGCCATTGCCATAGGTGACGTTGGCACATACTGCATTGACCGGAACTGGGAGTGCCAGTTCACGTCGATAGACGCCAACGCTCCATTCATCGACCAGCAGTTCCTTAACCTCCTTCAGTTATGAGCTGATCATGGATCTTCTGCGCGATCAGTGCCATAATTTGTACTATCTACTAGCATACTAACCGCGCAGCGTTAAATAACGCGTTAAATAAATGTTACTAAGGCAGCAGAAGATGGTTATTGACGCAGCATTGGAGAATGCATTGCCTCACAGACTGTCCTAATCACAAAATTTAGTACCGGAAAGGAGACAACCGTGAAAGCATGAGCCGGATCGAGGCCAATTGCAAGAAACGGATGCGAAGACACAGGAAAAGGTGTATCTTTTTGAGTGTGCCAGCGTGTTAAAGGTAGCGATCATGGAAGGCACAACAGTATCGCTGACAGGAGTGCAGGTGTATGTCCTCAAACACTCATCCACGCACGATCCGAGACGTTGACTCCGTGGCAGTGCTCGCGAAATGGATGCGGCGCGTCGGGCTCCCGTTGGCCATTCTCGCCTGGACAGGAGTCACGCTGCTCATCCTCTGGCTGGCAGGACATGTGATTCAAGCTCTGCTTTTGCTCACGTTTGCCGCACTGCTCGCGTATGCTCTCGCGCCTGCTGTGAAGCTCCTGGAGCGTGTGATGCCGCGTTTCCTCGCCATCCTCCTGGTTTACCTCGTCGCTCTGGGTGCCCTCAGCGTGTTACTCTATCTGATCGTGAGGACGGCGATTGTGCAGGTGATCTCGCTCTCCGACTATGTGCGGTTTTTGCTGACGCCGGGCCAGAGTGGTCAGCTCGCACCACTAGAACAGACCTTGCAGTCGCTTGGCTTCTCGCAGAGTCAGGTTGCCTCGGCCCGCGCTCAAGTGGTAGCCTCCATCGAAGGCTTTGCGGGCAGCGTCGTCCCGCTGCTCACGGGTCTGGTCGGCGCTATCCTGGATGTGATCCTGGTGGCGGTGCTCAGTATCTACCTCCTCGCGGGTGGCTCACAGGTGTCCGACTGGTTACGTCGGAACATGCCCCAACAGCAGCAGGGGAACATGAAGTTGCTGCTGGATACCTTGCAGCGGGTCGTGGGTGGCTACATTCGCGGCCAGCTACTCCTCTGTGGGCTCATTGGCATACTCGTTGGGGTCGGGATGCAAGTCATCGGCGTGCCATATGCCCTCTTACTGGGTGTGCTGGCGTTCGTGCTAGAGTTCATTCCCGTCCTGGGAACGCTCGTCTCTGGGGCAATCTGCGTGCTACTTGCCCTGACCAAAGGATGGGTCATCGCCCTCATCGTGCTCGTGTACTTCGTCGTTGTGCATGTGGTCGAGGGCGATGTCGTGGGGCCACGCATCGTCGGGAAGGCCATTGGCCTGCACCCTGTGGTCTCGCTCGCCGCGTTGATCGCCGGAGCCGAACTCTTTGGGATCACGGGAGCGCTCCTCGCTTCGCCTGTTGCAGGCGTTCTCCAGGCCCTGCTGGTAGCCATCTGGACGGAATGGCGCGCAACCCATCCTAAAGAGTTCCAGACGGCGAAAGACGACCTCGCTGAGAAGGGGGAGGAACTCGCTGCGGAGACGCCAGGCGAACCAGAATCACCGCCGAAGGTGCCTTTGTAGGGTGAAACGCACAACCGAGGAAACGTCCACCCTTACAGGGGGGGTATGAACGAGTGAAGGCGAGCCGGGATGGTGCCGCTAGGCAACAGGCACGAGGATGACAGACACAGGGAGCATCGATGGAGCAAACCCCTCGCATACACCATCCAGAAGGGAGAGGTATGACAAACACATCGCACGAGCCAGCTACCAGCAGGAAAAAGCATCCTGTTTCAGCGGCTCTGCACACCCTTGATAAGGACGTTCAGCCTCTGGTGGCCTTCTGGACCAAATTCAATAATGACTGGTCCTGGAACAATGCGGCAGGACTAGCCTATAATCTGATCCTGGCTGTCTTCCCCATCGTCATTACGCTGCTCTCCATTCTTGGCTTCTTGCTGGGTACCCTTGATCCCGGAGCATACCAAAGTGCTCTCGATACAATTACTAACAGCTCTTCTTCTCTTGCAGAAGCCAAACCGATAGTGGCGGCTGCTTTCCAGCAGGTGAGAAAGGACGCTGGTCTTCTGGGTATCATCGCGGTCGTGCTCGCGCTCTTTAACGGTTCGCGTCTCTTCATCTTCATGGAAGGTTGTCTCGATATCATCTATCATGTGCGTCCAAGGGGCTTTCTCGCGCAAAACCTGCTCTCTATCCTCATGCTGCTGCTGTTCGTGATCATCTTCCCAATTGCTGTCGTGGCCTCGGCTGCTCCAGCTTTTGTCTTCTCGCTTCTGCAACAGACCTCATTGGGCCAGGTTCCCGGAAGCGCCCTCGTCTTCGGTCTGGGCGGTATGCTTGGCGGTTTGATCGCCTGGTATATGTTGTTTCAGGTCATCTACCTGGTTGTGCCGAACCAGAGGATCAGTTTCCGCGAGAGTTGGCTTGGGGCCGTTGTGGCAGCCATCCTCCTGGAACTGTATCTTGCCCTCTTTCCCCTCTTTGTGGCACATTTTCTCGGTATCTTTGCCGGGACGTTAGGTCTGCTTATTCTCCTCATTTTCTTTTACTACTTTGCAGTGATTCTCTTCCTCGGCGCTCAAGTGAACGCCTATGTCAAAGGAATACGTGAGATGCCTCATGACCTGGTCACTCTGGTTTACATGGTGACCAACCACCTGGAAGCAGAGTGAACAGGCTGTACAGCAAGAAGCTACCGTCTCTGTGACTGAAAAAGTTCAGTCAATGGCCTTGATCACTCAAAAATGTTCCTGAAAAAACTCACTCGTTCTTCCGTCTCTGCCCTGAAACTTCCCACATAGCTCATGCGTAATAAGAGAGGACATCTCTTTCGCCCAATACCGAAAGGAGAGATGGCCCGGACTGCTTGGAAGCACTGCGGGCCACCAGGGGTCTTGAGCAAACACCCGTCATGTTCATGAGCGCGAAATTCCCCAAACAGATGAAGGCAGAGGCCAGTATGGGAAAACTGGAAAAACCCTTGATTTCTGCGCAGGTGAAGCACTTCCTTGATGGATAAGTGGGTGTCTATAGGCATCACACAAAAAACCTCACCACGGACGGGGAGGAGATCGGAGGGAACCCTTGGAGAGAGAGCCTCGACTGACACAGAGTGATGATGCCACGAAGCACACAGCGATCCCCTCGTTCCCCATTGTGGGGGTTGGAGCTTCTGCTGGTGGACTGGAGGCATTCAGAGAAGTCCTGCGCTTCCTGCCAGCCGATACCGGGATGGCGTATGTGTTGGTGCAGCACCTGGACCCCAGACACGAAAGTTTGTTGCCTGGCCTGCTGGCGCGGGCCACGCACATGAAGGTCCACCAGGCACGAGATGGCATGGCAGTCGAAGCCAACCAGGTCTACATCATTGCCCCCAATACGGACCTGACACTCTCGCAGGGTGTGCTCCAACTCGTGCCCCGCACCGAAACGAGTGGGCTGCATCTCTCCATTGATACGTTTTTGCGCTCGCTGGCCGAGAGTCGAACCACCGGGGCTATGGGGGTGATTTTGTCGGGCACGGCTGCCGATGGGACGCTGGGACTCCAGGCTATCAAGGCCGCAGGGGGCATGACCTTTGCCCAGGACCCCATCTCGGCCCAGTTTGACGGAATGCCACAGAGTGCCATTGACTCCGGGTCCGTCGATTTCATCGGCTCGCCGGAAGCGATTGCCAGGGAACTGAGCAGGATCAGCCGCCACCCGTATATCCACCAGCCTCCAGACGCTGAGACAGAGGAGGACGTGACTGCTTCTGGACAGGCGTTCCACAGACCGGAGCCGGAGTTCCTGCAGATCCTATGGCTGTTGCGCAGAAGAACAGACACCGATTTCACCGTATATAAGGCCGCGACGCTTGAACGGCGCATAGGGCGGCGCATGGCGCTCTTACAGATCGAGCAGCTTGCCCAGTACCTGACCTATCTCTCCGATCATCAGGCCGAAGTAGAGGCCCTGTATCAGGACATGCTGATTGGCGTGACAAGTTTTTTTCGGGACCCTTCCACCTTCCAGACGCTTGCTCAGGAGATCGTGCCACGTCTGATGGCGGTAAAAGCCACGGGTTCCCCGTTGCGGGTGTGGGTGCCAGGTTGCTCCACGGGCGAGGAAGTCTACTCCCTGGCGATCTGCTTGCTGGAGGCTCTGGGTGAGCACCCACTCCCAACTCCCCCCCTCCAACTCTTTGGCACTGATCTCAACACCAGGGCCATCGAGTACGCCAGGGCCGGTCTCTACCCACCCGCCTCCATCAGCGTGCTCTCCCCCGCACGTCTCAATCACTTCTTTCACTCCGTGAAGGGCAGTTACCAGATCCACAAGGCCGTCCGTGAGCTCTGCGTCTTTGCCCAGCACAATCTGCTCAAGGACCCACCGTTCTCCCGGCTTGATCTGCTCTCGTGTCAGAATGTGCTGATTTACCTGGGGCTGGCGGCGCAGAAGAAGGTCATCCAAACCTTCCATTATGCACTCGCCCCCCACGGCGTGCTTCTGCTCGGACCATCGGAAACCATCGGGACGGCTGTCGATCTCTTTGCGCCGGTCGGGGAGAACAAACGGCAGTGGTATGCGAAAAAAAATAGCACTGTGCGGCCCCTTGTCGTCAGGGATACGCGCAGTTCGATCAGAGGACACACCTCAAGTGAGAGGGGAGACACTATGGCGTATGCAGAGGAGAAGCGGGAGTTTGATCTGCAGCAAGAGACGAATCGAGTGCTGGCCCGTTTTGCCCCAGCCAGTGTCGTGATTGACGCCCAGATGGAGATCCTCCACTTTCGTGGAGACACGGACCCCTATCTAGGACCGGCACCTGGCCGCGCGAGTCTCAACCTGTTCAAGATGGCGCGCGCGGGCCTGGACCTGGAACTGCGTACCGCCCTTTCCCAAGCTCGCAAGAGCGGACAACCCGTGAAAAAAGCGGGGGTCCAGGTCAACGATCATGGCGTTCGCCGTGACATTACCGTGGAAGTGATTCCGCTGAACGCGTCCGTCTCCGAACGCTACTTCGTGATCCTCTTTGCCGAGACGAACGCGCCGTCTCCCGAGCCTACCACCCTCATCGCACCAGGAGATGCGGCACGACGGGGGACCAAAGATCAGCGCATCCAAGAATTGGAACGCGAGTTGGAAGCCACCCGCGAGGAAATGCGGAAGGTGATTGAGGAGTTGGAGGCTGCCAACGAGGAACTGCATTCGGCCAATGAAGAGAGCCTCTCCGGGAATGAGGAGTTACAAAGCCTCAACGAAGAACTGGAAACATCTAAGGAAGAAATCCAGGCCAGCAACGAAGAACTGCTCATTCTGAATGCGGAACTCCAGCAGCGGAATGAGCAACTGCACGCCGCCCGTGAGTATGCTGATGCCATTGTGGAAACCATCCGAGAGCCCTTGCTCGTTTTGGATGCAGACTTGCGTGTGCAAGGCGCGAACCCGGCCTTCTACCAGTTCTTCCAGGTCGAGCCTGCCGAGATCGAGCACCGCCGCCTTTTTGAGTTGGAGGACAGTCAGTGGGACGTTCCTGCCCTGCGAACCCTGTTGGAGGAGTTGCTCCCCACCAACCATTCCTTCACCGATTACACCATGGAGTCCACCTTTCCTCGCATTGGTCACAAGACCCTGTTGCTCAATGCCCACCGTATTGATCATGTTCCGCTCATCCTGCTGGCGATGGAGGACATTACCGCCCTCACCCAGGCGGTGAAGGAGAAGCAGCAATTGCTCTCGCAACGCGAGGAATTTATGGCGATTGCCAGTCACGAACTCAAAACGCCCGTGACCAGTCTGAAAGGGTATATCCAGCTCCTGCACCGTCGTCTTCACACCGCAGGCGATAAGCAGGCTGCTTCTCTGCTCGCAAAGACGGATGCGGGAATGAATACACTCGTCACCCTGATCAATGAACTGCTGGATGTCACCGCCATTGAGGCAGGGAAACTCCACTGGCACAGCGAAGTGTTTGACCTGGATGCCCTGGTGCGAGACCGTGTCGAGGACGCTCTGCAGACCACACAGCAGCATCAGATATACATCGAGGGAACCCTTTCCTCGCCGGTCTTGGGGAATCCGGAACGTACCAGTCAGGTGCTCATCAATGTGCTCTCCAACGCGATAAAATATTCTCCCCAGGCGGAGGCTGTCAAGGTTTCGCTTCGCGCGGAGAAAGACGCCGCCGTTGTCGGCGTGCAAGACTTTGGCCTTGGCATCGCTCCCGAGAAACAAGAACATCTCTTTGAACGCTTTTTTCGCGTGAGCGGCCCGGCGCACGAGACGTTTCCTGGACTTGGGCTTGGCCTCTATATTTCCGCCGAAATCGTCAAACGTCAGGGAGGGCGGATGTGGGTCGAAAGCCAGGAAGGAGAAGGATCGACATTCTTTTTTACCGTCCCATTCGCACCAGAGACAGCAGCTGGCTGATGGGGGGGAAACCGGAATGAGGTGAAGCTTTGCCGTCGAGGAAACAACATCTCTGCCTTCCCGATGAGTTGCTTGACTCGTTCACTCTCTTGCCCACTACAATAAGGAACGTAGGATCTTCTAGTGAAAAAGGAGCACGATGGTGCAAGCAGTCTCACCACCTGACCAGGCCAAAGAAAAAGGTCAGAGTCAGAGAAGAACGCAGCTTGGTCCCATTCTCTGCTGGGCCGTTGTGTTTGCCGACATTGGGACCTCCGTCTACTACGTTCCTGGTATTCTCTATGGCAACGTTGGGAGTCTCGCCGGTTTTTTTGTCTTCCTGACGATGGCTGTCTTCGTACTCCCCACACTCAAGTATGCGGAGGTGACCCATCGCTTCCCCCAGGGGGGTGGCGTTGTCACGGTGGCAGCTCAGGCTATGAACCACTGGGTTGGTGCCCTGGGTGGCATGTTCATTCTCGTTGACTATTTTCTCACGGCTGCGATCAGTTGCCTCTCGGGAATACTCTATCTCAGCGTGGTCCTTCCAGTGCTGGGACCCTTTGCTCTAGAAATAACGCTTGGCACGCTGGTCCTGCTGGGTATTCTCAATTGGATTGGCATTAGCGCAAGTGCGAAAGTGAGCCTGGTAGGAGCGACCATTGCCTTTCTCAGCGATATCGCTCTGCTCGTCACCGTCTTTACCCATCTCTCCTTGCCTGCATTTCTTGCGCTGTTCCCCCGCATGTTTGCTAGTCATACACTGACGCCCATAACCATCCTGATCGGCTTTGCCGGATCATTCCTCGCCTTTTCGGGCCTGGAGAGCATTTCGCAACTGTCACCCGTGATGAAAACGCCGCGCAAGAAGGTAGGTGCCATAGCGCTCGTGCTCGTGGTGCTCACCGTTGGCCTGACGAGCCCGCTGCTGACGATGCTCTCGACCCTTCTCCTTCCAAGATCCGTGCTTGAAGATCCGATCCTCTCCGCGCAGGTCGTCTCTTTCCTGGGTGGTAACTTCGGCAGTATCGCCTTGCAGACGGAAGTGGCGGTCAGTGCCAGCGCGCTGCTTGTGTTTGCCAGCAATACAGCGATTATTGGGGCCTATTACGTCTTTCTGGCCCTCTCGCGTATGCAGTTCTTCCCGGTGTTTCTCCTGAAGCACAATACCCTCCGTGGTACCCCTCACTACGCCATCCTGCTCGCCACGGCTATTCCGATCATCGTCCTACTGCTGGTGAGAGGCAATATTCTTATCCTTGGCGACATGTACGCCTTTGGTTTGTTGGGAGCCTTCACCCTCACCTGTCTGGGGCTAGATATTGTGCGCCATCGTGAACGGAAAGCCGCACGAACGGCGCGTGACCACCCGTATCCGCCAGGTGAACCGCTTGAACATGGAAGTGAGCCAGCCATGGCGCGCGATGGTACGACCGCGTTCACGCAAGAGCCTCCTTCCCCACCTGGCCACACCTCGACGAAGAAGCCACGGACAGAAGAGACGCCGCCTTCGCCGTACGCTGGAGGAAAGATGCTCAACCCCTGGTACACCTTCAAATTCTCCATCGGATTGCTGACAACGGCACTGGTAGTCACGGCATGGACAACGAACCTGCTGGCAAAGCCTCTGGCAACCGCCTTTGGAGGAACGGTCACTGTCGTTGGCATGGGGATAGCCTACTTCAACTATGCCCGTCACAAGCGTGAGGAACACTTGCCCGTAGCGGTCACCCATAGCGAAGAACACTTGCCCGGCTGCACCCTGGCCGTGCTGATGCCTGATAATGAACACAACGATGCAGTTATTCACTCAGCAATCAATCATGCTGGCGGGAAGCCCGTCGTCTTTCTCTATCTCGGCAGCGGGAATAGCGGGCAAACACCGCGCTTGTTTGAGTTCCATGACCCGTACTACGATGATGAGCAAGCGCAAAAGATCTTTGGCAAAGCCGAGCACCTGGCACAGAAGTCCAAAATGAAGCGCCTGTTTTTGTACCGAAAACTTGAACCGCATGCTCTTGAGCAGGTGTGGCGCACTGTTCATCCGCATGATACGGTGATCGCAGCAGAACAGGCTTCACACACGCAGGATATCAATCCCGACCGCGTTCGCTACGAAGTCACACCACAAGGGAAAGTAGCGCATCTGCTGAAAGGTTGGTGAAGTGCCATTTACCATACTGTCTAAAACCTTCTAGCGTTGGCATTGAATACTGGTGTGGGAACGAGGCAAGGTGAACGTCAATCAGAGGGAGTCAATGCCGTCTATGTCGTGCATATTAGTGCGAAAAACGGCTTCAACGGCACGGTAACCTTTAGTGCCACAGGTGCGCCCGCAAACGTCCTGGCCTTCTTCAACCCGGATTCGGTAACCATCTCAGGGGACGTTGATTTTCGCTACGATGCTGCGCAGTCGCCTCTGGGCACGTTTACCCTCACCATCATCGCGACCAGCGGTCCCTTGCAACATACGATTCAGGTCACCTGTCAGGTGATTGCGTAACGGCCTTCAGGATCCCTGTGGGGATGTTCGGGGAGACAAGAGGGCCGTGGGCTTCGCATCCGTTTTGTCTGCGGCCACCTTGCCCTATCTCTTGAGGAGAAAGTAAAGGAACCAGTTTCGCCTTTCTCCTCCTGGTCTTGAATTCATTATAACAGAAACTTGTAACTTTTTATGTGCTTGACAAAATATAGAAAATTATGTTATCCTATAAAGGAGAGGAAAGAGTACGTGCAATGCTCTTCCTTCCAACAGAAGCAGCTTCGGTATTTCCCTTCTTCTGCATTCCCCAGTAATGCCACTCACATCCCCTCAGTCGATTTGACGAGGAGCAAGAGATGCGACAACGATGGCCTGATCTGTCAGCCCACACGCATCCCTTACTTACCCTTCCCTCCAACAGAAAGAAGGACGACCATGGAAACTCGTTTCTATCACACCCAGGAGATTACTCTTCCAGTGCTTGCTGAAGGGCTGGTGCTTGAGTACCAAGCACAGGGTTACGAGGCCCAACACTTTGGTGATGTCAACCAGACCACCGTTCAACTGAAGAAGGAAAGTACCTTGAGAGCCATTACCGGCTTTGAGAAGGTCCTCGCGATTTCCTTCCAACGTGTCAACGGTGGGACGCTCGTGAAAGTAGGAGCGCAGGACTGGGTCGATCAGATTGCTGTAGGAGCGGTTGGGCTGTTCATCCATCCTCTGCTGATTACCGCAGCAATAGGTGCCATGCAGCAACGCAATGCCTTACATGATGTGCTCACTTCGATTGACCA
>Ga0070741_10008040_pt1 | contig 21414 bp, 16 predicted proteins | sample Coa_R1_4_FD_66440 | JGI IMG/M metagenome (GOLD analysis project Ga0070741, IMG submission 66440) | Surface soil microbial communities from Centralia Pennsylvania, which are recovering from an underground coalmine fire - Coalmine... | ecosystem: Environmental > Terrestrial > Soil > Unclassified ... | reverse complement strand
TTGCTGCCGTATCCGTGCTTGGGGTTGATGACGACGTCCTTGTACTCCTCGATTACGTCGATAATGTGGAGCTTGATGCCGAGCTGCTCCGCGACCCAGAGCGCGTTGTTGCGCTTGGGGCGCTCGCGCGCCTCCCGCCTTATCGCGTGCGTATGTCCTTCGACGCAAAAACCCGTGTAAAAGTTGATGCCCTCGACGTGTACGCCTTGATCGAGCATTACGCGCGCGGCGAGCATGGAATCGAGCCCGCCCGATATCAGGGCGACGGCTTTAGGTTTCGGGCTGTGAGGAGGGGCGAGTGTCATCGGTAGTGGAAATTCGGCCTATGGAGCGTGCGTTCTTCGCACGAGCCGGGGCTATTTTAGTCCGCCGGAAAAACGAACGGGCCCTTGCAGGCCCGCTCTTTTTTAGCTGCCGGTTCTTGCAACCGGGCTCCTCCGGGTGATTCGGGCGCTTGCCCTGACACGCAGGTTCGCCACCATAACCAAAGGAAGCAAAATTGTCTATTCTCCATCGGACGGAGTCGATCAATGGATAAGCTCCTGCCTGCGCGGGAAGCACGCGCAACATAACATACGTGATTCTTGTCCCTCGACAGCCCATCGGATCAACGGCATGAAATGGCGCGGGCGGCGCAAGCAAGCCGGCATTCGCCATCAGCTCTCGCGCATGACGCGCGTGGCGCACTGGGCGGTCCGCATCGGCCTGATTCTGCTCCTCGTCGATCTTTTCTATCTGATGCTGACCTGGCCCGACTGGAAGTCGTTCGCGACCGGCCCGATCCCCAAGTCCAACTTCATTCGCGAATACGAATTGAAGCGCGCCGAAGACAAGGGTCTGCCGCCGCTGCGCTGGCGTCCCGTTGCGCTCTCGAGCGTTCCGAAATACCTGATACGCGCGGTGATACTGGCCGAGGACGCGCGTTTTTACGAGCACAGCGGCTTCGACCTGATCGCCTTCAAGGAAGCGATGAACTATAACCTCGCCGAAGGGCGGCTGGCCCTCGGGGCGAGCACTATTTCTCAACAGACCGTGAAGAATTTATTTCTCAGCCCTTCGCGCAACCCGCTGCGCAAATGGCACGAGCTGGTGCTGACGTGGGGCATGGAACGCAACCTCAAAAAGCGGCGCATCCTCGAGCTGTACCTCAACATCGCTCAGTTCGGACCCGGCATTTATGGCATACAGGCGGCGGCCCAAGCCTACTTCGGTACGACCGCCGAGGCGTTGACGCCCGATCAGGCGGCGAGACTGGCGGCGACCTTACCCGCGCCGGAGCGGCACAACCCGGCGACGCGCACGAACCACTTCGAGCGCCGCGCGCAGAAAATCCTCAATCGACTCCTGCGCTATCCCGGCGACGCGGCCGACGCCATTAACCGTGAGCTTGATCCCATCCGACCGGACAACGGGTTCGAGAACGGCAACGGCGTATAAGTAAGGCTGGGCGCCGGCAAAGTTGCGGTTATAATCGCGCGACCGAACAGGCATCACAATAATCCTTGCGCGGATCGCATACTGAAGCCGTGAACTTTCAGGAACTGATCTTCAAGCTCGAGCGCTATTGGGCGGACCAGGGCTGCGTAATTCTGCAGCCCTATGACATCGAGGTCGGCGCCGGCACTTTTCATACCGCATCGTTCCTGCGCGCTCTCGGGCCCGAGCCGTGGAAAGCCGCTTACGTGCAACCGTCGCGCCGTCCCAAGGACGGACGCTACGGCGAAAATCCCAACCGGCTGCAACATTACTATCAATACCAAGTGGTGCTGAAGCCCTCACCGGACGATATCCAGGATCGTTATCTCGCCTCGCTTGCCGCGATCGGCGTCAATCCGCAGCTACATGACATCCGTTTCGTTGAGGACGACTGGGAATCGCCGACCCTCGGCGCCTGGGGGCTCGGATGGGAGGTTTGGCTCAACGGCATGGAAGTGACGCAGTTCACGTACTTCCAGGAAGTGGGTTCGCTGCCGTGCAAGCCGGTGCTCGGCGAAATCACCTACGGCCTGGAGCGATTGGCGATGTACCTGCAAGGAAAGGAAAGCGTATTCGATCTCGAATGGGCTCCCGGCGTGACGTACGGTGATGTGTATCATCAGAACGAAGTGGAGCAATCGAAATACAATTTCGAGGCTTCCAACGTCAAGTGGCTGTTCGAGCAGTTCAACGGTTTCGAGTCGGAAGCGAAGCGCTTGATCGAGGCGGGGCTTGCGCTTCCCGGCTACGAAATGGTCATGAAGTGCTCGCACGCCTTTAATCTGCTCGACGCGCGCGGCGCCATTTCCGTCACCGAACGCGCCGGCTACATCGCGCGCGTGCGTGCTCTGGCGCGTCTGGTCGCGCAGGCCTATTACGAGGCGCGGGAACAGCTCGGCTTTCCCATGCTCAAGCAGCTGCCGGCGGCAAAGAAGAAAGCCAGCGCCTGAACGAGACAGCCGTGCCGAAACGAAAAGCTGCAAAGCCCCTTCGCGGTGAAACTCTGCTGATCGAGCTTCTAACCGAGGAGCTCCCGCCGCGGTCACTCGCGCGCCTGGCCGACGCGTTCGGCGACGCCGTCTTCGACGGGCTGAAGGCGCAGTATTTTTTGAGCGAGCGCAGCCGGGTCGAGACGTTTGCGACGCCGCGGCGACTGGCGGCGCGCGTGAGCGACGTGCTCGCGGTACAGCCGGACCGTATCATCGAACGCAAAGGGCCGGCGGTCGCCTCGGCGATAGACACGGCGGGTAAACCGACGCCGGCGCTGCTCGGTTTCGCGCGCTCGTGCGGCGTCGATCCCGGGAAGCTCGAGCGGCACAAAGACGACAAGGGCGAGTATTTCATCTATCGCGCCAAGCAAAAGGGCGAGCCGCTCGCGCGGCATCTACCCGTGCTGGTCGAAGCCGCGCTCAAGAAACTTCCGGTCGCGAAGCTCATGCGCTGGGGCGCGCGCGAGGTCGAGTTCGTGCGCCCGGTGCACGGCGCGATCTTGCTGCACGGTTCGAAAGTCGTCCCCGGCGCCGTTCTCGGGGTGAAGGCCGGCAACCAGACGCGCGGACATCGTTTTCTGAGCAAAGGCGAGATCGTCATACGACGCCCGTCCGACTACGAAAAAGACCTGCGTCGGCGCGGTCATGTGATTGCGTCTTTCGCGGAACGGCGCGATGTTGTCGTGCACGAGTTGGACAAAGCGGCCGCGAAAGTGGGAAGGGGCACCACTTGGCGGTTGGGCAAGGAGATGCAGCTCGTCGATGAAGTGACGAGCATCGTCGAGAGCCCGCGCGTCTATCTCGGCGCGTTCGAGGAATCGTTCCTCGATGTGCCGCGCGAATGCCTGATCGTCAGCATGCAGCAGCATCAAAAATATTTTCCGCTCGCCGGCGCCGGCGGCCGGTTGCAGGCGCACTTTCTCTTCGTCGCCAACATGCATCCGCGCGACCCGAAGCAGATCATCCGCGGCAACGAGCGGGTGCTGCGCGCGCGGCTCTCCGATGCGAGGTTCTTCTACAACCAGGATCGCCGGCTGAAGCTCGCCGAGCGCGTCCCGCGTCTGAAAGACGTCGTCTATCACAACAAGCTCGGCAGCCAGCTCGAGCGCGTGCAACGCTTGCAGCGGCTTGCCGGCGCCATCGCCGCCATGCTCAAGGCCGACGTCGCCGGCGCCGAGCGCGCGGCTTACCTTTGCAAGGCCGACTTGCTGACGGACATGGTGGGCGAGTTTCCGGAGTTGCAGGGCGTTATGGGGCGTTATTACGCGTTGCATGACGGCGAGGCCCGGGAAGTCGCCGATGCGATCGCGCAGCACTATCTGCCGCGCGCGGCGGGCGACGAGTTGCCCGAGGGCGAAGCGGCCGTGTCGGTTGCGCTCGCCGACCGGCTCGATACCCTGGTCGGCATTTTCGGTATCGGGCACGCGCCGACCGGCGAGAAGGATCCGTTTGGCCTGCGGCGCGCCGCCATCGGCGTCGTGCGCCTCTTGATCGAGAAAAAGCTGCCGCTCGATCTCAAGGACCTGATCGAGCGCGCCCGCCCGTTGTTCACGCAGGCGCCGATGGTCCCCAACGTGAGCCAGCAAGTGCTCGACTTTTTCTATGACCGCCTGCGCTCTTATCTGCGCGAGCAAGGTTACGCGGCCGATGAAATCGAGGCGGTGCTCGCCCTCAAGCCCACGCGCGTCGATCAGATTCCCGCGCGCCTCGAGGCGATCAAGAAGTTTCGCGCGTTGCCCGAAGGCATGGCGCTCTCGGCCGCCAACAAGCGCATCCGCAATATTCTGCGTCAGGCGGGCGGCGCCAACAGCACCGAAGTGAAGGCGGGCCTGTTGCAGGAGGACGCCGAGAAGAAGCTCGCCGAAGAAGTGCAAACGGCTGCGAACGAAGTCGACCCGCTGCTGAGCGGCGGTGACTACGCGCATACCTTGCAGCGTTTGGCGCAACTGCGTCCCGTCGTCGATGAGTTTTTCGACCGCGTCCTGGTGATGGTCGACGATACCGCCGTGCGCGGCAACCGCCTCGCGCTGCTCAACCGGTTGGGCAATCTGTTCCTGCGCGTGGCCGACGTTTCCCGTCTACAGGGCTGACCCGATGAAACTCGTCATCCTCGATCGCGACGGCGTCATCAACTACGACTCCGACGCGTACGTCAAGTCGCCGGAGGAATGGAACCCGATCCCCGGAAGTCTCGAGGCGATCGCGCGCTTGCACCGCGAGGGCTATCGCGTCGTGGTGGCGAGCAACCAGTCGGGCGTCGCGCGCGGCTTTTTCGACATCGACACGCTCATGAAGATCCACACCAAGATGATCGATGCCGTGCGTGCCAAGGGCGGCGATCTGGACGCCATATTTTTCTGCCCGCATGGGCCGAACGACGACTGTAATTGCCGCAAGCCGGCGCCGGGTTTGTTCAAGGAAATTGCCGATCGGCTCAAGATTAACCTGAACAACGTTTACGCGGTCGGCGATGACGAGCGCGACATCATGGCGGCACGGATGGCGACCGCGCGGCCGGTATTGGTGCGCACCGGGCATGGCCGCCGTACGCTGCGCCGGAGCAAACAGCTGGAGGGCGTGCCGGTGTACGACGATTTGGCGGGGTTCGCCAACGCGCTTCTTTCCGGCGATTTGCCGGCGGCTTCCTAGTGCGAATGCGCGCTTTCGTCGCCCGCCGACGTAACCGCGGGCATGTCGGCTGAGAGGCTGTCGTTCGGCCGCGGCGTGGCACAGCTCCTGACCTCGGCGCTGTACAACGCCACGATGTGGTTATCGGTGCTGGTCTACGCGCCGCTCGCGCTACTGACCTTTCCGTTTCCGTTCCCCGCGCGTTACTACTTCATCAGCCGGTGGGCGGCGTTTCATATCGCGTTGCTCCGGCTGCTGTGCGGCGTGCGTTACGAAGTGCATGGGCGCGAAAATGTGCCGCCCGGACCCGCCATCATCATGGCCAAGCATCAGTCCTCCTGGGAGACCATGGCACTGGCGATCATCTTTCCGCCGCAGACGTGGGTGCTCAAGCGCGAGCTTATGTGGATTCCCTTGTTCGGTTGGGCCTTGGCAATGCTGCGACCCATCGCCATCAACCGCCGTTCCAAGCGCGAGGCGATACAGCAGGTCATTACGCAGGGCCGGGAGCGCTTGAACGCCGGCATCTGGGTCACGGTCTTTCCGGAAGGCACGCGCGTGGCGGCCGGGCAGCGGCGGCGCTGGGGGCAGGGAGGTGCCGTGCTGGCCGCCGCCACCGGGTATCCGGTGGTGCCGGTGGCGCACAACGCGGGACACTACTGGCCGCGACGCAGTTTCATCAAGCGGCCGGGGACGGTCCAGGTGATCATCGGGCCGACGATCGAATCGCGGGGTCGCACGCATGAGGAAGTCCTGCAGCAGGCCGAGACGTGGGTGGTAAGCACGATGGAAAAGCTCGAGGGGGCGCGTGCCCGCCGCGGGTCGGATTGAAACGGGATTCCGGTACGGCTGACCGAGCGTCCGTCGCCAGCGCGCCTACGCGCTTTCGGTGAGCGCCGCGAATTCTTCGATAGTAAGCGTTTCCGCGCGGCGCGCCGAATCTATTCCGGCGCGGGCGAAGCCGTCCTCATCGACCACGCCGCGCAGACTGTTGCGCAAGGTTTTGCGCCGCTGCCCGAACGCCGCCTGCACCACGCGCGCGAAGCGTTCCCGGTTCACGCTGATCATCTCCGCCGGCGGGCGGGGCCGCAGCCGCACGACACTCGACTGCACCTTCGGAGGCGGCTGAAAGGCGCCGGGCGCGACATCGAAAAGGTGTTCGACCTTGAAGCGCCATTGGAGCATGACGCTCAAGCGCCCGTAGTCCTCGGTGCCGGGCTCCGCCGCGATCCGGTCGGCGACCTCCTTCTGCAGCATGAATACCATGTCACTCGTCGCGTCCGCCTGCTCGAGCAGATGAAACAACAACGGCGTCGAAATGTTGTACGGCAGGTTGCCGATGACCCGCAGTCGCCCCCCGCGCGCGAGCGCGGCGAAATCGAAGCGGAGCGCGTCCGCCTGATGCAGCACGAGCTCGCCGCGCCCGGCGACGAGGGCGGGCAGGCGGGCGGCCAAATCGCGATCGATCTCGATGGCGTGCAGGAGCGCGCCGCGCTCGAGCAGCGGCAACGTGAGGGCCCCGCGCCCCGGGCCGATCTCGACGATGGTCTCGCCGGGTCGCGGATCGAAGGCGGCGATGATGCGCTCGACAATCGCGCGTTCGTGCAGGAAGTGCTGGCCGAAGCGCTTGCGCGCACGCGCCTGCATCAGCCGCAAAGCTCGCGCGCCAGGGCAACCGCGGCGTACAGGCTCGACGGATCGGCGCGCCCGCTGCCCGCGAGATCGAGCGCCGTGCCGTGATCCACCGACGTGCGCACGAACGGCAGTCCCAGCGTTACGTTCACCGCGTGCGCGAAATCACGGTGCTTGAGCACCGGCAATCCCTGATCGTGGTACATGGCGAGCACCGCGTCCGCTTGTTCGAGTTGGGCCGGCACAAACGCGGTGTCGGCGGGTAACGGTCCGCGTAACCGCATGCCGGCGTTCGTCAGTTCGTCGATCACCGGACGGATCACCTCGATCTCCTCGCGTCCGAGATGACCCGCTTCGCCCGCGTGGGGATTGAGCCCGCACACGCTGATGCGCGGATCGGCAATGCCGAATTTGTGCTTCAAATCGCCGTGCAGCACGGTGAGAGCGTGGCGCACGCGCTCGCGCGTGATGTGCCGGCTCACGTCGGCCAGCGGCAGGTGCGTGGTCACGAGCGCGACGCGCAGCGTCGGGCAGGCGAGCATCATGACCGGCTCGACCCCGCAACGTTCGCCGATGAATTCCGTGTGGCCGGTGAAGGCAATGCCGGCGTCGTTCAATGCGCTCTTCTGCACCGGTCCCGTGACGAGCGCATCGAAGTCGCGGCGCAGGCAGCCATCGACCGCCGTGCGCAATGTCTCGAGCACGTACCGCGCGTTGCCCGGGTCGAGGCGACCGGGCGTGACCGGGTGCGCTAACGGCACGGGTAAAAGGTAGGTCTGCGGCGTGGCGGCGCCTGATCCGCGCCACGCGGTAAACGTGAACGCAAGCCCGAGCGCGCGCGCCCGCGCTTGCAGCATGGCGGGATCGCCGATCAGCACGAGCGCGAAGTCCCGCGGCTGCTCCACCAGGCGCAAGCAGATATCAGGACCGATGCCGGCCGGTTCTCCAGGAGTGACGGCGATTACGACGGGTCGCATCGACAATCACGCGTCCCCTCTCCTCTGGGGAGAGAGGCGGGATGAAACCGACCGCGCGACACGCGAGTGCGCCGGCCGCGCAACTCTCGCGCTTTGGCGAACGCGAAGAGAGTTAGCGCTGCGCCAAGCGCCGCCTTCCGGCGTCATGCCGACAGGGAGGCGCATTTATTCTCCTTCGTCCAGCAGATACTCGACATAGGCTTCATCGCGCAACTGGCGCATCCACTGTTCGTATCGATCGTCCGCCTTGCGCGCATGAATCTGCTCGCGCGCCGCCGCGCGCGCGCGCTCGCCGACGACCGTCTGTTGCCGGCGCTCGAGAACCTGGATCAGGTGCAGGCCGAACGGTGTGGCGATGGGCTCGCTCAACTGCTTCGGTTCGAGAGCATTCATGGCCTGCTCGAATGCGGGAACGAGTTGCTTCGGCCGGACCCAGCCGAGGTCGCCGCCGTTCGCCGCCGACACCGTATCCTCGGAGTACTGGCGCGCCAGTGCCGCGAAGTCTTCGCCCGCGGCGATGCGCTGGCGCAGTTGCAGCAAGGTGTTGCGTGCGTCGTTCAGCGACTGGATTTCGCTCGGCCGCAGGAGGATGTGCCGGACGTGCGTCTCCTCCACCGCTTCCGCGGCCGCCGCGCCGCCGCGGCGGTCGTTCAAGCGCAGGATATGGAATCCATTCGGCCCGCGCAGGACGTCGCTGATCGATCCCGGCTGCAACTTATTGAGCTCGGCCACGAAAAGCTCGGGCAGCTGGCCCGCGCTCTTCCAGCCGAGCGCGCCGCCCGTGAGAGCATCCGGGCCTTGCGAATAGGTGACCGCCGCGCGCGCGAAGTCTTCGCCCGCCTGCAGCTGCCGATGCACTTCTTCCGCGCGCGCCTTGGCCGCGTTGATCTGCGGCGGCGTCGCCGATTCGGGCACCGGTATGTAGATGTGCGACAAGTTGTATTCGCCGTCGCCTTGCCCGAGCGCCTGCCGGTTCTCGAGGAAGGTGCTGACCTCGCTTTCGCTGACGCTCACCTGGTTGGTCACCTCGCGTTCGACCAGCTGCTGGATGGCGATTTGATTGCGGATCTGATCGCGATACGCGCTGCGGTCGAAGCCTTGGCGGCGTACGGTTTCATACAGCGCCTCGACGCTCATGTGGTTGCGCTCGGCGATGGTGCGTATCGCCTGTTCCACGTCCTGATCGGTCACGCGGATGCCGGTTTGCGCGGCGAGCTGTATCTGGATCTGTTCGACAATGAGACGTTCGAGCAGTTGCTTGCGCAAGACGTCGTCCGGCGGAAGCTTGATCTGCTGCGTGGTCAGCTGTTGTTTGATTTCCGCCATGCGTTGATCGAGCTCGTTGGCGGTGATGACATCGTTGTTGACGATCGCGATGATCCGATCGACATCGGTGACCCGCTCGCGCGGCGCGGTCACGGCCGACGCCGGGCCTGCCGTCAGGCCGGCGAGAAGCAGCAATAAGAGGAGATGGTGACGCATGGACATCCTGAAATAACACCGTGAGGACGGGCGAGATTATCACACGGGGGCGGGTCGGATGAACCCGCGCGGCGGGTGGTTACGGGGAAGCGGTCGTCCGTGCGGGAGGCGGCGCGAAACTGAACAAGCCCTGTCGCAAGGGACTTTCGAACGCGCTGTTCGACCGGCTCAGGCCGGTCAGCTCGAATTCGATCGCGATGCCGCCCTGCTGCTCGGTCGGGCCCCCGGTCGTCACGGCGGCCTGCACCAGGCGCCGCACCGCGTACAAACGCACGGCCCAGCAGCAGGCGTTGTACTGCGCGCCGATGTAGCTCTCGACGTTTTCCTTGTCGCGCAGCGAGTAGAGCGAGCGCCCGCGCAGCGTCCAAGAGCCGCCGATCGGCCACTCGGCGGAAATGTCGCTCTGCCCGATTTGATCGCGAATGGAGCGATAGCCGATATTCAAAATCTTGTTCGGGGCCGGTTGATGTTGGATATAAAAAGTACTGCGCGCCGCATGGTCCCGTTCCGGTGTCCACTGCACCGAGGCGCGAGCGTGCCAGTTGTTGGCGAGCCAGGCGGTCACCTCGCCCGCGACGTCCGAGGAGGCGTCGGCGACGGTCGACGGCGGTATGTTGATGCGCCGGTCGGTGAAGTAATGGATACGTCCCACGCTCGCCGTCAGCCGCTCGACCCCGTCTTGCTGGTCGATCAGCCGCGTGGTGAGCGCCGTCGTCAGCTGGTTGGCGTCGCCCACCCGATCGCCGCCGACGAAGCGGTTATTGCGGAACAGATTCGCGAAATTGAAGTCGGGCACGCTGGTGTCGAAGTTCGGCAGCTGATCCTGCTGCCGAAGGGGCGCGTACAGATAGTAGAGCCGCGGTTCGAGTGTCTGGTCGAATAAGCCCCGCCCCAGGCCGATCTCGCGCTCGAAGAAGAGTCCGCTGTCGAGGCTCAGATACGGCGCCGTCACGGAGGGGCTTCGCTCCGGCGCGTCATTCAGAGAGTAACCGATATGATGCACGCCGATTTCCGGCGTGACAAAACCGTAGACGCGAGTCATCGGCAGACTAACCGCCGGCGCCACATGCAAACGGTCGCCGGTGACCCCGGCTCGGCGCTCGAAATTGACCAGCTCGCTGTCCACGCGGTATTGCAGTCCCGTCGATGTCGCGCCGGAATTTCCGGCGAGCACGAGTTGCGGCAGGCGCGCGTACGGGCGGCTGAGCGGGTCGATCGTGCGATCGACGGTTTGGTAGTCGGCGGCGCGCGCGGCAAAGGTCCAGGTCGATCCCCGGTAATTGATCTCGGCGTTCTGCGGCAAGTAGCTCTGGCTCGTGACGCCCAGATGATCGCCGAAGTCGCTCAAGTAGCTCTTGTCGGACACGCCGCGCAGGTCGACGGCCGCGCTCCAGTAAGGGTTGAAGGCCTGTCGGTGCAGAAACGTCCCGGCCGCGCGGTTGTCCCCGGTGAGCTTGTCGTTCGGTAAGTACTCCGCTTGCAATATTCCATTGGCATTCTGTCCGAGATAGCGAAACTCGCTCTGTAATTGCACGCCGCGCTCCGTCATGAGGCGCGGCGTCAGCGTCGCGTCGTAATTGGGCGCGATATTCCAGTAATAAGGAGTGGCGGCGACGGCTCCGAGTTTGCTGCCGTAGCCGAGCTGCGGCACTAAAAAGCCGCTCTTGCGCTGATCGGAAATGGGAAAGCTGAAGTAGGGCAAGTAAAACACGGGCAAGCCGAAAACGTTGAGGGTGGCGTTGCGCGCGACGCCGACGTCTTCGAGCGTGTCGAGATCGACGCGCGACGCGCGGATCGCCCAGTCCTCGCGCCCGAGCGGGCAGGTCGTGTAGCGCATGTCCGAGAGCCGGGTATGATCCTGGTCGAGAAAGTCGGCGCGGGTCATGTCGCCGCGTCCCTGCTGCGCGGGCAGGCGATAGGTTCCGGCATCGGTGAAGCCGATGCGCGTGTCGAGATCGAGATGGGCCTCGCCGGTCGCGAACTTTGTTCCGTCCGCTTGATTGATGGTGACGTTCCCAGCGGCATCCACGTGATTCGCCGCGCGATCATAGCGCAGATAGTCGGCGCTGATCTGCTCTCCGTCGCGCGTCGCCTTTGCATTGCCTTTCAGTTCGGTAACATCCGGGGTCAGCGACTGGATCGTGTCGGCCCACAGGTGGGTTGGCCCGGGAGTCGCGGGACGGACGGCGTGGGTCCGCGGGCGGGGAGCGGCCGGGCCGACCTGGCTGGTCGGGCACTCGTTCGTCGAATCCGAATGCGCCGCGCCGTTCGCGAACAGTGCGCACAACATGAGCCTACCGGCCCACGACGGCATATGGCGTTGAGGAGGCATTGGTTTTATGAAGTTTGCGATAACTTTGCATACAATGCGCGGTCCAGCAAGGCGCTTGTCGGCATAGCGCAGGCGCGTGGCCTGCGGTCTATGATCGGTGGGTGGACTCGCGCACGCCTCATCGAGATCGCGCACGAGAATAAGGAAGCTGATGTCCGATCAACGACTAGCGGCGCTGTCAGAATGGGCGGCGACCGTATTGCACGATGCGCGCTGCACCGTGCGCCCCGCCTCGGCCGACGCCAGCTTTCGCCGCTATTTTCGAATTCGCACAACCGACGGACGAAGCTACATCGTCATGGACGCGCCGCCGGACAAGGAGGACTGCGGTCCTTACGTGCGTATTGCGCGGGCCTTTCGTTCGCTCGGCCTCAACGTACCGGAGATCGTCGCGCAAGACCTGGCGCGCGGTTTTCTCCTCATTTCCGACCTCGGCGAGCGCCTCTATCTCGGCGCGCTTGATCCGTCGACAGTGGAGCGGCTCTACGGCGACGCCATGCAAGCGCTGATCCGCTTACAGGCCGGCAGCCAAGCCGTCGCTTGGCTCCCACCGTACGATAAGGAGCTGCTGCGCCGCGAGATGGAACTGTTTCGCGAGTGGTATCTCGGGCGCCACCTCGGTGTTACCTTGACCGCGGCACAGCAAGCGACGCTCGATAGCGTGTTCGAGCACCTGATCGCGTCGGCGCTCGCACAGCCGCGCGTAGCCGTGCACCGCGATTACCATTCGCGCAATCTGATGGTGACGCCGGACAATAATCCCGGAATTCTCGATTTTCAGGACGCGGTTTATGGACCGGTCACGTACGATCTCGTCTCATTGCTGCGTGATTGCTATATCGCCTGGCAAGGCGATCGCGTGGAGGAATGGGTGAGCGGTTACTTCGATCAGGCGCGCCGGTCGGGCGTGGCGGTCGGGGACGACAAGAAACAGTTCATGCGCTGGTTCGACTGGATGGGTGTGCAGCGGCACCTCAAGGCGACCGGCATTTTTGCGCGTCTGAACCACCGAGACGGTAAGCCGGGTTACTTGAAGGATATTCCGCGCACGTTGGGTTATGTGATCGATGTCGCGCAACGCTATCCCGAGCTGGGCGGGCTATATGAGATTCTGGCGCAGATCGAAGCGCCGCAGCGGCTAACGGGCGATTCGCGATGAAAGCGATGATTCTCGCTGCCGGCCGCGGGGAGCGCATGCGGCCTTTAACGGACAAGGTTCCTAAACCGCTGTTAAAAGTCGGCAACCGGGCGCTTATTGAGCATGTCATCGAGGCGCTCGCGCGCGCCGGGTATGCGGATCTGGTGATCAACCACGCTTATTTGGGCGCTTCGATCGAGCAGGCGCTCGGCGATGGCTCGAGGTTCGGCGTGACGATTCGTTATTCAGCCGAGGCCGATGGGCCGTTGGAAACAGGGGGCGGGATATTTCGCGCGCTTCCTCTGCTGGGCGAACGTTTTGCGGTGGTAAACGGCGACATATGGACCGATTATCCGTTTGATCGGTTGCGAGAACATCCCGCGCGATTAGCTCACCTCGTTTTGGTCGATAACCCGCCGCATCATCCCCGGGGGGATTTTGGACTGGATGGTTCGTTGGTTAAAGAGGAAGGCGACTCGAGGTATACCTTTGCCGGTATCGGCGTTTACCGGGCATCGTTGTTCAAGAGCCGTGAGCCCGGACGCTTTCCGCTGGTGCAAGTTTTGAGGAGCGCTATCCGTACCGGGGCGGTGACAGGCGAGCGTTATACCGGCCGCTGGGTGGATGTGGGGACGCCGGAACGGCTTTACGAACTACAGCGGTTGTTGGCCGCGCACGGGTAAAATACTCTTAAAGACAGCCGGTTATATTCTGCTAGGTGCGGCTCGGGTTTGGGGCGACAATAACGAACGCGGGGCCGCCGCCATGCGAGTCACCAGGGAACAGCGGTCTTTGGGATGATAAAAAACCGGCAACATCGCGCCGCCTCAGAGTGGGCGATGCTGCCGGCTCGTTCGTCGTGAGGCGGATCGTCATCCGGTGCGACTACTAGGCCTTTACGGCTTGCTCCCAAAACGGCGGCGGTTTCCCGCACACCCCTCAGGCAGTGCTTCGGATAGATTCCGCCTCTCGGGTTATTTCTTCTTCTTTGCAGCTTTTTTAGCTTTCTTGGCTTTTTTCTTAGCCATGATGAGCTCCTTTGGGTTGGTTTAGGGATTTACAGCAGGGTTTCGTCCCTGCCTTTACTGCCCGTGGCGCTGGTGTACAGACAGCGGCGTGCTGTCTTTCCATGGCATACGACGAAGGTAAGGGGGGATTGGCGACTGGGCGGAAGCGTTGAAACAGTATGCTTCTCCGCCAGCGCATAAGATTCGTTGTTTCGTGCGCGGCTGGTTGTTGATGGTTATGCAAGGTGCCGGCACGATTCTCTGTTGTTGTAATGCTTCGCGATCGATCCAAATTCTGCGTTTACCTCGTCTTGTTTTCCATTCCGTCGCGGGCGTGATGGCGATCTCTCCTGTCACTTTCACGTTGTCGTTCGACGGTCGGCGTTCCATGCCGTTGAGTTCATCCCTTCTTTAGCAGATGTCGCTGATGTGTCAAGACATTAATGCAAGGGAAAAAAAATTGCAAACTCTTTTTGGGAAAGAGAGTGAGAAGACGTGAAGCCCGCCTTCGATCACGCGCGTATGGTCGCGCGAAGATTTTTTATCCGCACTTGGAGTCGCCGCAGTTGAGACACGTCACGCATCCGTCCATGCGAATAACGGCTTTGGTCGAGCATTTGGTGCAGAGCTGCGCATCGGCGGGGAACTCGCCGGTTGTATCGACGCTCGATGTTGCACCGCTACGCGCCGAAACCTCCGCGCGTTTCTCCGCGATGAACTGCTTGCGATGCTCATCGATCGGATCCGACGGCATCAGCCCGATCATTTTCAGGTGACGCTCGATCACGTCGCCGAGCTCCGCCACGATCGAGGGGGTGTAGCGACCCTTTTTGAAGTAGCCGCCGCGCGGGTCGAACACGGAATGAAGCTCCTCGACGAGAAACGTCACGTCGCCGCCCTTGCGGAAGACCGCCGAAATAACGCGGGTTAAGGCGACTACCCACTGGAAGTGATCCATGTTCTTCGAATTGATGAAAATCTCGAAGGGGCGACGGCGCTCATGCGGGGTGTCGGGATTTAGCACGATGTCGTTGATCGTGACGTAAAGCGCATGTTCGGTGAGGGGCGTCTTGATCTTATAAGTGGTGCCCGCCAGGAGATCCGGACGCTCGAGCTTCTCGTGCATTTGCACGACGTTGCTCTCGGCCGCCTTCGGTTCCTCGTTCTTGACGACTTCATACCCGGTGATTTTTTCGTTGATTTTGATGGTCATCGCCTGCTCCTTCTGCTTGCCGCGCGCGGCCGTCCGCATTAGAAACGTCCGTAATACCCTTCCTTCAGGGCATCGTAGAGGTTGGCGGCGGTATGGGTTTCGCCGTCGTATTCCACCTCTTCATTGCCTTTCGCCTCGACGATCTGGCCGTTCGCCAACGTAAAGCGGTAGGTCGTGTTTTCGAGATCTTTTTCCTTGACCAGCACCCCTTGAAAGGCCTCCGGGTTGAAACGGAAAGTGGTGCAGCCTTTAAGGCCTTTTTCATAGGCGTACATGTAGATGTCCTTGAATTCCTCGTACGGAAAATCCGTCGGCACGTTGGCCGTTTTGGAAATGGAGGAATCCACCCATTTCTGCGCCGCCGCCTGGATGTCGACGTGCTGGCGCGGCGTCACGTCGTCCGCCGCGGTGAAATAATCCGGCAACCGGTGCTTCGAATCTTTCGCTTCCGGATCGGCGTGGGCGTTGACCAGGGTGCGATAGGCCAGCAGCTCATAGGAGTACACATCGACCTTCTCCTTGGTCTTGCGGCCTTCGCGGATGACATTGCGCGAGTACTTGTGCGCGAACGAAGGCTCGATGCCGTTGCTTGCGTTGTTCGCCAATGACAGCGAAATGGTGCCGGTCGGCGCGATCGAGGTGTGATGCGTGAAGCGCGCACCCGACCGCGCGATGCGATTGGTCAGCTCAGCATCGAATTGCTGCATGTAGCGACTGTATTTGGCGAGGAGGACTCGGCCCGGAACTTTATCGCCGACCTTGTAACCGTCGCGACGCATTTCCGGACGGCGCGTCAGCATCTCTTCGGTCACGGCGAACTCTTCGTTCATGATCGGCGCCGGACCTTTCTCTTGGGCGAGCTCGACGCCTACTTCCCAGCCGACCTCGGCCATTTCGCGCGTGACGCGCTCGGTGAACTCGAGCGATTCGGCGGAGCCGTATTTCATTTTTAACAGCGTGAGTGTGGAGCCGAGCCCTAAGAACCCCATGCCGTGGCGGCGTTTGTGGTGGATCTCATGGCGCTGCTGCTCGAGCGGCAAACCGTTCACCTCGACCACGTTATCGAGCATGCGCGTGAAGATGCCGACGACCTCGCGGTAGCGCTCCCAGTTGAAGCGCGCGCGGTCGGTGAACGGGTCTTCGACGAACTTCGTGAGGTTGACCGAGCCGAGCAGGCAGGACCCGTAAGGCGGCAGCGGCTGTTCGCCGCAAGGATTGGTGGCGCGGATGTTCTCGCAAAACCAGTTGTTATTCATCTCGTTAATGCGGTCGACCAGAATGAAGCCGGGTTCGGCGTAGTCATAGGTCGACGCCATGATGACATCCCATAGCCGCCGTGCCGGGATGGTCTTGTACACGCGGCAGGCAACGCGCCCGAGGTCATCGGTTATATAACCGCGATTCGAGGGCCAATAGCGCCACACGATCCTGGAATTTTTGTCCTCGTATTCCGGCTGGCTGGCGGGGAACACGAGCTCCCATTGGGCGTTTTGTTTCACCGCCTGCATGAACTCGTCAGTGATCAAACACGAGAGATTGAATTGGCGCAGGCGCCCGTCTTCGCGCTTGGCACGAACGAAATCCATGACGTCCGGATGAGCAATGTCGAAGGTCGCCATCTGCGCGCCGCGCCGGCCGCCGGCCGACATGACCGTGAAGCACATGGCGTCGAAGATATCCATAAAAGAGAGGGGGCCGGAGGTATAAGCTCCGGCCCCGCTCACAAACGCCCCTTTAGGGCGGAGGGTAGAGAACTCGTAACCGATGCCGCAGCCGGCCTTCAATGTCAGGCCGGCTTCGTGCACGGAGGAAAGAATGCCGTCCATCGAGTCGGGAACGGTGCAGGAAACCGTGCAATTAATGGTGCTGGTGGCCGGCTTATGTTCCAGCGCGCCGGCATTGGAGGTCACGCGGCCGGCCGGAATAGCCCCATTTTGTAAGGCCCATAAGAAGCGCTCGAACCAAAGCTCGCGTTTCTCAGGCAATTCCACATCGGCAAGCGCCCGCGCAACACGCGCGTAGGTGCCGTCGAGATCTTTATCGATAATTTCACCGCCCTTGGTCTTTAGGCGGTATTTTTTATCCCAAATATCCAGGGATGCCGCTTGATAAGGGATCTCTGTGGGCGCGGATTGCAGGGCCTGTAGTGGAACCGCATTCATGCTTCGTGTTCCTCCGTGTGGTACAGCGGAAATTCTCGAGGGTTATGTGTGTCCCTCGTGTCGGTCACTAAAAACACAAGATAAAACACATAAAACACAAGATGTAGTGTACGAATCAAAATTAAACCCAATATTTTGTGTTGTCAACAATGTAAAAACCGACGGGGCTCTATATATAGATAAGATGATGTCGCGACCCACTCGATCGCTTCATCGCCTACGCAGACAACGGACTTTGATTATGAGAGCTACGGAACGTAGCCGAAATTCACGCGGAACAATCCCCAGAATTCCTCGCGCGTCAGCCGATGATTCTGCGTCCCGGTGTGCGCGACTTTGATCGAGCTGATGAGCGACGCGATGCGGCCCGTCGTTTCCCAATCGAGTTGATTTGTCAGGCCGTACAGCAGACCTGCGCGATAAGCGTCGCCGCAGCCCGTCGGGTCGCGCGCCTCCCTGGCGCGCACGGCGGGAATTTCGATGACTTTAGCTTCGGTGTAAACGCGCGAGCCGTCGGCTCCGCGTGTTACGACCATCGCTCGCACGCGGCGCGCCAGCGTCTCGATCTTCTCGCCCGTGCGCTCCTGCATGACTTGCGCCTCGTAGTCGTTAACCGTGATCCACGATGCTTGGTCCACGAACTGCAGCAACTCCTTGCCGTTAAAGAGCGGCATTCCCTGACCCGGGTCGAAAATAAAAGGTATGCCGGCGGCGGCGAATTGGGCGGCATGCTCGATCATTCCGTCACGACCGTCGGGCGCGACGATGCCGATGGTCACGCCGTTCGCTTCGGTGACCGCGACCTCATGTGAACGATTCATCGCGCCCGGATGAAACGCGGTAATCTGGTTGTCCGAAAGATCCGTGGTGATGAACGCTTGCGCGGTGTACGCGTCCTCCAGCACTTTGATGTGCCGGCGGTCTATCTTCCAGCGGTCCAGCCATTCGGCATACGGCCCGAAGTCCCGCCCCGCCGTGCCCAGCGGCAGCGGATCGCCGCCGAGCAGCCTCAGGTTGTAGGCGATATTACCCGCGCAGCCGCCGAATTCACGGCGCAGCACCGGCACCTGGAACGAAACATTGAGGATGTGGATCTTGTCCGGAAGAATGTGATTCTTAAAGTGATCGCGAAACACCATGATGGTGTCGTAGGCGAGTGATCCGCAAATGAGGGCCGACATGTTCTTTTTGCTCTAGCGCGACGGGGAGCGGATTGTGGCAAAAAGCGTTTCGCGTCGAAAGGTCCCCTCCGGCCGCAGGGCGTGAAGAACGATCATTTCGTCCGATGGCTTCGGTTCGGCACTCGCCGGCACAAGGCGCATGTCGCCCGCGCCGCTATTCCACTGCTTTTGCGCCGAGCAACGCTTGCACGTCGCGCGCGATGAGCAATTCTTCCTCGACCTTAATGACATACACGGCCATGGAGGATTGCCCGGCCGAGACGCACTGCTCCGATCCGCGCGCCCGGTTGTTGGCGTTAAGGTCGAGCCGTAAGCCGCACCATTCCATATCCGCGCAGATCCGCGCTCGAATCGTGGGCGCATTTTCGCCGATGCCGCCGCCGAAAAGGATCGCGTCCGCGCCGCCCAATACCGCCAGATAAGCCCCGAGATACTTGCGCGCGCGATGACAGAACGCCTCCACCGCGAGTCGCGCCCCGTCATGTCCGTCGGCTTCGAGCGCGAGAAGCGTGCGCATATCGGCCGTCGCGCCGGAGAGCGCGAGCAAACCCGACGCGTGATTGAGTCCGCGCTCCAGCGTGTCGGCGCCCGGGCCTCGCGCCATCACACGCACCAGCACGCCCGGATCGACGTCGCCGCTGCGCGTGGCCATGATTAATCCTTCGAGCGGCGTATATCCCATGCTGGTTTCGACGGACCGTCCATCCCGGATCGCGCATGCGGAACAGCCGTTGCCGAGTTGAAAGGTGAGGACACGCCGCGCGCTCGATTTGCTTTGGTCGAGCTGCAGATAACGCTCGTACATATACCGATGCGCCAAGCCGTGGAATCCGTAACGACGAATGCCGTAGGCATCGATCCATTCGCGCGGCAGCGCGTAGCGGCGCGCCGCTTCCGGCAACGTCGCGTGAAACGCGGTATCGAACACCGCGACCATCGGCGTGTCCGCGCCGAGGACCTTACGGCACTCGTCGATCACGTCGAGCGCCGGCGGGTTATGCAACGGCGCGAGATGGTTCAAGCTCGCGAGGCGGGCGATCGTTTCGGGAGTGAGCCGCACCGGATTTTTGAAGATGTCGCCGCCGTGGACCACGCGGTGTCCGACGGCCTCGATCGCGACGTTTGCCGCGCGCAAGCGCCCGAGGACCCAGCGCGCCGCCTCGCGATGATCGGAAAGTTCCGCCTCTCCTTCGGTTTCGCCCGGCGGCGAGCGCCACCGCCAATGCGAACGCCCGCCGAGCCCGGTAACCGCGCCGCCAAGGTGCGGCTCGAGCGAATCGTCCCGCCCGTTTCGGTACAACTGAACTTTGAGCGATGAGCTGCCGCCGTTGAAGACGAGAATACTCATCCCGTCACTCCTGTCGCCGAGCGGGGATCATAGCAGTTCGGCTCGGCCGATGACCTCGAAGCCCTTGCGTATACTTGGAGCATGACGACCTCGCCTTCATCGGCAACGCAGCGCTTGGACGAGCCCGCACGGCAGGCGGCGCTTCTCAAGGCGCATCCGGCGCTCGCGCGCCTCGCGAGCCGCTACGACATATTGCAGGAAATCGGCTCCGGCGGAATGGGGCACGTGTTTCAGGCGCGCGACCGCGAGACCGGCGATGTCCTGGCGTTGAAGATACTGCGGCCGGAAATCGCCATGGACGCGACGATGGCAGAGCGTTTCAAGAACGAGTTACGCCTCGCGCGGCGCATCACCCACAAGAACGTCTGCCGCATCTATGACTTCAATCGCATCGATGCGCTCGCTTGCATCAGCATGGAATATGTCGACGGCGAAACCCTGCGCGCTTGCATCGATCGTACCGGACCGCTGCCGATCGCGCGCGTGCGCGCGCTCGCCAGCCAACTATGCGCGGGCCTGAGCGAAGCGCACGCGCAGGGCGTCGTTCATCGGGATCTGAAACCCGAGAACATCATGATCACGAAAAGCGGCGCGGCGAAGATCATGGACTTCGGCATAGCGCGTTCGGCGAACGCCGGCGCGACGCTCACGCAGGCGCTCATCGGCACGCCGGCCTACATGGCTCCGGAACAGGTGCAGGGGAAAACCGCGGACGCGCGCTCGGATATCTACGCGCTCGGCCTGATCCTGTATGAATGCGTCACCGGGCGGCGCGCCTTCACCGCCCCGACGCCGGTCGCGATCGCCATCAAACAGGTCCAAGAACGGCCGGTGTCCCCGCATGCGATCCGCGCGGAAATTCCGCGCGCGCTCGAGTCGTTGATATTGCGTTGTCTCGAAAAAGAGCCGACGCGTCGTTTCGGTTCCGTGCACGAGCTCGCCGCCGCACTCGCGCGGATTAATGCGCCGGAAACAATCGCGGCGCGGCCGCGCCGCTGGTTTTGGTGGGCCGTTCCTTTGGTCGCCGCCGCGCTGACGGCGGGTGTCCTGATCGAGCGGCGTGGCGCGCATTCGACCCCGAGCGCGCGAGCCCCTTCCGCGGTTGCTCCTTCGCCGCAAGAGCAGGCGAGTGGCACGGCGCCTGCGCCGGTTGCGTCCGGCTCCGTCGCGGACGAGGAGCCGACCCTGAAGGTGGGTGCGGAAAAGGCGCGCGAGCGACAACTCTTCGAGCGTTTGAAAAGCGAAGCCGAGGCGGGTAACGCCGACGCGCAATTACGTTTGGGTAAGTTGCTGGCGGTCGGTCCCGCCGCCGTTCGCGACGAGCAGAAGGGACGACAATGGTTGGAGCGCTCGGCGGAACAGGGAAACGCGGACGCCGCGTTTATGCTCGGCGGGATGTACGAGCGCGGGCGCGGCGTCGAACGCAACGTGCGCGCCGCCATCCACTGGTATGAGCGCGCCGCGCAAGCGGGACACGAGGGCGCGACGCGCAGTCTCGCGCGGCTGACCGAGCGCGGCGCCGGGCGTCGTCCGCGATGAAGGCGTTACCGGCGCAGAGCGAACGCATGCTCCGGCTCGCGCGAATTCGCCGGGCGCTGTTGGGGGTGGCGTTGTCGCTCGCGCTCGCGTTGTTCGCCTTCGATCGTTATGCCGTCTACGCGCACGTTCCGTCCGATAGCTCGACGCGCGTCGCGATCTATACGACGGCATGGTGCCCGTATTGCAAACAACTGCGAGCGAGCTTGACGGCGAACGGCGTGCCTTATGTGGAATACGACGTCGAAACGACGCTGCAGGGGCAGCTCGGTTTCTGGGCCTTGCGCGGACGCGGCGTGCCGGTGTCCGCGAT
>Ga0070741_10008038_pt1 | contig 21416 bp, 27 predicted proteins | sample Coa_R1_4_FD_66440 | JGI IMG/M metagenome (GOLD analysis project Ga0070741, IMG submission 66440) | Surface soil microbial communities from Centralia Pennsylvania, which are recovering from an underground coalmine fire - Coalmine... | ecosystem: Environmental > Terrestrial > Soil > Unclassified ... | reverse complement strand
GCACTTGCGTTGGATCGAGCACGTCGAACGCGCGCTCGCGCACGTGCGCGCTGTCGCGCAGACCCTTGGTGTACCAGGCCACGGCCTTGCGCAGCTCGTGCACCAGCTTCTTCGGCGGCGTGTGATCGGTGATCAGCGCGACGTGGCGATCGAAGATCGCGGCGCGCTCGGCGATCGGCGGCGGGCCGGGATCGGGCTCGCCCGCGAGCCGCGCGCGGATCGATCGGAACAGCCACGGATTGCCGAGCGCGCCGCGGCCGATCATCACCGCGTCGCAGCCGGTCTCCTCGCGCATGCGGAAATAGTCGTCGACCGTGATCACGTCGCCGTTGCCGATCACCGGCACGTGCGCCGGCAGCGCCTCGCGCACGCGGCGGATGATCGCGCGATCCGATTTTCCCGAGAAGCCCTGCGCGCGCGTGCGGCCGTGCACCGTGATCATCGCGGCGCCGGCCTCGACCATCGCCAGCGCGAACTCGGGCGCGTTGAGGTGGCGCTCGTCCCAGCCGGCGCGGTGCTTGACGGTGATCGGCAAACGCGCGGGCACCGCGGCGCGGACCGCGCGCACCAGCTCCTGCGCGAGCGCGGGCTCCTTCATCAGCGCCGAGCCGCACGCGCCCGCGACCACGCGCTTGGCGGGGCAGCCCATGTTGATGTCGACCAGGTGCGCGCCGATCTCGACGGCCATCAGCGCGGCGCGCGCCATCAGCTCGCCGTCGCGGCCGAAGATCTGCACGCCGAACGGCCGCCCGCCGAGCGAGGGCGTGAGCTTGTCGACGGCTTTCTTGGCGCCTTCGGTGAGCGCGTTGGCCGAGAGGAACTCGGTGATGGTGAGGCCGACGCCCAGCTCTTCGCAGATGGTGCGGAACGGCAGATCGGTGACCGCGGCCATCGGGGCCAGGACCACGTCCGGCGCGATTTCGAGCGGCCCGATGCGCATGAAGGTGCGGTTTATACCAGATTCAGCGCGCGGCGGTAGCGGGCGGCTTCGCGGCGCACGAGCAGCGCGGCGGCGGCGAGCGCGGCGCCCGACGCTTCGCAGTACGCGATCAGCTCGACATCGAGCGACTGCGGCGCGGCGACCAGCCACGTCAGCGCCGACGCCAGCGTGACGAACGCGAGCGACGCGCCGGCGATCGCGAGCGCGCGGCGGGCCAGCGCCTCGGCGGCGAGCTCGCGGCGCAAGAGCGCGGCGCCCGCGGCGTCGACGACAAACGCGGCGTAGAGCGACGCGCCCACGCCGAGGAGCGCCGCGATCGCCACGGCGAACGGCGGCAGGTGCGCGGCGACGCACGCCGACTCGAGCGAGATCGCGCCGACGACGCCGACCAGCGCCGCGATCGGCGCCAGCGCGGTGGCCAGCGTGACCGCCACACGCACCGACGGCGGAACGTCGCTGTGGAGGATCGAGACCGTGCCCGCGTGGCGATAGACGCCGTGATCGTCGGCGTGCACCGGCACGCGCGCGCGCTCGACGGCGCGCCAGCCGCCGCGCGAGGCGTCGAGCCGGCGCGCGCGATGCGGGAAGATGATCAACGAGGCCCCGAGCCCGGAGACCAGCAGCAGGAGGAACGCGATCATGGTGATGACTCCGCTCCTTGATGATAGGCGCCGGGCGCGGGTTCGTCGAGCGCGCGGCGATGGCGCCCGGCGGCGCGCCGCACGATCAGCGCCGCGGCGACCAGGCCGAGGCTCATCGCGTCGCACGCGCCGAGCGCCAGCCACACCGCCGCCGGCTGCGGCCCGACGACGAGCGGCAGCGCCGCCGAGCCGGCGATCATCAGCGCGTGCGGCAAGGCGACGAGCGCGATGGCCACGCGCGCGCGCCACTCGGCGTCGGGCGCGCGGCGCAGCAGCGCCAGCCGCGCGGCGTCGAGCTGCAGCACGCACGCGTAGCTCACCAGCAGCGCGACGAGAAACGCCGGCACCCAGTAGCCGTCGAGCGCCCGGCTCACGCGCAGCGCGATCACCGTCGCCAGCACGAACGGCTGCGGCAGGTACACCACTGCCGCGAGGCTGGCGGCGAACGACGCGCGGCGCACGTCGCGCGGCACGCCGTCGAAGGGAATCGCCACCGAGCCCTCGTGGCGGAACGCGCCCATCGGCGCCGCGTTCACCGGCACGCGCGCCGACGTGACGCCGCGCCAGCGTTCGTGCGAGCGGCGCGCGATGGTCGCGTGCAGCGACAGCGCCAGCAGCCACACGATGCCGACGAGCATCAGCGCGACCGGCGCGAGCGCGCTCATTTCGGCGCCGTGGTGCGGTAGAGGTTGGGCCCGAGGCGCACGGCCTCCGTCGGCAGGAACAGCGCGTCCTCGTTGGCGCTCGCCGCCTTGACGAGCAGCAGCGCCTGGCCGACGCACATCAGCGAGTAGCCGTTGATCAGGCCGAAGACGATCCACACGCCTTCGTCGCCGCCGCTGATGAGCAGCGCCACCAGCAGCGAGAGCGCCAGCTCGATGCCGTTGAGCCAGAACGTCCACGCCGCGGCGTTGCGCGCGCGGAAGTACGCCACGCGCGGCTCGCGGCGCAGCAGCGACAGGCCGGCGAGGTAGAGCTTGGCGGCGGTGATCAGCCCCGGGATCAGGATCAGCCCCGCGCCGCCGGCGACCAGCGCCATCACGCCGAGGACGAGGCCGGGCACGAACATCTGCCCGAACAGCAGGCACGTGAACGCCGCCGCGCGCACCAGCCCCGGCGCGCGCCGCCGGTAGATCGGCACCGTGCCCGACGCGCGGTACAGGCTGCCGTCGCCGTCGTGGACGCGCTCGCGTCCGACCTCGACCTCGCGCCAGCGCCAGCGCCAGCGCGCCTCGACGATGAAGTAGGGCACCGCCGCGGCGAGCAGCATGCCGAGGAGCAGCAGCAGCCAGATCAGGAGAGCGTCGGCGACCATTCAGCGCACCGTCGGATCAATGGACTCATTAATGAGTCTGCTATTCATACGCAATGGATCGCGGGTTGATTCCCGGAAGTGTCAGGCGGCTCACATGAGGGTGCTGGTGTTGCAGCACGCCGAGCACGAGGGGCCGGCGCTCGTCGGTGAAGCGCTGCGCGCGCGCGGGGCGGCGCTCGAGATCCGTCGGACCGATCGCGGCGAGGCGGTGCCGGCGTCGGCGCGCGGTTGGGACCTGGTGGTGGCGATGGGCGGCGCGATGGCGGCGTGGGACGACGCGGCTCATCCGTTTCTCGCCGGCGAGGCGCGGCTGCTCGGCGAGGCGGCGCGCGCGGGCGTGGCGGTGCTCGGCGTCTGCCTCGGCGCGCAGCTGCTGGCGCGCGGGCTCGGCGCGCGCGTGTATCGCGGGCCGCGCCTCGAGCTCGGGCTGGCGCCGATCGCGCTCACCGCCGAGGGACGCGCCGACGCGCTGCTGGCGCCGCTCGACGGGCGCGACGTCGTGCACTGGCACCACGACACGTTCGACCTGCCGGCGGGCGCGGTGCGGCTGGCGTCGACCGCCGACTACCCGAACCAGGCGTTCCGCTTCGGCGCGCGCGCGTATGGTGTACAGTTCCACATCGAGCTGGATCGCGCGGCGCGCCGGGCGTGGGCCGAGCCGGGCGCCGCCGAGCTGTGCGCCGCCGGCGTCGCGCCCGCCGACCTCGACGGCGACGAGGCCCTCGACGAGCGCGGCCGCGCGTTCGCCCGCGCGGTGTGCGAGGAACTTGCTTCCGGGCGCCGACAGTAGTAGGGTCCGCGGCGTGAAGCGGTTCGTCCTCCTCGCCCTGCTCGCCGCGCCCGCGCTGGCGCACGCCGACTCCTCCAAGGAGTCGTCGTCGCCGCCGTCGTCGCGCAAGCTGCAGCGCGAGTGGCAGGTCGACAGCCGCCTGTTCGCCGCCGACAAGGAAGCCCCCGATTCGCGCAAGGGCGGCCTGGACGCGACGCGCCGCCCGTCTCCCAAGCTCGACAAATAATCAGCGGGCGAGGGCGCGCGCGGCTTCGAGCTCGTCGGGCGTGTTGACGTTGGTGAGGCCGCGCAGCGACGGATCGATGGCGCGCAGCTCGGGCTCGTCGAGGAACCAGGCGCGCACGCCGGCGACCAGGTCGAGCAGCCGCAGCTCGCCGCGCCGCAGGCGATCGGCGACGGCGGGGACGATCGAGCGCGCGTAGCGGGCGTGCAGCGCCTGCGGGCGGCCGGCGACGCGCGGCATCACCGCCTCGGCGCCGGGCGCGGCGTCGCGCACCAGCGCCAGCAGCCGCTCGTCGAGGAACGGCAGATCGCAGCCGACCACCAGCAGCGCGTCGGCGCGGGTGGCGGCGAACGCGGCGTCGATCCCGGCCAGCGGCCCGAGCCCCGGCGCCCGGTCGGCGACAAAAGTGAAGCCAATTTCACTTTCCCTCGCAAAAGTGAAACCCGCTTCACTTTCTCGTGAAAAAGCGAAGCCCATTTCACTTTTTCGCGCGGCCTCGTCGGCGACCAGCAGGATCTCGTCGGTGACGCGCGCCAGCGCCGCCAGCTCGCGCGCCAGGATCGTGCGCCCGCCGACCTCGAGCCCGCCCTTGAACGCGCCGCCCAGCCGGCGCGCCCGCCCGCCCGCCAGGATCGCCGCGGCGACCTTCACCGGACGGCGCTCACCGGGCTTCGCTCGCGCGCGCGTACCACTCGGCGATCGGCCGCTCGAGCTCGCGCACGCGCCCGGGCCACACCGCCTCGATCATGTACAGGTTGCCCCAGACCGCCGCGTCGCCCACCGTCGGGTGCTCGCCGAGCAGGAACGGCGTCAGCGCCAGCGTCGCGGCCAGCGGCGCCAGCAGCGACGAGAGCCGCGCGCTCAGCTCCTCCTCGGCGGCGCGCCACGCGTCGAGGCAGCCGGCGCCGAACTTGCGCTCCTTGATCACGCGGTACATCGCCGCCGCGTCCTCGCGCCCGCCGTTCCACGCCGCCATCTGCCGCTCGACGCGCGGCGCCGCCAGCCGGAACGCCACGTCCTCGAGCGGCCCGTCGGCCCACTGCTCCATCACCACCGCCGGCCCGCACAGATGTCCCGGCCGCAGCGACGGGCGATAGCTCTCGTCGAGGTACGCGGTGATGCGCGCGCTGTCGGAGACCACCAGGTTCCCGTCGACGAGCACCGGCACGTGCACGCTGCCGCCGGTCACGTGGATCAGCTCGCGCCGATCGAGGTACGGCACCTCGACGACGTCGAACGGCAGCCGCTTCCACTCGAGGCACTTGCGCACCTTGGCCGCGAACGGGCTGTAGGCGAACTGGTAGAGCTTCATCGCCTCATCTTATAGGATGCGCGCCATGTCCACTCGCCTGGAACGCCACCAGTTCGTCCGCTCGCACGGGCTCGGCAACGATTACCTGGTCGTCGACGGCGCGCGCTTCGGCGTCGCGCTCACCGAGGAGCGCATCCGCCGCATCTGCGATCGCCACACCGGCGTCGGCTCCGACGGGATCCTCGAGCTGGTCGCGCCGCCCGACGGCTTCGACGCCGCGGTGCGCATCTACAACCCCGACGGCTCCGAGGCGGAGAAGAGCGGAAACGGCGTGCGCATCTTCGCCAAGTTCTGCCTCGATCACGGCTACGCCGACGCCGCGCGGCCGATCAGGATCCACACGCTCGGCGGCGCCGTCGAGGCGCGGCTGATCGCGCGCGAGGCCAACCGCACGGTGCTGCGCGTGTCGATGGGGCGCGTCAGCTTTCGCTGCGCCGATCTGCCGATGACCGGCGCCGAGGAGTGGATCCAGCGGCCGCTCACCGTCGGAGATCGCCAGTTCACCGCCACGTGCCTCTCGGTCGGCAATCCGCACGCGGTGCTGCTCGACGCGCCGTTCGACGAGGCGACCGCGAAGAAATACGGCCCGCTCGTCGAGAACCACGCGCAGTTCCCGCGCCGCACCAACGTGCAGCTGGTGCGCGTGCGCGATCGCCGCACCGTCGAGGCGCTGATCTGGGAGCGCGGCGCCGGCTGGACGCTGTCGTCGGGCTCGAGCTCGTGCGCCGTCGCCGCCGCGTGCGTGCGCGCCGGGCTGGTCGATCGCGAGGTGCAGGTGGTGATGCCGGGCGGCACGCTCGACGTGATCGTGCACGAAGACTGGCGCATCGATCAGATCGGCTTCGCGCAGGAGATCGCCGTCGGTGTGCTGGGCGGCGACCTGATCGCCGACCTCGCCTGAACGCGCGATCGCCCGATCGCCCGCGCGCTACTTCAGCGCCGCGTCCTGGATGCCGACGCCGTTGGGCGCGCCGCCGAGATCGCGCGAGTCGGTGAATGTGACCTTGAGCGTCTGCCCCGCCGACGCCGCGCGATACGTGAACGTGTAGACCAGCCAGCGCGCGTTCGCGCCGGTCTGCGTGTCGTTGTAGTCGGCCGCCGAGCCGTCGGAGAGATGGGCGTTGAGCGTGGTCTCGCAGCCGCTGCTCGAGACCCACAGCTCGAGCACGTGCTGCGCCGGACCCGCGGGCGCGGTGATCGAGAAGCCGTTGGGCGCGTTGCCGACGCCGACGCCGGTGGTGACCGTCGAGCTCATGTTCGGCGTGCCGTCGCTCCACGTGAACGTGACGCTGCCGTTGTTGAACGCGCCCGTCGGGCCGGCGCCGACGACGGTGAAGTCGCTGATCTGGCTGCCGCCGGTCGCCTTGCGGTTGGTGGTGGTGCCCCAGTGGATCCAGTCGGCGGTGCCTTCGGTGGTGAGGTTGACGGTGGCGCCGGCCGACGACGCGACCATGCCGGTGAGCGAACCGACGACGGGGAGCAGGTCGGCGGGCGGGAGCAGATCGGCCGGCGGCGCGAGGTCGGCGGGCGGCGCGAGATCGGCGGGCGGCAGCAGATCGGCGCCGGCGAAATCGGCGCCGGCGAGATCGGCGCCGGCGAGATCGGCGCCGGCGAGATCGGCGCCGGCGAAGTCGGCGGGCGCGAGATCGTCCGGCGTGTTTTCGAGCGGCAGCCCCGTCACCTGGAAGCTGCAGCCGCCGAGCGCCAGCCCGAAAACCACCGCGGCGCGCCGGTTGACCAACTGCACGAGCCGATCATCGCACGTTTCTCGACGGGGATCGAGTCAGCGGCGGCGGCGGTGCAGCAGCGTGTCGAGCACCAGCGCGTCGCGCACCAGCGAGGGCGTGAGCCAGTCGCCGCCGCCGTCGGCGTCGAGATCGGCCGCGGATCCGGCGCGCGGCGGCGGAGGAGGTGGCGGCGGCGCGTAGGCGTCGTCGACCAGCGACGGCGGCGCGAACGCCGCCACCGCGCGCGCCGGCGCCGCACGCGGCGGCGATCGCGGCGCGCTCCTCGGCGGCGGCGATCGCGGCGCGCTCCTCGGCGACTGCGCGCGCGCGAGCCGCGGCGGCGCGGCCCGCTCCTCGACGCGCGGACGAAACGCGCGCCGCCCCGCGCCGAGGATCCCGCCGAGCAGCCGAAAGACGAGCTTGAAGATCCACGACACGAGCTTGAACAGCCCGACAAGGATCCCGATCAGCAGCTCGAACTCGTCCATCGCGACCGCGCGATTGTATCAGAAGGCGCGCGACTGGCAGCCGTCGACGGGCAGGCACGCGCCGGCGATCCACGACGCGCGCGGCGAGCACAGGAACACCACCGCGTCGGCGATCTCCTCGGGCCGCCCGAAGCGCCCGAACGGCAGCTCGCGCTCGACGAACGCGGCGATGCCCGCCGGGTCCTGCTGCTGCCGCCGCTCCCAGCCGCCGCCGGGAAACAGCACCGAGCCGGGCGCCACGCTGTTGACGCGGATGTGGTCGGCGGCGAGGTCGCGCGCCATCGCCTTGGCCAGGCTCAGCTCGGCGGCCTTGGCGACGTTGTAGCTCGGCGCGCCGCCGGCCTCGCGTCCCCAGATCGAGGTGATCATCACGATCGCGCCGCCGCCGCGCGCGCGCATCGACGGCACCAGCGCGCGCGAGAGGCGGAACGCCGGCCACAGGTTGCGCTCGAGCGTGCGGCGCAGATCCTCTTCGTCGGCGTCGGCGAAGCGGCGCGCGCCCGAGCCGCCGACGTTGTTGACCAGCACGTCGACGCCGCCGAGCGCCGCGAGCGCGCCGGCCGCCACCGCGTCGCAGCCCTCGGCCGTCGAGAGATCGCCGGTGAGCGCGACCGCGCCGGCGCCCGCCTCCGCCACCGCCGCGTCGAGGTCGGGGCCGCCGCGCGACGAGAGCGCCACGCGGCAGCCTTCGCGCGCGAGGGCGAGCGCGATGGCGCGGCCGATACCGCGGCTCGAGCCGGTCACCAGCGCCGTCTTGCCTGTCAGTCCGAGATCCATGCGCCGAACACTAGCGAGACGCGCGCCGATTGCGAAAGGGAATTACACGCCGAGCGGCTCGGGGAGCTGGCGCGGCCGGCGCTCGGCGACCTCGTGATACGCCGTGCCCACGAGGTTGCGCGCCAGCGACGTGGCGGCGGCGATCAACACCGCGCCGAGCAGCTTGCGCCAGATGCGCGGGCGCGGCTCGAGCGCGCGGTGCGGCTCGGCGAGGAGCGCGCGGTAGGCCAGCGCGCGGCGGCGCAGGCGGGCCATCGGCCGCGCGGCCTGGCGGCGGCGATGCACCGCGAGCCAGACGCCGAAGCCGACGACCGCGACGGTGCCGAGGCCGATGCCGCCGGCGAGCGCCGGCCGTTTGCGGATCGCCGCCGGCAATTCGCGCAGGCGCGCCGGCACGTCGACGGCGTGCTTGACCCGATCGACCGCGCCCCTGGCGCGATCGACGCCGTCGCGGATGCGCCGCTCCAGCTCCTCGAGCAGCGCTTGCGTGCGCAGGCGCAGCTCGTCGACCTCGCGCTCGACGTCGGCGACCGTCTTCAGGTCGTCACTTGGTGCCTGACCCATGTGACCTCCTTCTCCAGCTCGCGGCGGCTGCGCCTGAGCGGCTGCTTCACGCGGCGCGACCAGCCGATCACTCCCGCGATCGCCGCGGCGGCGAGCAGCACCGCGCCGACGATCAGCGCGCCCGCCCAGTAGGCGCCGGCGAGCGCGGCGCCGAGGCCGAGCGCCGCCGCCACCAACCACAAGATGGTCCCGGCGAACGCCAGCGCGCCGCCGGTGCCGAGCCACTCGATCACGCGCACCTCGCGCTTGAGCTGGCGCCGCGCTTCCAGCTCGGCCAGCTTCACCTGCCGCTGCGCCAGCAGCGAGACGTCGGAGAACAGCTCCTTGAGCAGGTCGCGGTTGGTCAGCGACTCGGGCGTCGATGGTTGCACGGCGCGCCTCCTTCGACGAAATACGGTGCAGGCGCCGGGCCACGCTTCGCGCCCGCCCGCGCAGCAGGCGTGCGCTCGCAGCTCCGCTCAGCGCTCTTCCTGGCGGATGCGCGTGATGAAGTAGAGGAGCTGCAGCGCGGTCGACACCAGCGCGGCGACGTAGGTGAGCGCGGCCGCGCGCAGCACGCGATGCACGCCCTCGGCGTCTTGCGCCGTCACCAGCCCGGCCGACTCCAGCCGCTGCCGCGCGCGCGTCGACGCGTTCACCTCGACGGGCAGCGTCACCAGCTCGAACAAAAAGATCGCCGAGAACAGCAGCACGCCGAACCACGCCACGCCCATCGCGTGCAGCGCCAGGCCGATCACGATCACGAAGAACGAGAGCTGCGACCCGATGCGCGCCGGCATCACCAGCGCCTGCCGCACCGTCATCAGCCCGTAGCCGCGCGCGTGCTGAATCGCGTGCCCCGCCTCGTGCGCCGCCACGCCCGCCGCCGCCACCGATCGCCCGCCGTACACGTCCGCCGACAGCCGCAAAACTTTTTCGCGCGGATCATAATGATCGCTCAAGAACCCGCTCGTCGCCTCGATGCGCACGTCGTACACGCCCGCGCCGCGCAGCACCGCTTCGGCCGCCTGCGCGCCGGTCAGTCCGCGCGCGAGCGGCACCTGGCTGTAGCGGCGAAACGTCGAGCGCACGTACCACGCCGCGAACATCGACAGCAGCAGCCCCGGCACGACGAACAAAAAATATTGCGGATCGAAAAACATCATGGGGGATCGGTAATCCTCGCGAAGGGCGCCTGCAAGGTTGTATGGTTGAAACGGAGGGAGCGATGCCGGAACGCGAGCTCATCGATCGGCAGGTCGAGGATGGCGCGGTGACCGTGGAGCTGCACCGACGCGGCGAGGCGTACGAGGTGGTGCTCGACGGGCGGCGCGTCGTGGCGTCGGATGTGCGGCGCTCGGAGCGCTCGCTCGTGGAGCTGGCGATGGCGCCGCTGCGCGGGCGCGACGACATCACGGTGCTGCTGGCGGGGCTCGGCATGGGGTTCACGCTGCGCGCGGTGCTCGACACGCCGGGCGTCACGCGCGTCGACGTGGTGGAGACGTCGGCGGCGATCATCGGCTGGGACTCGCGCTACTTCGCGGGGCTCAACGGCGACGCGCTCAAGGATCCGCGCGTCAAGCTGCACCACGTCGAGCTCGGCGCGTTCTTGAAGCAGCTGCGGCTCGGCGCCGCGCCCGATCTGCCGACCGAAGGCTATCTATTGTTCCTGCTCGATCTCGACGAAGGGCCGGCGACGCTCAGCCGGCCGGGCAACGCGGGCTTCTACACCGACGAAGGTCTCGAGCGGCTCGAGGCGCCGCTGCGCCCGGGCGGCGTGCTCGGCCTGTGGTCGTCGGCGCGCGACATCGATCTGATGAAGCGCATGCAGCGCCGCTTCCAGAACGTCGCCGAGGTGGTGGTTCCCGTCGAGCTCGAGGACAAGATGGTGATGGACTACGTCTACCGCGCGCGCCGCCACCCGCCGCCGCAGGATCCGCAAAGAGCCAACTAGCGCTACTTCAGCTTCATCTTGAGGTAGCTCTGGATCGAGACCTCGATCTCCTGCGCCAGCGTCTCGTTGTCGATGAGCAGCGGCTTCACCTTGCGCATCTGCTGCTCGAGCTCGCGCTTCATGTCGCCGCGCGCGCGCGCGTCCGAGAGCACCTGGTCGACGGTGCGGCCGCGCACCGGCTTCTCCTGCAAGTCGAGCACGTACTGGCGCAGCTTGCCGAACGTCTTCTCGCCGAGGAACTCCTCGAGCTCGTCCTCGTCGCGCGTCATGCGCGCGACTTTCGTCGCGACGTCGGTGCCCGCCTTGCCGGTGTAGTCGGCGGCCAGCCCGTACGCGACCCGCAGCACGAACGCGTCGTCGACGGCGCCCGCCTTCTCGTGATCGGGGATCAGGTCGAGCTGCGTCAGCACGTACGACAGCGCGCCCGCCAAAATCTTTCGCCCCTGCAGCTCGATCTTGTCGTCGCCGGTGAGCTTGAACGTGGTCTCGACGTCGTCGGGGAGCGTGGTGGTCCACTCGGCGAACCGCTTCGCCGCAAGGCCGGGCTTTGCGCTCATGTGCCGTCTCCTTTGGGTTCCGTTTCCATGATGTCCCGCGGCAGCTCGACGGTGAAGGTGGAGCCGACGCCGACCTGCGAGGTCACGCGAATGCGCCCGCCGTGGCGCTGCACGATCTCGGCGGTGATGTGCAGGCCGAGGCCGAGGCCGCCCTTGTGCAGCGACGCGGCGTTCGACGCGCGAAAGAACGGGGTGAACACGCGGTCGAGCTGATCGGCGGGGATGCCGATGCCCTCGTCGGCGACTTCGATCGTCGCCGGGTCGCCGCCGCGCACGCGCGCGCCGCCGCGCACGCGCACGATGATCGGCGAGCCGGAGGCGCTGTAGCGGACCGCGTTCGAGATCAAGTTGGTGAGCACCTGCTCGATGCGCAGCGGATCCCACACGCCGACGACCGGCCCGTCCTGTTCGAGCACGATGCGGTGGCCGGTGGCGAGCGTGGGCGTGAGCTCGATGGCGTGGCCGGCGAGCGTCACCAGGTCGCACTCGGCCGTCTGCAGCGGCACCTCGCGCGTGTTGAGGCGCGCCGAGTCGAGCAGCTGCTCCACCAACTTGATCAGGCGATCCACCTGGCGCTGCACGCGCGCCAGGAGCTGCGCGCGCCGCCGCTCGTCGGAGATCGCGGTCGGATCCATCTCGAGCAGCGAGACCGTGGCGCGCAGGCTGGTGATCGGCGAGCGCAGCTCGTGCGACGCCACGCGCAGGAAGCGATCCTTGGCGTCGGCCAATTCGCGCAGCGCGGAGACGTCCTGAAACGACGTCACCACCGCCGTCACCGTGCCGCGCTCGTCGACCAGCGGCGCGGCCACCGCGATCACCGCGCGCCGCCTGACGCCGTCGGCGGAGACCAGCGTCAGCTCGCGCTGCGGCGGCGTGTTGCCGGCGAACGCGTGCGCGATCAGCAGGTCCTCGCGCGGGATCGGCCGCCCGTCGGGATACAGCATCTGGATGTGGCGGATCGACTCGCGCCAGTCTTCGAGGCTCGGCGGCGCCAGCTCCTGCGCCAGCGCGCGCCCGGCGGCGTTCAGGTGCAGCGTCTCGCCGTTCGTGCCCAGCACCGCGATCACGATCGGCAGGTGCTCGATGATCTGATCGAGCCGCCGGTGCTCGGCGCGCGCCTCGGCCTGCACGCGCGAGCGCACCGTCACCTCCGCCGCCGTCGACGCGAGGATCTGCATCGCCTCGGTCTCCTCGTCCTCGTAGCGGCGCCGCTCGTCGGAGGCGGTGAACAGGAGCCCGAGCGGCTGGCCGTGGCGGCGCATCACCAGGAGCACGAACGAGCCGGTGTTCATCTCCCGCGCGATGCGCCCGAACGTGGTGGCGGGATCGAGCTGCGCGGTGTCCTCGACGACGAACGGCTTGGGCGAGGCGAGCGCGTCGCGCAGGTACGGCTCGTCGAGCGCCAGCTCGAGGCCGAGCAGCCGCGTGTCCTTGCCGACCGCGTGCTCGACGCGCGCGCGCCCGCCGTCGATGCGGCAGATGACGCCGCGATCGGTGCGGCTCAGCTCCAGCGCCGTGCGCAGGATCAATTGATCGACGTCGAGGTTCTCCGGCGGCGCCAGCGCGTGCTCGCCGAACTCGCGCAGGATTAGCGCCAGCCGCGCGCGCAGCTCGACGGTGCGGTGCGCGCGCGCGTTCTCGATCGCCACCGCCTCCTGCCCGGCGATCGCCTCCAGCGTCGGCACCGCCGCCGCCACGTCCGCCGACGCGTAGAAGTTGATCGACAAGAGGCCGACCAGGTCGGCGTCCGACTTGAGCGGCAGGATGATCATGCGGCGGAAGCGGTGACGCTGCGCCACCGCCACCAGCGGGTGCTGCTCGCCGGGATCGTCGACGTCGATGATGCGCGTGCCGTGCTTGAGGTAGCGGTCGCGGATGCCGGGCGCCGAGATGGTGAACGGCGCGACCTCGTCGGCGAGCCCGCGCGAGGCGACGCGCGTGAGCACGCCGCGCGTGTGATCGTAGAGGTAGATCGAGCCGGCCGGCGCGTGCGCCACCTCGAGCGCGGTGTCGAGGCAGTGGCCCAGCACCTCGTCGAGATCGAGCGAGCGCGACAGCTTGTCGGCCACGCGGTGCAGCGCGTGCAGCTCGAGCAGGCTCTGCGCGCCGGCGTCGGGTGCGCCGGCGAGCGGCGGCCCGAGCAGCGACGCGGCCGCGGCCAGGAGCTCGTGCTCGGGCGGGCCGAACGCGTGCTCGCGCGCCGCCGCGCACTCGACGCCGCCGACGGTGCGCCCCGACGCGAGCAGCGCCGCCGCCGCGAAGCTCGGCGCGTTCGACGCGTGCGCCCCCGCGCGCGCCAGCGATCGCCGCCCGCCGTCTCCGTCGAGAAACACCTCGCCGCCATCGGCCGCGAGCGCCTCCACCAGCACGTCGAGCGCGCGCGCCGCCAACTGCTCCGGCGCGCCGCCTTCGCCCGCCAGCCGCGCGAGCCGCGCCAGCGCGCGGTACCCGCTCTCGGCCGTCAGCTCGTGCGCCGGCGCCGGTCTCATGTCGCCGACCGCGTCATGGGCAGCGCTCGAACGATCCGTGGTGCGTCTGCATCGCGCGCGGACCGAGCCGCACCTCGGCGGTCTTGCGCCGATCGACCAGCAGCTCGAAGCGCGCGCAGCCGCCCGCCACCCGCGCGTCGAAGCCGGCCGAGCCGTCGGCCGCCGGATTCTCGACGTCGAACTGCACCGAGTCGCCGACGAGCGCGATCTGATCCTTCAGCTCGGGACGCGTCGGCTTGAGCTCGGCCACGCCGCCCGCCACGCCGGCGAGCGATCCCTGAAACCGGTGCGCGCGCCCCGCGGGGGTGATGCGCAGGTGCCACATGCCGTCGGAGATCCAGATCCAGTACCCGGGCTGCGCGGCGTCGATCTCCGGGCGGCCGATGAGCGGGTGCTTGGGATCGAACGTGCCGCACGCCGCCGCCAGCAGCGCCGCGCCGACGAGGATGGAGGCTCCACGCATTCTCGGTCAGCGTACCAGGATTCAGCGCGGCGGTAGGCAGATCTTTCCGAGCACGGCGGGGCGGCGCGCGCCGGTCACCTGCGTGACGTTCGCCGGCTCGGCGTGCAGCGCGCAGACGGCGAGCAGCGCGAAGGCGACCGCCTCCTTGGCGTCGGCCGACACGTTCTCCTCGGCGAAGCGGTCCACCTTCGCCGGCGCGAGCGCGCGCGCGAGGCGATCGATCAGCGTGCGGTTGTGCGCGCCGCCGCCGGAGATCGAGACCTCGTCGGGAACGCGCGGCAGGTGCGCGCGGTAGCTGGCGGCGATCGCGTCGGCGGTGAACGCCACCAGCGTCGCCAGCAGATCGATCGGCGCGCGATCCGAATGCGCGGCGGCCCATTTCTCGACGGCGGCGGCGCCGTAGCGCTCGCGGCCGGTCGACTTCGGCGGCGCGCGGCGCAGGAACTCGTCGTCGAGCAGCGCGGCGAGCAGATCGTCCTGCACGCGCCCGCGCGCCGACCACGCGCCGTCGCGATCGATGCGCTCGGCGCCGCTCGACGCCGCGGGCGCGAGCGCGTCGATCATCATGTTGCCCGGCCCGTTGTCGAACGCGATCAGATCCTCCAGCCGATCGCCGACGACGGTGACGTTGGCTATGCCGCCGATGTTCTGCAGCGCGCGCGTGCGTCCGGCGCGGCGATACAGGACCCAGTCGGTGTACGGCACCAGCGGCGCGCCCTCGCCGCCGGCCGCCACGTCGGCGACGCGAAAATCGCCGACGGTGACGACGCCGGTACGCGCCGCGATCACCGCCGGCTCGCCGAGCTGCAGCGTCGACGCCACGCCGCCCCCAGGAGATGACGGCGGCTGGTGCCACACGGTCTGGCCGTGGCTGCCGATCAGATCGATCTCGCCGAGCGACAGCCCCGCCTGAGCGACCACCTCGAGCGCCGCCTGCGCGAAGCGCTCGCCGAGCAGAAAATTTCCCTCGCACAACGCGCGCGCGTCGCCGCGCATGAGCGCGAAGATGCGCGCCCGCTCGTCGGCGGTGAACGGCGTCATCTGGAACGCGATCAGCCGCGCGCGCGCCTCGGCGCCGGCGCCGTCGATCTCCACCAGCGCGGCGTCCACTCCGTCGACGGAGGTGCCGGACATCAGCCCGACTACGCGCTTGCGCCCTGTGCCGAGCAGCCGCGCCAGCGGATGGGTCATCGCGGCGATCGTTGCGCCGCGCGGATCAGATCGCAAATTTCGCGCACGGCGCCGTCGCCGCCCGGCCGGCGCGTCACGTAGTGCACCGCCGCGCGCACCTCCTCGACGGCGTCCGGCACCGTGGCCGCGAACGCCACCTTGCGCAGGAGCGGCACGTCGACCAGCTCGTCGCCGATGAACGCCGCCTCGCGCGCCGACACGCCGAGCGCGCCGGCCACGTCGTTGAACGCCGCCACTTTGTCCTCGAGCCCGAACAGCGCGTGCGTGAGGCCGAGCGACTTCGCGCGCGCGCGCGCCGACGGCACGTCGCCGCCCGAGAGGATCGCCACCTCGACGCCCGACTGGCGCAGCAGGTTGATCCCGTAGCCGTCGCGCACGTTGAAGCGCTGCCAGAAGACGTCGCCCGGCGCCCAGTAGAGGTGGCCGTCGGTCATCACGCCGTCGACGTCCAGGCAGAGCAGCCGCACGGCTTGCAGGCGGGGGCGCAGCTCGTCGGCGGAGGGCGCGGTCACGCCTCTCACCATGTCACGCTCGACGGCAAACGGCAACCGGGGCATGGGCGCTGCAAGGCAAGCGGAGAGGAGCCGAACGACTCCAGGAGGTGATGATGAATTCACGCATCGGCAAGTTGATCCGCATGGGACTGTTCGCCGGGTTGGCGCTCGGCGGGGGCGCGGCGCTGGCGCAGTCGTCGCCGGAGAACGACACCGGCTCGAGCGGCTCGATGACCTCGCCGCCCGTGGTGTCGCCGAGCGACCAGGACAACCTGCAGAACAAGAAGGATCTCGACCAGGACATCAACAACGCCCCGACCGACAACGCCAAGGACATCCATCGCACGCGCGGTGAGGGCGACGAGAACGCGCTGCCGCCGAGCGGCAACACCGAGGAGAGCACCACCACGGTGAAGAAGCACAAGAAGACCATCCAGGGGCGCAGCGGCACCAAGTCGCGCACGACGATCGAGAAGAAGGGGACCAAGAGCTCGACCGACGTGGATCACGACATGGACATGCAGGACAAGTCGAACCTGGAGCAGAACCCGGATCTGACCAAGTAGGACGAGGGCGGGCGTCTCGCCCGGGGCGCCCGCCCGCGGCAGTCGTCCGTCGGCGAAAGTGAAATGGGCTTCACTTTTTTACGGGAAAGTGAAATCGATTTCACTTTCGCTTGATCCGCGCGCGCGACGCGTCCTAAGCTCGCTCCCGAGGAGGATCGATGGGAGCGCTGGACGGAAAAGTTGCGATCATCACCGGCGGATCGCGCGGCATCGGGCGGCAGGTCGCGCTCACGTTCGCCGCCGCGGGCTGCGACATCGTCATCGCCGCCAAGACCGACGCCGAGAACCCGAAGCTGCCGGGGACCATCTTCTCCGTCGCCGCCGAGGTCGAGGCGCTGGGCCGCCGCGCGCTGGCCGTACGCACCGACGTGCGCGAGGACGAGCAGATCGACGCCATGGTCGCCGAGACCATGAAGCGCTTCGGCCGCATCGACATCCTGGTCAACAACGCCGGCGCGCTGTGGTGGCAGCCGGTGCTGGAGACGCCGATGAAGCGCTACGACCTCATTAATGAGGTGAACTCGCGCGCGTCGTTCGCGTGCACGCGCGCCGCGCTGCCGCACATGCTGGCGGGCGGCGGCGGCCACGTGCTGGTCTACTCGCCGCCGATCGATCTGTCGGCGCTGCCCGGCAAGGTCGCCTACTGCATCTCCAAGTTCGGCATGACCATGCTGGCGCACGGCCTGGCCGAGGAGCTGCGCGGCAAGCCGTTCAGCATCAACGCGCTGTGGCCGGTGACGGCCATCGAGAGCCAGGCGACGATCAACTTCCAGCTCGGCGGACCGGCGATGTGGCGCAAAGCGGACATCATCGCCGACGCCAGCCTGGCGGTCGTCTCCAAGCGGCCGGGCGAGCTCACCGGCCAGGCGCTCCTCGACGAGGAGTTCCTGCGCGGCGAGGGCGTCACCGATTTCGTCAAGTACCGCTGCGATCCGAACAGCGAGCCGCCGCGCATCATGGCGCGCGATCTTCCCAAGACGGGCCTGGTCCCGCCGAGGAGCTGAGGAGGAAACATGGAAAAGCGCTATGCCTCCTTTCGCGAGTTCTGGCCGTTCTACGTGCGCGAGCACTCGCACCCGGTGAACCGCGCGCTGCACTTCGTCGGCACCACGCTGGTGATCGGCTGCGCGGTGGGCGCGGCCGCCGGCCACGTGTACCTGATCCCGGCGATGCCGGTGATCGGCTACGGCTTCGCGTGGGTCGGCCACTTCCTCGTCGAGAAAAACCGGCCGGCGACGTTCAAGTACCCGCTGTACTCGCTCGCCGCCGACTTCGTCATGTGGTCGAAGATCGCGACCGGGAAGATGGGCGAGGAAGTTCGCGCGGCCCACGCGGCGGTTCAATAACGCCATCCCAACCGGCGGCGTGCAGCCACGCGCGCCAGATGCCGCGGTAGGGATGAAAGCGGTGCAGCACCATGTCGACGTACGCGGTCTCGACGGGGACGGCGTGGCGCAGGCGGTAGAGCGCGACCACGAGGCCGGTGCGATCTTCGCCGTGCGTACAGTGGATGAGCAGCGGCTTGGGCGCGCGCTCGATCTCGTCGAGGATGCGCTCGAGCGTGGCGCGCGACGGCTCGCGCAGCGGATCGAGGTGCTCGTGGATCACCTGCACGCCGCCGGGCGCGGCGTCGCGGCCGAGGTTGAGCTTGACGATCGCGCGCAGGCCGTAGCGCTCCTGGAGAGCGCGCAGCTGCGCCGCGGTCGGCTGCGCCGAGCGATAGATCCCGTCGTCGACGCGATCGAAGCGCGCCAGCGGAAACCCGTCGAGCGGCGCGCGCGGCGGGGGCGTGGGAAAGCTGCCCGCGCAGCCGCCGGCGCCGAGCGGCACCAGCGCGATCACGAACGCCAGCCAGCGCACGCCGATCGTCAACTCGAGCGCCGACGCGAGCGCGAGCGCGCGCGCGTGCAGCGCCCAACCGCGCACGCGCGCCGCCGCCTGCGATTGCCGCGCGGGCGCGCTCATCCTTTCACGTTGATCTGCTCGGCCTCGTTGATGAACGTCTCGATGGCCGCGCCCACCGCCGCCTCGTTGAACGGCTGCGCCGCGCTCAGCGTGCGCACGCGATCGATCAGCGCGTCGTAGAGATTTTGTAGCTGGCGAATCTTGCCGTCGACGCTCGAGTAGTCCTCCTGCATCAGCCCGGCGATCTGCAGCACCACGCCGAGCCCGAGGCCGGCCAGCGCGGTCGCGCCCGCGCCGACCAGCGCGTCCTGCGGATGCGCGCTCGAGGTGGCGCCGATGGCCGCGCCGCCCGCGCTCAAGCCGGTCGCCGCCATGATCCCCCACGACGCGAACCCGAGGTTGCGATGGCGCGCGCGAACTTTGTTGCGCCGCTCTTTGAGCAGGTTGAGCTGCTTCTGATAGATCTCCTGCGCGAGCGCGAGGTGCTCTTTGACTTCCGGATGCTCGCTCGACGGCAGGAGCGTCGACGCCGCGATGCGCGAGTTCGACGAGATCACGACGCTCGAACGATCGACGATGGTGTAGCCGGAGCCGCAGCCTGCCGACGCCAGCGTGCACGCGGCCAAGAGCGAAACGGGACGCTTCACGGGATCCTCCTCGCCAGGGTTTGCTCCACCGATTGCGCGTCGAGCGCGCACTGCCAATCGACGGCCACGCGGCGCACCAGCTCGGCCATCGCCGCCTCGTCGGTGCCGAGCTTGGAGCGCTCCGACAGCTCGGCCTGCGCGCGGCGCGCGAACACCACGCCGTGCGTGCTCGAGTCGCGGATCGTCAGCGTCGCGATCAACACCGCGTCGCGGTAGTGGTGCAGGTGGTGCGGGCGTGTGGTGACGCTGGCCGATTCGACGGCCACCTGCGCGCGCCAGCTCGGCGGCGACGACGAAGCGCCGCGCACCGTCGAGAAACCGGAGTAGCGCGCGAGCACGGCGGCCAGCTCGGACAAGAGCGCTTCGCCGGGCGCGGCGGGCGCGCCGGGCGCCAGCTCGAGCGCGACCAGCGGCGGCGCGTGCGGCGCGCGCGGCGGCGATGGCGGGAGCGGCGGCTCACCGCGCGCCCACGAAGCGATCTCGCCCGGCAGCGCGGCGGGCGGTGCCGAGGGATCGAGCGCGCCGAACTCGCGCCGCTTGAGCACCGCGCCGGTGTCGCCGTCGAACAACGTGGCGAACAGCGACGAGCGCCAGGCGTCGCCGAGAAACTCGAGCGACAAGACGCGCGCGGCGCCGCTCGCCCGGCCGAGGCGCTGCACGCAATCGGGCGCCAGGCAGGCGGTGGGATCGGACGGCAAAATGCCGCGGCGCGCTTCGGGCACGTCGCGCCAGGCGAACGCGCGCCCGCGCAGCCGCTGGCCGAGCGCGATCACCACGCGCCCTTCGAGCACCGGCGCCCCGCCGACGGGAAGCACCAACACCGACGGCAGCTCGTCCGCCCCCGCCACGGCGATCCCGCTCGACGCGCCTGTGAACGCGAACGTGAACGTGAACGTGAACGCAAACATGAGCGGGAACGCGAACGCGAGCGCCGGCGCACGAACCGCGCGCGTGCGAATGCATGCGCGCGGTGGCGTGCGTCCGACCGCGCGCGCCCGATCGAGCGTGAGCGCGCGAGCGAACGCGCGCCTGCCGCTGAATGCGCGCGGTGGCGTTCGTCCGAACGCGCGCGCCCGACCGAACGTGAGCGCGCGAGTGAACGCGAGCCTGCCGCTGAATGCGCGCTGTGGCGTTCGTCCGAACACGCGCCCCCGGCCGAACGTGAGCGCGCGAGCGAACGCGAGCCTGCCGCTGAATGCGCGCGGTGGCGTGCGTCCGAACGCGCGCGCCTGACCGAGCGTGAGCGCGCGAGCGAACGCGAGCGTGCGAGTGAATGAGGGCGCGAGCGCCGGCGACACGACGCCGGTTCGCCGCGCGCGCCGGCGCGGCGATGAAATGGATCGCACGTCGAGACCTCCCCCCGCCGCAGCGCTGGTGCTCGGCGAGCGCCGCGACGCTTCAGCAAAGGTCGGACCACCGAGGCGTCGCGCGGAGTTCACGCGCTCGCCGCCACCGCCGCTACGCAGCCGCCGCGCCTCCAACCGCCACGCGCGCTGCGCAGCGAAGCACGCTACTCAGCGACGCGGATCATCCACGCGCGCGCGCACCGCTCCATGGGAAGAAACCACGCGCGACCGAAATCACGCGCGACGAATCGCACGCGACGAATCACGCGCGATGAATCACGCGCGACGAAGCGCACGCGACCAAATCACGCGCGACGAATCACGAGCGACGAATTGGGTGGGGGGCGAACGGATTGGTCGAAACGCGGCGGATCAGCTGTTCTGGCACTGTTGCGCTTGCGCGCTGCAGCGGCCCTGGATGCAGATGCCGCACGTCGTGGCGTCCGTGCAGCCCTGGCAATTGAACAAGATGCAGTTGTTGTTCAGGACGATGTTGCGCGCCTTCGCCGGGTTGATCGCCGACACGCACGCGCAGCCGCACGCCACGTCGCCGACCGGGCAGTTGGCCTCGCACGTCGCCGTGAGCTGACACGAGTTGGTGCCGCCCGGGACCAGGTTGCACGTCTGCTTGATGACGCACGTCGACACCGAGTTGCAGTCGGCCGGATTGCCGCCCTTGACGCAGCCGAGGAACACCGCGTCGCTCGGCTTCTGGCAGTTGGCGCTGCACGTCGGTTGATCGCCGATGCCCTGCACGCCGCACGCTAGCAGCGTCGCGCACGCGGCGTCGCACCACTGCTGGTCGGTCGTGTACGTCGGTCCGCCGCAACCGGCGAGCGCCACTGCTCCCCACAGCCACGCGAGCTTCATCGCTCCACTATATCAGGGCGCGATCAGTTCAGCGTCTGCGGCTCGCGCGGCGCGTCCGATTCGGCGGCGACCTTGGCCGCGCCGAACTGCTCGTCGACGAGCCGCGCGTACAGCCCGCCGCGCCGGTACAGCTCCGCGTGCGTGCCGCGATCGACGATGCGCCCTTGATCGACCACCA
>Ga0070741_10008037_pt1 | contig 21417 bp, 22 predicted proteins | sample Coa_R1_4_FD_66440 | JGI IMG/M metagenome (GOLD analysis project Ga0070741, IMG submission 66440) | Surface soil microbial communities from Centralia Pennsylvania, which are recovering from an underground coalmine fire - Coalmine... | ecosystem: Environmental > Terrestrial > Soil > Unclassified ... | reverse complement strand
TTTGCGCAGAACAGCAGCCGGTCCCAGGCGACCCCAGGCTTCCGCGCGAGCAGCGCTTCGACCTGTTCGAGCTCCCCCCGCGAGGCGATCGACCGGAGCACCCCCTTGGGTAGCGGCTCGTCGAGCTCGGCATCGATCCCGATCCCGCCGATGTCGGTTGCGAACGCCACGACCGCCGCCCTGTAGCCCCCCTTGTGCGTGATGCTGCCGACGACCCCCTCGGGCCAGACCGGCGCGCCGTCGGGCGTCGCGGGGATCGGTCCCGGCGCTACGCCGAGCACCTCCAAGGCCTGCCTCGCGCAGGCTCGTCCCTCGGCGAACTCGCGCCGCCTGCGGTCGCTCGCGCCGGCGATCAGCTCGCGCTCAGCCGGATACAGGTCCGGGATCGGCGCCGCCGCTCGATCGCAGTCGATCGCGCCGCGCTGCACCCCGATCGCCCCGGCGGGAAGGATTGCCTCGAGCATCGCGCTCACCGGCAGACCGGCGAGTGCCATCAGCTTTGGGCCTTCGCCCCGGGTGCCTGCGCCGGCTCTGCGACGCCGCCTCGAGCCGCGAGCGAGAACAGCGGCCATCGGCCGGGCACCCCCTTGAGCTCGTGGAAGCCCCGGTCGGCGAACTCGAAGGGCCCCCCGACAACCGTCCCGAAGACGGTGCCGGAGACGAGAACCTCGCCCGCCGAAGCGAGCGCCGCGACGCGTGAGGCGATGTGCACCGCCATGCCCCCGACGTCGTCGCCGATCAACTCGCACTCACCGGTGTGCATTCCCACCCGGACCTCGATCCCGAGGGCGCGCGTCGCCTCGGTGATGGCAAGGGCGCAGCGCAGCGCCTGCGAGGGCGCGCCGTCGAAGGTCGCGAGGAAGCCGTCGCCGACGGTCTTCACCTCCCGGCCCCCGTAGCGCAGGAGCTGCTGACGCACCAGGCCGTCGTGCTGGGAGAGGAGGTCGCGCCAATGGCCGTCGCCGAGCATCGCGGCGCGTGCCGTCGCGTCCACGATGTCGGTGAACATCACGGTGAGAAGGTCGCGCGCGACGCCGCTCCCCCGGCGCCCGCCGGTCAGGAACTCCTCGATCTCCTGGACGAGCTCGTCGCTGTCCCCGATGAACGGCAGCGAGTCGGCCCCGGACAGCTCGACGTAGCGCGCTCCTGGTATGTGCTCGGCGAGGTACTTGGAGTGCCGCACATCCCACACCTGCTCCGCCGGCCGGTGCATGACGAGCGTGGGGACGCGGATGTCGGGCAGGACGTCGCGGACGTCGGCGTCGGCCAGCGTGCCGACGATCGTGCGAGCCTCGCTGGGGCTGGCGGTCAGGCGCTGCACGCGCGCGACCCAGGCCGCCAGCGCCGGGTCGCCCGTCATCGAGGGGGCGAGCCGGTTCGTGAGCTCGCTGTCGGGCTCGCCCCAGGTCCGGAATTCTTCCATCGTGAGCCCTTCGCGCTCCTCCCTGGTCATCGCCCAGTCGTAGTCGGGGGCCCAGGTCGTGCGGGCGAAAGACGCATACATGATCAGCGCGCCGATCCGTTGCGGCTGCTCGGCCGCCAGGCGCGCCCCCACGAGACCGCCACCCGCGTAGGTCATCACGGCCGCCCGTTCGGAGCCGGCGGCGTCGAGGACGGCCATGGCGTCGGCGACGTCCTGCTCCAGCGAGTACGAGGCGAGACCGTGATCGGAGAGCCCCGTCCCGCGGCTGTCGAAGATGATCAGGCGCCCGAAGCGCGTCAGGCCTTCGAGGAACCGTCGGTTGCCCGGCGCCTCCCACAGCTGCTCGATCTGCGAGATCCAGCCCGGCAGGAACAGCAGGTCGAGCGGCCCGTCGCCCGAGACCTGGTAGGCGATGCTGACGTCGCCGCTGCGCGTGTAGCGGGTTTCGGGAATCACCTTTCGCCCTCCTCGAGCTGGCTCCGGAATGCCGCCGCGGCCTCGACGGTCGCGCCGGCGGCCCGCACGCGCTGCCCCAGCCAGCTGTCCGAGGTCACGACGCGCACGTGGCCGGGCTCCGGGATCTCCCTCAGCAGGCGGATGATCTCGTCGTCGGCGGAGTCCCGCCGCGGCTTCGGTGCGTGGGTCACGACGATGACGCTGGAGCTGATCGGCGGCCGTGGGGGCTGCTCGAAGACCACGGTGACATCCTCGCCCGTCTGAGCCACCCAGCGCTCGAGCAGGTCGACGAGCCCGACCATCGCTCGGTGCCGGTCCTTCCACCACGCGTCCGGGCGGGTGCCGATCACGTTCATCCCGTCGACCAGCCAGCGCACGCTCCCAGCGTATGAGAACCGGCGCGGCCACCACGTCTCGCCGGCGGCCGCGCTCGTCCCCGGGTCACGGCGGTGGCCGCGACGCTCTCACGGGAGCGGCAGGATCACGATCCGCTCGCGCGCATCGGCGCGCTCGATCGCCCGTTCCAAGGGCCTTCTCACGGCCTCGGGCGCCATGTAGACCACGCCTGCCACGCTTCGGGTCCGGGCCCACCCCCGGCAGATGAGGACCAGGCGCTCGGGAGCCTTCACCGTCAACTCGATCTCCACCGCCGTCGGCAGCGCGGCCGGGAAGGGCTCCGCCAGCAGCAGAAGGTCGGGCCTGTGGGTACGCGGGCCGGTCCGGGACGGCACCGGCGGACACAGCTCCGCGAACCCCGTCCTGATCTCCGGCTCCCCGACCGCCCGGTGGCCCGGGAAGGCCGACTCCAACGCGACCGCCGCCGTGCAGCAGGCCGCCGCGTGGGCCGCCCCCGCCGCGCTGACCCGCGAGAGCGCCAGCTCGTTCCTGCCGGCGGCGCGCAGGCCCCGGCGGGTCAGCGTGTAGAGCGCAGGCGCGCCGCTGAGCAGACGCCAGGCGCTCATCAGCCCGGCCCGCTCGGCGGCCGCCAGCCGCGATCGCGCGGAGTCCGGGCGGTCCTGGCCTTCGCGGGCCGCCAGCGCGTCGGCCGTCACCGCACCCAGCTGCGCGGCCCACGCCAGCAGCTCCGCGCGGCGGGTCGCTACATGCTCGGAGCCCCGCATCAGCGCTCACCTCCCGCAGCCCTGACCTGCACGAGCGAGACCTCGCGTCCGGCACCGAAGCCGATCGCGACGGCGGTCCCCGGCGAGAGGCCCATCAGCAGCTGCGGATCCAGCACGGGCTCGCTCGCACGGGTCCTGGTGGTCCGACGCCCCGTGCTCCAGCTCACCCGCCAGCAGCCGCGGTTTCCGGCTAGACGGCTCAGGAGCTCAGCCGAGTCGGGTACCACCTGCCGGTGCCCGAGCAGGAGCGAGATGTTCCCGAGGACCTGCTCCAGGAGACGGTCGGCGCCGGGAAGGCGCAGATCGGCCAGCTCCTGCGTGCCGAGCAGCAAGGAGACGCCGGCCGATCGGGCCCGGCCGAAAAGGGCCGTCACGTTGCGGGCACCGAGCGCCGAGAACTCGTCGATCACCACGAGCGTGAGCGCGGGACGGCCCTGCAGGGCCGCGACCGTGCTCTGCAGGTCGGCGACGATCGCCGCCCCGATCATCTGTGCGAGGAGCGGGCGGCTGTCGGCCTCGAGCCCGAAGAGCACCACAGCCCCCTGGCGGCACGCGTCGAGCAGGTCGAACGAGGCGTCGGCGCCGAGCCACCGCCCGACGTCGGACTCGCGCACGATCGCGAGCCGGTCACGGACCCCCGCGAGATCGCGCATCTGGCGCTCGGTGAGCGAGTCCATGTACGCATGACCCGCAGCGGCGCGCTCCGGTTCCGCCTCGCGGAGCAGCAACTCGAGCGCGGAGGGGTCGAGCATCTCGACGATCGCCGCCAGGTCGACCTCGCGACCGCACGAGCGCAGCGCCCGGATCGCATGGCCCAGGTAGCGCTGCGCCTGGCGCAGGTAATGCGGCTCCGTGAACCGCTCGCCGGCCAGCAGGCGGTCGGCGATCTCGGTCTCGCCCCCGCGAGCGTAGGGGTTGTACGAACAAGGGCCCGCCGGAGTCCACTCGAGAAGGCGCCGGCCGCCGCGCGCGGCAGCATCTGCGAGCCGCGCGCGCATCGCCCGGTCTCCCTTCGGGTCCACGACGATGACGGCGCGACCGTCCGCGATCGCACGCTCGGCCAGCAGCGTCTGGGTCATCGTCTTGCCCGAGCCGGTCGCACCTACGATCAGCGTGTGCCCCGGCTCAGCCGGGGAGAACGGAACGCGGACCTGGCGCCGGCTCGCGTCGCGACCCAGCACGAGCATGCCGTCGTCCTTGCGCCGCGGCAGGCGGTCGAGCAGGCGCCGGCCGACGGCGGTGTCCTCAGCGATCCGCGCCGTCAGCTCTCGGGCCGCTTCGGTCGGCCTCACACGAGCGCGCGCCGCGCCCGCGAGGTCCGCGCCGGCTTCGAGCTCCGCTCGGTGCCGGCGGCGCGCGCGGAGTGCCGCCCAGCCGGCGGCAACCGCCGCGAGCCGCGCCCCGGAGCCGAACAGCGGGACCAGGCAGAGGGCGAGAATCGCGGCCAGCGCCGCCCAGGTCCAGTGCAGCCGGCTGCGGCGGATAGCCGTTGCCGCGAGCGCTCCGAGAAGGAGCGCCGGCGGTATCTGTCCGAGCCGCCCGAGGGCGTCTTGGTGGGGGAGGGCCTCGGCCGCCGCAACGGCAGCGTCGATGGTCCGGGTCGTGGTCGGCATGTGCTTCTCCTTGGTGGATGGGCCGCCCGAAGGCAGCCGGTGTCCGCCCCGGAGACCGGGGCGCTCGTTGCCGCGCCGTGGCGCAGCGGTGCCACCCGCGCGGGGCGGCGGCTCCGGGCAGCGCCGCTTCGGCGGAGCTCGGAGCGAGGCTTGCGATTCGGCCGGCGCGGGCAGGCTGCGCCGCGGTGCTCGCCGGCTGCGACCGTGCGCGCGGGCTCGCTCGCGCGGGGCCGCTCAGGCTCGGATCAGTGGGCGGGCCGGGCTCGCACCGCGCCGCCGGGGTCGCGCGGCGGTCCGGCTATCTCAGGCGATAGCCGATGCCCCATACCGCGATCACCCAGGGATGCGGGTCCGCGGCGCGGAGCGCCGCCCGCAGCCGGCTGGCGTGGGTGTCGACCGTGCGGGTCGAGCCGGCGGAGCGATAACGCCAGATCTCGCGCAGCAGCTGCTCGCGGTCGAACGCGCGGTCGGGCTCGCGTGCGAGACGTGCCAGCAGCTCGTACTCCATCCGGCGCAGGGGCAGGGGGCGAGCGCGAAGAAACGCGGTGCGGGCGACGAGGTCGACGCTGAGGGGGCCGACGCGGAGCAGGCGCTCCTCGGAGTCTGGGGGCGCCGAACGGCGCAGCAGCGCGCGCATCCTGGCACGCAGCTCGAGATAGCCGAGCGGATCGGGAAGGAAGTCGTCGGCTCCTGCCTCGAAGGCTCTGAGCAGATCCAACTCCGCGGCTGAACCGCCGATGACCATCGCCGGCATGCGCCGGTCCCACCAAGGCGACTCGTCGTCGGCGGCTCGGCGGATCTCCTCGAGCAGCGAGAGCGCGCCGTGCGGGTTCTCCAGCCGGCCGAGCAGGGCGAGCCCGGGGCGCGATTCGGAGGCGAGTATCCGGGCGTGGCATGCGGTCCGCGCGAGCTCGACCCGAAAGCCGTCCGCGGCGAGCTGCGAAGCGAGCGCCTCGCCCAGCTTGCGATCAGACTCGACGACGAGGATCGGCCGCTCGTCCGTCACCCGAGCTCGACCTCGCGAGGCGCGATGCCGAGGCCGTCACGCGCGATCAGGGCCAGGACGTCGGTGTGAACCCACGGCGTGGGCGCGCGGTGTCCTCCCTCGGGAAGAAGCCCGATGCGCCGCGCGAGCCAGCTCGTCTCGCCCGAGCGATTGCCTTTTGCGTCGCGCTTCAGGCGCCCGCAGCGCATCGCGATCTCGCTCATCGTCGCCTCGCCGCGAGCGATGCTGGCGAGCACTGCCTCCCGCAAGCCGCGGTTGAGGATGATCGGCGAGCGCTGCACGCGCGCCAGCTCGGTCTGGAGAGTGGTGCTCGACACGCTCGGGTCATCGCGGTAGCGCGCCAGCGCATGCGTCGTGTGGCGGCAGAACGGCTCGTAGCTCTCCAGCAGGCCGATCGCGGAACGCAGGCTGACGGCGACGCTCGGCGAACCGGGCGCTGTGCGCGTCCAGCGGAGCTCGGGAATCGACATCTCACCCGGGATCGCCGACAGCGAGTGCAGACAGCCGTCGCTGCGCACCGACCAGGCGCTCGCGCCGCTGTGCTGGTCGATCGCGTGCGAGGGCAGCGCGTCGGTGCGCTGGGGTGGACGGCAGCGCCGAGCGCGGGGCGGCGCCTCCAGATACCGCTTGCACACGAGCTGTGCGTTGGACGTGGGCTCATCGGCGTCGATCCGGGCGAGCAGGCGCTGCGCTCCACCCGAGCCGAGATCGCGATCGATCACGAGCCGTGCGCCGCCGTGCGCGGGAAGGACGACAACCTCTCTGGTCCTCTCGCCGTCCTCGCTGTGTCGCGTGAGCACCAGCTCGCGCGTGTCTGTCGGAGGTGAGTCGGGTGGGGCAGGTGCGGAGGGCTGCGGGCACATCGGGCGGGGTTCCGAAAGGAGGGGTGTCGCTGCGCTACTACGACAGCCGTTGGGAGAGCGACCGGCGTCTCGCGCGCAGTTGCCTCCCGGTTCCTCGGAACCGCAGCCCGAGCGCGCAAAAACGCACGGGCCGAAGGGCCGCGGCGCTGCGCAAGTGGTCGTTTCGAGATGGGGCGACGCGGCCGACGGCGGGGGCAACTGCGTCGGGCCGGCGGGCAACTGCACGGCCATCCAGGACCGCCCCTGGTGCGGGAATTCGACTGGCTGTGTGTATTCAGGCGGCGCGAGGGGTATGAGGGCTAGCGATGCCGTGAGTCGGGGGACCCAGCCGGCAGCGCGGGCCCCAGGGCGCCGCGAGTCGGAAACACACCTCGACGCGCAGTTCAAACCATAGGAACCTCCTCAGCGCGCGGAGGCGGCCGCCCCGGCCCGTTCGCGCGGGATCCCCGACCACAGGCGGGCCGATGAACTTGACCTACAGATCCCGACCGACAAGCGGCCTGCGCCCCGGACCCGGCGGCCTGCCGCGCGGACAGGTGACCGAGATCCAGCGTGGGCGCATGCTCGCGGCGGCCGTGGACGCCGTCGATGAGGTGGGCTACGCCGGCATGACGGTCGCCCAGGTGATCTCTCGCGCGCGAGTCTCGCGAAAGACCTTCTACGACGTCTTCGCCGACCGCGAGGACTGCTTCCTGGCCGCTTTCGACCAGGCGCTCGAGCAGGGCTCAGAGCTGGTGCGCGAGGCGTACTCCGCCGAGTCCTCCTGGAGCGAGGGCGTGCGCGCCGCACTGGCGCGCCTGCTCGCCGCGATGGATGAGGAGCCCGCTTTGGCGCGGCTGGTGATCGTGGAGGCGCTGGCGGCCGGAGAGCGGGTGCTCGAGCGCCGCGCCGAGGCGTTCGCCGTGCTCGCGGGCGCCGTCGATCGGGCCCGCTCGGAGCCGGACGCTCTGGACCCGCCGCAGGTGACCGCCGAAGGCGTGGTCGGCGCCGTGTTCGCCGTGCTGCATTCGCGCGTGCTCGAGTCCTCCGAGTCACCGCTGCTCGAGCTGCTCGGCCCGCTGATGAGCATGATCGTGCTGCCCTACCTGGGCGCGAAAGCCGCGGAGCGCGAACTGCACCGGCCCGCCCCCGAAGCGGCGCCCGTGCCGGCACGGCGCCGTCGCGCGCGTCGCGGCGACCCGCTCGACGGCCTGAAAATGCGGCTCACCTACCGCACCGTGAGGGTGCTGATGGTGATCGCCGCCTCGCCCGGCGCGAGCAACCGTGAGATCGCCGAGGAGTCAGGCATCGCCGATCAGGGCCAGATCTCCAAGCTGCTCAACCGTCTCGCGCGCCTCGAGCTGGTGGAGAACACCGGCGAGGGCCAGGAGAGGGGTGCCGCGAACGCGTGGCACCTGACGAGCCGCGGCGAGGCGGTCGAGCGGGCGACGCGGCCGCGCTGACGCTCGTAGCGGAACGCTGCGCGCCCGGCGCCGAGATGGGCGCCCGAGGAGCGGTGAGAGGTCCTCTCGCGACCGCGTGAGCGTGATCGCTCGCATCGCCTCATCCCTTACCCGCGGGCAACTCGCGCGTAGCGCCAGCGCATGGCGGGAAGGAGTTCAGAAAGGCAACGAACGGAGGATCCAATGGCTGAGGGTGTCTACCGCGTCACCGAGGTGATCGGCACCAGCGAGGAGTCGTGGGAGGCGGCCGCGCGCAACGCCGTCGAGACGGCGGCGCAGACGGTCCGCGACCTGCGCATCGCCGAGGTCATCCGCCAGGACGTCTCGATCGAGGGCGGCAAGATCAAGAACTACCGCGTCCGGCTCGGGATCTCGTTCAAGTACGACTCCGGCGACTAAGTCGCGCGTGCGGTGCGCCGGGTCCCGCAGGGCGCGGCGCACCGGAGTCGCGAGCCCGCTAGCCCTTTGCGGGGATGCAGCTGATGTGCCCGTCGTCCTCGAGGATCGCCCACTTCAGTTCTGCGACCGAGGAGATCTGGTTGGCGCGGGCTTCCTCCTCGATGTCCGAGAGAGTGATCCGCTCGCGGCGCAGGTTTCGCTCGATCGGTGCTCCGTCCTGGACCAGCACGATCGGATCGCCCTCCATCGCAGGGCGCGCGCGGGGGAAGCGAAACGCAACCCAGCTGACGAACACGGACAGGAGCGCGATCGTCGAGATGACGATCAGGGCGCCCGTCACCGACTCGTCGCTCTGGGTGATGCTCTGCTGAACGAGATCGCCGAGCACCACGAGCAGGATCAGATCGAAGGGCTGGAGCGAGCTGATCTCGCGGCGACCCGCGATGCGCGTGATCAGGAAGATGAACAAAAAGACGACGGTGGCGCGGATTACGAGGTCCATGGTCTCTCAGGGGAAGATCGTGATGGCGCGATTGAGGTGCAGCAGCTCGGTGTCGCCGTCTTTGACGTCGATGTCCTGCTGGCCCTTGCCGACGTTCGTCGGGTTCACCTGGAAGTAGAGCCAGCTGATGTGGGAGTGCCCGGCGCCGAGCGGTCCGTAGTCGAACACGACGCGGCCGTCGCTGGAGGACTCTTCCGCCGGTTCCGGCACGGTTGAGTTGACGCTCATCGATTCCCACCAGCCCTGGTCGAAGACGACCTCGAGTTCCTTGATGTCGCGATGTGCGGTCACCTGCACCTTGACCTGGAAGATCAGTCCGCTGCGCAGCCGGGCGGGCGCGGTCACCTTCACCGTCGCGGCCGGCGAGGCGACGGTCGTCGTGGTGGGGTGCTGGCCGAAGACGTTCACGAGCGCGAGCACGGGCAGAACGGCCACGACGCACAGCAGCACCCGGCGAAGCCAGGGGTGAGACCCTCGCCCGGCGAGGTCGCGGTGGCGCTCGAGTGAGATCCCGTCAGGAACCGAGCTCACCCGGCTACGTTCGCGGGCGCGCCGGGCGCTCCTGCAATGCAACGACTCTCGCCGCTCTGATCGAACGTACGCCCTGCGGCGAGCCGGCGCGCGAGGCCGGCTCGTTCGCGCCCGCCGGCTGTAGCCTCGCCTGATGAGCACCGGCGCCTGGCGAAGCCGCTCCTTCCGCCTCCTCGTGATCGGCCAGGGCGTCTCGTCCGTCGGCGACGGGGTGGCGCCGGTGGCGCTTTCATTCGCTGTCCTCGAGCTGACGGGGTCGGTCCGCGACCTCGGCATCGTGCTCGCCGCGCGCTCGCTGCCGCTCGTGGTGTTCGTGCTGGCCGGGGGCGTGCTGGCCGATCGTCTGCCGCGCCGGATCGTCATGTTGGCCTCAGATCTGGTTCGCGCGGGCGCCCAGGCCGCGTGCGCGGTGCTCCTGCTCACCGGCGTTGCGCAGATCTGGCAGCTGGCGGCGTTGCAGGCTCTCTACGGGGCCGCGCGCGCCTTCTTCGGCCCGGCCTCGACGGGGCTCGTCCCCGAGCTGGTCGGCGCCGGGGAGCTGCAGGAGGCCAACAGCCTCATGGGGGTCTCCGAAAACCTGTCCGCGATCGTCGGCCCGGCGCTCGGCGGCGTCGTGGTCGTGGCCTCGAGCGCGGGCTGGGGGCTCGCGTTCGACGCCGCGGCGTTCGTGGTGAGCGCCTCCTCGTTGGCGCTCATGCGCCTCGGCGAGCTCACCCGCCCGGCGCGCCGGAGCGCCCTGGCCGAGCTGCGCGAGGGATGGCATGCCTTCGCCGGGCGCACCTGGCTGTGGGCGAGCGTCGCCGCAATGCCGCTGATCCTGATGGTCATCGGCGCACCCTTCGACGTGCTCGGCCCGCAGGTGGCGAAAGCCGATCTCGGCGGCGCCGGCGCATGGGCTGCGATCAGCGCCGCGATGGGGATCGGCGCGGCGCTCGGCGGAGCGGTCGGCTTTCGCTGGCAGCCGCGCTACCCGTTGCGAGTCGCGTTTCTCCTGCCGCTCGCGGGCGAGCCCGTGCTGCTGTTCCTGCTCGCCCGGCACGAACTGCTTGGCCTGATCGTCGGCTTCAGCCTGATCACGGGCATCTCCTACACCGTCTTCAACGTGCTGTGGTTCACCGCCCTGCAGCGCGAGATCCCGGCCGGCGAACTCTCCCGGGTGAGCTCCTGGGATCACTTCGGCACCTATCTGCTGCAGCCGCTCGGCCTCGCCCTCGTCGGCCCGATCGCGATCTCGATCGGCATCTCGACCACGCTGTATGTCGCGGCCGCTCTTGCCGTGGTGCTCACGTTCGCCGTCCTCTCTGTCGGCGCGGTCCGCAACTTCGAGCTCTCGCCCCTGCCCGCAGCAGAGCCCGAGCTCGATGAGCCCGGCGCCGTGGTGCTGGCCCGCGCGCTCCACCCCGACGCGGTGCGCTCGCCGAACCCCGACCTGGGCGAGGAGCTGGGCCCCTGAGCAGAGTTCAGCCGCGTCGGGTGTCCAGCGTGCGCGCGGTCGGCGACTTCGAGATGCTGCGCTGGTCGGGGTCGGTCCCGAGCAGGCGGTCGCCGAGGTTCGAGCTGACGCCCATCCAGTACCCCTCGTGCTTGAAGTGGTGCAGGCGGTGGTTGCGCCAGATCGCGCGGTACCAGCTGCTTCGCGGCACGTAGGGGGTGTGGATCAGGAAGTGCGACCACTCGTAGCGCAGCAGCCCGGCGTAGGCGAACACGAGCCCGGTCAGCGCGAGCGGCAGGTAGGACCATCCCGTGGCCAGCGAGAGGAGGGCGGTGCCCGCCGCGATCACGAGCGCGATCTGCACCAGGAAGCTCACGACCTCGATCGTCTTCAGCAGCACCCTGTCGAGGTCGGAGGGATCGAGGTGGTGGCGCCTGTGCTGGATCGAGCCGTACAGCTCCACCCGGCGCCCCCGGAACTCGAATGGGGGGAGGTGCAGCAGGTATTTGTGGATCACCCACTCGACGAACGGCTGGGCGGCCAGGAGCGCGAGCGGAATCACGAGCTGGCGCCAGGACCATTCTCCGACATAGACGCAGGCGCCCAGCGCGAGCGCGATCGCCGCGATCGCGGCGCGCGGGGAGGAGTGGGTCATGAACTCCCTCGCGCACGCCCGCAGCGTCGTCAGCTCTGCCCGCTTTGAGGTCAGCTTGCGCTGGTAGCCCGCCGGCAGCTCTCGCGCGTTCACAGCCCGGCCTCCGCGTCCGGGGAGAGGGCGAGGCGCGTCGCGGTGGCTGCCGCCCGCGGATCGCCCGCGCCGATGGCGGCGGCGATCGGCCGGCGGTGCTCGCTGCGGCGCAGCTCGGCTTCCAGCCAGCCCACGCTGAGATCGCGCCGCGCGTGAACGACGCGGATCAGGCTGTTGAATGCGAGCTGGTAGGCCAGGTTCCCCGCCCCGTCGAGGATCCGCTGCCAGAAAAGCTGGTCTGCGACGAGCAGCTCATGGGCATGCAGCTCGGCGAGCCGCTCGGCGATCGCGAGCAGCTCGGGGCCCGCCCCCGGGTCGCGCTCGGCGCAGAGCCGGGCCACGTCGGCGCCGATGCCGGCGCGCATCTCGAGCGCGGCTGTCAGCAGCGGCAGCGTCTCGGCGCCGGGCCGGGCGTGTTCGGCGAGCAGCGCCAGCACATCGAGCCCGGCGCTCTGCCGGTAGTCGACCACCTTGGTGCGCCCGCCCTGGGCGCCCTTGACGAGGCCGGCCTGTTCCAGGCGCTTGACCGCCTCGCGAACGACATGCCGGTTGACGGCGAAAACCGCGGCCAGCTCGCGCTCGGAGGGGATCTCGCTGCCCGCGGGCATGCCGCCGCCGGCGATCTCGACGAGGAGCTGCTCGAAGACGTCTTCTGAGAGGGAGCGCTTGTGCGCTTGCCGAAGGGGCATCCAGATAGCTTAGCAGCTGGTCCAACCAGTTGGCCCGGGAGGGCCGGAGAACGCCGCCGGGGGTTCGAGCGCGCGAACGTAGGGGTAAGTCCAAGAGACGATGGTGGGCGCGAGCGAGAGCCGGCAGGAGCGCGGACAGGGGCCCGCCGGCCCGTCGATGCTGCCGGGCCGCGGTCAGCGCCCGCCGCTGGAGTCCGCTTTCGTCCGGGTGATCGCGACGGGCGGAGTGGTGGGAATCGGCGTGGCGCTCGGGGCGATCCTGGCCTCGCAGGATGTCGCGGGGTGGATCATCGGCCTTGTGATCGCGCTCGTCTCTGTGCTTCTGAGCGCGATCCTCTGGTCCTCGCGGCGGCTGTGAGCCTGCGCGCTGCGCCCGGCCCCGCGCTCGGCGGGCGCTAGCTCTCGACGTCGTCGAGCCGCTTGGACATGTGGATCGAGGTCGGCTCGTATCCCGCCCGCTCGTAGAGCCGGCGCGCGTAGTCGTTGCCGGCGAACACGTTGAGGGCGATCGACTCCAGGCCGCGCTCGCGGGCGACCTGTTCCAGCCCGTTCAGAAGGGCACGTCCGTAGCCTTTGCCGCGATGCTCCTCGTCGATCGCGATGTCATGGATCCACGCGGATGAGACGTCGGGTCCCTCCAGGGCGAGCCAGGCGTAGCCGACCGGACCGACCTCCTCGACCTCTGCCATCACGATGAACATCCCGTCGGTGTCCTTGCCCTTCGGGAGCAGCCCGTCGGTCTGCTGCTCGGCGAGCGCCGACGCGCGCTCGCGCGGCCATTCGCCGGCGGCGACCTTTTCGATCGCGTAGTCGCGAATCGCGCGGGCTCTGAACGCTGCGAACTCGGTATCGCTCATCGGCCGAAGGCGGAGAGTTGCCACGGCCGCAGTCTAAGCCGCAGCTGGAACCTGCCGCAGACGGACCCGGCTCGATCACGAGCGAGCCGTGAAGACATGTGCGGCGGCGCCGGCGCTGAAGACCGTGGTGCTCAGCGGCTCGATCTCCAGGGGTGCTGTGAAGAGCGGCTCGCCCGCGCCCAGGATCACCGGGTGCACGACGAGGCGGTACTCGTCGATCAGGCCGCTCTGCACAAGCGAGCGCGCGAAGCGCACCCCGCCCTGGGCGAGCAGGTAGCCGTCCGGGCGCTCCTGCTTCAGGCGCGTCACGGCCTTCGCGAGATCGCCGCGAGCGATCGTCGCCGGTCCCCACTCGGCGATGCTGAGGGAGTCCGAGAACACGACCTTGGGGATCTCGTTCATCGCCTTCGCGAACGGACTGTCGGCCCCCGGCCAGAAGCCCGACCACTGCGTGTAGGTCGCGCCGCCGATCAGGTGCGCCTGAGCGCCGCTCACGGTATCCAGCACCCATCGCCCGCTGTCCTCGGAGCGGCCGGCTGCGACCCAGTCGCTGCGTCCGTCGGCCGGCGCGATGTAGCCGTCGAGCGAGACCGACATCTTCAGAACGAGCGAAGCCATGCGCTGCCTCTCTGCCGGGGTCGCGACCGTTCTAGCGAATGCGCGGCGCGATTCCCCTCCGCAGGGGACCGGCCCGGGCCTGCTCGGCATGCTCCACAGCGGTCACGCCTCAGGCCAGCCGGTCGGAGCCGGCCCCATGCTGCGTGCGATCCTCTGGCGCGCCGCCGCGCTCGTTGCGGCCCTGCTCGCGGTCCGGTTCCTGATGAGCCTGCTGGAGGGCTCGCTGGGCCGCGCGCTCCGCGCGCGGAGCACGCTCGCGCGCCACGGCGCTCCGAGCCTGCCGGCAGTTCCCGGCGTGACGCTCCCGGCCGGGCTCGGAACGGCGCTCCACATCTCGGCGCTCGCCATCGCGGCGGCGGCGGCGGTCCTGCTCGCGATCCGTACCCAGGCGCGGCACCGGCGCAGGTACGTCCGGCTCCGAATCGTGCCCTATCGCACCGACCACGCGGGCCCGGAGGCGCTCGCGCGTATGTATGCCGCGCTCCATGCCGCGCTCCTCGAACGGTGGTGGCGGCGCCTGTTTCGCGGGCAGCCCTCGGCGGCGCTCGAGGTGCGGCTCGCCGGGGACGGCAGCGCGTCGCTGGCGCTCAGCTGCCCGGTGGCACGGGCGGCGAGCGTACGAGCGGCGCTCGGAGTGGCCTACCCGAACGTGCGCCTGGTGGAGGAGGCGCGGGGCGCGCCCCCGCCTGTGCTGATGCGGCTGAAGAAGCACGCCTCTTTCATCCGCCGTTCCGCGACGCCGAGCCGCTTCGAGCGCGAAGCCCAGCCGGCGATGGACGGCCTGCTGCTGGCGATGGCGGCCGGCGGCACGCCCGCTCTCGTTCAGCTGGCGCTGACGCCCGCCCCGGGGGCGGTGGAACGCCTGGCGCGCTCACTGTTCCGCCACCGTGAGCGGGGGGTCGCGAGCGAGCGCTCGCTTCTCGACCGTGCGGAGCTGCTCGGCGGTCTGGAGGTCCAGCATCGCGCCCTGTTCTTCGCCGACGTGAGGGTGCTCGCCGTCAGCAGCGTCGACGCCGAGCGCATATCGGGCGCCCTGCGATCCCGCCGCGCGGAGAACCGGCTCGTCGAGCGCGGCTCGCCCGTGCGCCAGGGCCGTCTCGGGCTGTTCGGCCGGCGGCTGGAACGCGGTGAGGGCAACCCGCTCCCGGGCCTCGCGCGCGAGGTGTTCTCGCCCGGCGAGCTCGCCGAGCTGTGGCAGCTCCCGAGCGTCGAGTTCACAGCGGTCCCGCTCGCGCGCGGCGCGCTGCCACTCGCGCCGGCGCCGCCGGAAGTGAACAGGATGGGGGAGGGGACGCTGCGCGACGCGCTCGGCCCCGTGTCGATCCACGAGGAGCTGCGGCGCCAGAACGTGGCGGTTCCCGGCACGGTGGATCAGGGCAAGTCGAGCTTCCTGGTGGCGACAGTGGCGGAGGATCTGCGCCGCGAGCGCTGCGCGGTGATCGTGCTCGACCCGAAGGGGGACGCGGCCGAGGCGGCGCTCAGCGTCGTGCCGCGCGGGCGCACGTGTACCCTGCTCGACCTCGCCGACCCGACGTGCGGATTCAACCCGTTGCGCGTGGACGCGCCCGCCGACGTGATCGCCGACTACGTCGTGGGCGCCCTGAAGAACCTCTTCACCGACGCGGACATCCGCGCCAGCTCCGATCGCTACCTGCGCAACGCCGTGATCGCCGTGCTCGCACACGACCGCGCGAGCACGCTGTGGGACGCCGCGCGCCTGCTCTCGGTCAGCGAGGAGGGCTACGCGTACCGGCGCGCGGTCGGCACGGCCGTGCGCGCGCTGCCGGAGCTGAAGGAGATCAGCGCTTTCTTCACCGGCGAGCTCACCGCTCAGCTGGCCGACGCGAGGTCCGCGACGACCGCCAAGCTCGACGCGCCCGTCAACAAGCTGGCACGCCTGCTGAACTCACCCTCGATCAAGCGCGTGCTGCTCAACGAGTCCCTGCGCGTGGACTTCGACGGCGTGATCGCCGGGGCGGAGGTCCTGGTCGTGAAGGGCGCTCTCGGCTCGATGGGGGCCGGCAACACCTCGGTGCTGATGCAACTGCTTGTGGGGATGCTCGACGCCGCGCTCGCCCGGCAGCAGGACCTCGTTCCTGCGGACGAGCGGATCGCGGTCGCGCTGAAGGTCGACGAGGCCCCGCTGGTGCTGAACCGCGGCTTCGCGGAGACGATCGCGCTGAAGCGCTCCGCGGGCCTCGAGACCCTCGCGTGCTGGCAGACCGACGCGCAGTGGCTCGAGCGGGAGGTGCGCGACCAGCTCGACGCTCTGTTCGCCCACCGGGTGTGCTTCGCGACCGCCTCTGCCGAGGACGCGCGCGCGTCGGCGAAGCTGGCGATGGCGGAGTTCTCCGACACGGTTCGGCCCGGAGTCGAGCGTCTGACGACGCTGGGTCGCCCGGACGTGCGGCTGCGCCTGCCCCGCCACCACGCGGTCGTGAGCTGGGTGACGCCCGCGGGTCGCGCCCCGGCGTTCCTCGCCGAGACGCTGCCGATGCGAGTCGACCGCGCGCGCATCTCAGAGCTGGCGGCTGAGCAGGCTGCGCGCGGAGGGCGACGCCTGACGGACCTGCGTCAACCGCACTGGGAGGGAGAAGGCAGGGGAGGATCTGGAGGATCGGAGGGCTGTGGTTCCGGTGCGGGCGGCCGTGGCCCCCGTCATGCGCTGCTGTGTCCGGCCTCGCCCGCTCCCGCCCCCGCGAGCACCGCACCCGAGAGCTACCGCGAGCTGATCGATCTCGATCGCGCGCGCTCGGCGCGTCCCGTGGCGCGGCGTGGCGGCTCGGCGCCCGTCGAGCTCGACGACACCGACCTCGAGGTTCTCTCGCTGCTGGCAAGCTTCGATCATCTGCTGAGCAGCCAGATCCACCGCCGCGTCGCGCCGGGGCGCGCGGTGACGGGCACGCAGCGGCGAGTGAAGCGCCTGGCGGACGGCGGACTGATCGACCGTCTGCAGTTCCACCGCCGCGACGGTGGCGGCGTGCCGATGTGCTGTGCGCTTGCGCCGGCAGGGATCGCGGCGCTGGAAGCCCGCGGCGTCGAGGTCACGGCCGGCGTGGCGGCGCCCCGCCCGGGCGACCCGATGCGCCGCCTGGGCCACGAGCTGCACGTGGCCGGCTGGGCACTCACGCTGGCCGCCGCTTGCAAGGGCGCCGGCGTGCGCGGGCGCCCCGGCTCGGTGATCACGCCGCCCCGGGGGCCGGGGCGGCCGTTCTCTCCCGCGGACCTGAGGCTGCCGGGCGGGCGCGTGCCGCACGACTTCCTGAAGGCCGGGGCCGAGGTCGACCGCTTCGAGACGCTGCGGCCGGACGCGACGGTGACCGTCCGCCTGCCCGGCGAGGGGCAGGTCGATCTGCTCGTCGAGCGCGACGATCGCATCGGGCGCCCGCCGTGGATCGCGAAGCTCGAGCGCTGGGACCACTTCCTGGCCGGTTGGAGTCTCCACACGGCGAGGTACCGGGAGGGGGTGCGGCCGCTCGCCGTGTTCCTCTGCCGCGATGTGGACACCGCACGCGAGAGCGCCCGCCGTGCAGACGCCGTGCTGCGGGCCTGCCAGGCATATGCCGGCGACTACGCGCACCACTGGAGCTACGACGGACGGCAGGGCATCGCGTTCGTGTCCGAGCGCGGCGTCCACGACGGCGATCTCACCGGCTTCGCGGTCCCAGCGCTGCCGCCCGACGTGCGCGCCGCGCTTGCGGACGAGGACTCCGCAGGCGAGGCGCGAGCGGTCGCCGTCCGTCTCCCGGGCGCCTAGCCCGTGACGGGCTGCTGTGGAGCCGTACAGAAAGCACAGCGGTGCGCGAGCACCGGGATCTCGCTGAGACATTCGGTGCACTGGTGGGTCTCGGAGTCCACGTCGGGCTCGGTCTTGCGGTTTCGCATCAGCGCGTTGACCGGCACGACCACGAAGAAGAACACGGCGCTCGCAACCGACACGAACGTGATGAGCGCGTTCAGGAAGGAGCCGTACTTGAAGACGCTGCCGTTGATCGTGAAGGTGAGGCCCGAGAAGTCGTGCTGGCCGAAGATCGCCGCGATGATCGGCGTGAGGAGGTCCGCGACCAGCGCCGCCACGACGGCGGTGAACGCGGTACCGACAACCACGGCGACCGCCAGATCGACGACGTTGCCCCGGAGCAGGAACGACTTGAATTCCTTGAGCACGACGGCCTCCTCGATCGGATTCGTCACGGCGTCGTTCGAGGTGCGGCGGGTGGCTCCTTCCCCGCTCGGGATGGCGTTCGACCTGTGCCCCGGGCAGATCCGCAGATCGAGCCTTCTTGGATCGCGGACAGCCCGAGCGACCCGGCCGGGCCGGTCGCTGCGAACGGTCAGGCCGCGCGCCTGCGCGCCATCGTTCGTCCGGCGCCCAGCCGGGTCGCGAGCGCACCGAGCCCCGGGAAGCGGCTGCCGTCGCGCAGGCAGGCCAGCGCGGCGCCACGTCCGCTGACCCCGTGTACGGCGCCGCCCGGGTGCGTCGAAGCGCCCGCGACGAACAGCCCACGCACCGGCGTGCGGTAACGGGACAGGAGAGGGGAGGGACGGAAGATCAGCTGCTGGTCCAGCTCGTAACTGCCGCCCGCGAGGTCGCCGCCCACGAGGCTGGGGTTCTCGCGCTCGCTCTGGCCCGGCGGACGTTTGGCGCGCGCCAGCACAAGCTGAGAGAAGCCGGGGGCGAAGCGCTCCAGCTGCGCCTGGATCCTGTCCGCAACCTCCTCGTCGGCGAGGGCGTAGCTCGAAGGCACGTGACCGTAGACGTACAGGGTGTGCTTGCCTGCAGGCGCGCGGCTCGCGTCGAACAGCGACTGCTGCCCTACGACCAGCGCGGGCCGTTCAGGCACCTCTCCCCGTGCGCCGGCCTGCGCTGCTGCCGTGAGCTCCTCGAGGTGCCCGCCGACATGCACGACCGCGCTGCGGCGCGCCTCCTCCGCCGCCCAGGGCACCGGCCCGTCGAGGGCGTAGTCGAGCTTGAAGGCGCCGGTTCCGTAGCGCCAGCTGGTCAGCGCACGGGCGAGCGGGTGGCGGGCGGGAAGCAGGCGCGCGAAAGCCCCCGCGCTGAGCGTGCTGATCACGGCATCCGCCGCCAGTTGCTCGCCCGTATCGAGTCTCACCCCGCGGACGCGTTCGTCCTCGATCAGGATCTCTCGGACCGCCGCCGAGCAGCGCACGGTTGCGCCGTCGCGCTCAGCGCGCCGTTGCAGCGCCGCGGCGAGCTCGCCCATACCGCCGCGCGGGATCGGCCAGCCGTGGCTGTGGGCAAGCATGTTCAGGAGAAAGCCGAACGCGCCGCTCACGGTCGTGGAGGGCGGGAGGCCCGAATGCTGCGCGGAGCCGGCGAGCCACGCGGTGGCACGGCGGTCCCCTTCGAAGAGCTCCATGCCGAGCGCCTCGACCGAGGCGAGAAAGCGTCGCGCCCACCGGAGCAGATCCAGGCGCAGGCCGAGGCCGACGCGCGCGAGCGGCAGGCCTGGAGGGAGGGGGGAGAGCACCGTGTCGAGAAGGGGCTCGGCGAGCGGCAGCATCTCCCGCATCGCCGTGCGCCATGCGGCCCCGGCGAGCCCGAGGGACGCGACCGTCGCCTCGACGTCGCGGTCCAGTGCGATGGCGGTGCCGTCCTCGAACGGGTGGGCGAGGACGTGGGGCGGGTCGATCCAGACGACGCCCTCGCGCTCGAGTTCCAGCTCGCGGAGCGCGGGGGAGGCGGCCGCCATCGGCACGAAGCCCGCGCAATGATCGTGCACGAACCCCGGAAGGGTGGCCTCGCCTGAAGCCGTCGCGCCGCCTGGGCGCGCGGCCTGCTCGAGCACGGTCACCTGACGGCCTCCGGCGGCGAGGTGGATCGCTGCCACGAGGCCGTTGTGCCCGGCGCCGATCACGAGGACGCGTTTCATCAGCCGTGCCCGGGCGAGGGGGCGAACGCCTCGGCGCCGACCCTGCGGGTCAGCACCTCGACGCCGTCCCCCAGCCCTCCGCCCGCGACACGAGGAGCGCGCTCGCAGACCGAGGTCCACATGTAGAGCTGAACCTCCTTGGCCATGCGCAGCTGCTCGTGCAGCAGCGCCGCCAGGCGATCGCCGGCACGCGCCCACGACTCGACCGAGAACGACAGCAGGCCGTCGCCGGTCTCGGTGGCCCGCCACTCGATCTGTCCCGCCTCCAAGTGACCGTCCAGAGTGGCGAAGCGGAAGCGGTCGGCCAGCACCTCCACCACCCGCACCGGCCCGTCCCACGGCCCGGGCATGTGCACGAGGAACTCGTCGCCGACGCGCAGCCGCCCCTCCTCTCCGGTCGTCTTGCGAAAGCGCGCGACCTGCCACGGCGCGAGCCGGTTCGGGTCGGCGGCGAGCCGCTCGATCAGCTCGGGCGCTCCCAGCCGCGCGTCGGCGATCCTCGCCGTGTAGAGACGGTGCAGCAGGGGGCCCCGTCCGGTTTCCGGCGTCTGCAGGCCGCGGCTCTCGACGCCCGACGGCATCGCAGGCGGCAGGTCATCGGGAAGCGCGCCCTCCTGCTCCGTCCGATAGACCGGGAGGATCCTCCAGAGGTAGTGCCACGAGGTCAGCGCGACGCCGAGCGGCCAGCTGGCCGCGACTGCAACTCGCCTCGATGGCCGAACATGCACCGCCACAGAACCGGCCTACCCTCCTTCTCGCTCGGCAACCGGAATGATGGGCGCAACATCGGGTAGCGAAACAAGATGACCCAGTTGCTCACCCGTTGCGGGCTGCGGCCGGAGCACGTGCATGGCTCATCGATGGCCGCGGTCCTTCTCTGCCTCGGGCTTTGGATCAGAGCCAAGACGGTCGACCAGAGCTCGCGCGAGAACGCCGAGCGAAGGGCCATCTTCGTCGGGCTGTGGGCGCCGACGCTGTGGCTGGTCGGCGACAAGCTCGAGCGCTCCGAGCAGCGGCGCCGGCGGCCGTTGCCGTTCCTTCGCGGCTGACACGCGGCCGGCCGGGTAGCTGCTCTGAGGTCAAGCGAAGGACGCAGGAGACGATGGATCTCGAACGAGCATGACGGCCCCCGACGCCGACCTGCAACCCGTCCGGCGGGAGCTCGAAGCCCGGCGTGAGAGGACGCGGGACCAGATCGCCTCGCTCGCTCGGCGTCCAGAGCTCGGCAGCGCCCAGGGTTTCGGCAAGCGCATCGGCGACGGCACCGTGGAGGCGATCAGCCGGCTCACGGAGATCGGCGTCGGCGAATCGCTCGAGGCTGCGCTCGAGCGGCTCGAGCGGGCCCTGGCGAAGCTCGACGAGGGCACCTACGGTCGCTGCGACGTCTGCGGGGACCAGATCGCACCCGCCCGAATGAAGGCCCGGCCGGACAGCGCGCTGTGCATCGGCTGCGCGAGCTCGGCACCGCGGAGTCGCCCGCCGAGACGGAGGTGACGACGCGCCCGCGGCCGGCGGCCGGAGACGGGATATCTGATCCTCGCGCCGCGCACGTCGAGGCGCACACGCTAGCCTGATCTCCGGATCCTGCCTAGGCAGCGTCTAGGCAGCGATGATCGCAAGAGGAGCTCTGTGAGCAGATCCGGACAGGCATGTCGCCACAGGAAGGGCTGGTGTTGGGCCGGCTCGAGCATCGTGCTCCTCTGCGCGCTCCTCGCCGTGCAGCCGGCGGCGGCTGCCCGCCCCGTGAGGGCGTCGAACCGGGGCACCGTGAACACGCTCTTCGCCGGCTCTCTCGCGGCGTACATGGAACACAACCTCGGCCC
>Ga0070741_10008036_pt1 | contig 21419 bp, 18 predicted proteins | sample Coa_R1_4_FD_66440 | JGI IMG/M metagenome (GOLD analysis project Ga0070741, IMG submission 66440) | Surface soil microbial communities from Centralia Pennsylvania, which are recovering from an underground coalmine fire - Coalmine... | ecosystem: Environmental > Terrestrial > Soil > Unclassified ... | reverse complement strand
GCTCACGATGATGGGCGGCCCGATCGACACACGGCGCAGTCCCACGCAGGTCAACGATCTCGCCGCGACGAAGCCTTTGTCATGGTTCGAGAACACGCTGATCCAGGACGTGCCCGAGAACTACCCCGGCCGCGGCCGGCGCGTGTACCCGGGCTTCCTGCAGCACGCGGGCTTCATCGCGATGAATCCGAGCCGGCATTTCATGTCGCACTGGGATTTCTACGAAGACTTGCTGCGCGGCGATCTCGAAGACGCCGACGCCCACCGCCGCTTCTACGACGAATACAACGCCGTGCTCGACATGCCGGCCGAGTACTACCTGGATACGGTGCGCATCGTGTTCCAGGAACACCAGCTGCCGCGCGGACTCTGGCACGTCGACGGCCGCCGCGTCGCGCCCGAGGACATCAAGACCGCCGCGCTGTTCACAATCGAAGGCGAACTCGACGACATCTCCGGCGCAGGTCAAACCGAAGCCGCGCAGGATTTGTGTACAGGTATACAAAGCCGCGACAAGCGCCACCTGACGGTCAAAGGCGCCGGCCACTACGGCATCTTCAGCGGCCGCCGCTGGCGGAACGTGGTGTATCCGGAGGTGAGGGAATTCATTAGGAGAGCCGGGATTCGGGAGTAGGGATTCGGGATTGGTGAGGACTCGCAAATCTCATCTGCGGTCCGACTCCTGAGCTCGAATCCCAAGTTCAAACCGAATCCTGGACGGGAAATTCGTGAGCGCCAGAGCGGACCGAGCTGAATTGCAGCTCGTCCCCCATCTCCAATCCCAATCCCCAATCCCAACTCTCAATACTGCGCCGTCCTGACCAGGAAATGCTTCGCCAGCTGTCCTTGCAGCTTGCCGACGCCGCGCGCGAGGTGCAGCGTGAGGCATAGCAGCACGATGCCAAGCGGCAACGTCAGCGGCAAAGCCCAGAGCGGCGGTGCGATCGCGTAGTCGTTGACGTTGATGATGCCGATGCCGATCGTCGCCTTGGTGATCGGGCTCGCGGCGAGCCCGAGCGCGAGGCCGAGGCCGAGGGTCGCGAGCGTGAAATAGAGAATTCCGAGCGGCAGCTTGAGCACCATGTAGAGCAGCGTCGACCACGTGCGCGGATCGACGAACATGGCCTTGATACGCGCCGAGAATGGCTTGCCGCGATCGGCGTAGAGCGGCCGCCGCGGCATGCGCACGCCGAGCATCGTTTCGACGAGGCGGCCTTCGACGAGCGAGAGCGCGCGAACGGTCGAGACGAACAGCACCGCGACCGGAATGCCGAAGATCAAGATCGAAAGTCCGAGCGACAGGCTCAGGCCCGTGATCGCCCAGGTGAAATAGAAAATGCCCGTGGCGAGCGACAGGATCATGTAAAAGAGCGACGCATACGCGAGCGGATCGGCGAGCACGCCGAAGAACCGGCCCGACGCGGAGCGGCGCTGCGGCGCGGCGGGCGGCCTGAGCGCGCTTTCGACCGCACTCTCCTTGTCGCGGTAGATCTCCGCGACTTCCTCGGGCGCGCCGTAGCTGGTCGCCACGTTCGCGAGCATGGCGGCTTCGTCCCATTCCGGGTGCTCGGCGAGTTCGGACCGCAGGTATTCTTCGGCGTCGTACAGCGCGTCCTGCGTAAGCGCCGGATCGCTGCGCGCGAGCGCGCCGCGCAATTGGGCAAGGTATTCGTCGATGGTTTTGGGTGCGGTCATCACACGGCTCCTTTCAAGACGGAATCGACGAACTTGCGCGTGGCGGTCCAGGACGCGACCCATTCGGCGGCGACGGCGCGGCCAAGCGCCGTGATGCGGTAGTAACGCCGCGGCGGGCCTGTCACCGAGGGCTCGACCTGGCTCTCGAGCAGCCCGGCAGCGCTCAAGTTGCGCAGTACCGGATAGAGCGCGCTCTGCTTGCCGCTCAGGGCGCCGTCGGCGTTGCGCTCGAGGCGCTTGGCGATCTGGTAGCCGTACAGCGGCTCGTCGGCTTGCGCGAGCACGGCAAGCAGGACGAGCGCGACCGTCCCGGCGCTCAGCTCCTTCTCGAACTTCTTGAGATGGCTCTCGGTGTCCAACGCAGGCTATCCCGCACTCGTTCGTAATAGCGAGTGCAGTATAGTGTTTAGTTCACACTAGTGGATGGCCTGGAAGTCACGCAGGCGCGCCATTCGGCGACATCGGCGGGCACGACAACGCCATCCGCAAATGCCGGGCACAAGCGGAGGTTATTGATTTACTGGTAAATTAGAGAGCCGGCCCGCCGGCTCTCGCGAACGCGCTACTCGGACGCCGCGCGCGACTGCATGCCACGGTAGATCAGATACGGCTCGGCTTGCCCGTTGATCACCGCTTCGTCGACGACGACTTTGCTCACGTGCTCGAGCGAAGGCAGTTCGTACATCGTGTCGAGCAGCACCTGTTCGAGGATCGTGCGTAGGCCGCGCGCGCCCGTGCGCCGCTTGAGCGCCTTGCGTGCGACCGCACCGAGCGCCTCGTTGCGGAACTCGAGCTCGGCGCCTTCCATCTCGAACATGCGCTTGAACTGCTTGACGATCGCGTTCTTGGGTTCGGTCAGGATCTTGATGAGCGCCGCCTCGTCGAGCTCTTCGAGCGTCGCGACGACCGGCAGGCGGCCGACGAACTCGGGGATCAGCCCGAACTTGACGAGATCCTCCGGCTCGACGTCGGCGAGCACCTTGCCGACGTTCGTGTGCTTGCTCTTGCTGCGGATCTCGGCCGCGAAGCCGATGCCCGTCGACTCGGAGCGCTGCTGAATGATCTTCTCGAGACCCGAGAACGCGCCGCCGCAGATGAAAAGTATATTTTTGGTGTCGACCTGCAGGAATTCCTGCTGCGGGTGCTTGCGTCCGCCCTGCGGCGGCACCGAGGCGATCGTGCCTTCGATGAGCTTGAGCAACGCCTGCTGCACGCCTTCGCCGGACACGTCGCGCGTGATCGACGGGTTCTCGCTCTTGCGCGAGATCTTGTCGATCTCATCGATGTAGACGATGCCGGTCTGCGCCTTCTCGACGTCGTAGTCGCACTTCTGCAGCAGCTTCTGGATGATGTTTTCGACGTCCTCGCCGACATAGCCGGCTTCGGTCAGCGTCGTCGCATCGGCGATAGTGAACGGCACGTTGAGCAGGCGCGCGAGCGTCTCCGCAAGCAGCGTCTTGCCCGAACCCGTGGGTCCGATCAGCAGGATGTTCGATTTCGCGAGCTCGACTTCGTCCTGGCGCTGGCGCGATTCGAGCCGCTTGTAGTGGTTGTATACCGCAACCGCGAGCGTCTTCTTGGCGCGGCCCTGCCCGATCACGTACTGATCGAGCACATCCATGATTTCCTTCGGCTTCGGCAGATGATTGCGCGCGCCCGCCGCCTTCTCCTCGAGCTCCTCGCGGATGATGTCGTTGCAGAGCTCGACGCACTCGTCACAGATGAATACGCTCGGGCCTGCGATGAGCTTGCGTACTTCGTGCTGGCTCTTGCCGCAAAAAGAGCAATAAAGGATCTTGCTGCTGTCGCCCGATCGGCTTTGCCGGTCGTCAGTCATGCCGGGCTCCGCTTAACTTTGCAAACACGTGTCGAAAAAGAGAATAACACAGACGGCGGCGAACCGGCGTTCAGGCCGGTTCCCCGTCCCTTAACGGATGGTCGAATGCGGATCAGGCCGTCTTGACCGTCTCGGTCGGCCGTTTCTCGAGCACGGCGTCGACAAGGCCGTAAGCCTTGGCGTCGGCGGCACTCATGAAATTGTCGCGGTCGACGTCGCGCTCGATCTGCTCGATCGACTTGCCCGTGTGGCGCGCCATCATCTCGTTGAGCCTGGCCTTGATCGCCAGGATCTCCTTGGCGTGGATCGCGATGTCCGACGCCTGGCCCGAAAAACCGGCCGAGGGCTGGTGGATCATGACGCGCGAATTCGGCAGCGCGTAGCGCTTGCCCTTCGTCCCCGCCGCGAGCAGGAAAGCTCCCATGCTCGCCGCCTGGCCGACGCAGATCGTGCTGACGTCGGGCTTGATGAACTGCATCGTGTCGTAGATGGCCAGACCAGCCGTCACCGAACCGCCCGGGCTGTTGATGTAGAGATTGATGTCCTTGTCCGGATTGTCGGACTCGAGGAACAACAGCTGGGCGACGATGACGTTCGCCATGTAGTCGTCGACAGGGCCGACCATGAACACCACGCGCTCCTTGAGGAGGCGTGAATAAATGTCGTAGGCGCGCTCGCCGCGGGAGGTCTGCTCGACCACCATCGGCACCAGGTTCAACCCGCGGATCTCGTGACTCATGGCTACCCTCCGTCGCGCGCGCCGGACGTCAGGCCGGGCGCATGGCTTCGCTGAAACTCAGTTCGTGCTCGCTGGTTTGCGCATGCTCGGCGACCCATTCGGCCACCTGGTCTTCGAGCACGCGGTTCTGCAAGCTGCCCATGAGTTGGGGATCACGCTGATAGAGTTCAACCACCTGCGCCGGTTCCTCGTACGTCGAGGCGATCGTCGCGAGCGTCTCGGCGACGCGGCGGCTGTCCGGGCGGATGTCGTTCTGGCGCGCGATCTCGCCGATCAGCATGCCGGCCGTCACGCGGCGGCGCGCGACGTCCAGATAGAGCGCAGGATTCGCCTCGATGGCCTGCCCTTGCTGCTGCGCTTGGGCCTGCGCCTGCTGCGCGAGCGCCTGCGCTTCGGACTCGACCATGCCCTTCGGCACTTCGACGCCGCCGTGGGCCTCGATCAGCTTGTTGACGACCTCGTTCTTCAAGCGCATGCCGAGCATGGACTTGAGCTCGCGCTCCAAGTTCGCGCGCACGTCGCTGCGGAACTTCTGCATGCCGCCTTCGCCGATGCCAAACGTGGCGATGAACGCGTCGTCGACCTCGGGCAGCTTCGATTCCTGGATGCGCACGATCTTGACCGCGAGCTTCGCGTCCTTGCCGGCGAGAGGCGCGATGCGGAAATCGGCCGGGAACGTGGCGTCGGTTTCGAACTCCTCGTCGACGGCGTGGCCGATGAGACGCTCCTCGAGCTCTTTGCCCATCGCGCCCGAGCCCACGATCGTGCCGACGCGCTCGCGGCCCTGCTCGGGGAACGCGACGCCGTCGGCGCTCGCGGAGAACTCGAAGAGCACCATGTCGCCGGTCTGCGCGGCGCGCTCGACGGGCGCCCAGGTACGGCGCTGCTGGCGCAGCGTGTCGATCATCGTATCGACGTCGGACTCGGCGACTTCGGCCTTCGGCTTCGTGACCGAGAGCGTCGACACGTCGATGCGGCCCATTTCCGGCAACACTTCGAACGTGGCCGTGTACTCGATCTCGCCGTTCACGGGCTGCCCCGTCGTCGAGATCGACGGCGCCACGGCCGGGCGCAGCTTCTGTTCGTCGACGGCCTGCTGGAACGTCGTGCGCACGAGCTCGGACAAGGTTTCGCCGCGGATCTGCGCGCCGAAGCGCTGCTCGATGACCTTGACCGGCACCTTGCCCGGGCGGAAACCCTTCAACCGAGCGCTGCGGCTCATCTCGACGAGACGCGAATTGACGCGCGTGTCGAACTCGCCTGCCGGGATGCGGATCGTCAGCTTGCGTTCCAGACTGCCTGTGTTTTCAACCGAGACTTGCATGTGCGCTCCTCGAAACTCTTGCCGCGCCGTCAAACGGCGCGCCGTTCAAAACGATTCCGCCGATCCCGTCCGCCGTCCTGGTGCGAAAGGAGAGACTCGAACTCTCACGGGTCGCCCCGCTGGAACCTAAATCCAGTGCGTCTACCAGTTCCGCCACTTTCGCGATGCAGGAGTCCGTCGCAACCATTATCGCGCGACCGTCGGCAGAGAGGTATCGGAAGTGAAAAAGTGGTGGGCCGTCTAGGACTCGAACCTAGGACCAAGAGATTAAGAGTCTCCTGCTCTACCAACTGAGCTAACGGCCCACGTTTGATTGTCGATGGGGTGGGCGATGGGATTCGAACCCACGACAACCGGAATCACAATCCGGTACTCTAACCAACTGAGCTACGCCCACCGTATTTTACTCTTCAGGCGATGTCGCTGCTTCCTTCCGTGGAGCGCTCCCGTTCGGCATCCTGCCTCACCTCTGCGCTCGTCGCGCTTGTCCGCATTTCCCCGTTCCGTCTTGGCGCGCCCGACAGGACTCGAACCTGCAACCGCCGGCTTAGAAGGCCGATGCTCTATCCGGTTGAGCTACGGGCGCGACGAGTGAAGTCTATCGCACCGCTCGTCCGTCGATCGCTGATCGTCCTCGCCGAGTGGTCGGGGTAGAGGGATTCGAACTCTCGACATCCAGCTCCCAAAGCTGGCGCTCTACCAGGCTGAGCTATACCCCGAGATGTTCTCGCGCCGCCGGTCCGCCGATCGTCGTCACCTCTCTTGCTGCCGCGACCTCGCTTACTAAAACAAAAACGAAAGGGTGCCGAAGCACCCTTCGCCAAACTGGCGCGCCCGGAGAGATTCGAACTCCCGACCACCAAGTTCGTAGCCTGGTACTCTATCCAGCTGAGCTACGGGCGCGAAGAAGCGGAATTATTCCGGGAAGCGCGCGCTTCGTCAACCCTCTTGTGCATCAGAAGATGAACTTCTTCCACCACGGCACGTCGCGCAGGTTGCGGCGGTTCCGTGCATAGAAATCCGCGGCGAAGGCGTCGTTGGCGAAGCGGATCGTCACGGTCTCGCGCGATTGCCCGACGAGGCGCACCGGCAGCGTGCGCATGGCATGGATGAAATATGCCGACGCCGCAATTCCTCCGGCGAATATCGCGAGGAAAGGCCACGGCGTGGGCAGATTGTTCCGCGGCGCGAGGCCGACGGCGCGCGCCGCCATCACCGCGAATATCGCCACGCCGAGCACGCCGACGAAATAGCTGAAACCGCGCAGGAAGCTTAAGCCCGCCGTACGCCGCGTGACGAAGCCGGCGAGGCCGAGGCCGCCGGCGTGCGCGCGGCACACTGGGTACTTGAGCGACACCATCGTCGAGGTGATCGCCAAGCCGTCGAGCCGCGGCGCGATTCCGCTCATCGAACCGATCGACACGCCTGCCACGGTGAGATCCGTGTCCGCTCCGCAGCGCGCGCAGCATTTCGGCCATTGGATCGGCGCGTCGAGCGCGACCGATAGTTTCTTCGCCATCACAGTTCCTCGGCACGTGGATTAAAAAAAAAGCCCGCACTGCAGCGGGCCTTTTTCGTGTCTGGCGGAGAGGGAGGGATTCGAACCCTCGATAGAGCTTTTGACCCTATACTCCCTTAGCAGGGGAGCCCCTTCGGCCTCTCGGGCACCTCTCCGAATTTCTGCGTTGTCTCAAACTTCCATCCATGGAGCGGTGATCCGCTCGGCTTCCTGCCTCGCCCTCGATCGGCTGTCGCCGACCTCGACCCCTTCGGCCTCTCGGGCACCTCTCCGAATTTTTTGCGTTACCTCTGTGTCGCGAAGCAACGCCGAAGGGCGCGGAGAATAGCGATTCCCGCGCCCGTGGTAAAGCAAAACGACTCGCGATCGCGTTCGAGAGCGGTTTCAGGTTGCCGCCGGCGGCGTTTCGTCCCCCGGCGCCTGATGTTCGCGCTTGATGCGCTGGTAAATCTCTTCGCGATGGACCGCCACGTCTTTCGGCGCGTTGATCCCTATCCTTACCTGATTCCCCTTGACGCCGAGCACCGTCACGCTCACTGCGTCGCCGATCATCAAGGTTTCCCCCACCCTGCGCGTCAAAATCAGCATGTCCTCTCTCCTTCGGCTTGTCGTATCTCCTAGACGCAGCCGCCGACCGCGACAGCTACGCCCGACACGCGCTTCTCCGGACCCTGGAATATCCGGCAAGCCAGCCATCCACGCCGGCCGACGATGGCAAGCAACTCTTGCGCCATCGACGTTTTCAGGCCGGTCGCTCATCGACACGGACCTGCAAAACCTTGGAAATACTAGCCGACGCCCCGTTCATGCGCAAACGAATTTCGGCGCCGGCGCGGCGTTCCCCGATTCGGAAATATATGTCAGCCGAGTTGCGCGCCGACCCACTCGGGCACGGCGGCGAGCGCCGGAGCGAGCGCGGACGTATCCTCGCCACCGCCCTGCGCCATGTCCGGCCTGCCGCCGCCTTTGCCGCCGATCTGCCGCGCGACGTGCGCGACGAGATCGCCGGCTTTGATCTTGCCGAGCGCCTTGCCGTGCACGCCGCCGACGAGCGAAATCTTGCCTTCGGCGCCGCCAGCGAGCAGCACGACGCAGTCGCCCAAGCGCTGCTTGAACTGATCGACGCTGTCGCGCAGCGTCTTCGCATCGGCGCCGTCGAGCCGCGCCGCGATGACCTTGATGCCTTTCACGTCGTGGGCGCTTGTCGCGAGATCCTGCGTCGCTGCGCTCGCCGCCTTGGCTTTCAACGCCTCGAGCTCGCGCTCGAGCTTCTTCTGCCGATCGAAGACCTGGCGCAGCTTGTCGACGACGTCGCCGGCGCCCGTCGAGAGCAGGTGCGCGACGTGTTCGAGGCGCTGTTCTTCGTCCGCGACGTACGCGAGCGCGCCCGCGCCGGTCAGCGCTTCGATGCGGCGCACGCCGGCCGCAACGCCGCTCTCGGCGACGATCTTGAAGAGGCCGATGTCGCCCGTGCGCGCGACGTGCGTGCCGCCGCAGAGCTCTGTCGAGAAATCGCCCATGCGCAGCACCCGCACTTCGTCGCCGTATTTCTCGCCGAAGAGCGCCATCGCGCCGAAATCGATCGCCTCTTTGTAGCCCATGTGCCGCACTTCGGCGCCGACGTTGCGCCGCACTTCGGCGTTGACGATGTCCTCGATGCGGCGCAGCTCGTCGGGCGCCACGGGCTTGAAATGCGAGAAGTCGAAACGCAGCCGGTCGGGCGCGACGAGCGAGCCCTTCTGCACGACGTGCTCGCCGAGCACCTTGCGCAGCGCGGCGTGCAGCAGGTGTGTCGCCGAATGGTTGAGCACGATCGCTTGCCGGCGTTCGCCGTCCACCGCGCCGCGCAGCGTCGCGCCGACGCGCAGCGCTTTGCCGTGCCAGCGCCCGACGTGACCATGGAACGCGCCGGCGAGCTTGACCGTATCGCGCACTTCGAAGCGGCCGTCCGCGTTCGCGAGCGAGCCCGTGTCGCCGACCTGCCCGCCCGATTCCGCGTAGAACGGCGTGCGGTCCAGGATCAGCGTCGCTTCTTCGCCGTCGCCGAGTTCGCCGACCGCGCGGCCGCCGCGCACGATCGCGGCAAGCGTGAGGTCGTCGGCCGCAAGCGCCTCGTAACCCAGGAACTTCGTCGGCGCAAGCTGCTGCACGAGCTCGGCGGAGAGCGACGCCTTCGTCTCGAACTGGCTCGCCGCGCGCGCACGTTCGCGTTGCTCGTTCATGGCTTTCTCGAAGCCGTCCATGTCGACCGTGAGACCGCGCTCGCGCGCGATGTCGGCGGTCAGATCGACAGGGAAGCCGTAGGTGTCGTAGAGGCGGAAGGCATCGGCGCCGGGAATCGCCTTGCCGGCGCGAGCGGCGACCTCGTCGAACACTTTCATGCCGTGCTCGAGCGTTTCACCGAAGCGTTCTTCCTCGGCCGACAGCGCTTTTTCCACAATGCTGCGTTTTGCACCAAGCTCGGGGTACGCGGCACCCATCTCGGCGACGAGCGGCGCGACCATCTTGTGGAAGAACGGCTCGCGCACGCCGAGCATGTAGCCGTGGCGCAGCGCGCGGCGGATGATGCGCCGGAGCACGTAGCCGCGACCCTCGTTCGAGGGCAACACGCCGTCGACGATCAGGAACGCGCAGGCGCGGATGTGATCGGCGATCACGCGCAGCGATTTGTTCTCGAGATCTTTCGTGTTCGTGAGCTCGGCAGCGACCTTGATCAGGTGCTGGAAGAGATCGATTTCGTAATTCGAATGCACATGCTGCAGCACGGCCGCGAGGCGCTCCAGGCCCATGCCGGTGTCGACGCAGGGCGCCGGCAGCTTCGACAGCGTGCCGTCGGCGGCGCGGTCGAACTGCATGAAGACGAGGTTCCAGATCTCGATGAAGCGATCGCCGTCCTCGTCCGGCGAACCGGGCGGGCCGCCCGGAATTTCGGGTCCGTGGTCGTAGAAGATTTCGGTGCACGGCCCGCAAGGACCCGTGTCGGCCATCTGCCAGAAGTTGTCGCTCGCGTACGGCGCGCCCTTGTTGTCGCCGATGCGCACGATGCGCTCCTTGGGCAGGCCGATCTCCTTGTGCCAGATCTCGAAGGCTTCGTCGTCTGTGTGATAGATCGTCACCATGAGCCGCTCGGGCGACAGCTTGAACACACCGGTGAGCAGCTCCCACGCCCAGGCGATCGCCTCGCGCTTGAAGTAGTCGCCGAAAGACCAGTTGCCGAGCATCTCGAAGAACGTGTGGTGGCGCGCGGTGTAGCCGACCGAATCGAGATCGTTGTGCTTGCCGCCCGCGCGCAGGCAGCGCTGCACGTCGGCCGCGCGCACGTAAGGCAGCTTCTCGCTGCCCAGGAACACGTTCTTGAACTGGACCATCCCTGAGTTCGTGAACAGGAGGGTCGGATCGTTGCCCGGCACGAGCGGCGCCGAAGGAACGATGGTGTGGCCCTTGGACTTGAAGAAGTCGAGGAAGGTCTGGCGGATTTCGGCGCTGGTTTTCATCGGGACGATCGGATGTCGTGAACTCGGGAAGCGGAGGCTGGACGCCCGCGGCCGAGCATTCAATCCAACTCGTCAGGCGACGGTTCCAGTCCTTCCGCACGGGTGACGGATTGTACTGTGGCGGCGGGAAAGCCGCGACGCAAGAGGAAGGTCGCACGTTTCGCGCGTTCGGCCGCATCGGCGGCCCGCTTCGGGCCGTAACGGCGCCTGAGCTGACGCCGCGCGATATCCTCCCAATCGGGCTCCGCCTCGTCGATCAGCGCGCGCGCTTGCGCTTCGTCGATGCCGTGCGTCCTGAGCTCGGCGACGATCCAGCGCGGCCCGTACCCCGCCTCGATGCGCGTGCGCACGAGCATCTCGCCGAAGCGCGTGTCGCTCTGGTAGTTCTGCGCCTTGAGCCGAGTGATGGCGTCCTGCGCCGCATCGCCTTCCAGCCCTCCGCGCGCGAGCTTCGCGGCGAGCTCGCGTTCGGAATGTTCGCGGCGCGCGAGATAGCCCAAGGCTTTGTCGTAGGCGCCCTGTTGCGTACGCCCGCCGCGCTTCACGTCTGCCTCTCCGCAATCGCGTCGGCCAGCGTATCCAACAGACGGCTGCCATGGACCACAGCAATCACCAACACACGGTCGGACAAGACGCGATACATGACACGATAACTGTAAACGAAGCGCTCGCGCAGATCGGTGTCGCCGACTTCCGGCACTACTCGGCCACTCAGCGGAAAGCGGACAATTTCACTCGCCGTTTCGACGATCCGAGCGGCCACGATGCGCGCATAGACACGGGAATCGCGTCCGATATAGCTCGCAATGGCCTCGATATCCTCGATCGCTTCAGGCGACCAGCTCAGTCGCCGAGCCATTTGCTGAGGCGCCGCTTCGCCTCGTCATGCGTCAGCTCGCCTTCATCTTTCGCGCGTGCGCTTCCCCGCGCCACCTTTTCCAAGACGTACAGATGGTACTGGATGTCCTCGTAGCTACTGTCTTCGGGCAGCTTTGCGAGCATCGAAGCGACTTCCGTCTTAGGGCTGGCCACCTCACGCCTCCTCCATCTCCTCGGCCGCAACGGCACCCGCCGTCTTCGACGTCGACAGCAGCGCGCGCAGCTTGTCTTCGATCTCCTTCGCGGCGGTCGGGTTGTCCTTGAGGTATTGGCGCGCGTTGTCCTTGCCTTGGCCGATGCGTTCGCCGCCGTAGCTGTACCAGGCGCCGGACTTCTCGACGATCTTGTTGTCGCTGCCCATGTCGATGAGCTCGCCCTCGCGCGAGATGCCTTCGCCGTACAGGATTTCGGTGACGACTTGCTTGAACGGCGGCGCGAGCTTGTTCTTGACGACCTTGATGCGCGTCTGGTTGCCGACGACTTCCTCGCCCTTCTTGACCGCACCGATGCGGCGGATGTCCAGGCGCACCGAGGCGTAGAACTTGAGCGCGTTGCCGCCCGTCGTCGTTTCGGGACTCTGCCCCGGCATCATGACGCCGATCTTCATGCGCAGCTGGTTGATGAAGATGACGAGCGTGTTCGAACGCTTGATGTTCGCGGTGAGCTTGCGTAGCGCCTGCGACATGAGGCGCGCCTGCAGTCCCGGCAGCTGATCGCCCATCTCGCCTTCGATTTCGGCGCGCGGCGTGAGTGCGGCCACCGAGTCGACCACGATCACGTCGACGGCGCTGGAGCGCACGAGCATGTCGGCGATTTCGAGCGCCTGCTCGCCCGTGTCGGGCTGCGAGACGAGCAGATCGTCGACTTTGACGCCGAGCTTTTCGGCATAGCTCGGATCGAGCGCATGCTCGGCGTCGATGAACGCGCACGTGCCGCCGAGCTTCTGCGCCTGCGCGACGACCTGCAGCGTCAAGGTCGTCTTGCCCGAGGATTCGGGACCGTAGATCTCGACGACGCGTCCGCGCGGCAGGCCGCCGATGCCGAGCGCGATGTCGAGCGCGAGCGACCCGGTCGGGATCGCATCGACGGCATCGGAGGTGCGATCGCCCATGCGCATGACCGCGCCCTTGCCGAATTGCTTCTCGATCTGGCCCAACGCGGCGGAGAGCGCCTTGCGCTTGTTGTCGTCCATTGCGGAATCCTCAAAAGTATACGAGTGAACCAAGCTTGCGGAGCGGCCGTCTCATGCGCTGCGACGTGTGCGGCGGCGACTTCCGATCCGTGGGGAAATTATCCCACAGCGCTGCGGGCGCCGCATGGGCCGCCGCCGCGTCAGCTCGTAAGAATTTTCTGAACGCCGCGCAGCGCGGCGGCGACGGTCTGACGGCGCACGGCGTCGCGATCGCCCTCGAAGTGGAAAAGCTCCGTCTGCGCGTAGCCGCCGCGCCGCTTCCAGCCGATCCATACCGTACCGACGGGCTTCTCCGGCGTGCCGCCGCTCGGCCCCGCAATGCCCGTCACGGCGACGGCTACGGTCGCCCCGAAACGCGCGAGCGCTCCCGAGACCATCTCGATCACGGTTTCACGGCTCACGGCGCCCTGCTGCTCGAGCGTTTCCGGACGCACGCCGAGCAGCGCCTCCTTCGCCTCGTAGCTGTACGCGACGACGCCGCACTCGAACCACGCCGAAGAACCGGCGATATCGGTCAGCGTCTTGGCGATCCAGCCGCCCGTGCACGATTCGGCCGTCACGAGCGTCGCGCCGCGTTGCAGGAAGATCGTCGCGATCGTCTGCGCGAGATCATGGAGGTCCAAATCGCTCGTTTCCGTCGATGACATGCGCAACTCCACTACAATCCAATGTCCGTTCTATCCGATTTTACCTCCCGCAGCAAAGCATGAACCGCGACGACCTCGCCCAACACACGCCGCTGATGCGCCAGTACTTCGCCGCCAAGGCGGAGTACCCGGACACGCTCGTCTTCTTCCGCATGGGCGATTTCTACGAGCTGTTCTACGACGATGCGCGCAAAGCGGCGCGCTTGCTCGATCTCACGCTGACGCAGCGCGGGCAGTCCGCGGGTGCGCCGATTCCGATGGCGGGCGTGCCTTACCATGCCGTGGAAGGCTACCTCGCGAAGCTCGTGAAGCTCGGCGAATCGGTGGCGATCTGCGAACAGATCGGCGATCCGGCGCTCGCCAAGGGGCTGGTCGAGCGCAAGGTCGTGCGCGTCGTCACGCCGGGCACGGTGACCGACGAGGCGCTGCTCGAGGAACGCCGCGACAACCTGCTGCTCGCGATCGCCGCCGGCAGGCAGGCCTTCGGCCTGGCGTGGATCGACCTCGCGGCAGGCCGTTTCCTGCTCGCGGAAGCTGCGGATGCCGAAGCGCTCGCATCGGAGCTCGCGCGGCTCGCGCCGGCCGAGACGCTCGTCGCCGAGGACGTCGCCTGGCCCGCGGCAGTATCGGCGTTGCCCGGCCTGCGCAAGCGCGCACCGTGGCACTTCGACAGCGACACCGCGCGCCGCCAGCTGTGCCGTTTTTTCGGCACGCAGGATCTCTCGGGCTTCGGCTGCGACGGCATGGCGTTGGCGATCGGCGCAGCGGGCTGCCTGCTCGGCTACGTCGAGGAGACGCAGAAATCGGCGCTGCCGCATCTCTCGGGCCTCGCCGTCGAGAACGCGGCCGAAACGATCGCGCTCGACGCGGCGACGCGGCGCAACCTCGAGCTCGACACGCATGCGAGCGGCCGCAGCGAACACACGCTGCTCGGCGTGCTCGACCGCACGATCACGCCGATGGGTGCGCGTGCACTGCGGCGCTGGCTGCATCGCCCGCTGCGCGACCACGCGCAATTGCGCTTGCGCTACCAGGCGGTCGACAGTCTCGTCGAGCAACGCCGCTTCGACGGTTTGCGCGAGGTGCTGCGCGGCGTGGGCGATCTCGAGCGCATCCTCGCGCGCGTCGCACTGCGCTCGGCGCGGCCGCGCGACCTGTCGACGCTGCGCGACGGCCTCGCCGCGACTCCCGCGTTGCGCACGGCGCTCGCCGGCTGCGACAGCCCTCTGCTCGCGCGGCTCGTCGACGAGCTCGGCGATCACGCCGACACCGCCGCGCACCTCGCACGCGCCCTGCCCGTCCGGCCGCCGGCCCTGCTGCGCGACGGCGGCGCGATCCGCGAAGGCTTCGACGCCGAGCTCGACGAGCTGCGCCTGCTCTCGACGAACGCCGACCGGTTCCTCATCGAGCTCGAGGAACGCGAGAAGGCCGCCACGGGCATTCCGACGCTCAAGGTGGGCTACAACCGCGTGCACGGGTATTACATCGAGATCAGCAAAGGCCAAGCCGACAAGGCGCCCGCCGCGTATACAAGGCGACAAACGATAAAAGGCGCAGAACGCTACATCACCGAGGAGCTGAAAGCCTTCGAGGACAAAGTGCTGTCGGCGCGCGAGCGAGCGCTCATGCGCGAGCGCGCGCTCTACGAAGGCGTGCTCGATTTCCTCGGCGCGCGCATCGAACCGCTCAAGCGCGCCGCGACGGCGGCGGCCGAGCTCGACGTGCTCGCCGATTTCGCCGAACGCGCCGAATCGCTCGACTGGAAGGCGCCGACCCTCGTGGAGACCGCCGGAATCCGCATCACGCGCGGCCGCCATCCCGTCGTCGAACAAGTACGCGGCGAGCCGTTCGAGCCGAACGATCTCGCGCTCGACGACCAACGCCGCATGCTCGTGATCACGGGCCCGAACATGGGCGGCAAATCCACGTACATGCGCCAAGCCGCGCTGATCGTGCTGCTCGCACATATCGGCAGCTTCGTGCCGGCCGCCGCCGCGACGATCGGCCCGGTCGACCGCATCTTCACGCGCATCGGCGCCGGCGACGATCTCGCCCGCGGCCAATCGACGTTCATGGTCGAAATGAGCGAGACCGCGAACATCCTGCACAACGCGACCGCGTCGAGCCTCGTGCTCATGGACGAAGTCGGCCGCGGTACGTCGACCTACGACGGTCTCGCGCTCGCCAAAGCCTGCGCGGTCGAGCTCGCGACGCGCAACCGCGCGTTCACGCTCTTCGCGACGCACTACTTCGAGCTCACCGACCTCGCGGCCGAATACGCAGGCATCGCCAACGTGCACCTCGACGCGATCGAATACGGCGAGGGGCTCGTGTTCATGCACGCGGTCAAGGAGGGTCCGGCGAATCGCAGCTTCGGGCTGCAGGTCGGTGCGCTCGCGGGCCTGCCCAAGTCGGTGATCGCACGCGCGCGCGGCTACCTGCACGCGCTCGAGCAGCGACACGCGCGCGGCGAGACCGCGAAATCCGCCGAATCGTCGCCGCAGCTCGCGCTGTTTGCGCCGCCGGCGCCGTCCGCCGCCGAAGCGGCGCTGCGCGCGGTCGATCCCGACGCGCTCACGCCGCGCGAAGCGCTCGAAGCCTTGTACCGCCTCAAGAACCTCGTCTGATCGTCGGTTCCTCGCGTCGGCCTCAGTCTTCTCCCCGGATCTCGGCGGCGGCGCGCTTCAGGATGTCGGCGATGCGACGCTTCTCCTTCGCGCTCGCATGCCGCTTGCCGCGCATCGCAAGCTTGAGCTCGCGGCGCGCGTGCCAGATTTCGTGCGAGCCGCCGAGTTCTTCGTCGTCGATGCCCGAAAAGATCTCGCGCACGCGCCCCATCTTGGAGCCGATGAGATCGAACTGGGCGAAAATCGCATCGACGGTCTCCTGGTTCTCCGCCACGTGCTTGCGCCCGGCATCGGTGATGCTGTAGCGCTTCTTCGTGCCTTCGGCCTCGACGCTCGCATGGCCGACTTCGTCGAGATACGTGAGCGCCGGGTACACGACGCCTGGACTCGGCGCATAGAAACCGCCGGAGCGCTCCTCGACGGCCTTGATGAGCTCGTAGCCGTAGCTCGGCCGTTCGGCCAGCAACGCGAGCAGCACGAGTTGCAGTTCGGCCGAGCCGAGCTTGCGGCCCGTGCGGAAACCGCGTCCGCCGAGGCCCATGCCGCCCGCGAATCCGAACGCGAACGGCCCAGGACCGTGAAACCGGTGGCGGCCCATCATCAACGCTTCTTCGAACGCATCGGCGCAACGCCGCATGCGATGCATGAAATGCGGATGCATTTTGATCTCCTTGAACGTCGCCTTTCATCGAAAAATATATCGTACGATATATTTTCCGTCAAGACGTCCTCTCGCGTACGCCTACGCTCCGCGCTCGAGAAAGTCCGCGAACGCCGCGATGGCTGCATCGTCTTCGAACAGGAGCGTCCTGCGCGCTTCGATGGACGCGCGCAGTTCCTCGCGCCGAGTACGATCGCGCCAGAGCGCGACCGCTTTGCCGACGTAGTCGTCGTGATCCGCCGCGACGAGCTCGCCCGCCCCGAGCATGCGCAGCATCGCCGGCGTCTGACGGCCGCGCGCCATCGGTCCGTCCCAGGCCAGCACGGGCGTGCCGACGCCGAGGGCGTCGAGACTCGTCGCGCCGCCCGAGAACCACGGCGAATCGAGCACGAACGGCGCACGCGCTACGCCGGCCAAGTAATCGGCATGGCGGTATGCCGGCAGGAATTTGAGATGCCGCTCGCGATCGAGCCCCTGCGCCGCAAACGCAGCGCCGATGCGCGCGGCGAACCGTTGCATCAATGGCGGATTGCGTGCGAAGAATCCAATGCAAGCTCCGGTTTCCGCGGCAATCCTGGCGAGCGCGCAGTCGAACTCGGGCGTCAATTTGATGACGTTCTGCAGACACAAAAGCAGCGGACGTTCCTGCGTTTCGTACCACGCCCCGTCGCCGGGCGCGGGCGGCAGCGACGGTCGCGTACCGAGACCTGGCAGCCGGACGAGGCGTTCGCGATAGTGCGCTTGGGCCGACGGCGGTTCGAGCGCATCGGCGCCGAGGAAGCAGTCGATCGCCGGCGCGCCGCTCGTGGCCGGATGGCCATAGAGCACGCACTGCACAGGCGCAAGCCGCAGGCCCGCAAGCGCCTGGTGCAGCGGATCCATGCCGATTTCGAGATAGACGAGCGCATCGAGTTCGGCGGCCCGGATCGCCGCCGCGAGCGCGAGCGGGTCGCGCCTCGCCTGCGTGAACGTGCCCACGGCGCCGGCAATCGCTTGCGTGCTCGCGTCGAGCGCGCCGGCCGGATACCACACGCGAACGTCGAAACGCCCGGCAGGCAAGCCCGTGATCATCGCCGAGAAATAGCGCGCGACCGTGTGCTGCATGAGATGACTGCTCACGAAGCCGACGCGTAGACGCCCGCCGTGCGCCCGCGGTCGCCATGTACAAGGCTCGGCGAGAGCAGGCGCCGCCGCCGCCATGATCCGCGCGACGAGGTCGCCGAAACGGCATTGCAGGGCCGTGTTGTCGCGCGGCTGATAATGCAAGCGGAACGGCGCGACGCTGCTCGCCGCGACGACAGCCGCGCGGACGTCGGTCGCGTTCTTCAGTGTGAGGCGCGCGTGCAGTGCGTCGAGACCCTCAGCGAAGCGTGCGCGCGCGACGTCGATCTCGCCGTCGTCGCGGTAGATGGCCGGCAATGCGAGCGCCCGCAGCCAATGCACGCGCTCGGCCGATTCCGCCGGCACTTTGACGGTGTGCAAACGCTCGCGCGCGGCTTCGACGTCGCCGGCTTCGTCGAGCGCGAGCGCGAGCTCGAAAGCCGCGGCGGCATCGTTCGGATCGAGTTCGAGCGCCCGGCGCAAAGCGTTCAGCGCGCCGCCGATATCGTGGAGCGTGCGCAATGCGGTGCCGAGCGTGCGCCACCAACGCGCGTCACGAGGCGCCAAGGCGACGGCCGCTCGCGCGCATTCGGCCGCCTCGAGGTGGCGGCCCGCGGCGGCGAGTCCGAGTGCGCATTCGCCGTGCGTGTCGCAGCGCTGCGGCGCGACGCGACGCGCAAGCTCGAAGAACGGCAACGCCTCGGCAGCATGCCCCTGGCCGCGCAAGAGACCGCCGAGCGCCAGCATCGCGTCGACGTGATCGCTGCGCCGTCGCAACGCGTCACGGTACGCGCGCTCCGCATCGGCGATCCTGCCGGCCTGCTCGAGACACGCGCCGAGCTGGAACGCGGCTTCCGCATCGCCGGGCCGCAGAGCGGCGGCATCCCCTGCCGATGCGACAGCCTCCGCGTAGCGACCAGCGGCACGCAACGCTGCGGCCAGCGCCACGTGCGCGTCGGCGGCAGCGGGGCGCAATTTTATACTTGTGCGCAATTCCTTGATCGCGAGCGCGGCGTTGCCGCTCGCGAGTGCGGCACGTCCGAGCGCCAGCCAGGCGTCGGCACTGTTCGGATCGAGTTTGGCCGCGCGCTGGTAGTGGCTGCGTGCGAGACCGAGCCTGCCGTCGCGCTCGAAGGCCAGGCCCTGGCGCAGTTGTTCCAGGGCCTGGCGCTTGGCGTCGGCCGTCATCGGCCGGTCAGGCCTGCGTCAGCAGGGCGTTCACGCGGCGCACGTAGGCGGCAGGATCTTCGAGCGGCACGCCTTCGAGCAATTGCGCCTGATCGAGCAACAGCAGACCGATGTCGCGCGCCCGGGTCTCGTCGGACTCGGTCTGGACGCGCTTGACGAGCGCGTGCGCGGGGTTGATCTCGAGCAGCGGTTTCGACGGCGGCACTTCGTGACCGGCTTGGCGCAACAGGCGCTGCATCACGAGGCCCATATCGTGTTCGTCGAGCACGATGCAGGCCGGCGAATCCGTCAGGCGCGCGCTCACGCGCACGTCGCGCACGCGCTCGCCGAGCAGATCCTTGAGCTTCTTGACCACGCCTTCCGCGGCCTTCTCGCTTTCCTTGCGCGCGTTCTCGTCGACGCCGACCAACTTGCCGAGATCGAGCTCGCCCTTGGCGACGTTGCGCAGTTTCTTGCCGGCGTACTCGCTGAGATAGCTCGACATCCATTCGTCGACGCGGTCGTACATGAGGAGCACTTCGATGTCGTGCGCCTTGAGCGCCTCGAGCTGCGGGCTGCCCTTGGCCGCGGCGTAACCGTCGGCGGTCAGGAAATAGATCGCCTCCTGCCCTGCCTTCATGCGGCCGATGTAATCGTCGAGCGAGACCGTCTGCGCGGCGCCATCGGACTTCGTCGAGGCAAAACGCAGCAGCTTCGCGACGCGCTCGCGGTTGGCGAAATCCTCGGCCGCGCCTTCCTTGAACACGTTGCCGAAGCCGGACCAGAACGTCTGGTACTTGTCCTTCTCGTCGGTCGCGAGCTTGTCGAGCAGGTCGAGCACGCGCCGCGTGCACGCCGCGCGCAGTTTGTCGAGATTGCGGTTCTGCTGGAGGATCTCGCGGCTCACATTGAGCGGCAGATCGTCGGAATCGACCACGCCGCGCACGAAGCGCAGATAGCTCGGCAGCAACTGCTCGGCCGCGTCCATGATGAAAACGCGCTTGACGTAGAGTTTCAGACCCTTGCGCTCGTCGCGGCCGCCGAGGCCGAAATCGAACGGCGGCTTCTCAGGCAGATAGAGCAGCGAGGTGAAATTCTGGTTGCCCTCGACGCGATTGTGCGTCCAGGCCAGCGGATCGGCGAAGTCGTGGGAGATATGCTTGTAGAAGCTGCGGTAGTCCTCGTCCTTGAGCTCGCTCTTCGGGCGCGTCCACAGCGCCGAAGCCTGGTTCACGACTTCCCATTCGTCGGTCGGCTTGCCTTCCTTCTCGAGCGGCATACGGATCGGGAAGCCGATGTGATCGGAATAGCGCGTGACGAGGCTGCGCAGCTGCCAGCTTTGCAGGAACTCGTCCTCGTCGGGTTTCAGATGCAGCGTCACGCTCGTGCCGCGCGGCGCGTCGGCGACGTCTTCGAGCGTGTATTCGCCCGTGCCTTCGGATTGCCAGCGCACGCCGGCGCCGGGTTCGCTGCCGGCGCGGCGCGTGGTCAACGTCACGCGGTCGGCGACGACGAAGGCCGAGTAGAAACCGACGCCGAACTGGCCAATCAGATTGGCGTCGGCCTTCTGTTCGCTGCTCAGCGCCTCGAGGAACTTGCGCGTGCCCGAGCTCGCGATCGTGCCGATGTTCGCGACGACTTCGTCGCGGCTCATGCCGATGCCGTTGTCGCGGATCGTGATCGTGCGCGCGTCTTTGTCGTAGCTCACCTCGATCGCAAGTTCGGTCGCGCCGGCCAGGAGCTCGGGCTTGCCGAGCGACTCGAAGCGCAGCTTGTCGCAGGCGTCGGAAGCGTTGGAGATCAGCTCGCGCAGGAAGATTTCCTTGTGCGAATAGAGCGAATGGGTCACGAGGTGCAGGACCTGCGCGACTTCCGCTTCGAATTTGCGTGTTTCTGCCACGGTCATGGTTGGCCCCGAAGTAAAAAAGCGTGTCACGGCATTAGGGGCGCTGACGCACGAATTCAAGCCCGCGCGGCGCAGGCAACTTCGATCTTCACCCTATCCGTTGGCGCCAGAAAAGACAAAGCGACCGTCGTTGCCGACGGTCGCTTTGGACGAGGAGCACAGACGCGACTCGATGCTCCAAGATGATGGGGTGATTATTCCTCGCCCGCGTGCTTTGCCAGGTCTTCCTGGATGCGCGCCGCCTTGCCTTCGAGGCCGCGCAAGTAATACAGCTTGGCGCCGCGCACCTTGCCGCGACGCTTGACGGTGACCGAATCGATCGCCGGGCTGTGCGACTGGAACACGCGCTCCACGCCCGTGCCGTGCGAAATCTTGCGGACGGTGAATGCCGAGTTGAGGCCCGCGTTCTTCTTCGCGATGCAAATGCCTTCATAGGCCTGCACGCGCTCGCGGTTGCCTTCCTTGACCTTGACGTTGACGACCACGGTGTCGCCCGGGCCGAACTCAGGCAGCTTGCGGGTCGCCTGTTGCGCTTCGAATTGCTGGAGGATGTTCATGACACTCACCGATCGATGGGTTGGATTATACGCAGATGTTGGGCCGGAATTGCCCCCGGCCTTACGATTTTTTT
>Ga0070741_10008035_pt1 | contig 21420 bp, 21 predicted proteins | sample Coa_R1_4_FD_66440 | JGI IMG/M metagenome (GOLD analysis project Ga0070741, IMG submission 66440) | Surface soil microbial communities from Centralia Pennsylvania, which are recovering from an underground coalmine fire - Coalmine... | ecosystem: Environmental > Terrestrial > Soil > Unclassified ... | reverse complement strand
GCATTCAGCGAATTTCTCGACGCAAATCCACAACACAAATTCGTGCCCGCAGCGCTCGCACAGCGCGCCGTCGCGTATCAACAGGCGAAGAATTTCAAAATGGCGCTGAAGGATTTCAACGAGCTGATCGCGCGTTATCCGAAAGCGAAGGAGCGCGAACTTGCGTTGCAGCAAAAGGCACTGATTTTGGGCCAGCAGCAGGACAACGCAGGCATGGCACAGGCATTTAAACAATTGCTGGATGACTACCCGCATTCGCCGGCGGCAGCGCAGGCGAATTACTGGATCGGCTGGGCGGCTTTTGAGGCAAAAGATTACAAAGCAGCCATCGATCCTCTTGAGGCTGCGCGCAAACTCGACAAGGAACAGTTTTTCGAGCGCGCGTCGCTGCGCATCATACTCGCGCATTACTATCTGGAAAATCGCGACGCGCTCGCGGCGGATGTCGATTCGTATTTGCGCGGCGCGCCAAAAGGCAAGGTCCCCGCCGAGGTTTTGCGCTGGCTCGGTGCGGCGTTTTTGAACGACAAAAATTACGACGACGCGGAGAAATATTTGGCGCAACTTACTGCCCGCAGCGACGACGCAACGGCCGACGATTGGCTTAACCTCGGACGCGCACAACTCGGCGAGAAAAAATACAGCGACGCCGTGAAGTCGCTTCGCAGCTATCTCGACGCAGCACCGCAATCGATTCCGCACGCAACCGGTTTGCTCGCCTTGGGCGAAGCGCAGCTCGGTTTGCAGCAATACGATGATGCGCAAAAATCCGCGGACGAAGCTTGCATGCTTCAGCCCGAGGGCAAGCTTAACGCGCAAGGTCGCATGCTTTCCGGCGACATTGCCAGTGCGCGCGGAAACTTCGACGAAGCGGCAAAAATTTACCGGGGAGTTTCCGTAATTATCGACGATCCGGAAATTACGCCGCGAGCGATGGAAAGAGCGATTGATGCTTTAAAGAAAGCGGGAAATGAATCGGACTCCGCAAAAGTCTTGAACGAGCTGCAAACAAAGTATCCCGAGTATCAACTAAGTTCCGTTAAACAATCGCGGTAAACTTGCGTTAACACATGGAAGCTCCCGAAGTGCCGACAGAAACGATCCAGGAACATCTCGAGCATCACGCGCACATGAGCGAGGAGAAATGGATTTCGTGGGTCGCGCTCAGCACTGCTCTCCTCGCGGCATTTGCGGCAATCGCTGCGCTGCTCGCAGGCGAACACATCAACGAAGGTATGATTGACCAAATCCGCGCGTCCGATCAGTGGAGTTTCTATCAGGCGAAAGGTATCAAAGCCGCCGTGCTCGGCGCGAAGCTGGATTTGCTGAAATCCGCAAACCAAGCCAATGCCGCTGGCGATGCAGAAAAGCTTTCAAGCTACGTGAACGAGCAGAAGGAGATTGAGAAGGAAGCGCGGGAAAAACAGGAATCCGCTGAATTACATCTGTGCGTTCACGCGATGTTCGCGCGCTCGGTAACGATGTTTCAAATCGCGATTGCGGTTGCTGCGATTTCTGCGCTGACAAAGCGGCGCGCGTTTTGGTTTGTCGGATTGGTTTTCGGCGCGATCGGCCTCGCGCTGCTCATCGCAGCACTGGTGCCGCATCACACATGAGCTAACCGCAAATTTCCGTGATCGCTTGTTCAATAGCCGCAACTGCGCGGCATAGTTGCTCTGCGGTAATGCAATACGGTGGCATCAGCACGATCGTGTCGCGGATCGCTCTCGTGAGCAGTCCGTGCTTGCGCGCGGCGACGCAAACGCGCGCGCCGATCAACTCCGTCCAATCGAATGGTGAGCCGTCGCTTCGCGCTACATCGATTCCGGCGATGAAACCGCACTGGCGCGTTTCGGAGACATTTTTGTGCTGCTGAAGGTTGTTTAACAGCTCGCTAAGCAAAGCAATTTTCGGCTGTAAATTTTCGAGCACATTTTCGTCGCGAAAAATCGCGAGATTCGCGAGCGCGGCTGCGCACGCAAGCTGATTTCCAGCGTAGCTGTGGCCGTAATAAAACGTCTTTTGCTCGTGCGCCTCGCCGAGAAACGCCTCAAAAATGCGCTCGGTCGTCAGCGTGGCGGCAAGCGGCATGTAGCCGCCGGTGAGTCCCTTTGCGAGTGCAAGAAAATCAGGCGCAATGTTTTCCTGGAGGCTCGCGAACATCGTGCCGGTGCGCCCAAAACCGGTCATCACTTCGTCGCAAATGAGCAGCACGCCGTGCGCATCGCACCAGCTGCGCAATTTCGCCAGCATGCGGCGCGGCCACAATTTCATCCCCGCCGCGCCTTGAATCAGCGGCTCGATCGCGACCGCAGCGAACGTTTCACTGTTTTCTAATTCGTTTAACTCGTCAATGGATGTGACCCGCTCTACGGGGAAGCAATGCGACGCAAAACGATCATGAAAAATCCCGACGCCTCCAAGGCTTGCTGCGCCGAGCGTGTCACCATGATACGCGTTGGCAAAGGCGACGAAGCGATTGCGGTGCGGTTGACCGATGAGCTGAAAATATTGCACCGACATTTTGATCGCGACTTCGATTGCTGTGGAACCGTCGTCGGAAAAAAAGACGCGTGTAAGCCGATTCGGTGCAGCGATTTTTAATAGTTCGGCGGCGAGTTTGATTGCGGGCGGATTTGTAAATCCGAGAAAGGATGTGTGTGCAACCGCATCGAGCTGCTCGCGAATTGCAGCATTGATTTTCGGATGGTTGTGCCCGTGCAGGTTTGTCCAAATCGACGAATTGCCATCGATGTATTCGCGGCTGCGGCTGTCGCGCAGCACCGCGCCGTCACCCGAAACGAGCACGAGCGGCTCATGATCGGGCGCGCACCAGTCGCGCATTTGCGTGAATGGATGCCAGACGTGCCATTTGTCTAACGCGACGAGATGAGTCGTTTCGTCGGTCATTCCAATTCGCGTTCGTAATCGCGGATTATTTTTTCGACGTCTATCAATTCCTCGTAGCTCGCGCGCCGACGCTGATATTTGCGAAAAAGCACGTCGCGCAATTCGCGCAAATCCTCCAGTCGAGGCGGGTCGTGATACGTCCACGAATTTTCGCCTTTGAGCTTCGACTGAATACGCCACGCGCCGCCAAATTTCACCGCACGCACTTCGCGCTTGTCGCCGTCTTCGGTTGTTTCTTTCCACGTGTGTTCGTTTGGCATTTTGTTGCGATTTGAGTTTTCGGATTTGCTTCAGTCGTTTTACTATCCGCCGCTTTGAAAGACATCGGCAAAATTTTGCTTTATCTCATTGCGACTGTGCTGCTCGGTGCGCTGCTCGCGCCGGCGCTGTTTTGGGGAGCGCACGCGCTTACGGATCGAATCGCGAACCAGCGTCTGATTCAATTTCTCGCCGAAACCGATTTCCAGCGCTTTTTCAATCGCGCGGTTTTGATTTCCGCATTCGTCCTTCTCTGGCCACTTGTGCGCTCGCTGCGGATTCGCAATTTTTTCGACGATCTCGGTCTCGCGCGCGACCGGCGTCGCTGGCGACATTTGGCCACCGGACTTTTTATTGCGATCACGACAATGATTTTGCTCGGCGCCGTGCTTGTTTGGACAGACTGCTATTATTTGAAAAAACAGGTGCCGTGGGAAAAGCTCGCGTGGTTGCTGCCGACGGCGTTTAGCGTCGCGATCATCGAGGAATTGCTTTTTCGCGGCGGAATTCAAGGCGTTGTGCAGCGCTCGGTCACGGATGATTTTGCGCTCATTTTTGTCGCGGCGCTATTCGCGATCGTGCATTTTTTAAGGCCGGAAGAAAACGTGGTCGCATCCAATGCGGTTACGTGGAAGTCCGGATATGCACTCGTGCCTCATGCATTCTGGCAATTCGAGCAACCACAGTTGTTGCTCGGTGGTTTTACAACCATTTTTTTGCTCGGCCTGCTGCTCGGCTACACGCGCTGCCGCACACGCTCGCTGTGGATGCCGATCGGACTGCATGCGGGATTCATCCTCGGTAAAATGAGCTTTAGTAAAATGACCAAGCGCACGGCGGAGGCGTGGCCGTGGTTCGGGCCGGATATTTTAGTCGGACTCGGGCCGGTGATCGTGCTGCTCGTCGTAGGAATTATCATTTGGCTTTTGCTGCGCAATGAGGAGGCTCGTTAAAGAATCGTTGGCAGCGGTTTCCTCGCTGCTTTATCCGCCGCGCTGTGAAAATTGCGCGACGACGACTGACGTCGGCGAATATCTCTGCGAGCCGTGCCGAAAAACTGCGCGACGTATAAAGCGGCCTTTTTGCGAAACGTGTTCCGAGCCATTCGACGGCGCGATTGAGCAGGAATTTTCATGCGCGAATTGCGGCGATCGGCGCTTTCATTTTACGCACGCGGTTTCGTGTTTTCGCAGTCGTGGCGTGCTCCGTGAAATGGTTCATCGCTTTAAATACGGTCGCGAATTTCATCTCCGTTATCCGCTGGCCGACTGGCTGCTTGCGACGATGGATGACGAGCGCATCGCGTCGCAAACGGTGCATGCATTTGTTCCCGTGCCATTGCACGAGCGGCGCCTGCGCGAGCGCGAATTCAACCAGGCGACAGCGCTTTCCGAAATCATCAGCGTTCGAACCGGCGTGCCGGTTTCCGACTGCCTCGAGCGCACTCGCTACACGACCACGCAGACGCGCTACGACCGGCACGAACGCATGGAAAACTTGCGCAATGCATTTAAATTACGCCACAGTGCGGATGTGCGCGGCCAGCATCTCGTCCTTGTCGATGATGTTTTGACCACGGGCTCGACGCTCGACGAATGCGCGCGAATGCTGATGAAAGCAGGCGCGGCGTCCGTTCGGGCCATCACCGTTGCGCGCGGTTAAACGTATGCCCATTTTCAAAAAACCCGATTTCCGTTCCGAATCGAAAAAACGCGATATGCCCGAGGGGCTGTTCCAAAAATGCCCCGGCTGCGGCGAAGTCATCCATCATCTCGCGCTCGCTGAAAACCAGCGCATCTGCCCAAAGTGCGATTTTCATTTTTCGCAAACTGCGCGTGAGCGGCTCGAGCACTTGCTCGATCCCGAATCATTCGAGGAGCACGACGCGCAGATGGTTTCCGTCGATACACTGAAGTTTAAAGGAATGGCGACATACACGGACCGGTTGAAGACGTATCAAAAGAAGACCGGCTTGAAAGATGCGGTCATTACCGGCACGGGCAAAATCGAAGCATTGCCAGTTGCGATTGCCGTTATGGATTTCAATTTCATCGCGGCTACGATGGGCTCGGTTGTCGGTGAAAAACTCGCACGAATCGTTGAAACCGGCACAAGCGAACGTTTGCCGGTGATCATTATTTCCGCGAGCGGCGGCGCCCGCATGTATGAAGGCGCACTCAGTTTGATGCAAATGGCGAAGACTTGCGGCGCGCTCGCGCTGCACGCACAGGCGAAGCTGCCATACATTTCCATCCTCACGCATCCGACAACCGGCGGCGTAAGCGCGAGCTTCGCGACAGTCGGCGATGTCATTTTGGCAGAACCGAAAGCGATGATCGGATTTGCCGGGCCGCGTGTGATCCGCGAAACGACGCACCAGGATTTGCCGCCGAATTTTCAAACTGCGGAATTCCTCGAGGAGCACGGGCTCATCGACATGATCGTGCATCGCAAAAAAATGCGGAGCACGATCGCCGACTTGCTAAAATATCTCGCACCGAAAAAGTGAACTACGCCGAGGCGCTGGCGTGGCTTTACGAGACGCAGCAGCACGGCATCAAGCTCGGTCTCGACAATATCCACCGTCTGCTCGACGCGCTCGGCTGGCACGGACGCGAACAACGTTTCGTTCACGTTGCGGGCACGAATGGAAAAGGCTCCGTTTGCGCGATGCTTGATGCGATTTGTCGCGCGCAGGGGATTCGCACCGGACTTTTCACCTCACCACATCTCGTTACGTTTCGCGAGCGCATCCGCATCGACGGCGAAATGATTTCGCAAGCGGACGTGGCGAAGGGACTCGCAAAAATTCGCGAGTTTGTCAGCGACTGGGAAACACACCCGACTTTTTTTGAAATCACGACCGCACTCGCGCTCGATCATTTTCAGCACGAAAAAGTCGATGTGGTCGCACTCGAAACGGGAATGGGTGGACGGCTCGATTCGACAAATATCGTAAAGCCGGTTGCCAGCGTGATTACCGCGATTGATTTCGATCATCAGGCCTGGCTCGGCGATACGCTGCGCGAAATTGCGGGAGAAAAAGCCGGGATTATCAAATTGCACGTGCCGGTGATCTCAGTTCCGCAACACGACGAAGCAACGGAAATTTTGCGGCAAACAGCGGAAAAGCAATATGCATCGATTCGTTTTGTTAACGAGCCACTGCAGAAATACAAAATCGCGCTTGTCGGCGAACATCAAAAACTGAATGCGGCAGTTGCAGTCGCCGCATTGCACGAAAGCAAAATCGAAATCAGCGATAGCGCGATTCGCACCGGCTTAAAAAATGTCGCGTGGCCCGGACGTTTTCAACAAATCAACGACCGGGTGGTGCTGGATGGCGCGCATAACCCTTCCGCGGCAACTCGCCTAAGTGCAACCTGGCGCGAAATTTTTGGTGATGAGCGTGTAACGGTCGTTCTAGGAATTTTGAAAGACAAAGACATTCGCGCAATCTGCGATGCGCTGGCGCCGATCTCTTCCGGGTTTGTCGCAACGCCGGTCCGCAGCCAGCGCAGCAGCACGGCGGAGGAAGTGTGCGCGGCGATTCAAAACGCGAGATGCAAGACGGCGGCAAATCTCGCCGATGCACTAAAAATTGCGCAACAACGCGCCGGCAAAATTCTCGTAACCGGTTCGCTTTTTTTGATCGGCGAAGCGCTCGCGCATTTTGGCGTTGTGCGTGACGATCCGGAAATTATTTCGCAGTAATCGCGGCACGCATCGTTTCGAGCGCTGCATGCATGTCGCTCGCACCAAAAGACGACGTGCCGACGACGAATGTGTCCGCGCCGCGTTCGGCGCAAAGCGGAGCGGTGTGCGCGTTGATTCCGCCATCCACTTCGATTCGGAAATTCAGTCCGTGCTCGCGCCGATACGCTGCGGCTGCGGCGATTTTTGACAGAGTTTCCGGCATAAACGATTGACCGCCAAAACCGGGAACAACCGTCATCACGAGCAGGAGATCGATTTTGGCGAGATGCGGCACGACTTCCTCGAAAGGCGTATGCGGATTGAGCGCTAGACCGGCGGTCCGTCCTGCATGACGAATATTTAACAACGTTTTAGCGACGTGGTGCTTCGCCTCAACGTGCACTGTGATATTTGCGGCGCTGTCCACAAAACGCGGCACGTAGTGATCCGGCCGCTCGACCATGAGATGCACGTCGAGCGGAACGCACGCGCATTTGCGCGCAGCGCCAACGAATGCCGGCCCAAACGAAATATTGTCGACGAAATGACCGTCCATCACATCCATGTGCAGCCAGTCGGCACCGGCATCTTCGGCGCGTTTGATTTCCTCGCGCATACGCGAAAAATCGCTGGCAAGAATGGACGGAGCGATGACGACTTCGTGCATGGAAGATGTGCGCGAACTGCTTAGTTGAGCAGCTCTGGATAATGGCTCTTTGCGATTTCCTCGCAACGCGCGAGAATTTCCGACGGACTTTCGAGCCGCATCACTTCATCGACGAGCTGCAGGCAAATGCCGATGTCGAGCGACTGAACGGCGCGTTTAACACGCGGAACGAGCGCCGCGCCGGTGCTGAGTTCGTCCACGCCGAGGCCGATCAGCAAAGGAGTTAGCGTGACTTCGCCGGCCATCTCGCCGCAGATGCCGACCCACAAATTGTGCGCGTGCGCGGCGTCGATGACGGTTTTGATGAGGCGAATGATCGCCGGATGCGTCGGCTCGTAAAGATGTGAAATGCGCTCGTTCACACGGTCGACGGCGATCGAATATTGAATCAAATCGTTCGTGCCGATGCTGAAGAAATCGACTTCGCGGGCGAGAATATCGGCAGTCAGCGCGGCGCTCGGCACCTCGATCATTGCGCCAATTTCCATGTTTTCGTTGAACGGAATGCCTTCATTGTTCAGCTCGGTTTTGCATTCATCGAGCACCGCATTTGCGCGGCGCAATTCATCCACTCCCGACACCATCGGATACATCAGGCGAATGTTGCCGAGACTGCTCGCGCGCAAAATTGCGCGAAGCTGCACTTTGAAAATATCGATTTTTTCGAGACAAAAACGGATCGCACGCCAGCCGAGGAACGGGTTCAGCTCCTCCGGCAAATCGAGCGCGCTCATGAATTTGTCGCCGCCGAGATCGAGTGTGCGGATGATCACGCTGTTCGGCATGAGTTGCTCCGCGACTTTCTTGTAGTTCTCGTATTGCTCCTCCTCGTCGGGCAGCTCGCTTTTATTGAGATAGAAAAATTCTGTCCGGTAAAGTCCGACGCCCTCTGCACCTGATTTCAGGACGAATTCGATTTCGTCCGGTAACTCCATGTTCGCCGACAAAATCACGTGACGTCCATCGACAGTCGTCGACGCGGTTTCGCGCAATTCGGTCAGCTTTTCCTCGACCTGACTTTTTTTAACTTCGAGCTCGCCGTATTCCCAGAGCGTCTGGTCGTTTGGGTTGAGGATTAGCAAGCCGTTGTAGCCGTCGAGTAACACATGATCGCCGGTTTGCAGCACCTCGCTGACATTGTGCAAACCGACGACGGCAGGAATATTCAGCGATCGCGCCATGATTGCCGTGTGCGAAGTTTTGCTGCCGACGTCTGTTGCGAAGCCGAGCGCGAGGTGACGATTGAGCTGCGCGGTGTCGGATGGGGTGAGGTTGTGCGACACGAGAATGTGCACGGTATCGATCGACGACAGCGGCTTCGTCGATTTACCCATTAAATTGTGGATCACGCGCCGCGCCACATCGTGGATATCGAGCGCGCGTTCGCGCAAATACGGATCGTCGATTTCGCTCAGCGTTTTCGAGTAACGATTCGCGACCTGCTGAAACACGTGTTCGACGTTCGTTTTATCGCGTGCAAGCGTGCGCAGCACTTCATCGATCAACGTGCGATCTTCAACCACCAGCAGATGCGCGTCGAAAATGCCTGCGTCCTTTGCGCCGATCGCCTCGGCAATGCGCTCCTGCATTTCCAGAATCTGCGCGCGCGTCGCAATGAGCGCGGCTTCAAGCCGGGCGATTTCGCCGGGCAGCTCGGCGTCGCCGATGCGGCGAACCGGCGGCTCTTCGTCGTCAGTGCGATGGACGAAAATCGTGCCTCGCGCAATGCCCGGAGACACCCCGACGCCGTGGAATCTTTTTTCGGTGCGGGGTTGCTCTTCGCTCATGCGAGCGCGAGCTTCACAGCCGCTTTGTCAAAGTTCGAGACGAAATTAAAAAACGCGCAAAAATTTTTGCGGCGGTCATTTGCGCGGGTTCCTGGCATGGCGATGCGCAATGCAATCAATCCTCGTCGAATTTGCGTTCGGTGAGTTCTTCGATCTCCTGCAGCGCGCGCTCGGCATCCGAGCCTTCGCACGTAATACGCAGTTTCGAGCCGTGGCCTGCCGCGAGCATCATCAAGCCCATGATGCTCTTGCCGTTGACTTGCTCGCCGTCTTTTTCCACCCAGATGTCTGCTTTGTGGCGGTTGCAGACTTTCACGAACATTGCTGATGGGCGCGCATGCAGGCCAAGCCGATTCGTGATAGTGATTTCCTTGGTAACTTTATGTTCGGATGAGGAAGCGGTTTTTCGGCTCAAAATGCCCATCAGTGTTGTTCCTTTTTCTGCATGATTTGTAAAAGTCGTTCGTTAAATTCCATCGCACTATTTTGGCCCATGCTCTTCAGCTTTTGATCCAGCGCCGCCACTTCAACGAGGCGGGCGAGATCGCGACCCGTGCGCACAGGAATCGTTACGTGGGGCACAAGAATCCCGAGAATTTCGTAGAATTCCTGCTCCAGCCCAATTCTATCCACCTCCTCAAGCTCCTGCCAATCTTTTAATGAAACGATTAAGTCGAGGCGTTTTTCCGTGCGAATCGCTGCGATGCCGAAGATCGACGTGACGTTGATAATGCCGAGGCCGCGCACTTCCATGTGATGTCGCGTGAGGTCCGGGGCGGTGCCGATCAGTTCGCGACCTTCGATGGCACGAAAACGCGTCACGTCGTCGCTGACGAGACTGTGCCCTCGTTCGATCAGCCCGAGCACGCATTCGCTTTTGCCGATGCCGCTGGAACCGCGGACGAGCACGCCCACCCCGAGAATGTCGACCATGCTCCCGTGTTCGCTTTGGGTCGGTGCGAAATCCATTTCGAGCGCGATCGTTGCAGCGTTGATGAATTTCATCGTGATCATCGGCGAGCGAAAGACGGCTACGCCGGCGGCAGTCGCTTCATCGAGAAGATGCTTTGGTGGTTGCGCATTTCGCGAGACGATGAGGCAGGGGATATGATGCGAGCAAAGATTGCGGATTCGTTCGCGCGAATCGTTTGCGTCGAGACTTTTTAGATAAGAAAGCTCTGCAGCTCCAAGCACTTGAATGCGTTTTGCCGCAAAATATGAATAAAATCCGGACAGCGCCAGCCCGGGCCGATTCACCGTAGGCTCGCGGATAATCCGGTCAAGCCCGACTGCCGCGCCGAGCAGTTTCAGCTGCAGCGCTTCCGAATGGCGCGAATACCATTCGCCGACCGTAACCGCTGGATGTTTCGCGGGGGGCTTGTTCATGCCGCGCGAGAAAATTGAGCAGTTTCTCGCGCACGATTCCAGCGCGCGCGACCGGGTTTGCTAAAAAAGTTTCGGTCGCAAACGCTCGCGCTGTGAATCATTCGAGTCGTGATTCGTTTATGAAAACGTCGGTTCGATCAACCCGAAATCGCCATGTTTGCGGCGATAGATGACGTTCACTTTTTCCGTTTTTGCATTTAAAAATACGACGAACTGGCGGCTCGACATCTCCAGTTGCAGCACGGCTTCGTCCACAAACATTGGTTTAACAGGATAGCGTTCCGTGTGAACGAGCGTCGGTTCGGCCTCCTCGTGTTCGTCGAGTCCTTCCGACGAAAAGACCTGCTCATCGAGATGCTTCACCTCGTGCCGGCGCGGACGATGCTGGCGCATGATCTTCGTTTTGTATTTGCGCATTTGCTGCGCGACTTTGTCGACCGCCTGATCGATCGACGCATACAAATCGCTCGTCTCCGCCGTGGCGTCGATTGTGATGTGGTTGGTGCAATGCAAGATCACTTCGGCGATGTGCCGATATTTTTGCACGTCGAGAATCACCTGCGCCTCGATGATGCGCGGGTAATCGAGGTGAAGACCTTCGATTTTTCGTCGCGCATAATCCATGATCGCGTCGGTCACGCTGACGTGTCGGCCGGTTACTTTGATTGGGAGGTTTACGTTTGCTACTTGCATGGTTTGGTTCCTTTCTTGGATTACATTTGAAAGCGTTCTCCGAGATAAAGCTGTCGGCTGATCGGGTCGTTAATGAGGAAGTCCTTCGATCCCTGGCTCTCCACGCGTCCCTCGAAAATCAAATAAGCACGATCGACGATCGAGAGTGTTTCGCGCACGTTGTGGTCGGTAATTAAAATGCCGAGACCGGTGTCGCGCAAGTTGGCGATGATTTGCTGCACGTCGTAAACAGCAATCGGATCAACGCCGGAAAACGGCTCATCCAGCATCAGCAAGCTCGGCTTTGTCACGAGCGAACGGGCGATTGTTAGACGCCGCTTTTCACCGCCGGAAAGAGTCAGCGCCTGTTGTTTCGCCACGTGCTCGATACCGAACTGCGTCAGCAATTCATCGCAGCGGCTTTTGCGTTCGCGCTTTGAAAGCGGCAGCGTTTCTAAAATCGCGAGGATGTTTTCCTCGACCGTGAGTTTTCGAAAAATCGATTCCTCCTGTGGCAAATAACCCATGCCCATGCGCGCACGTTTATACATCGGATAATCGGTAACATCTTTGCCCTCGAAAATCACGCGCCCGCCATTCGGTCGCACAAGGCCGACAATCATGTAAAAGCTCGTTGTTTTGCCCGCGCCGTTCGGTCCGAGCAAGCCGACGATTTCGCCGCGCTTTAAGTTGATGTCGACGCCGTTGACGACCGCGCGGCCGCCGTAAATTTTAACGAGCTTGTCTGTGCGAAGAATCGCTTCGCCGTTTTCACCGTTGCTGCCGTTGCCGTTGCTAGTTGTGGTCACTGGCTTTTGGCGTTGTTGTCAGGTTGTTCCTGAATGACCGTGCGGCTGGCGCCTTTGGTGCGCATCGTCCGGCCATCTTTGTTCATGATCATAACCGTTCCTTCCTCCGTGGCAACCTGCATATTAATGCCCTGCTGAACCTGCGGCCATCCGATCAACGTGACGTCGCCAGTGTCGGCGTTGTATTCCGCGCGCTGGCATTTGCCGACATTGTGCTGCGCGGCTTCGCCATTCGCGGCGGGTTTGTCTTGGATGATCACGACGTGGCCTTCGGCGATCGCACTTTTCAAGCCGCTGCCTGTTCCGGTGCTTCCGCCGCCGCGTGGACTTGCGGCCGGCGATGCCTTCGGCTTCGGCGTTGGGCTTGCGGCAGGCGACGCTGCAGCGTGCGAACTCGTGGCCTGCTCGCGCAAAAATGCCGTGAGTTTGTCGCACGTAATTTTAAATTGCGGATCATTCACGTGCACGTCGCCGGTGAAAACGGCCATGCGCGTTTTTTCATCATAAGTCGCTTCCTTGGTCGCGGTGATTTCCGTCGGCCCTTGCTGTTGATCGCTCGTCGATTTTTTGTCGGGGGACGGTGCCGGAGTGGGGGACGGCGAAAGACCCGCGGTCGAATTGATCGCGTCGAGCTTTTTCAACAAATCGGCTTCACCCGGATCCTGCTGCGCAAACGCAATGGCAGCGCAACCCGTTAACGAAAACAAAACAAACAAAAACTTACTCATTCTTTTTTTCTTCCGACATTTCGTCGCGGTTGTAGATCAGCATTCGGACTTTTCCGATCATGACACCGGCCCGCGTTTCGGTGTTAAAACGCATCGTGTCGCCGGTCACTTCGAAATCCGAGCGCCGGATCGTGACCGGAATATCACTTGTAACGATCTTGGTATTCAAGTCGAGCACCGAGCGCGGCATATCGATGTGCATTTCCATTTTACCATCCTGGTCATACGTCTCCACCTGCGCCTGCATCATCTGCAAATGATCGTTGTCCGAACGCGTCGCCGACTCGATTTTAAAATTCATCTGCAATTTTCCGTGCTCGTCAAAATACGGCAGCGTGATGCCCTCGGCGCTGTGGCCGACTGGAATCGGGATGTTGAACTTCGGCGCGTTTTCGTCGGTCTGCGCGCCTTTCGATTTTTTCTTTTTGCCGCCTTTCGCCATCGCGTCGTTTGCGGAGACAAACGCGATCGCGAAAGCCAGGGCGAGGCTAACGAACAGTCTCATGAATCGCCTTTAACTGTTTCAGAATTTTCGGCAGCTTGGCCAATGGAATTTGATTCGGCCCGTCGGAAAGCGCTTTGCCCGGATCTTCGTGCGTCTCGATAAAAATACCGTCGCAACCGGCGGCCATCGCTGCGCGCGCGAGCACCGGCGCGAGCGCGCCGTCGCCGGAAGTGCTCGTGCCCGCGCCGCCGGGTCGTTGCACGGAATGCGTCGCATCGAAAACAACGTGAAAACCAGCTTCGCGAATCCAATAAAGCGAGCGCATGTCCGCGACGAGATTGTTGTAGCCGAAGGTTGCGCCGCGTTCCGTGAAGAAAAATTTGTCGCCTCCGAAGCTGCGGATTTTTTCCGCGATATTTTTCAAATCCCACGGCGCGAGAAATTGTCCTTTTTTCACATTCACGATGCGGCCGGTTTCCGTCGCTGCCTTGATCAAGTCGGTCTGTCGGCAAAGAAACGCCGGGATTTGCAGCACATCGATGAATTTTCCAGCTGTTAACGCATCACTCCCGGTGTGGACATCGGTCGTGACCGGCACACCGAGATCCTCGCCGATCGCTGCGAGGAGCCCGCAGCCTTCCTCAACACCGATTCCGCGAAACGATTTCACTGACGTGCGATTCGCCTTGTCGTAAGAAGCTTTGAAAATGAACTGCACGCCGGTGTCCGCCGCGATCTGCTTAAGCTTGCGCGCCATGCGCCAGACAAATTTTTCCGACTCGATCACGCATGGCCCGAGGATAAGCAGCGGCTCTTTTCCGCCGAGTGTGAGGTTTCGAATTTTGAGGGGCTTGCGCGTCACTCCGTTTTAATTAGCAGCCGTCTCCCGCGACGCAATCACGCATTCGCAAAAAGCGAAATTACATTGCCGCGCATGCTCGCCTCCTGCAAAACGCAGCGGTGAAATTCACCATCCCGCGTTGGTTTCTGCGCGACATTATCGCGCCTTTTTTTGTGACGCGGCTGCTTCTCTGCTTCGTCGGTTGGTGGGCGCTCGCATGGGCCGATCCGCCGAGTTGGGAAGGCTGGGAAATTCGCGCGAGCGGCTCCGGCGGGCCGATTGGCTACAATACGCACGCGCAATATCTACGGAGTCCCGGCCTCGCGCTCGTCAACATGTGGGCGCGCTGGGACACGGGCTGGTATATGAGCATTGCGCTCGACGGCTATGAGTTCAAACCCGGCGAGCAGTGCAATACTGGTTTTTTCCCGCTCTACCCGATGCTGATGCGATGGATCGCAAAGCCGAATTGGCGAATGGATCAGCGCGCGATCGTTATAGCTGGCATTCTTATTTCAAACGTATCGCTGGTTGCCGCGCTCGCGCTGCTTCACAAACTCATTCGCCTCGATCACGACGAAAAAATCGCGAGCCGCGCGATGCTTTACGCACTCGTTCTGCCGATGACGATTTTTTTCTCCGCGGTTTACACGGAGAGCATTTTTTTGCTGACGACCATCGCCGCATTTTATTTCGCGCGTCGTGGAAAATGGTGGATCGCCGGCCTGTTTGGCGCATTCGCTGGAATCTCGCGCGTGCAGGGTTTTCTGCTCACCTGCGGTCTTGCGGTTGAATACTGGCAGCAGCGGCGCAAGCGCGTTGATGCGTCGACAGTGCTGTTTCCTGGACTCGCGTTTTCCGCGCACGTTTGCGCTCTGCGCTACTGGTTTGGCACATGGCTTGTGTTGCCGATTTCACAAAGCGCATGGGAACGCCATTTCGTTTTGCCATGGCATACCACCGGCACACACATGGAGATTTTCGGCGCGTTTTTTCTAATCGCGGTCTGCGCGGCGTGCTGGTTCTGGACACGATGCAGCTACGCAGTTTTTGCAAACGTTATCTTTTGGTTTAATATGTGCGTAAGACCGCTTTGCTCGATCGGGCGCTATGGATTTGCGCTTTTCCCCGTCTACATCGTGCTCGCGCGCGCATTGCGCGGACGTGTCGTTGAATGGATCTGTGTATTGGGCGGCTTGGCATTCAGTTGCTTTTGCATGGCCAGATTTGCGCTTTGGTATTGGGTTCACTGATGAAAGTTGCGCTGGCGCTCGAATCGTTCGATCCACAACGCGGCGGGCTTGAACAATGGACATGGCAATTTGCGCAAGCCTTGCTTCAACGTGGTCACGAAGTGCATGTCGTCGCGTTCCACTTCGCCGCAAATCAAGCACCGGCGGGCATTCGCGAGCATCGACTGCCTTTCGACCCATCGCCGATCAAGCGCGCGGAATTGCTCGAAAAGCATCTCTGCGAATTGCACACGGACATTACGCACGACATGGGTTTCGGCTGGTTCGGCGATATTTTTCATCCGCACGGCGGCTCATCGATTGCCGCGCAGGAACACAATCTCCTTCGCATTCCCGCGTGGCGCCGCATTCGTTTTTGGCGCGAAAAACGTTACCGCGAGCAGCGCGAAATTGTGCGACGTCGCGACAAGTCACGCGGCATCATCGTCTGTGTTTCGGAATTGGTGCGCCGTCATTTTCAGATGCTGCACGGGATCGATGCATCGCGTTTGCGAGTGATTTACAACGGCGTGAACACGGACTGTTTTTCGCCGCGGTCGCAAATGCGCAACAAGGCACGCGAACAATTCGGGCTCGCAGACGAAACAGTTTTTCTTCTGGTCGCGCACAACCTGAAATTGAAAAACGCCGCAACGTTCCTCCGCGCATTCGCAAAATTGCCGGATAAAAACACGCGCGCTTTGATTGTTGGCAGCGATCGCGTTCAACCATTCGTGCGCTTGACGAAACGGTTAAAGATCGAGAGTCGCGTCTGTTTTCAAAATGCCGTCACGGACATGCGGCCGATCTACGCTGCGGCCGATGTTTGCGTGCATCCGACGTGGTATGACCCGTGCAGTCTCGTCACGCTGGAAGCGCTCGCAAGCGGCTTGCCCGTAATCACATCACATTTCAACGGCGCATCAGGACTCATGCGTGATGGCGCGCAAGGTTACATCATCGATGCTGCCGATGCCTCAGCGCTCGCGCAAAAAATGGAAACACTGCTCGATTCGGAATTGCGCACGCAGATGAGCCGCGCGGCGCGAACGCTCGCTCAGGAGCATACCTTTGCGCAAAACGTGGAGCAGTTTCTCGCACTTTACGCCGAAATCGCACGATGAATTCGCCGAAGATCAGCGTCTGCCTCGATGTGTTTAACTACGCCACATTTTTGCCACGCGCTATCGAGTCGGTGCTGAAGCAAACGTGTGAGGATTTCGAGCTAATCATCGCCGACGACTGCTCGACCGATGGCTCATTTGAAATCGCGCAACGCTACGATGACGAACGAATCAAGCTCATCCGCAATCCAGGCAATCTCGGCATGGTTCGTAACCGCAACGCCGCGCTGCACGCAGCGAACGGCGAATATATCAAGCCGTTGCACGCGGATGACTTTTTGTCGGCTGGCGATGCGCTCGAGAAAATGGCCGCCTTGCTTGAACACAATCCAGCGATCAGTCTCGCAGCTAGCGCTATGCTTTTCGTCGGCGAGAAAGGAGCGCGAACCGGTGAGTGGTGCTGCTTTGAAACAGGTCAGCGCTCCGGCACCGGCGTCATCACGCGTTGCTTGCGAGAGCAGCGCAATCTTATCGGCGGACCTAGCGCAGTGATGTTTCGTAGCGACCTTGCGAAGCGCGGATTCGACGAAAGTTTCTTCCACATGGCTGATCTCGAGATGTGGTTTCATCTGCTGGAGCAAGGCTGCTTCGCATTCATCGCCGAGCCTCTCTGTGCTTATCGCAAGCATTCGCAACAGCAGACCGAGCGTGATCGCGCGACGCTTTCGCAAGCCGATGACTATGACGCGCTGCTCGCGCGCTATCTCGACCGCAACTACATCGCGCTAAAACCATGGATTAAGCGTTATCTTCGCCGCGATGCGCAAATGCAGCGTGCACGTCGCTGTCATGAGTTAGGCTTACCGGCAAAGCAGCCTGGCTTATTTGTGCGCAGCAGCATGGCACTCGCAAAACTTGCGCTAAGGCAAAAGCGATCGCTCGACCGGCTTACTTCAAGGCCGCAAAAGCTATCGTCTGACTTACCGAAAGGAATCAACGTTGTCGGTTTTTTCGCGAGCCAGTTTGGAGTAGGGGAGGCTTCGCGCGGAATTTGCCGCGCGGTGGAACTGAGTGGTTTGCCCCATGTCCTGGTGAACATCCGTAGCAAGGTTCATCGAAATGGGGACGACACGTTCACCGGCTTTTCTAAGCAGAATCCGTTTGCGGTAAACTTGATGACCTTTTCCTATGACTACGCGCGCCGCTTCCATCGTGATATGGGACGGCGGTTTTTCGCTGGTCGCTACAACATCGCGCTTTGGTATGGCGAACTGGAGAAGCTATCGCCGCGCTGGCACTCGGCTTTTGATTACTACGATGAAATTTGGGTAACGACGGAGTATTGCCGTAAGGCAATTGCGGCAGTTTCGCCGATTCCGGTGATTAAGATCCCACAGCCGGTATTGATGGACGAGGCTAGACCTGATCGTTCCCGCTTTGGAATAAGTCAAAGCGCATTCGTTTTTCTATTTAGCTTCGATTATTTCAGCGTCTTTGAGCGAAAGAATCCGTTAGGTCTCATCGAAGCTTTTCGCGATGCATTTAGAACGAGGGACGATGCTATTCTGGTAATCAAGTCGATCAATGCAGCGGGAGATTCCGTTGGATGTGAGCGTCTGCATGAAGCCGCGCGTGGACTTAATGTTCTTTTTCTCGAAGAGCATATGAGCGGCGATGAACTAGCCACCTTGTTTGCTTCAATTGACTGCTATGTGTCACTGCACCGCGCGGAAGGATTAGGTCTTGGAATGGCTCAAGCAATGAGTCTTGGCAAACCTGTGATCGCTACTAATTATTCCGGTAACCTGGAATTCATGAATGAAAGCAGTAGCTTTCTCGTGAACTATAAGTTAATCGAGATTGATCGCGATTATGGCCCATATGAGAAAGGCTATGTCTGGGCTGAGCCGGATATCAGTCACGCCGCGGAGTTGATGCGGTATCTCTATGAGAATCGCGATAAAGCGGCCCAGCTAGGCAGCCGCGCGGCGGAAGATATTCGCCAGCGAATGAGCGTAGAAGCTAGTGCGAAACGGATTCGTGAGCGGATTGATCAGATTATACCGACTCGGTAAGTGCCGCGAGAACCTGGCCGGCATAGTCACGCCACGTTGTAAGCGGCCGCTGGATGGCTTGTCGTGATAGCTCAGCGCGAAGCTCGGGCCTCAGTGCGAGCTTCTCGATTGCATTAGCCAGAGCTTTGCGGTCATTGACGTCTGTGGTAAGGCAGCCGCCGTCGCGCGCATTTTCCTGCATCACGCCGAAGCTAGCGCAGACGCACGGTCGCGCGAACCAGAGGCTTTCCATGATCGGCAGTCCGAAGCCTTCGAGGAACGATGGGTAAACGGTAAAGTCGCACGTTGCATAGAGTTTCCTCAGCTCATCCCATTCAATGTTCTCATGCCAAGTAATCGATTTGTTCAAACTCGCTGCTCTTTTCAGAAACCACGCGATCTCTGGCGTAGCACGGTAGCGATTACCGACAAATTGTAGCTCCAGCTTTTGTCCGGGATGTCTGGCTTCAACATCGAGAAAGCTATCGACGAGCAATGGCTGGTTTTTGCGCGGCTCAAGTGTTGAGACGCATAGAATTTGGATAGCTCCGTTACTCTCCAACTTTGGGCTGCAAATGCGGGGCTGCCCTGGAACTTCCGCGGGTAACGGAATGACGCACACTTTCGCTGCCGTGACGTTCCACTTGTTCCAAAAATGCTGTAGGTCTAGCGCGGAAGTTTCGGATACCGTCAGCACGAGGTCCATTTCAGCGAGGGCGCGCATGTAGCTCTCATGAGCATCGGGCTTTCGTTCCGTGACATCGGGGCGAAGCAGCGGAATGGCATCGTGAAAGATAGTGGAGACTTTCATTTTGTAATGTCGCGCATAGCTCGTTATGGCTCGCGCGACATGGCCTTCCATCAGCTCTGGCAGAAGCAGCCATGCGCCTGAGAGCTTTCGCCGATAGTTAGGATGAAGGTGCAGCGGCAGATGAGAATGACGGCCATTTGAAATACTGTAGGCCAGCCAGTCATATGGATTAAGCCAAGAAAAGTGCACGTTCGGTATTTCATACTTGCCGACATTTTCAGCCCAATCCGATTTTAGTCCGTGCAGATACCCGCGCCTTGCATGCCATGCCAGCGGCACGATGGGAGAGATCGCGTCGAGTCCATTGCAAACGCCGCGCGTGACGGTCTGAATGCCCGTGCGCGCGTTGCTGTGCGCGGTGTGGGTGACAACCGGAAAGACGAGTAGCTCAGGCTGCACGGCTAAGTTGGTGTTTCGATGGGTTAGCGCCACATGCGCGAACCAACGCGAGATAGCTTTCTTCAGCGCTGGCAGAGTCCATAGCTATAACTTGGTTTAGAAAAACTCTACCGGGATGACTTCCAAATCCGACGCGACGCGGAACACGCGCCAGCCATGCCGCGACAGCTATATTTACCGATGCGTTAAGTAGAAACACTACATCAAAAGCCCTTAGCTGCTGTAGCAAAACATTAAGCGGACTTTGAATGGGGTTATCGCTCCATACTTGCAATTCCATATCCGGTCGTCCTTCCTTTATGGCCTGCAATGCAGACTGAGGCATAGCTTGCACGGCAGATTCGACTACTAGCACGTGGAAAGGCTTTAGCTTTGTTCCGACCGGCACGTGAATGCCGCGTGCTGAATGATCGAGCAGGAAAAAAGGACGCGGCACTTTCCAGCGATCGTGTGACCAAAGCCAGTCTTGCGGAGAGATGCGGATTTGTTTTTCGAGAACTTCATTGATGCGCGTAACGGTCGGCTGAACTTCCGGGGAAGGTTCCATGATTGGCGAGACGACGACCCGCCATCTCGCCACGCCGCACGTGTAAACCGCGATCGGCACAATCGGCGCATCGGCGTGTGCGGAAAGCGTCGCGGCGAGCGTGGAGGTAGAAGTCAGCCGGCCAAAGAACGGCGTCCAGAGCCCCGCGTCGCCTGCATGCTGATCCACCAGCACGCCAAGCACACTGCCGATTTCGCGCAAAAAAGCCGTTGCGCTCATCAACTCAGAGCGGCGGTCAAAAAGCCGCACCTGCTCGGCGGCGCGCAGCTTGCGAATGTGCGCGTCGATGTAGCGATTGCGCAGCGGCTGATACATTGCGCCGACGCTGTATTCAGGCAGGATGCAGCCTAGTTGCGCGAAGAGTTCCCACGCACCGAGATGACTAACCATCGCGACCCATCCGCGATGTTCGCGTGTGCGCCGTTGCCGGATTTCATCAGGAATTTCCACGCTTACTCGCGTGAAAATTTCCTCACGCGTCATCGATGCCAGCTTAATACTTGCGACGAGATTAGCGCCGAGCCGCTCGAAATGTTCGCGTGCGATTGCGCGGATTTCCGCATCGTTTTTTTCTTCAAAAGCGCGCGCCAGATTCCGCACCGCAAGCCATCGCAAGTGCGGCAGCGCATAAAACGCGCACCGGCCCATGACCGCGCCAATGCGAAACCCGACGCTGATTGGCAACAGGCAAATCAGCGCCGCGCCGCAGCGGTAGAGCAGGTAGATCGCGAAATGGGCCACCGCAGTTACTTAGCAGCGCGTATGGGAACGATTAAGCAAAAACTGGAGTCACGCTTAAACGGATGTTTAGTGGATCGGCGAAATGTAGACACGCATGAGATTCACACGGCCGCCGGTCCAGAACCAGCGCTTGGGAAACTCGAAGCTTTGTTGATCTGCGCGGTAGTCGAGGGTGCCGACTTCGTTTGGATAGTTCGGATCGTAGAGGTCGAAGCTCAGGTCGCCGTTGGGCTGTGCGTGGTAGTTAAATAAAATCAGGCAATGGTTCATGCGCGGGAAGCGCGTGATGTAAACGGCCTGGAGTTTGCCGCGGTCGAGTCCGCGTTCGAGTTGGTGCGCGGCATTTGCCTGGCCGAAGCGCGGGAACGGACCG
>Ga0070741_10008034_pt1 | contig 21424 bp, 22 predicted proteins | sample Coa_R1_4_FD_66440 | JGI IMG/M metagenome (GOLD analysis project Ga0070741, IMG submission 66440) | Surface soil microbial communities from Centralia Pennsylvania, which are recovering from an underground coalmine fire - Coalmine... | ecosystem: Environmental > Terrestrial > Soil > Unclassified ... | reverse complement strand
CAGAGGCCGGGAAAACCGTCCGGGCGGCGGCGCAAGCGCGGCCGTCCGGCCTTGGCGAGCACGGCCTCAAGTCGCCGGTCCACTGCGACCAGCCGCGCCAGGGCTTCGTGAAGGTCGGCGTCACTTCGAAGAAAATAGGACATTTCGTTCGTCATCGCCGGGCTTGACCCAGCGTTCCATTTTGTTTGCAAGTGAATTTTCGAAGATGGGCCCGCGGGTCAAGCCCCGTGGGTGACGGCAATGAATGTCTTTCGTTTCGCGCCGAGCCCGAACGGCTATCTGCATCTGGGCCACGCCTATTCGGCATTGCTCAATTTCGATATGGCGCGGACGAGCGGCGGACGCTTTCTGCTGCGCATCGAGGATGTCGATACGACGCGATGCCGGCCGGAATTCGAAAGCGCAATTTACGAGGATCTCGCCTGGCTGGGCATCGAATGGGAAATGCCGGTGCGGCGGCAGTCCGATCATCTCGATGACTATCGTTTGGCGATCGCGAGGCTGGAAAATCTCGGCCTGGTCTATCCGAGCTTTGAGAGCCGCGCCGATATCGCACGGTTCGTCGCTGCGCGTGAGGCGCAAGGATCGTGGCCGCGCGATCCCGACGGGACGCCGCTTTATCCTGGGACGTCGAAACAGCTTACGCCCGAGGAGCGAATATCTCGGATCGCTGCCGGAACGCCCTACGCGCTGCGTCTCGACATGCAGGCCGCGATGAACGGTGCGATGCCGCTCGCCTGGACGGAAACCGGCGCTGGTCCAAGGGGCGAATCCGGCGCCGTCACGGCGCAACCGGGAGCCTGGGGCGACGTGGTTTTGGCGCGCCGCGACACGCCCACCAGCTATCATCTTTCCGTCGTTGTCGATGACGCCGCCCAAGGGATCAGCCATGTGGTCCGCGGCCAAGACCTGTTCTGGTCCACGAGCCTACACCGGTTGCTGCAAGCGGTGCTGGGGTTGCCGCCGCCGACCTATCATCATCACCGCCTGCTGCTCGATCGCGATGGTCGCAAGTTGGCAAAGTCGAGCCGTTCCACGGGCTTGCGCGAATTGCGCAGCCAGGGCCGCACGCCGGCGGATATCAGGCGCCTGGTCGGGCTGGATTGAGCGCTGAGTCTCAGGGCTCCCGCCATGCTAAACATGGCGGGGGCTTCGATGACACGCCGGCCGGCCAAAACTGCAAACAGGCGAGCGCGCGAGAAATCGCCGCCGGCGCGCCGCACGCAGCGGCGTGCCGCGGCGCAGACCGAACTGGCGCTGGGTGCGCTGGCCCATGAAATCCGCACTTCGCTCACCGGCATTCTCGCCTTGAGCGAGCTTCTGGTGACGGCAGGCCTGGCCGAGCGCGAAGCGCGTTGGGCAGCCGGTGTCAAAGGCACGGCGGAGCATCTCGCGTCGCTGATCAACCTGACGATTGATTCCGTCAAGGCGGGAGCCAAGGGGCTCGCGCTGCGGCAAGAACCGTTTCATCTGTCCAGGCTCATGGATGGCATAAGCGCCTCCCTCGCGGCGCGCGCCGAGACGAAGGGGCTGCGGTCGCAATGCGTGGTTGCGGCCGGTCTGCCGCCGCTCGTGGTCGGCGACGCAGCGCGTCTGCGCGCGGCTCTGGAAAATCTCGTCGACAACGCGGTGAAATTTACCGAGAGCGGCAGCGTCAATCTCGTGCTCAAGGCAAAATCGCTGGCGCGCGGGAGGCTTGGCCTCACCTTTACGGTCACAGATACGGGCATCGGGCTGACGCCGGCCGAGATCAAACGGCTCTTTCGGCCATTCGCGCAGGCCAACCATTCCATCGCGCGGCGCTATGGCGGCGCCGGCCTGGGTCTCGTTTTCGTGAAACGATTGGCCAAGGCTATGGGCGGCGATCTGAAGATCGGCGCGGCGCCCGGTGGTGGCACCTCGTTTGCGTTAACTGTGACGGTGCTGGAAGTCCGTTCCGCAGCGATGGATCCGCGCGGGGTTGAGGCACTGTGCGGGCGCGGCACCCGGCCGTTGAAAATTCTCTGTGCAGAAGACAACCCGTTCGGCCGGGTCGTGCTCAATACGATCCTGACCGAGCTCGGCCACCGAGCCGACTTCGTCAGCACCGGTGATGCCGCCATCGAAGCCGTGAAGAAAGCCAAATACGACCTGGTTCTGATGGACGTCATGCTGGCCGGTATCGACGGCATCGAAGCGACCCGGCGCATTAACGCAGTCACGGGCCCGCGGCGGACGCCGGTGATCGGAATTTCCGGACGCACCGCGCCGGGCGACGAGGAACGTGCCCGTGCCGCAGGGATGACGGACTACCTCGCCAAGCCGATAAGTCCGGCCCGACTGGCGGCGGCCATCGCGAGCGCGACGGCGAAGTGATCTATCGGCCGCTCAAAGCGCGCATTCGCATGATCGCGGCGTTCAGCTCGCCGCCATAGATGAATATGGCGGCATTCACGTAGAGATAGATCAGCGCGATCATGACCGAGGCCAGCCCGGCATACATCGACACATAGTTGCTGGCGAATTCAGCAAGATAGCGGCCGAACAGCGCGCCGCTGCCGAGCCATAGCAGAAGCGTTGCAAGTATCCCCGGCGCGATGTCGCGCATGCGCCGCAATCCGGCTGGCAGCCAAAGATGCACCAGCGTGAGCGCGACGATAAGGATGGCGGAGGCCATCGCATAGCGCACAAAAATCGAACCAAAGGAGTAGGGCTCGGGCATCCATGGCACATACTTGGCGGCCTTCGACAAAATCAGCGGCGCCAGTACGACAAGCAGCGCCATCGCCAATAGCGCCACTGCGCCGACGACGACATAGACGATGGATTCGAGCCGCAACAGCCACCACGGCCGCTTCTCGCCCACACGATAGGCGCGGTTCAGCCCGATGCGCAGGCTTTCTACGCCGCTGGATGCAAAATAGACGGAGAAGGCGACGCCAAGGGTGAGGACATCGCCGCGGGTCACCGTCAGGACATAATGAATTTCCCTAGCGATCGGCTGCGAGACCTCCGGCGGCCAGGCTTGCAGCAAGAGCTGCGCCGCCTGATCCGCCAGGTTTTTCGAGCCGACAAAACCAGCGAGCGCGGTCACCACGATGAGGAACGGAAACAGCCCCATCAGCGTCGACAAAGCGATATGGCTGGCAATCGCCCAGCCATCGGCGGCGAGAAAATGATCGAAAGCGTCGCGCGCGATGCGGACGTACCAGCGGAGAATACGCAAGCCGCGCTCCGGCCATGAGATCGCTGCGGGCAGATTGCCGTTTGTGGCACGCTTGGCAAGAGGCATTGGCCGGCGCGCCGGCGCGGAATCCCCGCTTGCCGCGAGGTCAGGCCGCTTGCACTTCGTCGAGGAAGCGGCGGACCTCGCGCTCCAGATTTTCTGCTTCCCATGCCAACGTATCGGCCAGGCTCTTGACGTCGGTCGCGGTGGCGCGGGCGCCGGTGGTGATGTCAGCCACGCGCGTCATGGCTTCGGAGCCGCTACGCGCCTCGGAGGAAGCGCGATTGACGCCCTCGGCGATGGAGTCGACCGCGACGGTTTGTTCTTCGACCGTCGTGGCGACCGTAGAGGCGATCGCCGACATTTCCTCGATGATGGAATTGACCTGCTCGATGGCCTGCGCCGCGTCGGCGGCAGCCGATTGGATCGCGCCGATTTGCCCTGCAATTTCCTCCGTCGCGCGCGCCGTTTGCGACGCAAGCGATTTCACCTCCGAGGCCACCACCGAAAAGCCGCGGCCGGCCTCGCCGGCGCGCGCCGCCTCGATAGTGGCATTGAGCGCCAGCAGGTTGGTCTGGCCGGCGATCGCCTGGATCAGCCCGATGACCTCGCCGATGCGGGTCGCCGCGTTGCCGAGCTCGGTCATGGTCTTCGCTGTGCGGCCGGCTTCAAAGACCGCGCGGCCCGCGACCTCGGTCGATTTCGTCGCCTGCGAAGCGATGTCGCTGATCGACATTGCCAGTTCATCGACCGAGCTGGCGGCAACAGTGACATTCTCCGAGGCGGCGGTGACGCGCTGCTCGGCCGTCGTCGCTTCGGCAAAAACGGTATCTGCGGCCTGGTTGAGTTCGGCCGAGCTCATCTCCAGTTTCATCGACGATGCGCGCAATTTCGCCAGCGCTGCTTCGACGGAATTCTTGAACTGTCCGATGATCACAGAAATCGTGCCGCTGCGCTGTTCTCGCGCCCGGCTCGCCTCCTCCTGCATTGCCGCAAGCCGCTCGCGCTCGAGCATGTTGTCGCGGAATACGATGACGGTGCGGGCCATGGCGCCGATTTCGTCTTGCGACCTGGTGGCGGGAATCTGCGCCGACGTATCGCCGTCGGCCAGGCGCTTCATCACGGCTGCCAAGCCGTTCAGGGGGCGGGTGATGCTTCGGCCGATCAGCCAGCTGAAGATCAGTCCGAGCAGCACCGCGCCGCAGCCGACCCAAATTATGATATTGCGCGTGCGCGACTGCGAACGCGTAAGCGTCTGCGACGCGACGGCGCCCGTTTTTTGCACCGAGGCATTGATGCCGTTGGCCATCGGCAGCATTTGCTCAATTTCAAGATTGATGACGGTGACGAACGGCTCGATCTGGTTGACCAGATCGCCCCAATTCTTGAGCTGATCGGCATAGTTTTTTACGTCTTGCGCGAGGCGCGTTTTGATCTCGGCCGGCGCATCGACTGCGGCGAGGATGGTATTGAACTGGTCGAACTCGGTCGCGAATAGCTGGCCCAGATATTCCTTGCGTTGCCGCCGGTAATCCGCCTCGTAGCGCTGCATGCTGAGCAAGGCGACGATGACTTGCGATCCGTTGCCTTGGCGCAGCCAATCCATGGATTTCTTCGGCGCCTCGACGTTGATGAAATAGGTGACCTTTCTGGCCGCTTCCATCAATTGACGTCTTACGCCTTCTTGATCGTTGTAGCCGAGCGCCTGCTGTTCCTTGACGAAATCGGCGAAGGATTTTGAAACCGAGGACAGCCGCTCACGCAATCCGCCGATGCTTTGCTCGTTCTTTTCACGTTCGGTCAGCGCATGTTCGATCGCCGTCAGGCTGCTGCCCGCGAGTTCTGCGTTGCGCGTGAAGGTGTCGACGAGGTCTTGATTCGGCTTCGATGCGAAATCGCGCAAGGTCAGGCGCATGGTGGAGAGCGACGCCTTGAATTCGTTGCTGGCGTCGGAAAGGGCAGCGGCCCGCTTGACGCTGGCGAAAGACGCGGCGACGTCGGCCTCGCCCGAGACGAATGCGATGCCGTTAGCCAGGAAGCCCGCGACCGGGATCAGAGCCAGCGCGATGATCCGCGCTCGGACCGATAGGGCTGACAGCAAAACCTTTTTGTTTACAAGCATCTGTCTGACATCAAAAAAAGCCCGCGCAAAACCGTCGCCGCCACGGCATGGCGGGCCGAACATCGTTAAGAAACAGCAAAATGGTTAAAATGTAGGAAAGTCATACCTCCGGCTGCCGCGCCACGGTCACGTTCACCACGCCGCCGCCGTTTGCTTTCCTCTTCCGCGCGCCCCGCCTAGTGTCCGCCGCCTGCGGCTGCCGTCATTCACCGGAGTTTTCCAACGATGATGCTTTCCCGCCCGGGGACCGGCCACGATTTGATTGTCATGGCTTTGGGCGCAATCCAAGAGATGGAAAATCTGCTGGCCGAGGCGACGGCGAAGGTGCGGGCGCGCGTCGCCGTCGACGGACAGATCTTGCCGCGACTTTTCGAACGCGAGCAGCGCGCTACCCACGCCCTGGCCTGGATAGCGACCTATGTCGAAGCCATGCGGCAACTCGCCGGTTATGCGGAGCATATCCAGGACGCCGGCGAATTCGGCGAAATCGAGGATCTCGCAATCCGCATCTGCCTCGGCGAATATCTTGCGCAGATTTTTGGCGGCATCCCGATAAGCCAAGGCGAGATGACGCGGCCCGCGGATGTCGGCATCACCGCTCCCGAGCTGGCGGCGCATATGACGGCCGACGTGGAAAATCTGATCGCCGCCGGCAACACCGCGCAACGGCGGGCGCGGCTCGCCGAACTGCTTCGGCGTCGCGAGGGCGCCGGAATCGGCGCGGGAAGCATTGACGAAACGCTGGAATCGATTCGGGAGGAGGTGCGCAAATTTACCGTCGGCGCTGTGATGCAGCAGGCGCAGCGCTGGCATCTGTCGGATGCCTATATTCCCGATGATATTCTGGCGCAGATGGCCGATCTTGGCGTCTTCGGCCTGACCATTCCCGATGAACTGGGCGGCATGGGCTTGGGGAAGCTCGCCATGGCCATTGTCGGCGAAGAACTGGCTCGCGGCTATGTCGGCGTCGGGTCGCTCGCCGCGAACGCGGTCCTGGCGGCGGAACTCATTCTGCGCCACGGCACCGAAGAGCAGAGGCAGCGATGGTTGCCGCGGATCGCCGCCGGCCGGACCGTCGCCGCGGCGGCGCTTAGCGAACCGGGCAGCGGCTCGGATTTGGCTTCAATCCGAACCACCGCGCAGCGGCAGGGCGGCGTCTATAAGATTCGTGGCAGCAAAACATGGGTCACGCATGCGGCGCGGGCGGATCTTCTTCTGCTGCTGGCACGCACCAACGGCAAGGAAAACGGCCATCGCGCGCTTTCCCTTCTTCTGGTCGAAAAGCAGCGCGACAGTGGCAGGCCGTTTCAGTCCGCAGCCCGCGTCAATAGCCGCGAATTGCAGGCGCTCGGTTGTCGCGGCCTGAAGGAATTCGAAGTGGCCTTCGATGACTTCGAAGTGCCGGTCGGCAGCTTGCTGGGAGAAGTCGAAGGAGCCGGTTTCAAGCAACTCATGGAAGCCTTCGAAACGACGCGCATCCAAACCGCGGCGCGCGCGGCGGGTGTCGCGCAATCGGCGCTCGATCTGGCCCTCGGCCATGCCGGCGAACCCACGCAATCGGGCGCGCACATCGCGGATTTTCCACGCATCGGCGACAAGCTCGCGATGATGACGGCAGAAATCGCCGCCGCGCGCCAGCTCACCGGCTTCGTCGCGCGCAAAAAAGACTCAGGCGCGCGTTGCGAGCTCGAGGCGGCCATGGCGAAGATGCTTGCCGCACGGGTCGCCTGGGCGGCGGCCGATTGCACGATGCAAATATATGGGGCCAACGGCTTGGCCACCGAATTACCCATTTCCCGCGTCTTGGCTGATGCCCGTGCCCTGAACATTGTGGACGGGCCGTCTGAGATGCTGGCCCAAATTATCGCCCGACGCCTGCTCGACGGCGCCTCCTGAACCGGTCGCCGCCGCGCTGGCCGGGCAACAATTTGGACGCGGCGACGTTGACCCCCAGCCGCGTCGGTGTTGTTATCGGCCGGAATTGTCGCGGGAGCGCTGGTCGATGACCAAGGTCAAAATCCAGAACGGCGAATGGATCGTTGTCTGCGATGGCAGCAAAGCCTTGTTGCTTGAGAATTCAGGCGACGAGAAATTTCCGAACCTCAAGACTCGGGAAGTATATCAGCAGGAGGACCTTCTGACCCGCGAACAGGGCACCGATGCCCCTGGCCGCGCTATTCAATCGGTCGGATCGATGCGGAGCGCCATGGAGCAATCCGATTGGCATGATCTGGGTGAAGACCGGTTTTTGGCGACCCTGGTCGAGCGGCTCGATGCCGCTATCCAGGCCGGACAGGCAAAGTCGTTGGTCATCGCGGCGCCGCCGCGCGCCCTCGGAATGCTCCGGCACCATTATTCGACGAACCTGCGCCGCGTCCTGCGCGCGGAGATTGACAAGGATCTGGTCAAGCTTCCGGTCTACGAAATCGAGAAACATCTCGCCGAATAGACACAAATGGCGGCCGCCCGCATGGGCGAAAGGACAAAAGCATGTCCGGTACAACTATCGTCGTGATCATCGCACTTGCCGCCGTGGCGGTCGTGTTGTTCCTCGGCTTGGCAAACATGCTGCGCGGCGGTTCGCCCGCCGTGTCGCAGCGACTGATGCGCTGGCGCGTGCTGCTGCAATTCGTCGCCATCGTCATCATCATCATTGCCATTTGGGCGGCGAAACAATAGCTGGCGCATGGTCGTCCTCAACCGCATCTACACGCGCACCGGCGACGACGGCACCACGGCCTTGGGCAGCGGCGAGCGCCGCAAGAAATACGATCTGCGCGTGGCCGCTTACGGCACCCTGGACGAGCTGAACGCGGTGATCGGCGTGGCGCGGCTTCATACTGCAAGCGATACCGCTCTCGATCAGGCGCTCGGCCGCGTGCAGAACGATCTCTTCGATGTCGAGGCCGATCTTTGCCTGGCGTCCAAGGGGCCGGCCGGCGCCCGCCTGACGGCGACCGAGGCACAGGTGCAATGGCTCGAAGACCAGATCGACCATTTCAATGCGGGCTTAGCCTCGCTCAAGTCCTTCGTGCTCCCTGGCGGTAGTCCGGCGGCGGCGTATCTGCACCTGGCTCGCACGGTATGCCGCCGCGCCGAACGGTTGATGGTCGAGCTCAACGACACGCCCGGCGAGGGCGTCGGCGCACCGGCTCTGAAATATGTGAACCGCCTGTCCGATTTTCTCTTCGTTGCCGGACGCCACGCCAATGACCGGGGCGCGCGCGACGTTCTTTGGGCGCCGGGCGCGCATCGCTGACGCTTGGCCGGTGAATTGTTTGTTGCCGTCGCGTTGACCCGCTAGCCTGCCGCCTTTAGTTTCGCGCTTCAGCGCCTCTGGGGAACGAGGAATGAAGATTCTTGTGCCGGTGAAGCGGGTCGTGGACTTCAACGTCAAGATCCGCGTCAAGGCCGACGGCTCTGGCGTCGAGCTTGCCAACGTGAAGATGTCGATGAACCCCTTCGACGAGATCGCGGTGGAGGAAGCGATCAGATTGAAGGAAGCCGGCAAAGCCTCGGAGATCGTCGCCGTCTCGATCGGCCCGGCGCAGGCCGCGGAAACCATCCGCACGGCGCTGGCCATGGGCGCCGATCGCGGCATTTTGGTGAAGACCGACGCGCCGGTCGAGCCGCTGGCGGTCGCCAAAATTCTCAAGGCCATCGTTGCGGCGGAACAGCCCGGCCTCGTCGTCCTCGGCAAACAGGCGATCGACGACGATTGCAACCAAACGGGGCAGATGTTGGCGGCGCTGCTCGGCTGGCCGCAGGGTACCTTTGCCTCTAAGCTCGTCATCGAAGGCAACGACGTCGTAGTGACGCGCGAGGTCGATGGCGGGCTGCAAACGGTGAAGCTGAAAGGCCCTGCCGTCGTCACCACCGATTTGCGGCTCAACGAGCCACGCTACGCCAGCCTGCCCAACATCATGAAATCCAAGAAAAAGCCGATCGAGGAGAAGACGCCGCAGGATTATGGCGTCGATACCGCGCCGCGCCTCGAGGTGCTCAAGACGGTCGAGCCGGCGCGGCGCAAAAGCGGCATCAAGGTCGCCTCGGTCGTCGATCTCGTTGGCAGGCTGAAGAACGAAGCGGGAGTGCTGTGATGGCCACGCTCCTTCTTGCCGAACACGACAACAGGACCTTGCGCGACACCACGGCCAAGGCGCTTAGCGCGGCGAAGCAACTCGGCGGCGAGGTGCATGTGCTGGTGGCGGGCGCCGATTGCCGCGGCGTGGCCGAGGCGGCGGCGAAGCTCGATGGCGTTGCCAAGGTGCTGCTGGCGGACGCCGCGCCTTACGCGCATATGCTGGCCGAGCCGGTCGCAACACTCATCGTTTCGCTCGCCGGCCAATACGATGCGCTCGTCGCGCCGGCGAGCACGCTGGGCAAGAACATCCTGCCGCGCGTGGCCGCGCTGCTTGATGTCATGCAAATCTCCGACATCACCAAGGTGGTTTCGGCGGACACTTTCGAGCGTCCCATCTATGCCGGAAATGCCATTCAGACCGTGCGCGCGCGCGATGCCAAGAAGGTCGTCACCGTGCGCACCGCCGCGTTCCCTGCCGCGGGCGGCGGCGGCAATGCGCCGATTGAACCAGTCGCGCCGGCGGCGGATGCCGGCATCTCCAGCTTCGTCGGCGAAGAGCTCTCCAAGCTCGATCGTCCTGAACTGACCTCGGCCAAGATCATCATCTCCGGCGGCCGCGCGCTGCAGAGCCGCGAGAATTTCGCCAAATATATCGAGCCGGTGGCCGACAAGCTTGGCGCCGCGATCGGCGCCTCGCGCGCGGCGGTCGATGCCGGCTATGCGCCGAACGACTGGCAGGTGGGACAGACTGGCAAAGTCGTGGCACCGGAATTGTATATCGCCGTCGGCATTTCCGGCGCTATACAGCATCTCGCCGGCATGAAGGATTCCAAGGTGATTGTCGCCATCAACAAGGACGAGGAAGCGCCGATTTTTCAGGTCGCCGACTATGGCCTGGTCGCCGATCTTTACCAGGCTTTGCCAGAACTAGCGGCCGAACTGAGCAAACTCGGCCGTTGACTATTTCGCAAAACAACAGATCGCACTATGTTCATGCGGTTTTCACCGTATGGGGCGTTTCTTAACGAGGCGCGGAACGATCGGATGATCCGTCATGGCGCTCGCAATTCGTAACGTCGGCGTGATTGGCGCCGGGCAGATGGGCAACGGCATCGCCCATGTCTGCGCGCTGGCCGGCTTCTCCGTGCTGGTGCATGACGTGACGCCGGACCGGATCAAAGCCGGCCTTGCGACCATCAACGGCAACATGGCGCGTCAGGTCAGCCGCAAGATCATTTCCGAAGACGACCGCAAGGCGGCGCTCAGCCGGATCAGTCCGGCCAACAATATCGACGAGCTTTCCGCCTGCGACCTCGCCATCGAGACCGCAACCGAGCAGGAACAGGTCAAGCGGCAGATTTTCGCCGCCTTGTGCCCGGTGTTGAAGCCGGAGGCGATCGTCGCCACCAATACCTCCTCCATCTCGATCACGCGGCTGGCGTCGGCCACCGACCGGCCCGAACGCTTCATCGGCATCCATTTCATGAATCCGGTGCCGCTGATGGAATTGGTCGAGTTGATCCGCGGCCTCGCTACCGGCGACGAGACTTTCGAAACCGCCAAGGCTTTCGTCACCAAGCTCGGCAAGACCATCGCGGTCTCCGAGGATTCCCCCGCCTTCATCGTCAACCGCGTGCTGCTGCCGATGATCAACGAGGCGATCTACGCGCTTTACGAGGGCGTCGGCACCGTCGAGGCGATCGATACCGCGATGCGGCTCGGCGCCCACCACCCGATGGGTCCGCTGGAGCTTGCCGATTTCATCGGGCTAGATACTTGTCTCGCGGTCATGCAGGTGCTGCACGAAGGCCTGGCCGATTCGAAATACCGGCCCTGTCCGCTCCTGGTGAAATACGTCGAGGCCGGCTGGCTTGGCCGCAAGACGCAGCGCGGCTTTTACGATTACCGCGGCGAGAAGCCGGTGCCGACGCGCTAAAGCGCGATCGGTAACGGCGCAGCGTTACGCCAGTTGCTCCGCCATCTTGTCGAGGCTCTGGCTCCAGCCCGCCTCCATGCCGTCCAGCATCGCCGGCGCCGCTGGTACAAGGCCCTTGGCAAAGCTGTGCAGCGTCAGCTTCGTGTTGCCGCCTTGCTCTTCCAGGATGACGGTCGTCTTGCCCTCGAGCAGATGATTGCCATCATTATCGATGGCGATGTTGGAGAACACCAATCGCTCCGGCGGTTTCACCTCGCTAAAAACGCCCTTCATTGGATAGTCGTTGCCATCCGGCCCATGCATGACGATGCGCAAGGCGCCGCCGACACGGACGTCCAGTTGAGGGACAGAGCTGGTGAATCCACGCGGGCCGAACCATCGCGCCAGGTGCATCGGCTCGGTCCACGCCCGCCAAACAAGCTCGCGCGGCGCATTGAACAGGCGGGTAAGCGTGATCGTGCGTTCGCCATAAGGCGCCGTCTGCACCGCACTGTTCACGCGGCTTCTCCCGCATAGGCACGCTCGATCGTCGCGAGGTCGAGCTTTTTCATCTTCATGAAGGCATTCATGACGCGCGCCGATTTCGCCGTGTCGGGATCGCTCAGCATCTGCGGAATCGCGCTTGGCACCACTTGCCAGGACAGGCCAAATTTATCCTTAAGCCAGCCGCAAGGGCCTTCCTGGCCGCCGCCGTCAGAGAGCTTGGCCCAGTAGTAGTCGATGTCCGGCTGCGCGTCGCAAAAGATCTGAAACGACACCGCTTCGTCGAACTTGAATTGCGGGCCGCCGTTCAGCGCGACGAAGGGCTGTCCTTCGAGCTCGAATTCGACCGTCATCACCGAACCGGCGGGCTTGCCGTGCACGTCCTGCCCCGCATTGGGAAAGCGGCTGATCCTGCCCAGCTTGGCATTCTTGAACACCGAGCAATAGAACCGCGCCGCCTCTTCGGCCTGTGTGTCGAACCACAGGCAAGGGGCGATCTTGTGCTTTGCGATTGTCATGCTTCGTCCCTTCCGCTGCGTCTCACTTCGCCTTCGCCAAATAGGCTTCGAGCTGGTCCATGGTGCCGGTCCAGCCTTGGGTCATGCTGGGACGGCCAGCCTCGAAGGCTTGGCGTTCCGCTTCGCTGGCGTTGTAGGGCATCCAGCTCACGGTGAACCTGGTCTTGCCGCCAGGCGCGTCCTCGAACGTGAATGTGGAGAGCATGTAAAGCGGCCAGGTCGGAGCCATCGGATGGCGCGTCACCCCGCGCTTCTCATCGGAGAACGAGTTCATAAAGACGAGCCGTTCCTGCGGCACGATCTCGCGATAGGTGAACAGGCCCCACATCGGCGTGCCGTCGGGCGCTTTCAGGCCGTAGTGGTAGGTGCCGCCGACGCGCAGATCCATGGCGGAAGCGGTCACGGTGAAGCCCTTCGGGCCCCACCATTGCTTCATGCGCTCCGGATCGGTGAAGCATTTCCAAAGCAGATCCCGCGGCACGTCAAACACGCGCGAGATGACGAAGTCCTTGGTTTTGGTTTCTGCGCTCGAAGCCATTCGCTCCTCCACCGCAATCGGCCCCTAGCGGATTAATTCGCCGGAACAATGATCATCCAGCCGATACCGAATTTGTCGGCAAGCACTCCGAAACGCCGCGCGAAAAAAGTTTTGTCCATCGGCATTCTTACTTCGCCTCCCGCGCTCAAGGCGCCGAACAGCTTGTCCGCTTCAGCCTCGTCTTTGGGGTAAAGCGTCAAGGAGAAGCCTTGAAAGTTTGGTTTGCCCGTGTTGCGGCCGTCGGAGGCCAAAACCGTACTGTCTCCAATCTTGATGCTTGCATGCATCACTTTGTCGCCACTTCCGGGAGAGATCATTGACTGGTCGGGGGCGTCCTTGAAGCGCATGACCATTTCGGTCTTGGCGCCGAGAGTTTTTTGGTAGAACTCGATCGCCTCGTCGCAGCGGCCATCGAAAAACAGATAAGGCTGTATCTGCATCACGTTCCTCCTTTTGTGCTTGGCGCAATCTACGCGTTCATTGTGGCAAGATAGTCAGCGAGCCGCGCCATAGTCTGCGAAAGCCCCTTATCGGCGCCATATTCCTTGATCACGCGATCACGTTCTTGCGCCGACGGGAATCGTCCATGCCAGACGAGACGGGTACGCCCGCCGTCAAGTTCCTCGAAAGTCAAAGTTTGGGTGAATTGCACCGGTTCGACGTCGTCGCCGCCGCCATGACGATAGACGATGCGTTCTGGCGGCAGGATCTCGTCATAGGTCACGCGATTCTGATAATCGCGGCCGTCCGGCCCATGCATCACGAATCGCCAAGCGCCGCCGGGGCGGAAGTCGAAACTGAGGGTCGTCGTGGTGAAGCCGTCCGGGCCCCACCACCGCGCCAGATGCTTCGGGTCGGTGAAGGCCGAAAATACCAGTTCGCGCGGCGCTTCAAAAATACGCGAGCCTATGATCGACCGCGGATCATGGAGATCGATACTACTTTTTGCGCTCACTTCGCGTCTCCCTGGCTTCGTTCTCTTTGGCTTGCAGCGTCTGCAGATAATCGTCGAGGCGGTCGAGGCGCTCCTCCCAAAGCCGCCGATATTCCTCGAGCCAATCGTCGACGCCTTTGAGCGCCTCCGGCTCGAGCCGGCACGGGCGCCACTGGGCTTCCCGCCCGCGGGTAATCAGCCCGGCGCGTTCCAGCACCTTCAGGTGCTTGGAGATTGCCGGCCCGCTGATGTCGAAGGGCTTGGCCAATTCGCTCACCGAGGTCTGCCCCAGCGCGAGGCGTGCCAGGATGGCGCGGCGCGTCGGGTCGGCCAGGGCGGCAAAGGTGGAGCTAAGGCGGTCCGTCCTCATTGAACTATCCAGTTAAATAACCTATTGGTTAAATATAGCGCCGGCTGGAGCCTGTCAAGAAGGGAATTTCCGTTCGAACAGGCAGGCATCGGCTATTTCTGCAGCGCCGCCCGGATCAGGTTTACCCCGTCGTCGCTGGCCCATTCGGCGGGACCGGCGATGGTGCCGATCTCGCAGCCTTTGGGGTCGAGCAACACGGTCGTGGGCATGCCGACCGCCCGGCCGATCGCCCTAAGATCCTGAAAAACCTTGGCTTCGGGATCGGCATAATAGGTCAGATGACGGATGGCCCTGTCCTTGAACCAGGCTTTCGGCTTGTCCGGGTCGCGGGTGTCGATGTTGACGGCGACCACGTCGAAATCTGGCCCGCCGAGCTTGGCTTTCAGCGCGTCGAGCGCCGGCATTTCCTGCCCGCAAGGCACGCACCAGGTCGCCCACAGATTCAACAGCACGGTCCGTGCCCGCCATTCCTGCAATGAATGCTGCCGGCCATTCGCGTCCTGGAAGGTGAGATCGGGCAGACGCAGCGGCTCGCTGGCCATCGTCACCGCAGCTACCTCGCCCCGGACCAAAGGCGCGAGGCGCCGGGCAATATCCACGGCGGCTTTGCACTCCGGATCGCCCGCGCGATTGCGCAGCAAGCCGGCAATCCCGTATATCCCGGCGAAGCCGAGCAAGATCGCGGCGGCAACCGCACTAGCGACCAGTACCGCACGGCGGCGGTTCGGACCCGCCGGCTTTTCGTTCCCGGATGGTGCTTTCATCGTCGTGCTGACCTCCGCCTGCGTGCCTTTGGACGTGTCATGAGCAACAAGATGTGGGGCGGACGCTTCAACAGCGGCCCCGACGCCCTCATGGAGGAGATCAACGCCTCCATCGATTTCGACCGGCACCTGGCACGCGAGGACATTCTGGCGTCCAAGGTCCATGCAGCCATGCTGGCGAAGCAAGGCATAATCACGGCGGCCGACGCCGACAAGATAACGCAGGGCTTGGACAAGATTCTGGCGGAAATCGAAGCCGGCAGCTTTTCGTTCAAGCGCGCGCTCGAGGACATTCACATGAATGTCGAGAGCCGGCTTCAGGAGTTAATCGGCGCCGCGGCCGGCCGGTTACATACCGCGCGATCGCGCAACGATCAGGTGGCCACCGATTTCCGGCTCTGGCTCCGCAACCGCATTGACGAGATCGATGCGGCGCTCACCGCCTATCAGCAGGCGCTGGCGACGCGCGCGCTTGAACACGCGGCGACGGTGATGCCGGGCTTGACGCATTTGCAAACCGCGCAGCCGGTGACTTTCGGCCATCATTTGCTGGCCTATGTGGAGATGGCGGCGCGCGACCGCGGCCGCTTTGCCGATGCGCGCAAAAGGTTGAACGAATCCCCGCTTGGCGCTGCGGCGCTGGCGGGAACGTCATTTCCCATTGATCGCGAGATGGCGGCGCATGCGCTCGGCTTCGAGCGGCCGGCGGCCAATTCGCTCGACGCGGTGTCGGACAGAGATTTTGCGCTGGAGACGCTTTCGGCTGTCGCCATCACTTCCATCCACCTTTCGCGGCTCGCCGAGGAGATCGTGATTTGGACGTCGCCACTGGTCGGCCTGGTGAAGCTGTCCGACAAATTCACCACCGGTTCGTCGATCATGCCGCAGAAGCGCAATCCCGACGCCGCCGAACTGGTGCGTGCGAAAACCGGGCGCATCCTTGGCGCTTTGTCGGCGCTCTTCGTGGTCATGAAAGGCTTGCCGCTCGCCTATCAGAAGGACATGCAGGAGGACAAGGAAGCGGTGATCGATGCGGTCACGGCGCTATTGCTTTCCTTGGCGGCGATGACGGGAATGGTCGCGGACCTTCAGCCCGACACGGCGCGCATGAAGAAGGCGGCCGGCGAAGGCTATGCCACCGCCACCGACCTGGCGGACTGGCTGGTGCGCGAATTGAAGCTGCCTTTCCGCGAGGCGCATCACATCACCGGACGCATCGTCGCCCAGGCAGCCAAACGCGGCGTCGCTCTGCATCGGCTGCCGCTCGAAGCAATGCGTGCCGTCGAGCCGCGGATTTCGGATGCCGTATTCGAGGTGCTTTCCGTCGAGCGCTCGGTGCGCAGCCGCACGAGTTATGGCGGCACGGCGCCGAAAAATGTCCGCGCAGCCGCGAAGAAGTGGCTGAAGACGCTGGAAAAAAAGCGCAAATGACGACGTCGCCGGGCCTCGCCTTCGGCGGCCGATCTGCTATGTTGCGTCTGCGTTCGGGAGAGAATTGTGGACCGTCGATCCTATCTGGCCCGTCTTGCCGTGCTTGGCGCCGCCATGGCGGCGCTGGCGCTTGCCGGCTGTGGCCGTAAAGGCCCGCTCGATCCGCCGCCCGTTGCCGCAGAGCCCACGCCGAGCGCCGCGCCGGCGCGACAGAGTTCCGTGGCCAGCCCTACGGCCAGCCTCAATGGAAAGAGCGAGTCAAAGGGACCTTCCGTCTTCACCCGTCACGGCCAGCCGGTGGCGCCGCCCGGACCAAAAGTACATCTGCCGATTGATTGGCTTATCGACTAAACCCGCGCGCGTCCCGAGGTTTTTGGCGCTGCGCGCCGCGCCCGGGTACAGGCTGACCTCCATGTCACGGTTGGATTGGCAATGAATCATTTCGCTTATCGCGAAGGCGTCATGCATGCCGAGGCGGTGAATGTCGCGACACTCGCCGAAGCGGTCGGCACACCGGTCTATTGTTACTCGAGTGCAACCATCGAGCGCCATTACGCCGTCTTCACCGAGGCCTTCGCCGACGTGCGCGCGCTCGTCTGCTACGCGATGAAGGCGAATTCCAATCAAGCCGTGATCAAGACGCTGGCGAATCTCGGCGCTGGCGCCGACGTCGTTTCCGAAGGCGAGCTCAAGCGCGCCCGCGCCGCCGGCATTCCGCCGCGCAAAATCATGTTCTCCGGCGTGGGCAAGACGGCGCGCGAACTGGCGCTCGCGGTCGACGAAGGGATTCTTTGCATCAACGTCGAATCCGAGCCAGAACTGGAGCTGCTTTCAGCCATCGCATCGTCGAAGGGCCGCGACGCCGAGATTTCGCTGCGCGTAAATCCCGATATCGATGCCAAGACGCACGCCAAGATCGCGACCGGCAAGGCGGAGAACAAATTCGGCATTCCGCTGAGCGGCGCCCGCGACGTCTATGCCCGCGCCGCGAAGCTGCCGGGTATCCGCATTGCCGGCGTCGATATGCATATCGGCAGCCAGATCACCGCGCTGAAGCCGTTCGGCGACGCCTTCGCGCTGCTCTCCGAGTTCGTCCATACACTGCGCGCCGACGGGCATACGATCGCCCATGTCGACCTCGGCGGCGGCCTCGGCATCCCCTATCACGACTGCAATGAGCCGCCGCCGGATCCGGCGGCTTACGCCGATGTGGTGAAGAAGGCGACGCGCGACCTCGATTGCACGCTGATCTTCGAGCCGGGACGCCTCATCGTCGGCAATGCCGGCATTCTGGTGACCCGCGTGATCTATGTGAAGCGCGGCGAGGCCAAGACCTTCGTCGTCGTCGATGCCGCGATGAACGATCTCATCAGGCCGACACTTTACGATGCCCATCATGACATCCGTCCGGTGACCGAGCCGGCGCCGGGGGCGCGGCGCATCGTTGCCGATGTGGTCGGCCCGGTTTGCGAATCGGGGGATTTCCTGGCGTTGGGCCGGGAGATCGTCGAACCGAGGCCGGGTGACCTGCTGGCCGTTATGTCGGCCGGCGCATACGGCGCCGCGCAATCGGGCACCTACAACACCCGGCCGCTGGTTCCGGAAGTCCTGGTGCGCGACGGCCAATGGGCGGTCGTGCGTCCCCGCCTCGAAGCCGACGCATTGATCGGGCTCGATCGGCTGCCCCCTTGGCTGTAGCGGTTCGGCAAAAGACCCGCCCGCGGGATCATGGGCGCGGACCCCGGCGCCATGCTAAGATGTTGTAGGTGCGACGCAGGAGAGCCGTCGGTAATGGACAGGGCCCATGCAGAACAGTGATGGTCCGTCTCGCCGCGAGGGGGCCAGCGGCATGACGCTGTTTGGCGACGCCCTGACGCGCGCGCGCTGGGCGATTTTCTGGGAACGGCTCTGGCCCGCGCTCGCGAGTCTCGCCACCGCGGTCGGTCTGTTTCTCGCGTTATCCTGGCTCGGGCTCTGGCTATGGCTGCCGCCGCTCGGCCGGGTCGCCGGGTTGGTCGCCTTTCTGATGATCGCCGTCGCTGCGTGCCTGCCGCTCTTGCGCCTGCGCTTTCCGTCGCGTCAGGACGGCATCGAACGCCTCGACCGCATCAGCGGCATTCCGCACCGGCCGGCGACCGCTATCGACGATCGCATGGCGACAACCCTTGGCGATGCGTTTTCGATGGCGCTGTGGCGCGCCCATGTGGCGCGCGCGATGGACGCCGCGCGCAAATTGAAGCCAGGCCGGCCGACGCCGAGTCTTTCCACGCGCGATCCTTATGCGGTGCGTGCCCTCGTGCTCGTGCTGGTGGCGGCGACATTCTTCGCCGCCGGCGGCGAACGCCGGCAGCGCATTGTCGCCGCCTTCGATTTCAGCGGCATCGTTACGCCGGCCAGTTACCGCGTCGATGCCTGGGTCACGCCGCCGCTTTATACCGGCAAGTCGCCGGTGCTCTTGCCTGGCTTGCGTCCCGGCGAGGCCGCGCAGACGACGACCGCCTATTCGGTGCCCGTTGGCAGCGTTCTGGTGATTCGCGCCAGCGGCACGTCCGATCTTCAGGTCGCCGCCACCGGCGGTCTCGGCGAGGCGCCGAAAGGCGACCGCCCGCCGCCGGCCGGCAGCGAAGAACATCGCTTCAACATCAGCGACAGCGGGGCGGTAACGCTGCACGGCCTCGGCGACGACGTGACCTGGCAGTTCAACGCGGTGCCCGACACGCCGCCGATGATCTCGCTCGCCAAGGATCCGGAGACGCAACCGCGCGGCGCCCTGATCCTCAGCTACAAGCTCGAGGACGACTACGGCATCGCCGACGCCAAGGCGGTCCTCGTCCGGCCGGATTCCGCTGACGCGCAACATCAGCAACAGCCGGACGGCAAGAACCGGCCGGCGGCGCATCCGCTTTACGATCCGCCGGAATTCCCCTTGCTGTTGCCGCAGGCGCGCACCCGCAAGGGTGTGGGGCAAACGGTCAAGGACCTCACCGCGCATCCTCTCGCCGGAAGCGAGCTGGTCATGACGCTGATCGCGCGCGATCAGGCAGGCAACGAAGGGCAGAGCAAGCCGTTCCGTATCACCTTGCCCGAGCGGCCATTCTTCAACATGTTGGCGAAATCGCTGGTGGAGCTGCGTGGCATGCTGGCGCGTGATGCGGAATCGCGGCCGCAGGTGCTGGCCGGCCTCGACGCGCTCGCCATCGGGCCTGAGCGCTTCACGCCGGAGCTGGGCACTTATCTCGGCCTGCGCTCGCTTTACTGGAATCTGTCGATCGCGAAGACCGACGATGAAATGCGCGACGTCGTCTCGCGCCTGTGGGCGATGGCGGTTGAGCTCGAAGACGGCAAGCTCGGCGACGTCGCCGCGGCGCTGCGCAACGCCGAGCAGGCGCTGCGCGACGCGCTCGAACACAATGCGAGCGACGAGGAAATCAAGCGGCTGACCGATCAGCTTCGCGCCGCGATTCAGAATTACCTTCAGGCGCTGGCGCGCGAGATGCGCAAGAATCCGGAACTGGCCAAGCGCCTCGACCCCAATGCCCAGGTGATCCGGCCGCAGGACCTGCAGAATCTGCTCAATGAGCTGGAGAACCTGGCGCGCTCGGGCAACAAGGAAGCGGCGCGCCAACTGCTGCGCGATCTGCAGGCGATGCTCGACAATCTGCAGCTCGCCCGCCCGGGCCAGGGCAACGACCAGGACATGAAGGCGTTGAACGATCTCGCCGACATGATCCAGCAGCAGCGCAAATTGCGCGACCGCACCTATCAGCAGGGCCAGGATATGCGCCGCAATGGCCAGTCCGGCGATCCAAATCAGACCGACCGGCTAAAGCAGGACCAACAGGCTCTGCGTGATCGGCTCGAAAGCCTGCTCGATCAGTTGCGTAAGCGCGGCTTCGACCAGCCGATGCCGAGTCAGCAAGGCCGCCAAGGCCAAAGTCTCGACGCGCTGGGCCAAGCCGGCAAATCCATGGGCGAGGCGGAGGATGCGCTCGGCGAGGGCAATGCGGAATCCGCCGTCGATCCGCAGGCGCGCGCCTTGGAGGCGCTGCGCAAGGGTGCCCAGGGTATGGCCCAGGCCATGCAGGGGCAGCGCGGCATCGGGCAAGGTCCGGGCTTCGGTCAAGGTCGTGGCCGCGCCGACCGGGGTGGGGAATACGATCCGCTCGGCCGGCCGGTCGGGCCAAAATCGGGTCCGGATACGAGCGTCAAAATTCCCGATGAAATTGAAGTGCAGCGCGCGCGCCGCGTTATCGAAGAACTGCGCAGGCGCTTAGGCGAGCTCGGCCGGCCGAAGACGGAACTCGATTATATCGAGCGGTTGCTCAAGGATTTCTGATCGCATTCGAAACACGCGCGGCCCGGGGGGCGAAGCGCATGAAACTTCTCATCGCGGCATCCGTCTTGTCATTTCTAGGAAACGCTTCCACCCAGGCGGCGGAATGTCCGGACGCGCAAACCGCGGTCAAAGGATTTGTGGCCGAGCGCGCAGGAGCCGGAAAGACGGAAGTCTTCCATGTCGGCAAGACCGACATCAGAACCATCTATCGCTTCGGTGACCGGGTTCTGCAGGAGACCACGCTCTTTCAAGGACTTTTCGAGCTGGAAAGGATTACCGAAGGCAAGCGCGTGGTTCATCGCCCGCTGGCCGAGCTATCGGGAAAATTTCCGCCCATCGTGGGCAAGACCCTGACCGCCAAATTCGAAGACACGGACGCGGGACAAAAGGCGACGTTGACGGTTGCTTTGCGCGTGAGGAAGCAGGACGCCCTTTACATCGGGCCGTGCCAATACAAGGTGCTGCGCATCGACCGCAGTGCGGGTTACGGCAATAACTCACCGCAATTTCTCGAAACCGACTATTACGCGCCGGATCTCACTTTCATCATTGCCAAGGAATACAAAGAAGACAATGGCAGCACCACGCTCAACAAATACGACAAGATTTATCCGATGAATCCCTAGCGCAGCGCTCAGCGCCGTGCGCTGGTGAGCGCTTCGGCAACGGCGTCGCGCACCCCGGCAACCGTGAGCGGCTTGGG
>Ga0070741_10008033_pt1 | contig 21424 bp, 14 predicted proteins | sample Coa_R1_4_FD_66440 | JGI IMG/M metagenome (GOLD analysis project Ga0070741, IMG submission 66440) | Surface soil microbial communities from Centralia Pennsylvania, which are recovering from an underground coalmine fire - Coalmine... | ecosystem: Environmental > Terrestrial > Soil > Unclassified ... | reverse complement strand
ATAGGTAGTCGATCATCGTCGGCATGCCGATATCGTTCTTGATCATGTCGCCGAGCAGTTCGAAGAAGGTAAATACTTCGATTAAGGCGACAAGCGCTATCACCAGCACGAAAAAGTAAAACAGAAATCCGTTCAGCACGTAACCGTCGATGATCATTGGGCTGAGGCCGAATCGCTTCGAGCCTTTAGCGGAGCCGGCAAAACGCAGCACTTTCAGCTTGTCCATCAGGTCTTGTGCGGCTGCGCGAAGCCAACCAGCAATGTCGTGATCGCCAGGGGTTTCGAGGCGGCTCAGCAGGAATATGCCGACGATCGCAAAAACGGCGTCCGGAGTCCAGACCGCAATGGGCACAGGCAAGCTGCCCTTGCGCGCTAGGCCGATCAGCGTAATGAAGCCGAGATAGTAGATGAACGCCAGCAGCACCGTCACGATGAAGGCCGCCGACTTTCCGCCTTTGCGCGAGGACACGCCTAACGGTATTCCGACTAACCCGAGCAGGACGCATGCCAGCGGAAGCGCAAAGCGTTGATGCAACTCAATTGCCGCATCGACGTAGTCTTCGTGAGACAGGCCGTGACTCCGGTACACGCGTTTGTAGAGCGGTCCGGTGTCCATCTCCTGCACAGTCTTATTAAGCTGAAGATCTTCCTGCTTCTGGGCCTGCAAGCTTTGGAACTGAGTCGATGCGCCGGTCTTGATGATGTTGCCTTCTTTGTCGCGCTCGGTGGAACTGAAGTTTCTCAGGTCAAGAATGATTCGGTTATTTGCCGGATCAGCGTGCGGAATCGCTTCTTGGGCGACGACGATTCGTGGTCCTTCGCCGCGATCTTTTCCGCGCTGTTCCAGTTCGGCCTGCGGGGTGATGTCCGCAATGAATACATTGTGCCAGACAATCTGCTTTGCGCTTGAATCGACGTTGTCGACGTAGAGCACTGTGTTCGGGAACTGCTCGTCGAAGATGCGTGTCTCAATATTGCCTGTAAGTTGCGCCGCCGCGAAGTTGCGCGCTACCTTCGATTCCAAATGCAATGAGAGTGGAGTGAGCCAAAGCGACGATAGCGCGGTCAGCACAAGGGCGAAAAACGAAAACAACAGCACCGGACGCGCGACGGATTTGCTGGAAATGCCGGAGGCGCGCATTGCGGTGATTTCGCTATCAGCGGACATGCGGCTCAGGCCAATCAGGATTCCGACGAGTACGCCCAGAGGCAGCGCAAACGGAATGGTAGAAGGAAGCGCATATAGGAGCAGGCGTGCAACGACAGGCGGAGGAGCCGAAGTTTTAACGAGGAGTACCGAGAGCCGTTCAATTGTCCGCAGGAACAAAACGAAGATAAACAGCAGCGTTCCTAGTGCAGCGCTGGTAAATACTTCGCGAAAAATCGCCCTGCTGATAATGCGCATCGTTAACAGCGTGCTTACTGCGGCGTCAGTGCGGGGGCGGCCACAATCGGCGGTCTTCCGGCCTGCTCCTCAGTGCGGCCCAGATCGATGCTGTCGAATAGCAGAGAAGGGCAGATCACCGAAGAACTGGTGGCGTCGCTGGCGATATCGATCAGGTCAAGCGAACTTCCGTTATTTACGTAGTTCAAAACATAGGGGCGATCGGAAGCGGTCTTGATATCGCGAAGATCCTTGGCGCTGAATTCTTTAAAGTGAATGGCGCGGACCAACTCTTCCCGGCCATCGGGATATATACGATAGGCGAGTATAGGCGTGTTCAATGTGCGGGCGTAGCCATTCTTGCGCAACTCTCGCGCCATTGTTTGAAGCTCTTCGAAGTTGGCGGTGGACGGAAAATCGATCTTGCGGATCAGGATTCCGTATTTCAATCCGGCTGTTTTCACGGATTCGATGAGTTTTGCCTTCATCTGCGCTTCCGGTATCGTTTCGTCGGCCTGTACGAAGAGATTACCGATGGCTGCCGCCTCTGAGCCGAATCCTCCCGGCAAGCGGCCATGGCCGTTAGACGTATTAAAGGCCCGCACTGGTTGCCGGCTGAGCAGGAAGTGCTTCAGTACGCCTTTCTCCACAATCGGTACGCGTTCCGCGGGGACGCCCTCATCGTCAACGTCATACTGTCCCGCGAGCGCCACGCCGTGAAAGTCGGCTTGATGGGGATCGTCGATAATTGAGAGCCACTCGGGCAAGACTTTTGAGCCAATTCGCGAAGCCCAGACACTCTCAATCGGTTCAGAGCCTTGCGCATTCGCTCCCGGAGGCGAGATCGGTTTACGGTGCAAGCGTATGGCATCGGTCAAGGCCTGCGCCATCAGTTGGGCGGCCGCTTCCTGCTCGAACAAAACAGGGCCTGTGTAATCGTCGCCAGCCGGGGCTTTGGCTAGAGCGTCGACATCGGCAGCGACCTTATCGCCGCGATTGATCAAATCCTGCTCTGAAGGCAGTTGCGATGGCTTCAGAACGGCGATCAGATCGTGATCCCACACTCGCGTTCCATCGGCCGCCAGACTACTACCGCGAATTTCAACTGTAGTGATCTCCTGCGGAATCCGGACCACGCTTCCTTCCGTATTCACCAGCCGATAAGTGGAACCAATTCCGCGCATCATCACAGACGACTCGAGCACATCCGGATGCGCCACAAATCGCGCTGACAATTTGCGCGCCGCATCTTCCCAGTGTTTGAGATCGACCTTTAATTCGGACGGAGGTTGAAGAATGCGCACCGCCGAAGCGGGACTGAAATCGGGTGTGGTATCGGGATCGGCTATTTCGCGCAGCGCAGCGCGCTTACGCGTAATCTGATCAGCCGAGGCTTTGTACAAACCATCGGTCGATAACCAGAGTTGCGTTCGCATCGCCTGATAGTCGTCATCAATGGGAAAAAAGCCGAGCCGCATATTACGTGCATAGATCGAGTTCGTATTGTCGAACTTGTAATCGCCGACGCGCAGAACGATCGTCGGCTGCCGAATATGCATCCTGCTGGACCCTATAAGACCGCCGAGACTTGCGGTTGCAAGAGCGGTGTCCGAGTCGCTGCTGGAATAGGCAATGAAATACGGTTTATCGAGATTGCTGATTTGCAGTGTCTTCGCCCGCGCAATTTCATCCAGCATTGCCCGCAACTGCAGGTCTTTTCGCGGATCCGGTCCGTTATCGGCCGCGAACGCGAGCCATAACGCGCTACCCAATAAACAAGCGAGGGCAGGGACAAGGAGGCGTTTCATTGCTTCTCGCCTTCCGGCCGGGGTAATAGCGGGGTCTTCTCCTGGGCATTCTGTTTTTTCTGTGTCTCTATTTCGGAGACGAGAATCGCAGGCGATACGGCCGACACGGGGATGCTTCCGGATTCAGCGCCGCAAAATCCGTTGAACACTTCGGAACGGTTCGAGGTTGCCACGATTTTTTGAAAACTTGCTAGCGGAGTGCCGACGATATCCACGCCGCGAATCAGCTCATCGGGCCGGCCGTCCGCGTAAACGCGGTAGACCACCAGCGGCACGACCGTAAAAGCCTGCAACCCCTGCCGCCCCGTCGTCGTGTAGCCGCTTGAAACTTCCTCGAAGTACAGGCCGTAAGGCTTGTTCTGCTTCTTTATTTCGTCAATTAGTTCCGCTCGCAGCTCGTGATCCGAAACCTGCTTAGATGATTCAACAATTAAGTTCGACTGCCGCGAGACGACTTCGTACCCGGGCTGCCGTCTGCCGTGCCCGTTCGATTCATGGAACTGGCCCACTGGCGACCGCGACAGTAAAAAGGTCTTTAATACGCCGTCTTCCACAACTTTGACGGGCCGCGCCTTTACGCCTTCGTCATCGTAATCGTAATAGCCGATCAGATCCGTTCCCTTGTATTGCCGGATGGTGGGATCAAAATCGACATTGATGAAGTCGGGAAGCACTTTCTGGCCGAGCATCTTGGTGAATGTCTGGCCTTCGGAAACATCCTTCTGGCGGTGGCCCTCTACGCGATGCCCAAAAATCTCATGAAAGAAAACCGCGGAAGCGCGCCCGGAAAGAATCGCCGGGCAAATAATCGGCTCGGCCGCCGGTGCGTTCATCAAGGCATCAACCTTTTTGGCGACATCTTGTACGTGCGCCAGCACGGTCTTGTCATCCGGCAAATGCACGGGATCAGACGCTTCTATGGTGTCGAACGTGCGCACATCCATACCGTCCGGAGCGAGGCCGATGCCGTTAATCTCAATCCGGAAAAAGTTATTCCCCTGCTGAATGGCTGAACCCTCTGTGTTGACGAAGGTCTTGATCTCGCGCTTTGCGATAAAGCTGACGCCCGACCCTAGAATCTTTGGGTGCTGCCGGAATTCAGATGACCATTCTCGAAGCTTGTGGCTCCAATCCTTTACGTCATACCGATATGTTTCGGGCAGTTGAGAATAAGTTTGCGGAGCTTCGGACGAAAAATCGGCGTCCTGATTCGCTTCTTCGGCTAATAACTGCTGATCTGTTTTCAACTGGAGCAATCGACGTGAAGCGGAGCGGTAGACACGATTTGTTTCCGACCACAGCGCGCGGCGAATCTGATTCGGATCATCATCCAGGCTGAGCGATGTCAACGATGTGAAGCGGACGCGCGTGCCTTTATAGGGATGATAGTTATCGAATTTTGGTGTGCCGACCCGAATCGTGGTATCGACGCCTCGCCCATGTTGGTGGATGTTCTCAATGAGCGCGCCACTGGCTGCCGAGACTGAATCTGTCTGATCGTCCGTGACCTCATACGCCATGTAGTAAGGCGCTGGATCGCCCTTGGCTTTTAGGCCGGCGAACTCACGATCCAACTCGCCTTTCAGGATGTCAATGAGAGAGGGCCGCGTCGCGACCGAAGCTCTGGCCCAGCCCAAAACGGCTGCCAAAATAGCTATGAAAAAGGAGAGAAAAACGCGTTTGGACAAGAAGGGACACCGCCGCCGAGAACGTATCCTGGCGCTCCAGGAGGGTTTTTGGAGCAACTACAAGGATAACAGCCGCAGGTTGTCTATGTAGGGCGCGCGGGCTACGCCACGCTCCGTAATAATCGCCGTCACATAACGATTGGGTGTCACGTCGAATGCTGGATTCGCGACCTTAATTCCTTCAGGCGCCACCGCCACGCCGCGGATATGCGTTACTTCCTTGCGATCGCGTTCCTCAATTGGAATCTGATCGCCAGATTCGAGGGTTAGATCCAACGTTGAGATGGGCGCGGCAACATAGAACGGCACGTTGTTCTCCTTCGCGAGAACGGCGACTCCGTACGTCCCCACTTTATTTGCTACGTCGCCGTTCGCAGCAATACGGTCTGCGCCGACCACAACGCATCCAATCCTGCCGCTCTTTAAGAAATGGCCAGCCATATTGTCGGTGATCAGTGTTGTATCGATTCCATCTCGCTGCAATTCCCAGGCGGTGAGCCGCGCGCCCTGCAAAAACGGCCGCGTTTCGTCGGCGAATACATCGATCTTTTTGCCCATCCGCACGGCTGCGCGAATCACACCTAAAGCGGTTCCAAAACCAGCGGTTGCCAGCGCGCCAGCATTGCAGTGTGTCAATACAGTTTTGCCGTCGGGCACCAGATCGGCTCCATTGCGCCCAATCGCCTCATTAATTGCAATGTCTTCTTCACGGACGCGTTGCGCCTCTTCCACAAGCCGCGCTCGAATTTGTGCGATATCCAAATGTTTGGAGGCTGTGTAAATGCCGCGCATCCGATCTATGGCCCAGAAAAGATTGACGGCCGTTGGACGCGTCTTCGCCAACGTTTCGCATATCAAGGGCATGTCGGCTTCGAGATTGTTCGAGTGCAAAGCGCCCAAAGCTACGCCCATCGCTGCCGCGACGCCGATGGCCGGTGCTCCTCGAATGATCATTGTGCGAATCGCATTGGCGACGTCCACGTAAGTCCGGCACGTGACGAAATTTGTTTCGTTGGGTAAACGCGTCTGATCGATCATCACAACGCCCTCAGGCGTCCATGCAATCGTGTCAACACTGTTTTGAGTTAAAACCGCAGTTGAGGTCATTTCCTATTGATGTTTTTGATACAGCAGGGCGACTAGTTGAAGCCCGTTGAAGCAGGCGTGCATCACCGTCGTAGGGACAATCGAATTCGTCCACACGCGCATAAAACCGAGCGCCACGCCAACAAGCCCGATAGCCACGATGTATTGCCATACAAACGAGTACTCGACGGCGTGCAGACTGCCGAACAACGCGGCTGTCAACAAGATCCCAAACACGACGCCAAAGGTACGAGTTAGCAAGGGCTGCAGGAGTCCGCGAAAAAACAACTCTTCGAAGAATGGCGCCAACGTGACAGCCATGAGCGCCAGCGGAATGGAGTTGGGTATCTGGTCCATGGGTGTCGAAATTTTCGGCGTGCGTAGCAAGTTTCCGATGCCGGAGATCACGAATGGAAGTGCCACGCCAGCAAGGACCGCATAACCCAGCATGGTTCCGTTAGTCATCCTCCAACCGAGGGATGACAGCATTGGCTTCCCATACCTGCTGCTGAAAACAAACTTCAATATCACCAGAAGAAAGAAGTACATTGCCAAGTTCGTCGGCAGGAGCAAAGGCATGGGGTCGCTTTTTAGGCGGGGCCAGACGAAAGTAGCAACTCCCACTCCCAAAAGGATGATGGCCGTGGCTGCGACCATCAGGCCCAGTACCAGCGCCAGGTCCTGATATCCCCAGAATGGATCGCGGTTTGATTTCGAAATCGGAATTTCGGGCGGAATGGCCGCTACCGGTTCAGCCACCGGCATGCCCTCACCGGATATGCAGTTAGATTGTACAGGCGTCTCGTCAGGCAGCATGTCCTGGTCTTAGTATCTTTCGGAGCGCGGCGGCGGTGTGGCTGTGGCGATTGTCAAGCAGTTCTTCGGGCGTACCGGCGGCAACCAACCGGCCGCCTTTTTCGCCTCCTTCCGGTCCCAGATCAATCACATAATCGGCACTCTTGATTACATCGATCTGATGCTCAATGATCACAACTGTATTTCCCAAATCGACCAGCCGCTGCAAGACATTCAGGAGATGCCGGACATCTTCAAAATGCAATCCGGTCGTCGGTTCGTCGAGCAAATAAAACGTCTTTCCCGTTTGCCGCTTGCTCAATTCCTTTGCCAGCTTGATGCGCTGCGCTTCGCCGCCCGAAAGAGTCGTGGAAGATTGACCCAGGTGAATGTATCCGAGCCCGACATCTGCCAGCGTCTTCAGCTTCTGCTGAATTTGTGGAATGTTGGTGAGGATATCCACAGCTTCATCGACTGTAGACGCCAAAAGATCGGCAATGCTTTTGCCTTTGTACTTCACCTGCAGCGTTTCCAGATTGTAGCGGCGTCCGCGGCAAACATCGCAAGTGACGTAGACATCAGGCAAAAAATTCATCTCGATGCGCTTCAGCCCATCGCCTTGACAAGCTTCGCAGCGTCCGCCCTTTACGTTGAAACTGAAACGTCCCGCCTTGTAGCCGCGCTCGCGGGATTCCGGCAACATCGCATAAAGTTCGCGAATTGCGGTGAACACGCCCGTGTATGTGGCGGGGTTTGAGCGTGGCGTCCGGCCGATGGGCGATTGGTCAATCTCGATTACTTTGTCGATATGCTCCAGGCCAAGAATCGCGTCGTGCGCGCCCGGTGTTTCGCTCGATCCATAAACCTCTTTGGCTAATGCGCGGTAGAGGATATCGTGAATCAGAGTTGACTTGCCGCTTCCCGATACGCCTGTGACCACGATCAGCGTTCCTAGAGGAAAGTCCACATCGATGTCTTTTAGGTTGTGCTCGCGCGCGCCTTTGACCGTAATCGTCAACCCATTGCCGGCCCTGCGTACCAGCGGTGGCGTAATCGCCAATTGACCGCTGAGATACTCGCCCGTGAGCGATTGCGGCACCCGCATGATTTGTGCCGGCGTGCCTTGCGCAATAAGATTGCCGCCAAGTCTGCCGGCGCGCGGTCCTAAATCGATGACGTAATCCGCTCGCTCGATTGTTTCGGCATCGTGCTCCACCACCAGAACCGTATTGCCGAGGTCGCGCAGGTGGTGCAAGGTATCGAGCAGCCGGCCGTTGTCGCGCGGATGCAATCCGATTGACGGCTCATCGAGCACGTACAACACGCCGCGCAACTTGGAGCCGATCTGTGTAGCCAATCGAATGCGCTGCGCTTCGCCGCCCGATAAGGTGGCAGAAGAGCGTTCCAAACTTAGGTAGTCCAGACCGACCGCGCAGAGAAAATCGAGCCGGTTTTGGATCTCTTCAACAACGCGGCCCACAAGCCGAAGTTCGCGGCCAGTAAACTCCCAGCTTCGGACCAGAGGCAAAGCGCGTGCGATCGGCATTCTGGTGAACTCGGCGATCGAGATTCCCTTGACGTGCACGGCCAAACTGGATGGCCTTAAACGTCTTCCGCCGCAATCGGGGCAATCCGTCGGCGACATGAAGTCCATCAGCCAGTCGCGGTATCCTTCGCTGGCTCGCGCATAGCTGTCGTCCAACGTTCGCAGGATTCCAGCAAAATGCGAATTTCCGTGAACGAGCACGGTTCGCATCTTCTTCGGAAGGTCTTCAAACGGGATAGATAGATCGATACCGAGCTTATCCGCGCCTTCATTCAACGCGGAAATCATGTAAGACGAACTGGAACCCGGTCCCAATCCTCCTTCGAGAAGCGGCTTGGAAGGATCAGCGATTACCTTAAGCGGATCAAATGCCCATGTGCTGCCAACGCCTTTGCAGGTTTCGCAGGCGCCATATGGGCTATTAAAAGAGAACGAGCGCGGCTCTAACTGGGGAATGCTGGTGCCATCGTTAGGACAAGCTAACTTTTCCGAATAGAGCCGCTCCGGGCCGTCCACGACAGCAATCACTACCAGCCCGTCAGCCCACTTGAGCGCAGTCTGAATGGAGTTTTCCAGGCGCTGTTCAATACCGGCTTTGACAACCAGACGATCAATTGCCACTTCAATCGTGTGGTTTTTGCGCTTCTCTAATTTGATAGGGTCGTCGAGTGATCGTAACTCTCCATCGATGCGCGCCCGGAATCCGGCTTTGGCAATCGCTTCCAACTCCCTTTTGTATTCGCCCTTGCGCCCGCGCGCTACCGGCGCTAGAACCATGATGCGTTCGCCCTGATGCTGCGCGAATACCTGTTCGAGGATCTGATTAGGAGACTGGCGCGCGATTTCCGCGCCGCACAAGGGGCAGTGCGGAATTCCGATCGAGGCATATAGCAGCCGCAAATAATCGTAGATCTCGGTTACTGTTCCAACCGTCGAACGCGGGCTGCGGGAAGTGGTCTTTTGTTCAATCGAGATCGCAGGGCTCAGCCCGTCTATCGAATCGACTTCAGGCCGTTCCATCTGATCCAGAAACTGGCGCGCATATGGGGATAGCGTTTCCACATAGCGGCGCTGACCTTCGGCGTAGATAGTGTCAAACGCCAAAGAACTTTTTCCGGATCCGCTAAGCCCGGTAATCACCGTAAAGGTGTTGCGTGGGATTTCGATGTTGATGTTTTTTAGGTTGTGCTGGCGCGCGCCATGCACGGAAATACGATCTAACATTTACGACGGGCTTACTACCATTGTCGGTCAGAGGCTGTTAAGTCGCCTGGATTCGGCCTGGTTCGGCGGGCGACTCGTAAAATAGCCTTTCGGAAGATCGCCTATGGCGAAGAACTTTAAGGATTTAACAGATCGCGAGATTCTGGCGTTGGCCATTACTCTCGAAGAAGAGGACGGACGCATTTATGGCGAGTTCGCCGAGAAACTGCGCGTCGACTATCCCGCGACCGCAAGATTACTTGACGAGATGCAGGATGAGGAAACGGGCCACCGCAACAGCCTCATCGATCTTTATCGCTCCCGATTTGGCGATCATATTCCGCTGATCCGCCGTCAGGATGTGAAAGGCTTCGTCTCGCGTCCGCCAATTTGGTTGATTCAGAATATCGGCCCGGAAGCCGTTCGGAGAAGCATTGAGAGCATGGAATCGGAGACGCGCCGGTTCTACCAGATGGGCATCGAAAAAACGACCGACGCTTCCACTCGCAAACTGCTCGGAGATCTTGCGGCTGCCGAAGCCAAGCATACGGAAGCCGCTGAAACTATCCGACAGCGTGAAATCACTCCGGGGGTCCGCCACAACGAGGCCGAAGCGCGCCGCCGGATTTTTGTGTTGCAGTTCGTCCAGCCGGGATTGGCGGGACTTATGGATGGTTCCGTTTCAACGCTGGCTCCGCTGTTCGCCGCGGCGTTTGCCACTCATAAAAGTTGGGATGCGTTCCTGGTGGGGTTGGCGGCATCCGTAGGAGCCGGCATTTCCATGGCGTTCGCTGAGGCACTCTCCGACACGGGCGAGTTAACCGGCCGCGGAAACCCGGTTGTACGCGGGGTAATTACCGGAGTCATGACCACGTTGGGCGGTATCGGCCACACGCTGCCCTATCTGATTACGAATTTCAGAATTGCAACGACGGTCGCGATTTGCGTCGTGGTTGTTGAGCTCGGCGTGATTAGTTGGATCCGCCAGCATTATATGGACACTCCCCTTTTTCGCGCCGCTCTGCAAGTTATTCTGGGCGGAGCGCTGGTCTTTGCGGCGGGCATTCTGATTGGAAATTCGTAAAAGTAATCACGCAATCCGGAGGATCTTATGATTGAATACGCTGACGCTGGCGCTGACGTGCGAGCCGTTTACGACGACATAATGGCTACGCGCAAAACCGATTGGATCAACAATTTTTGGAAAACGCTGGCGCATGATCCGGCGACACTGCGTAGAACCTGGGAAAGCATCAAGCAGGTGATGGCGCCGGGCGCGCTGGACGCTTTGACGAAAGAGATGATCTACCTCGCGGTTAGCGCAACGAATCAATGCGGTTATTGCATGGCGTCTCATTCCGCTTCTGCCCGCAAGAAAGGCATGAGTGCTGAAATGTTCGGTGAGTTGATGGCTGTCGTCGGCATGGCAAATGAAACCAACGCGCTCGCCGCGGGATATCGTGTTGAAATCGACGATCAGTTCAAGTTTCACTAACCCGTAACACCGCGACCTGAAACAACGTGCCACAATGAGCTTTCCCCCATGTCACGTATGAGCGGCAGAGCGTATGCTTTCATGCGCTGGAGCGGTGTCCATCCATTCCCGGGCATTTTGGGTGAGGTAGGTTGGGCCTTTGAATACAACGATCGTTTAGGACGCTTTCATTGTTTTTATTGCGGTTCGACCGAAGCGAGCCCCGGCGCCGGACAATTTGGCCGGCGGCTCTTCTGGTATGAAAAATGTCTGACGCTGCCGGAACTGATAAAGGTCATGTCGAGCGGAACCGTGGATCGTCCTGCCTTCGACGAAGTCAAAGTGTTTGCTGTTGAAGATGCTCAATCGGAAGTCGCGTTGCAGATGGTCAATCAGCTTTCGGCGGCGCCGGAAGAAGTGATCGGGCGCACCGATCCTCTCGAGCATGCGCGAGAGATTCTCACGCGTTACGGCGTCCGCTCGCTGGCCCATACCCATGGCTTCAACGCGCCATTTCTGTGGTACAACCTGCTGCCGGGCCGTAGCGTTCCTGCCCGCAAATTGGCAGTGCACCTATTTCAACTTCGCGCTTCCGAAACTGCGCCCCAAGTTCTTACGCCGGCGGATGTCGAAGATCGTGTGCGCAAGATCGCCCAAAATGACGCGCAAGTCAGCGGTGCAGGCGAGTGTTTTGTCAGCCGAAATGGCGCAAAATTCATCGTCGGGCTAAATATCGCGGTCAATTCAGCTTTCTCAGTGGGAGAGGGCAGGAACATCGCCGAACGTGTAGAGCAAGCTATTCGTACAGGCGAACCGCACGTCAGCCATGTGTTCATTCAAGTGGAGCCGTTCGAGAAGCTGGATTAAATTACCTTCCGTGCTGTTGGTGGTTGGCGTGCATGGACTTCGTCTGTACAAGAGGGTCATTGGTATAAAAGAGGTTCGTTGATGAGGCACTTGGACCGATATACTCCGGAAATCTGTTCGCAGCTCAGGCAAATTGCGGAACAACGCAGTTGGCGCACCTGGGACAAAACTGTTGAGCAAGATGAACTGCTGGAGGACCTGGAACTCACTTATCATCTGCATGCTGCCGCAGAAGCTATGGGCGCGCGAGCCGGCCTGCCCGCGATGCCTAATTTCCCCATCGGCTTCATCGATAGTGAAGGGATTTTAGACCCCATTCAGTTTATTAAGTCGTTTACTTTGCGCCGTCCGCTCATGCGCGCATGGAACCAATCGGATAACAGCGCGAAGAAGGGGGCAGCGGCTTAACCGCCCCCTAAAAAGCTCTCGGAAGGGCTGTGGCATAGTCGGGGAATGGCCGACGCGGTCCTATCGACCGTTTCCAGTGCAGCGGCGGTTCCCCGGCTAAAAAAAGAACTCCGTCTTACCGACCTTGTTCTTGCTCAAGTTCTTTGCGTCGTCGGGTCAGCGTGGGTTGGTGTTGCGGCGAAGTTGGGAAATGCGCACGTCGCATTTTGGCTCGGCGCCATGCTGCTTTACTACCTACCGCTTGCCGCGGTCGTTACCTATCTCAATCGGGAAATGCCTCTGGAAGGCGGACTCTATCAGTGGGCCAAACTGGGGTTCGGCGAATTTCTTGGTTTTCTGACTGCTTGGAATCTTTGGGTCTACGCAGTGGTCTGCGTGGCTTCCATCCTGTTTGTGGTGCCGACCGATTTGGCCTACATGATCGGCCCCGGCGCCGCATGGCTGCCGGCCAGTAGAGTCGCGACAGCCGCAATCATCGGGTTCATCGTTTTGGCGATTGCGGTTGTAGCAATGCGTGGTCTCGCGATTGGCAAGTGGCTACACAACGGCGGCGCGGTGCTGATTTTGTTGGCCTACGCCATCCTGCTGCTTCTGCCGTTGGCATTCCCATCACGTCATCCCGGAACCGCTTATACTCCTATTCCCTGGCAAACGCCTGCGTTTACATGGTTCAGCCTGGCTGTGTTCGGCCAAATGACGATCGGCGCGCTCAGCGGGTTCGAATATGTTGCGATCATGGCGGGAGAATGCCAAAATCCCGTGCGCAGTATCGGCCGGTCTGTCTCTTTTTCGGCGCCTGTCATCGCGCTTATGTTCATCTTGGGGACAAGTTCCGTGTTGGCGTTTGTCGGCAAACAGCCGATCAACCTGATTGGACCGATTCCGCAAACGTTCCGAATTGCCTTTGGGGTTTCCGGCCTTGGCGGGAGAGTAGCTCCTTTTGCGATTTTTCTTGTGCTGAGCCGAGCAGTCGCGGCCGCAAGCTTGATCTTCACCGGGCTGACACGGCTCCCGATGGCGGCCGGCTGGGACCATTTATTGCCTGATTGGTTTACACGACTCCATCCGCGCTGGAAAACGCCGGTGAACTCTATTCTGTTTGTGGCGATCGGAGTTATGGTCCTGATTGTTCTCAGCATGTTGGGCGTACACGAGCAAGAGGCAATGCAGTTGTTGCAGAATGCCTCTACAGCGCATTACGGAATTACGTACGTGGCTCTCTTTGCATTGCCCTTATGGGGCGTAGCGCGAATAAAACGCGCGCTTCCGTTCTGGGTAAAAATTGCGTCGGCCGCCGGATTTGTTTCGAGCGCGATCGCAGTCCTGATCGCTGTTTATCCAATCATCGACGTTTCCAATCCGGTTGGCTACGCTTCGAAGATCGTCGCAACTGTGGCGATCAGTAATCTATTGGCCGTGTGGATCTATCGCCGCCGCCGCGCTGTTGCAGCTCTAGCCGTATAAATCATTTTCCTGCTATTTTGTTTGCGTGAGCACTCAACGCGTCATGCCCGGCGGCCGCGCCGACCGCGACAGTCTTCCAAAGGGAGCGAATGGCCGGTGTCTCTGCCGCTGGTGCAATTTGGAAGTGCCACCTGGCCGGCTGACGTTTTGCTCCGATTGGTGCGTCGAAGAATGGCGATTGCGCAGCGACTCTGGCCACTTGCGCGAACGCGTCTTTGAGCGTGATCGCGGCATTTGCGCCGTCTGCGGCATCGACTGTGTCGCTCAACGACGGCATATCAATCGGCTTCGAGGACCCGCGCGTATACGGGCCAATACCGAGTGGGGGCTAAAAGGACGAAAGACTCTCTGGGATGCCGACCATATCACCCCGGTCGCTGAAGGAGGCGGTGAATGCGATTTATCCAATATGCGGACACTGTGCCTGAAGTGCCATCGTGAGCGAACCGCGGAACTTCGGAGGCGACTAAGTAGTCGAGGGACTTCGACGGGCGAGCGTTAAACGCGGTTCGCTCTCGCCCGCTGCAAGGTCAGGCTTTTTCCGTAAACGTCGCGAAATGTTTTAGCCGCCTCGTTTGCCGACCAGATTTCCAGATCGATGTCGTCTTCGGCGTGAATCAGTAAATTCAGATTGCCGTCACGAAGGGCGCTGGTAACATCGCGCACTTTCTGTTCGTGCGCGCGATCGAGCGAGTCTGCGATTCGCAACAGCGGCGCGAGCAGTAAGACCTGACGCCGGGCATCGGGTTCCAGCGCTTGGTAGTGCGAATGCCTCGCCTCCGGCATAGACTTGCGATGAAAACGGCACAGCGCCGCAATCGTGAGACGCTCTTTATTTGTGAAGCCGGGCATGTCCGAGTTCGCCGCTAGATACGCGGAGTGTTTATGGTGCCCGGTATTGCTAACGAAGTGTCCTATATCGTGCAGATAGCCGGCGGCTTCCAGGATTTTGCCGGCATGCGGAGCAAGTTGATGCAGGGGTTGGAGAATTTCAAACAGGCGGTGCGCGAGGCAGGCCACTTGTTTCACGTGCTTCAACGAGACGTTGTATTTTCGGGCCATCGCTTCGATTACCGCACGCTGTTCCCGGGAGAGTTGTGAAAGCTCTCGCCCCACTCCCCGCGCGGCTAGATCGGCAATGATGCCGTCGCGAACGCCGGCGGCACAGTAATAAAGAGACCTGCCTTCCACCAACTCCAGGGCCCGAAGAAATACAGCGGTTCCGGCCACAACGATTTCAGCGCGCTTGGGGCCTATTCCCGTAATCTTTCTACGCGACGACACATCGCTTCCGGCAAGTTGGGTGAATAGTCCCCGCACTTGACCCACAGAGGCGCGCAGACGGTCCGCTTCATCGCGCTTCGCACGTGGGACCTGATTCGCAACTGATACTATGGCCGCCGCGGTGGCGGAGGTCGCAATGACACGATCGAATTTTTCTACTTTGTGCTGTCGTACGAACGATGAAAGTTTTTCGTCGATGTACTGCATCATCCGATGCAACTCGTCTGGCGAGGGAGGATCTTGTTGCAAGAACATCTCGGTCAGCCTTACGGCGCCGAGCGGCTTCGACACGGCATCAATCAACTGCCCGTGGTGGCTGATAATTAGCTCGGCGCTGCCGCCGCCTACATCGACGATCAACGTTCGCTCTTTCGGCCTGGGCCACCTGGACTCAACACCAAGATGAACGAGACGAGCTTCTTCCGGTCCCGAGATGATCTCGACGTTGGTTCCAATGGCGTCGCTTGCGCGTTTGAGAAATTCCGGTTGATTACCGGCATCGCGCACGGCGCTGGTTGCCACAACCCGCACACCAAGAATGTCCAGGCGGCTATAGAGCGCAGCCATTCTGCTCAGGTTCGCAATCAGGAAATCGAGGGCTTCTTTGCTCACCGCGCCGGTTCGAAATACGCTTTCTCCCAGACGCGTGACCTGCCGGTCCTGCGCGAGGATGTGCGTCTCTCCGTGAATTACCTCGGCGGCCATCATGCGGACGGAATTGCTGCCGATGTCGATGGCTGCGTAACGCGGCATATCCCTTGTATAACAATCGCCTGTGTTTTTCAGTTGACAAGCGGTGGCTAAACTGGGACTGAATGCGATTGAGCCGGTTGACTTTTATTTTGGGCGTGGTTGTTATTGCCCTGGCAATGTGCGCAAGCCGCGCGGCGACTGCTCCCGAAGCCTTTTATGTTCATCCCGGAGATACTGTCGTCTTTTACGGCGACAGCATCACAGATCAGCGGCTCTACACCGTCTTTACTGAACTCTACGCTGTGACGCGCTACCCGAAACTGGATGCCCGATTTGTGCATTCGGGCTGGGGCGGCGACCGGGTGACCGGCGGTGGCGGAGGGCCTATCGACGAGCGGCTGGAGCGCGACGTTTTCGCGTACAAACCGACAGTCATGACCATCATGCTCGGCATGAACGATGGAAAATATGCGAACCATACTGCTGCGGACGATGACACGTTTTATAGCGGCTATCGCCATATTGTCGACGCAGTGCGGCAAAAGTTTCCCGGTGTGCGCATTACGGCAATCGCACCGTCACCGTTCGACGATGTCACACGTCCATTCACACTGCAGCCCAACGGCTACAACGCCGTGCTGGTGAACTACGGCGAGTGGATTAAACACTACACTAGCGAAACGCACCTGGACTTCGCCGACCTGAACGCGGGAGTTGTCGCGATGCTGAAGAAGGCTAATGCTAGCGATCCTGCAACCGCTCAGAAGATCATTCCCGATCGCGTTCACCCCGGCGCAGCAGGCCACTTGATTATGGCGGAGCAGCTTCTGGAGGCGTGGCATGCGCGTCCCTTAGTGGCGGCCGTCACCATTGATGCCGCGAAAGGAAAGATAGCTCGATCCGAATTTGCGCATATCAGTGATTTTCATGCCGGACAACCTTTCGTCTGGACGGAAACGGATGATGCTTTACCGCTACCGCTTGCGCCAATGCTGGCTGCCGATCGCGATCATACGCTCGCGCTGGCGATTCGGAGTTCAGATGTTGTCCAGGTGCTCAATCAGGAGCCGCTCACAATTACGGGACTTCAGCCGGGACGCTATACGCTGACGATCGATGGCGACAACGTGGGTACTTGGACTGCGGAAGAGTTGGCGGGCGGTGTGAATCTAGCCGTGCTGGATACGCCGATGGCGAAGCAGGCTATGGAGGTTCGCAACTTGACAACGCAACGCGCGGATCTGCACCAGATTCGCTGGCGAACGATTCAAGTTCCATTGGCGAACCTCAATTCGAGCCACTATGACGAAGCTCTGAAAGCGATGGATGCGCTGGAGGCCGACGTGGTAGCGAAGCAGCACGCTGCTGCTCAACCGGGGCCGCATGTATTTCAGCTTGTTCCCGCGGCATGAAGTCTCTTCTGCGCCCGGTGGCGCACCAATATCGCAGTTGGATGGATCGTTGGGAAAACGAACTCTGTTTTCGCGCTAATGATCGCGTTGTACGTCCGTTTGAATATGGCTTTGAGTGGTGCGAGCATTGGCCGTGCGCAGAGAAAATCGACAGAAACCGCGGGGATCCGGTGCAATACCTGGTTCGCTTGAATGAATATTGCATAGCGAACAGTGTCGAGTTCTTCGGTTATAACGTGCCACAAGATTTCAACTTGGTGGATGAGTGGTTGCAGTTTTCTTCGCCGGTACAGACGCCCTATGCCGAAAACAACAAGGTGCGAGCTCGCTGGTTTCCGGCTCGTAATCAGACGCGTAAAGCGGTTGTCGTTTTGCCGCATTGGAACTCCACGCTGCCGCAGCACAATGCGCTTTGCGCCGGTCTGCAACGGCTTGGTATCAGCGCACTGCGCTTAAGTCTGCCGTATCACGATTCGCGCATGCCGGCGGAACTAACGCGCGCGGATTATGCCGTTTCCTCAAATGTGTGCCGTACTATCGATGCCACGCGGCAATCCGTGATTGATAGCCGCTGCTGCTTTGATTGGCTGCAGCAGCAAGGGTTCGAAGACCTTGGCATTGTCGGCACCAGCCTCGGCTCATGTTATGCGTTTCTTGCCAGCGCGCACGACCCAAGGATCCGGGTAAACGTCTTCAATCACTGTTCGACATATTTTGCAGATGTCGTTTGGGAGGGGCTTTCCACTCGTCACATTCGCGACAGCCTCCAAACGGCCATTGATTTGGAAACGCTTCGTAAGGTCTGGCTGTGCATTAGTCCCCCGAGCTACTGGAACCTCTATGCCGGCCGAAAAAAACAATCGAAGTTCATTTATACGCGATACGACACAACCTTTCCGGTCCATCTGTCGCGGCAGGTGATTGAAGGCGCGAAAGCGCATCATTGGCGGCACGAAGTGACAGTGCTACCCTGCGGCCACTACACGATGGGCGAATTCCCGTTCAAATTCATCACCGGGTACGAGATCTGCTCCTACTTGAAGCGAAACCTGTAAGCTGCTTGCGCTCGGCCAAGCTACTCCAAAAAGTTAAGACCTTAAATATTTTTTCTCAAACGTGGTGCAAAACGGACTTTCCGCGCATCCTACGCTTGTGGAACAGGTAAAGAACTCCAATCAGTTGAGTCGGATGAATGTGTAGCCCAAGGTTGCGGTGGACAATTCTGCTTTGTTGTTCGATGCTACCGGCCGTTCAGGCTGCCGGCCAAACCGGCGCGCCCCCCGGCTCAAATCAATCCGCGGGAGGCGGACAATCACCTCCTGTATCGGCGGGAACGATGACTGCGGTCCCCATGACTGGCGATCAAAGCTTTCAGGGCAGTGTGCCACAGGGGACGGCGTCCTCAACACCAGTTGCGTTGACGCTCGGGGAAGCCATCGATCGTGGTCTGAAGGCGAACTTGGGCTTACTCACCAATGAACAGAGCAGCCGCGAGGTGCGTGCGGAACGATTGCGGGCGCTAGCCGCGTTACTGCCCAACGTGAGCGGGCAACTCAGCATGACAGAGCAGCAATTGAACCTGCAAGCGCTCGGTTTTCTGTTCACTTTTCCGGCAAGTTTTGGTGTTAGCGTGCCGCACATTGTGGGACCGTATTCATATCAAGCGGCGCTCGCAAACGCGACGGTTCCGCTGTTTAATTACTCGTCAATCAGCAATTTTCGGGCATCTCGTGAGAGCGAGAAAGCGTCTCTTCTTTCGGTCAAAAATGCGCGCGATCTGGTGGTGCAAGCGGTGGGAAATGCTTACCTGCAAATCATCGCCGATACTGCCCGCATAACTGCAACCCAAGCGGAGATCGACGCCGATAATGCCATCTATGTCAATGCGCAGCGAAGACATGAAGCTGGTGTCGCCATTGGTATTGATGTGCTCCGGTCCCAGGTGGAGTTGAAGCAGCGGCAGCAAGCCCTAGTCGCCGTGACGAACCAGTTCGAGAAAGACAAGCTGACGCTCGGGCGCATTATAGGGTTGCCGATCGGGCAAGATTTTACGGCGGCAGACCCTACTCCGTCTGTTCCGTTGGAAGCTATGTCGTTGAAAGACGCGCTTGCCACTGCCTATGATCATCGGCCCGATTATCAGGCCGCGAAAGCGCGCGTTTTGGCCGCGCAGTTCAGTTTACGTGCGGCGAAAGCAGAGCGCTACCCTACGCTGACCGCGTCAGGTTTCTATGGGGACGAAGGACTTCGGCTTTTATCCAATTCTCACGGCGTATTTCAAGCCACAGGCTCTATTCAATTCAATATTTTTGATGGCGGCCGCATTAAAGCCGATATTTTGAACAACGATTCCGAGTTGCGAAATCGCCGCAATGAGTTGGAAAATCTACGTGGCCAAATCGACTATGAAGTCCGTAGCGCACTCCTAGATTTGAAATCAGCCGGGGACCAGGTTGATGTCGCCCGCAGCAATATGGACCTCGCGAATCAGTCGCTCAAACAATCGCAGGATCGCTTTTCAGCCGGCGTGACGAATACCGTTGAGGTGGTTCAGGCGCAGCAGGCCGTCGCAGACGCCAACGAGAATCTGATCTCCGCACAGTTTCAATACAACGTTGCCAAGGTGTCGCTCGCGCGTTCGCTCGGCATTGCGGAAGAAGGCATCCGCAACTATTTCAACCGGAAGCCTTGACGCTCATTTTTCGAGCATGAAACTTCCGGCAAACAACGTGTCGATGCCGGACGAGTAGAAACTCCGCACGGCATCACGCGGAGTGCAGACGAGCGGGTCGCCGAACAGATTGAAACTCGTGTTGTAGAGCACCGGCAATCCCGTCGCACGTCCGGTTGCAATCAGGAGCGCGTGATAGAGCGGATTTTCGGCTTTTCGAACGGTATGAACGCGAATCAGGTCGCGGCCTAAAATTGCGGCGGCGAATGTCTCTCGATGTTGAGCCTTGACCTCTCCAACTGTTGCCAGGTAGCGAGCGTTCGGTCCGGCTTCAAAATATTCGCCCGCCAATTCTTCCGGCACTGAAGCCGCAAATTTGCGGAATGCTTCGCGATGCTTGATGTATACGTTCAGGTTTTCAGTCGAGTAGGGATTTAGCGGTGAAGCGAGGATGCTTCGATTTCCAAGCGCGCGTGGTCCAAATTCCATTCTTCCCTGCATCCAGGCAACGATTTTGTTGTCGATAAGTGCGGATACCGCGTGCTCAATCAGCTCTTCTCGCGTCAAGAGAAACCGGAAACGCAATTTGCAATTTTCGATTATCTGTTTGATGTCAGTGGGCAGGTAAACCGGTCCCAGGCAAAGAGTCTGAAAGGGAACACGCGTCTGCTTGCGATAGAAGCTGTGCCAGGCATACAAAGCCGCTCCCAGCGCCGTTCCTGCATTGCCGGAAACGGGTTGTACGAACACGCGACCGAAATGCTTTTCCAAAGAGTGAATCAGTAACGCATTTAAGCCCAAGCCGCCCGCGATGCATACGTGGGTGGATTCGCCCAGCATCTGAATCACTGCTTCGGTAATGGCTTGTTGCAAGCTTGCCGCGATGTCGGCCTTCACCTGCGGGGGCATTGGCGCGTCGGCTGCGACATCAACGTTTTCGAAAAATCGGTCACTGAAACCGCCGGGCCGCACGCTTTCGCTATCGATAAAGCCGCGGTCAAATTTCGGCCACTCTGAACCCCCCTGATGAAGAATTCGGCGAAACACTTCGGTATATCTGGGATCGCCGGACGTGGAGAGCCACTGAACTTTATGTTCGTCGGCGCGTGGTTCAAAGCCGAGCAACTCTGTAACCCGATTGAACAAATCTCCCAACGAATCGGGAAAATACAGCTCGCGAGTAGGAGTCAGGCGATTGTCCTCGCCTCGGAACACAACGGCGGAACGGAAGTCGCCGGCCCGATCGATGCTGAGCACCGTGGCCGAATCGAAATCAGATGCGTAATAAGCCGATGCGGCGTGAGCGTGGTGATGCTCCACTACCACAATTTCACTCGTCGGAAACTTCGCGCGCAGCGCGAGTTGAACCGCGCTTTCTTCGCCGAGCGAGAACCGGCGCGCAATTGCGACACAATCGATCTGCTCCGCCGTCACGCCAGCGACCTGAAGTGCGATCTGAAGTGCTTCCTCGGGAAATGAGCCGGGACGGTCCGGCCGCGATACCTTGGCCTGTTCGACCGCCGATGCGATTTGACCGTCCTTGAGAATGCAACATGCCGGATCACTGAGAAACCCGCCCAGCCCGGCGATCACGCGCGGCATAGTGAGGCTTTCCGCAGCCAGTCCATGGTCACGCCTTTC
>Ga0070741_10008032_pt1 | contig 21427 bp, 22 predicted proteins | sample Coa_R1_4_FD_66440 | JGI IMG/M metagenome (GOLD analysis project Ga0070741, IMG submission 66440) | Surface soil microbial communities from Centralia Pennsylvania, which are recovering from an underground coalmine fire - Coalmine... | ecosystem: Environmental > Terrestrial > Soil > Unclassified ... | reverse complement strand
AGACAGCCAGAACGCCTCGCGCCCCGGGCGACATCAAATCGGAAGAGTGGGCGAGATCATCTCGGAATCCTGGGCGAGATCAAATCGGTACACCCGGGCGAGATCATCGGAATCCGCAGCATCAGCGTCCTCTTGCGGTCGAGGCGGGAGCGCAACACTCTCGGTCACCGGTTTATGCCACGGTGGAGCACGGTGATCTCACGAGCCTATCACCTGCGCATGACGGATTACCAATCAATTTCATATCTCCGACGCGGGAACATTGCCTCCAGTGGTTCTGGTCCGCTCGTTGTTCGCACGCGATCGCCATGTGTCGGCGCTGATCGGTGGATGAGGAGGGCCATCCTCAGCGGCCAAACGCGGACAGTTGAAGCGCGCGAGCTTCAAGGCGCGTATCTCGATGAGGCAGCCGACCCACAATCCGCCTGCCTATCGGGTGAGGCTGGATAGCGGGATGATGATCGCAACGGTTACGCCGTCATCGAGCCAGGAATATCGTATCGTTCCGTTATGACGGTGTACTGTCGTCTCGATCAGTGAGGATCCGAACCCTCTCGTTTCGGGTTGCCTGAAACGCGGCCCGCCGGATTCATTCCACGTCAGCTCGAGACGATCCTGGTGAACGAACCAGGATACATTTACATGTCCTTCATCGCGGCTCAGCGCACCGTACTTGGCGGCATTGGTAGCGAGCTCGTGAAAAACCAGTGCCATGCTGTTGCTCGCATGATCGCCAAGCGCGACGTCGGGACCGTCTGTCGAGACGTGCTCATACGGCTTGAGTATGGTCTCCATCAGCTGCTGCAGCCCGACACCGGATATGGTGTCGTGCGCGAAGGACCGTCTGACCAACTGATTAGCGTTCGCAAGTGCAAGCAGCCGCCCCGACATCTTGGCCACCAATTCCTCCTTGGTGGTCGCAGTGCGCGCGGTCAGGCGCAGCATGCCATCGGTAATAGCCAGGAGATTCTTGACGCGATGGGCCATTTCAACTGTGAGTTGCTCTTGTTCCTGCAAAGCTGACTGAATGATTTCCTCGGCTTGTATCATTCGGATGGCGACGCTCGAGAAGGCGGCGAGCTCGGTCAGGACACGTGCATGTTCCCGGGAGAAGAAACCCGGCTTTGAACCGACCACCCAGAGCGTTCCTGCGCCGCCATCCTCAGGGAGCCGTCGCAAGTGCAGGGGGACAAGCAGGACTTCGGGGATGGAAATGCCTGCGCTCGCAATCCAGCCGTAGACCGTCTCCGGATGCTGCATCAGGACTGGAGCATTTTGCTGCAGGGTCACGCCACAGGGACTGAAGTCAAGAGGGGTGCGCGTCCCTTCGAAGGCCGCGAGAGCACCATGAAGTCCAAACCACCTGAACTCGCGAACCTCGTGCTCCAGGAGGGAAATGCCCGCCGATTCCGCTCCGCAGGCCTCCATCGCGAGCCGCACCAGGCGAGGCAGCACCGCTTTTGGATTGTCGGCCATGTCATCGGCCAAATCCCGAAACGCGAGCTTCTCGCGCAGGTAATCGGGCGGCTGCGAGGGCCGTTTTGCGAGCTCATCCGTGACGATGATGCTTGCGAGGTCGTGCGGGGCTGGCGCCATTTCTGCTGATCTCGGGAACCTAGCTCGAGCGGAGGACTTGGAAAGAGTTGGACTCATCTCAGGAGCGGGCCGTTGAAGATCTTGATCGTCGAAGACGAGCCCCTCATCCTCATGGATGTTGAAGTTCAGCTCCTCGAAGCAGGACACGAGGTGGCTGTGGCAGAGAACGCGGATATCGCTGTCACGATGCTGGCGCGGAGTATGTTCGACCTGTTGTTAACCGATATCGATATGCCCGGTTCCATGGACGGGCTGCAGCTGGCGAGCGCGGTGAGAGAGAGATGGCCGCCGGTCAGATTGGTCCTGATGTCGGGTAAGAGGCATCCTCGCGCAACCGAAATGCCGTCGCAAGCGCGATTTCTCAGCAAGCCACTGCAACCAGCTGAACTCATGAGGGCCGTGGCGCTTTGGTAGTGGCGCAAAGCGCATGAGGTCAAGCACGCCGCCTCACTTGTCCGGGGCGCCGTCTGCGGAGCTTCAATTGGTCGAAGATGACGGCAAGCTCGCACTGCCCCTCTCCTGCGATCATTGCGGGCGAGCAGTTCCTGTTCGTCCTACGGTATCGTTTTCGGACCCGAGCACCGGCAAGAATATCCGTGTGTTCAAGTGTCAATGTGGCCGGCTGATCTGGGACGACTAAAGCGCGATGCGATTAGGATGAATAGTCCATCGCGCTTTAGCTCCTTGGTTGAGCATGATCTTTTCGGAAAACCGCTTCACACTTTTCCGGATCATGCTCTCGGCGCCAAGGCGTTAGGACAGCAGCGCTGGCTTGATTGACATCACGACCGGTGACAGCTTTGCTCGATCGGGGATCGTTGGTCCCGACATGCAGGCGACGCATCGACCGCCTCATCTAAATGAGGAGTGTGCGTCCTGTGGCTAGCCAGGCTAGGGCTACGTTCGAGCACTGCTCGGCGCGGCACACCTCCATGCAAACGCAACGCAACGGCACAGGCCGCCTTGGGAAACCTTGGCGGCTTTTGCGTGCGCCGCACCCGGCGGGGCTTTTTTGCAAGCCAATACAAATCTGTTGGGCGTTAGGTCGTGGCAGTCATCTCACCTGGAAATCAGCCGGCTCACGGCGCATACTTCGAGGATGAGCAAATCTCCGCGCGTCACCTTTTCCATCAAGCGCATCGCCGATGGCGATTGGCAAATTGAAGCCCATTGTCCCGGAGTTGACATTCGGTACATCAACGGCTTCACAAGCAAGGCCGAGACTGATGAATGGCTTGACGGAACGCGCAAGATCACCTGGCTGAGATCGCAGGGGTATGCGAAATGACCCCGGACGCCCGTTGACTCGTTAACGCAATGGGCCGTCGAGGGAAACCTTGGCGGCTTTTGCGTGTGCGACGGCTTGGCGGACCAGCAGAGGCTTAGGCGGCCTCATCAAAATCGCTTCTGTCCTTGAACAGGGATCGCAGCAATCGCCATAGCTCGCGGTGGCCGGCGGTTTGACCGCCTTGCCTGAGATAGTCTGCGATATCCATTGTCGTTGTCTGGATTTCAATGGCGCCAGCCACGGTCGCCTCCAGATGAGCCACTTCGCGCTCGACGTACAAGGTTTTTGCGTCGGTATCGAAAACGAGAGTGCAACGATCCGCATGGGTGACTTCGGGGCCTTTGACCTGCCGGCATAGTTCGCGTTTCAGCAGAGCCATTTTTCCGCTCCCAATGGCGGCCCGGCAGCCAAATTGTTCAGCTCAACAATGTACGGACCTGTGATGCGGCGTCATAAATCTCGATCTGAAGCATCGGATAGGTCGATTTCAGTGCTCGCCCCGATGCTTCAGCCGCGTCGAGACTCTCAAAATCTGACTTGAAATGCCCGTCAACGATTATCGCGAACCCCTCAGTAGGGGGCCTATCGGCGCGCACCGCCTTCTTCGGTTCCGGCTCGTCAATCGAGAGAACTGGCTTTTTCATGGGGGCTGCTCCGGCAAGTTCTACGGGGGCCGCAAGGCCGTCCTGATTTAGATCACGCTAGCCAGGGCCGGGGCGAGCCTGGCCCGCACCGGGTGGGCTCGCGCTAGCCGCCCTTGTTGGCCTTAGGCGGGGGCTTCGGCGCTTTCGGCAGCTTCGGCTCGGGGTCCGCGGTATTGCGGACGGCCTGAGCCAGCATCTCGCGCAGCTCGGCCTTGGTTTTTGCCGGCTCGCGCGGCGTCGGTGTCCATTGACTCATGCCTCTATGTAGGGAGGCCGGAGGCGGAATTAAACCCCCCGTTGGCGGCAGTTTTGTCAACCGGCCGGTTGGGTTCGACGACCAAAGCCGTTCCCTGACGGCGGCGAGCTGCGCCTAGCGTGGGCGACCTGGTCACATGGCGGCCTGCGGCCGTTCGGTCGATTTGAGCGGGTTTGATGTGGACCAACGCTCTCCGAAGGCGCTAGATCAGCCATCACCGGCTGAGGCTATGCCGTAGGCGTCGGTGGCTGAGAGACTGATTGCGCTCCCGCCTGCATACCGGAGGGAGCGCGCGATGGCCGAGCCGTTTAGCCCGGAAACTCAGGATCTGTTGGATGCCGCCGACCGGGCGATTGCCCACAGTCGTGAGCTTGTTGATCAGCGCCGACAGTTGACGGCGACATGCGAGAGGAACCGGCGCACGCAGGACGTTCGTCTTGCCTTTCTGCGCGACATCGGGGAACCTAAGTAGGTACCTCCATGTTTTTGAATTCGGTCACGGTTTGACGACCCATGCCCGAGAAGACCTGCGCGGTGCCCCGAGCTCAGATTTTTCGCCCTCGCGACCATGATCGCGAGCAGGTCGAGCGCGCGCGGGAGGTCATCAGTCTTGCGAAGAAGGTTTTAGCGGAGTCTGATCCATCCGTTCTGTTGGGTGGCTTGTACAAGCCCGAACCGCCCTCGGAGAGCGTCTAAGGCCGGCTCGATTGGCGCCACCAGCCCGGCCAGCGATGGATTGCGGAGCCTTTTTGTTTCAAAGCTGTCGCATCAGCCGCTCCACGAGAGATCAAACGGAAGAGTCGCTGGTCACGCAGGCGAGACTAATCGTGGAGGCGAACGTGAGAAGCGGCACGTCCGCAAAACTCAAGCAGGCTGGACCGCACTTATTCTGCCAAGGATGGGACGAATTGGATTCGATTACGTCCAAGGATTGGACAGTTATACTGCCCCTTTATGCGCACCGGCGATCAAAACTCCTTGAGGCGACATGAAAATATCGGGACTGCTTGTTCTGGCTCTCATAAGCCCAGCCTCGGCACAGAGCCTGGACGAGACGGTGCTGCTTCTCATCTCACCTGGATATTACGAGCAGATTCTCCAGGATGGGAAGCCATACACGCTCAAGCAGCCGGCTCTCCCGCCGTACCGAGGCTCATTGAACATCGAGATAACAATCCCAAGCAAATGCACGGCCGATATTCAGTATGACGAAATTGATGGGAAGGAGATGACCCGGATGCGGATGAAGCTCGATTTCGCACGGGCAACCGGATTGGACTCCTCAGGCAGTTCGCGTCCAGGCATCATAATTCGGGGTATTCAAGGATTTCTCTGTCGAAAATATTCGTATGGGGCCGAAGATTGCTCCGGCGAGTTCTGGCCGCTCAATTTCACCGCAGACCTCTTTTCCAAGCAAGATGGCTGGCAGTACCGAAACGACGTCAAGATCAAATACGAGAAGGCATTTGCCTACTATCAGTCCACGTTTTGCAAGAGGCGCGGACTTTAGGCACGATCTGGCAGGTTCGTTCTCGAAAGACTCTCAAGGAGATCAGGGGCTGCCGCTTAGGGCGCGGCAATCGAGCCCGGTCAGTGATGGCCAGGAAATAGCCTGTCTGTGGAGTGCGCAAGACGCTTGTCCGAGCCGCTCATGTCGTTCATATGCCCGACCAGCTCGCCAGACGGACGATAAATGTTGGAGCCCTTGAGGTCGTAGAGCTTTCTGCCCGTGAGATCGAAAATCTCCGTGCCGACCACCACTGCAACGTGGATGCCTTGGCTGTTGAAAATATTGTCGGCCACGATCGACCTCCAGCTGACGCGCCCGAGCCAAGCTGCGCGTTTCGGGCGGCAATAGCCAGATAAATCGGATCCTTTGTCCTTGGCTCGCCGGCGGATGCTGTTCAGTGGTGGCGCGCCCGCGGTGGATGCAAATCCCCTTGAAGCCAGCGTCCAAGGGCTTTGGACTTCATCGGGTCTTCATATGCAGCACGCGTCTCAAGGGCCTGATTGCAGATGGCGCATCTAAACGTATGCAAATCGACGTCCCGTGCGCGTGTCGGCTCGATGCTGACAAGCATCATCGCAGCCTTGCATCTCGGACAGGCGGGGCGGCCAATTGCAGCAAGCGGAGTAACGGAATGGACGCTCTGAGATTGGGACATGAGGGCTCGCCTCGAACTGGCGGGAGCTCAACACTCTCTGTCACCGATGGATGCCGATGCGGGGCGGTGATGTCGCTTATTATGCGCCATCAGGGCCTCAGATACCAGTCAATTCGCGCGCCGGCTCCGCAAGGAGTAGATCGACCAATCAGCCCTTCTTCGGCCTTAGCCGATCAACCCGCACCTGCCGGAACTCCTCAGGCCCCTTGATCAGGTTGCCTTTGCGGCGGGCCTTTTCACCGCTCTCCGGTGTCGCAAAGGTCAGATTATCGATTGTCTTCGACGCGAGCTCGTTAGCCCGCTCTGCGTGCGCCGCCGATCCCTGCTTGGACTTGGTGCGAAGAGTCAGACCGAGCTCAACCAGCTGGCGGATGGCCTCCGCGCGAGTCGTGTCATTTGCAGTCGCCCACGCCTCGACCTCAGCAATCAGACCGGGTGGCATACGCGACGTGACCTGAGGAGCACGACCAGCTGCTGGACGGCCGTGCCGCTTTTTCGCTGTCACCTTGATTGATTTCTTCATGGCTTTTGCATGACGGAAAATCGAGCTCAGGGGAAGCTGTCACTAGCCTAAGCGGGAGCCTCGCGAACGTTGCGCTCGCTCTCACTGCCAAGCCGGCGTAACACGTGTGAGCTTGCGTCGGGAATGGCGGTGATCAGCACGGTACACCGGGGCGCTAGCAATTGCGAGCACTCGCCAGTTCATGCCAAACGCGCGAAAGCGATTACCCGCGGTTTGTCCGCTGACAAAGCGGTGGCTATTGTCGGCGAATGGGCGCATGCTTGTGATTACTTCAAGGCAGCGTCCGGTGCGGGGCCTTTGCGAAAGGCAGGCATTTATGACCATCCGCTCGCGGCGGGAAGTCGTCACCTTCAAACATCCGTTCCATATCAGGGGCATCGACCGCCTCTTGCCTGAAGGCGCCTACGAGGTTGTCACTGACGAGGAGACGATCGAGGGCTTGTCGTTCGCTGTCTATCGCCGCGTCGCCACCATGATCATCGTGCCCGTCGAGGGTTCGCGCGGCGCGGCCGTGGAGATGGTGCCGATCGGCTCGGTGGACCTCGCAGACGCGCAGCGGATCGACGCGAGTGCGTCCAATGAATGACGAACCACTCGATCTCGACAGGCACCGTGGTCTCGCCGCGCAAAAGCCGTCGGCCTCCGCCGTGTGCTGGCGGAAGCTGAAAATGATGCGAGAGAGCTGCGCCCACCAGGACGAACGCGGCCTGAAAGACCTAAGGGCAAGGCGCTGCGGCGTTGAACACCGCATCGCACGGAACTCATGGTCGTCTGGTGAGTTGCTCTCTTTGGTGAGTTGATCTTGCATCAGCAAGCGCCGGCAATGGCTGGATCACATAGTCCTCCCCGCTGCTCAGTCTCATTCGCAGGCACTCGGACGCGTCGGCGTTTTCAACCTGTTGGAGAATGCGAGGGCCGAAGGGGGGAAGACATCAGCATACAGGAGATCTGGAGATGTTTGAGCGGAAGCCGGCGAGCCGCGCTGAACTCGAGGCTCGCAAAGCATTCAAGCCGGCTGAGCCGGAGACTACGGAATACGCAAGGGTACAGAGGTCCTTTCACGACAATCGGGAGCGGCTGAAGTCGGAGCGACTGGCGCGAGAGGCGGCTGCCGCCGACACTGTCCGGAAAGCGAAATCCGATACCGATCACTAAGTGCTGACTCGGTGTCTGCCTGATCACCCTGCTTGCCGAATGACGCGGTCGCGAGGATTCACGCGTGAGCCCTGCAGACGATGACTATCACGATCGGTCCGATGGGCGGGTTTCGCCGGCGCGGACGTGTGCTGCGCCGAACGAAGGTCGCGCTGTTTCGGTTTCGCAGCATCGAGGCTCTTTGCTGCTGGCAAGACGGTCCAATCCTTTCTGCCTTGTATTTTGTGGCAGAGCCTATAGGCTCGGGATTGTTCGATTTGCCGCTGTGCCTTTCTGAACGCGCCTGCGGGCTCCTTCCAAAAGACATTCCGACCAGTTGAATGGAGATCGCGTGATGGTCACGCGACGGGTGCTGTTTGGAGAGGAAAATGCCAACAGGTACTGTCAAGTGGTTCAATGGTCAGAAGGGCTTTGGCTTCATTCAGCCCAGCGATGGCGGAAGCGATGTGTTCGTGCACATCAGTGCCGTCGAGCGGGCCGGTCTTGCCGGGCTTGCGGAGGGTCAGAAGGTCAACTTCGAGCTCAAGACCGACAAGATGAGAGGCAAAGTGAGCGCAGATAACCTGTCGCTGGCTTGAGTTGTTCGCCATCTCACGGATGTACTGAGATGGTCGTAAGCCCGCTCGATCCGGGGATCGAGCGGGTTTTGCGGGTTCTGGATCTGGATGGAAAGATGTCCGGCAAGAAAACAGTTGAGCTCTCGCCCGAAAGCGTCGCGCGGGCCAACCGGCATCGTTTGGCCTTGGAAGAAGGCGCGCGAGCGATGCTGGGTGTCGAGCAAAAAGCCATTGCGGTTCGCAAGAACATGGAACGTCTTCGCGCCCTGAGGGAAGCCAGGGAAGCGCAGGAGGCAAGCGCTCAGGCGACGCTGCCGGACGCCGCAAAGAAGAAACGCAAGAAGGTGCTTTCGACATAGCGCCAGCATTTGCGAACTCAGCCTTGGTCTGGATTCCTTCAAGGGCTCATACCAAGCGAAAGGCTGGTGCCCTGGCCGTATTCACGAGCTACAATGTCACGCTGCATTCGAAGCAGGCGATTTCACGCGCTGAGGCGCGGATTCTGTGCGGCATAGAGCGCTCTCGCATTCGCGGGGTCTGATTTTCGTAGGAGAAGGTGGACCCGATGCGTAAGAGTATCCGGATCGTTCCTCACACTGCGCCGTGCAACGGGCAGGCGATCACTTTCGTGCTGGCGATCGGCTCGGTTCGGCAGGTGTGCCGCCTGCAGACGACGTTTCGGACGCAGAATCAGGCTTTCAGCTATTTTCACAGGCATCGTACCGAGTTCGAGCGGGTCGCTCGTGCCAGGCTCGCACGTGGCGAGGTCGAAAACGGTGTGATTGAGCTCACGATGCTTTAGAGCATGATCCGGAAAAGTGTGAAGCGGTTTTCCGAAAAGAATATGCTCAATCAAAGAGCTAAAGCGCGATGACGATTCATCCTAGTCTCATCGCACTTCAGCGCACGGTCGTGAAGAAGACGGGTGGAGCGTCCGGGGAGAGGCCAGATGTCAGGCATCAGGAGCAGGAGCCCTCATGAAGCTAAATTCAACGCAGATCGAGCAAACCCTCAATCAGTTCAACGCTCGGGTGATCGCCGAGGACAATCCAACGATCGCAGCCTTGAACGATTTGTTCGGGGACCACACCTTCTTTCTCGACGCCAGGGGTCTCAACGTTCTGGAGCTGATCCAATTGCCCCGGATGGAGCCGGAGAGCGGAGAGGTGATAAATCTCGCGGACTGGAGCGATGCGACGCTTACCAGGTTACGCACGCATCGCCCCGAACCGACGGGCATTGTGATTCGGTTGAAAGAGACTCAACACTGATGTGGTCGACCCTCGTTCGTGCATTGTCGTTGATGACCGACGCTCCAGAGTCTCCCAAGGAGACCTGCAGTTTTATCGACGCGCGTTTTTGAACCGCGGATGCGCGCCGATGTCGCTGATTGCAAGATGGAAGTCGAGGGCCGACGTTGGGGGTACGCTGCTCCGCTTCCGGTTTGCGGCGGTCATCCGTTCTCGGCTCTGATTTCGCGAAACGACACCAGGCGGCGCTGCGCCTCGTCCCATAATACGAGCCGCACACACCGAAGGCTCTCCAGGAGAGTGACTTGACCGACCTGGCGCAGTTCAGGGTGATCGTGCAGCACGCGCGACAGCCGGTAACAGGGAATCCGACTGCAGAGATGGTGCACGTGGTGGACACCGATATTGGCTGTGAACCAGCGCAGCGGCGCCGGCAAATCGTAATGTGAGCTGCCGTAGAGAGCGGCTTGTTGCAGATTCCAGCGCTCGTCCCGTTCCCACATCGTTTGCTCGAATTGATGTTGTACATAGAACAGCCATACGCCGGCCGCAGATGCGAGCAGCACAATCGGAAGATGCACAAGAAGAACCGCCTTGATGCCGACGAACCACGTGAGCACGGCGATGATCAGGGCAATCGCGAGATTGGTTGCCATTGTGCTGGCCCAAGGCTGCCAACCCTTGTGCATGAGGCCGACAGGGATCCGGTGCTGCAACAGAAACAGATAGGCCGGCCCGACCCCAAACATGACGAGCGGGTGGCGGTAAAGGCGGTATTGCAATCGACCCCACCAGGAACGGGCTCGATATTCGCACACTGTCAGCGTATCGATATCGCCGACACCGCGCCGATCGAGGTTGCCGGTGGTCGCATGATGGATCGCATGCGTGCGGCGCCAACAATCGTACGGCGTTAGCGTGAGCACGCCAATGATGCGACCGACCCAGTCGTTCGCCAGACGGCCAGCGAAAAACGTGCCATGGCCGCAGTCGTGCTGGATCATGAACAGGCGGACCAGAAAGCCGGCAGCGGGGATCGCGATAAGCAGCGAAGCCCAAGCATAGCCAAGGGAGAATGTGAACCAGGCCGCGGTCCACAACAGCACGAGCGGCAAAACGGTGATCGTCAACTCGGCTACGCTGCGTGCGCGATTTGGGATGGTGTAGCCGCCCAGAATGCGCGCCCAACGCAGTGCCTCCGGCGATGAAAGGCCTCGATTGGGCCGGAGTTCGAGCTTGATATGCGAGCTTTGGCGGTCGCCATCGGAATGGGCCGGGACCCCAGCCTCGCAGTCCCGCACGGCTTGCGCCGCTTCGCACTCGCGTTCCACTTTCGGCGCAGCCGCAGCTGGCTGGTTGACTTGCAACATCGTCGTCAACTTTCCCTTCGGCGATACGATCAATTGGAAAACTCCCGCGGCCGATCCGTCGGCGAGCGGGATCTTGAAACCAGAAGCTCTGCCAGTGCATCCGTGATCAGCGCGACACGGATCGCTTGCGCGGTCCGTTGAGCCGCACGCAGATCGTCGGCAGCAGACTTGCCGGTCCTTTGGTACGCAACGATGTCGAAAGATAGTCTCTGGCCCTGTTCGAACGCGCCCCACCGGCGCGTTCGACCGCACTGATATGAACGAAGACGCCCGTGTCATCGTTCGCCGTCAGAAAGCCAGCCCTATTGGTTGAATCACTTCACAGTACCCGTGCTGATTGAGTTTCCTCTCACCGACGGCGTACGTATGGAAGTTGGCACGCGACCCTCTCGCGACCGTCATCCCGGCTTGTCGATTTTGGAGAATGTCTGAAATGTGCGTGCCTGTCATTAACGACGCAGCGCACCCCAGCCGTTCGACCCATTGTCGATTGGGGGCCATATGCACATGATTTGGGCCGACGTCAAGGTTTGCCGCTCCTCGGCGCCCCGCGCTCCCTGTTGCAATTTGCTGCCCACAGCCTCTGTCGGGTTCCGCGAGCCAGCTGCATCGCAAGCGCCCACCACGATTATTGACCGGACCTCTCGTCTTGCCGCGCCTCGAGCGAGTCCCGCGTCCTCACATCGAAGAGGCCGCCAACCGAAGTGGCGCTTTATCTGAAGCGCTTTTTCGGCTTCGGTCCTGCAGACTGGTTGGCTTTGGAGATTTCGGTCCGGGCCTCTTGTGCTTCTTTAGCTGACCTTAGCTCCTTGAGGCGCGCCATGTTTTGGCGAATATCAAACGCCTTTTTGGCGTGTTCTTCCATCACCACACCGCGATGTGCGACCGCAAGGCGCTCTCTGTTCTCTCTGGCAGCCTGACGAAGGTGCCGCTCTTGATCGTCGATCATGCTGTGGCCTCCGGCACCCGCGGTGGCGGGGCAATGCACACCCTAACAGGTTTTAGGATACGTCCGGTCTTTATTTTGGACCTGAATAGGAGGCGCGATATGGGCGTCGCGTCACGCTCGCCATCGAAAAGCAAAACGGCCCCGGGATAACCCGAGGCCGTTTGGAGGAGGAGAGTCCGGTCTTGCTCCGGACCTCGGCCAGCCTACTCCGCGATCTCGAGCGATCAGTTCACAACGACACGCATGATCGCAATCGTGACGGGCTTTCCGATGAAACGGAGTGAAAGCTCAACGTGGTTATGTTCTCGACACCGCACCGGTCAGGGGAACCCCTTTAACGGTGCGCGAAAGGACAAAAGCCCCGGCGTGCCGAAAACGCCGAGGCCTTGGGGACACACCTCACGCCGCCCGCGCGACCTGCTTCGTTGCCGCCGCCTGCTTCCGCCGTCCGAGCTTACGCACCACCGTGTAGAACGCCGGCGTGAACAGCAGGCCGAAGCCCGTGACACCCAGCATGCCCGCGAACACCGCGGTGCCCAGCGATTGTCGCATCTCGGAGCCGGCGCCGGTCGCGACCACGAGCGGGGCGACGCCGAAGATGAAGGCGAGCGAGGTCATCAGGATCGGCCGCAGCCGCGTGCGTGCGGCGGTGACCGCGGCTTCTTCCGGCGTCGCGCCGGCTTCCTCGGTCTGGCGGGCGAACTCCACGATCAGGATGGCGTTCTTGGCGGCAAGGCCAACCAGCACCACGAAGCCGATCTGCGCCAGCACGTCGATCGCCATGCCGCGCATCAAGAGCCCCGTGACCGAGGCCAGCAGGCACATCGGCACGATCATCACCACCGCAAGCGGCAGGTTCCAGCTCTCATACTGCGCGGCCAGCACCAGGAACACGAACAGGGCCGCGGCGCCGAACACCAACAGCGCAGACGTGCCGGGCTGCTGCTGCTGGAACGCGAGCTCGGTCCACTCAAAGCCGATGCCGGGCGGCAGCACCTGGTTGGCAAGCTCCTCCATCCGTTTCAGCGCGGTGCCGGTCGCAACACCTGGTGCGGCGACGCCCATCACTTCGGCGGCGGGGAACAGGTCGTAGCGCGGGACGCGATAGGGCGAATTCTCCGACTTCAGCTGCGCCACCGTGCCGATCGGCACCATCTCGCCCGAGGCATTGCGCGCCTTCAGCCGCGCGATGTCCTGCGGATCCTGGCGGAAGCTGCTGTCGGCCTGCGCGATCACCTCGTAGGTCCGGCCGAGATAGTTGAAGTCGTTGACATACTGCGAGCCGAGATAGACCTGCAGCGTGTTGAAGACGTCGGTCGGCGTGAGGCCGACCTTCTCCGCCTTCTCGCGGTCGATATCGGCATAGATCGAGGGCGAGCGGGTGCCGAACAACGTGAATACCCCGGCGAAGCTCGGATCCTTGTTGGCGGCGGCGACCAGCGTCTGGGCCGCTTTCGCCAGCGCATCCGATCCCAGACCGGCGCGATCCTGCAGCATCATCTTGAAGCCGCCGGCATTGCCGATGCCCTGCACCGGCGGCGGCGGGATCGTCAGCACATAGGCTTCCTGGATCACCGACAACCGCTTGCGCAAATCGGCGAGCACGCTGGCCGCGGTCACGCCCTTGATCTGGTGATTATACAGCGACGGCAGGCCGGAGAAGATCGTTCCGGCATTGGAGGCGATGGTGAAGGTGGTCGCATCAAGCCCGGCAAACGGCGCGACGTGCTCAACGCCCGGGGTGGACAGGATGATGTCGATCGCCTTCTTGACCACGGCCTCGGTGCGCGCGAGCGTGGCGCCCGGCGGCAGCTGCACGACCGTGATCAGATAGCCCTGATCCTGCTCCGGAATGAAGCCGGTCGGCGCCCGCGCGAACTGGAGGCCGGCGGCGCCGATCAGCGCCGCATAGGCCACGAGCACAACGCCGGTGACCTGCACCAGCCGCCGCGTCAGCCGTCCGTAGCTCGTCGACAGCCAGGCGAAGCCGACATTGAAGCGATCGAATCCAGCCTGCACCAGGCGCGCAATCCACGTGCTCTGCTTCTTGTGGCCGGGCTCATGCGCCTTGAATAGCACCGCACAGAGCGCGGGGCTCAAGGTCAGCGAGACGAAGCAGGAGATCAGCGTCGAGGCAGCAATCGTCACCGCGAACTGCCGGAAGAACTGGCCTGAGATGCCCGACAGGAACGCCGACGGTACGAACACCGCACACAGCGTCAGCGCGATCGAGATCAGCGCGCCGCCGACCTCGTTCATCGTGACATGGGCGGCCTCGACCGGGCTCATGCCGCGCTCGAGATTGCGCTCGACATTTTCCACCACGACAATGGCGTCGTCGACCACGATGCCGACCGCCAGCACGAGGCCGAACAGCGACAGATTGTTGAGGGAGATGCCGAGCACATAGAGGAAGGTGAAGGTGCCGAGCAGCGAGACCGGGATCGCGATCACGGGGATGATCGCGGCGCGCCAGCTCTGCAGGAACAGGAACACGACGCCAACCACCAGGAGGATCGCGACAAAGATGGTCTTGATCACCTCGTCGACGGACTTGCCGACAAAGATGGTGGGATCATAGATCACCTTGTAGTCGAGGCCGGGCGGAAACGTCTTGCCCAGCGTCTCCATGGTGTCGAGCACCTCATGTTCGACGGCGAGCGAGTTGGCGCCGGGCTGAGCGAAGATCAACAGCGGCATGCCGGGCCCGCGGTCCATGAACGCGGTCGAGCCGTAATCGGCCGCGCCGATCTCGACCCGGCCGACGTCGCGCAGGCGGGTGACGCGGCCCTCGCCGTCCGACTTCAGCACGATGGAGGCGAATTGCTCGGGCGTCGACAGCCGGCCGAGCGTTTGCACGTTGAGTTGATAGGCCTGCTTGGAGGCGACCGGCGGCTGGTTCAGGACGCCGGCGGAGACCTGGACGTTCTGGGCGCGCAACGCGGCCAGCACTTCGCTGGCGTTCAGATTATGGGCGGCGACCTTGTCGGGATCGAGCCAGATGCGCATGGCATATTCGCGCCCCGCAAAGATCTGCACGTCGCCGACGCCGGGCAGCCGCGCCAGCACGTCCTTCACATGAAGCGTGGCGTAGTTCGAGATATAGAGCGTGTCGCGCGATGAGTCCGGCGAGTAGAGGTGGACCGCGAGCAGGATGTTGGGCGTGGCTTTGCGCACCTGCACGCCGAGCCGCTGCACGTCCTCCGGCAGGCGGGGCAGGGCGTCCTGCACGCGGTTCTGGGTCAGCATCTGCGCGACGTTCAGGTCGGTGCCGATGCGGAACGTCACGGTGATGGTGAGCTTGCCGTCGCCGGTCGACTGGCTGCTCATGTAGATCATGTTCTCGACGCCATTGATCTGCTGCTCCAGCGGCGTCGCGACCGTGCGCGACACCGTCTCGGCCGATGCGCCGGGATAGCTCGTGGTGATCTGCACCGTGGGCGGTACGATTTCCGGATATTGGGCAATGGGGAGAATGGCGAGCGCGCCAAGCCCGATCAGCGTCACGAAGACGCTGAGCACGGTGGCGAAGATCGGCCTGTCGATGAAACTATGTGCCATGGTTGGCTTCCTGTGTGAGCGCAGCTCTGCTTTCAGCCTTGTTGTGTCAGCCTTGTCGCCTCAGCCCTGGCTGTCGGCGGCCGCGTCGTAATGGATGGTGCCGTCCTGCGGCGCGACTTTTGTTCCCGGAATGGCGCGCACCAGCCCGTCGATGACCACGCGATCATTCGCATCGAGCCCCGAACGGATCACCCGCAAGCCGCCGCGCAGATCGCCCGTCGTCACGATCTTCGGCTTGACGGTGGCATCGGGGCCGACCGTCATCACCAGATGCTGCGACTGGTCGAGCACCACGGCGGAGTCCGGCAAGAGAAAGGCCTGCGTGGGTGGCGCGATCGCGACCCGCAGCCGCGCGAACTGGCCCGGCGCCAGGAATAGATCCGGGTTCGGCACGGTCGCGCGGGCGTGAATGGTGCCGCTGGAGCGATCGAGCGAATTGTCGATGAAGTCGAGCGTGCCCTTCCGGGTGAAGCCGTTCTCGTCGGACAGGCCGATCAGCACCTGGCTTGCCAGCGGGCCGCCGCTGCGGGCGCGCTCGCGCGAGAAGGTCAGGAAATCGGACTCGCTCATGTCGAAATCGAGATAGAGCGGGTCGAGTGAGACCAGCGTCGCCAGCGAAGTGGTCGGGCTGATCGCCGCGCGGCTGCCGGCGATCAGGCTTCCGATCGAGACCTGGCGCGCGCCGATGCGCCCGGTGAAGGGTGCGAGCACGCGGCAATATTCGAGATCGAGCTCGGCGTCGCGCACGCGCGCCTTGGCGTCCTCGACCTCGGCCTGCGAGGCGTCCTGGTCGGAAGTGCGCTGATCGACGGTCTCCTGGGTTGCATAATCGTTGCGCTTGAGCGACTGCGCCCGCGACAGCTGGGTGCTGGCGAGTGCGACGTGCGCCTGCGCGGTCTGCAGCGCGGCTTTCGCCTGCGCCAGCTTGATCTCGTAGGGCCGCGGATCGATCACGAACAGCAGGTCGCCCTTGTGCACGATCTGGCCGTCCTTGAAATGGATCTCGGTCAAGGTGCCGCCGACCTGGGCGCGCAGCTCGACGCGGTCGATGGCGGAGAACTGGCCAAGGAAACCGGCTCTGGTGTCGAGCTCACGCTGGAGCGGCCGGCTCACCGTCACCTGCGGAGCCGGGGTCGGCACCGCCGCGGCCTGGTTTGCCTTGTGCGGTCCGAAGCCGAGATAGGCGAACAGGAAGCCGAGCGCGACCACGGCGCTCACCGCGCCCGTCCTCCAGATAAATCCGCGTCGCCGCCGCGGCGCGGGTTCGTCAAGCGGCTCGCGTTCGAGCTTCGAATGATCAGTGATCTGGTCCATGAGAGTGTCCATGAGGCTGTCGATGAGTGTGGCGGTGAGGCCTTGCCAAGCCGTTCGAAAATCGGTGGCGGCCGCACAGCCGCCTTCGCTCCCGCGCGCTCGCGCCGCCGCTCCAAAATGTCTAGATGGTCGTAGTCGGTCGTGGTCATTGGAGATGCGGAAAGCGTCTACGCGGGGTTGATATTTGGAGGGGGAGCTCCAATATGGTGAGACGGCATATAAATCCGGGGAGGCGCCGTTCAAGGATTATTGGAGCGATGACACCAAAAATAATTACAGGGAAGAAAGCTCAAGGCGGCAAGCCTGAAGCCGGCAAGCGGGGACGCGGGCGGCCGGCGGTATTCGACCGGGGCAAGGCGCTGAACGCGGCGATGAAGCTGTTCTGGGAACGCGGCTATGAGGGCACGTCATTCGACGACCTGATCGCCGCGATGGGAATCAGCGCGTCCAGTTTCTACAACTCGTTCGGCAGCAAGGAGGCGCTGTATTGCGAGGCCACGCAGCACTACCTGGAATGGGCCGGCCACTGGTTCTTCGCCATCCTCAATGACCCCTCGACGGATACAAGGACCGCCTTCGCGCTGCTATTGGCGGCAACCGCGGAAGAATTCACCCGCGGCGATCATCCGCTTGGCTGCATGATTTCGCTGGCGGGCACGCATTGCTCGCCGGGCATGAAGAACATCCGCGACATGATGGCCGAGCATCGCGCCTTCTCGGAGAGCGCCATGGCTGCACGCTTGCGCAAGGGCATCGCAGATGGCGACGTGCCGGCCGATACCGACTGCGACATGCTGGCTGCCTACTACAGCGCGATCGCCCGCGGATTTGCCGTGCAGGCCCGCGACGGCGCGTCGCGCGAGAAGCTCCACGAGATCGGCCGTCTCGCGATGCGCGCCTGGCCAGCCGGAGCGCCGGATCGGCGACCCAAGGCCGCAAGCAACGCACGGGTGAGCGACCTGTCGTGACGAGGTGCGCGCCGATCGGCTGAAATTCGCGCCTTCACTTCCCGCCAGAGCGAGCTAAAGTCCGCCGGCTGGCTGGACCTGATGGAGTTCCATGTGGCGCATGAGCCTGATCTCCCCGCGGAGCAGAGCGGGCCAAACAAGACTTGGCCCGGTGATCCCATGCTCTGGCCGCTCGCCGCGACGCGGCTGGCGATGGATGCCTGTTTGTGGTGGATGGACCGCGGTCCGCGCGACCAGCGCGGTGCGTCAAGCCTGGCCTGGACCACGCCCAATAAGATCGCCCTGGAACTCGCAACCTTCGTTCTGCGGGATTTTTCCCGTCGGGAGCGCGGGCATCCGGCGCTGATTTGCGCGCCCTATGCGCTGCATCGCGCGCTGATCGCCGATTTTGCCCCCGGCCACAGCATCGTCGAGGCGCTCCAGCGCGGCGGTGTGAACCGGCTTTACCTGACCGACTGGCGCTCGGCTTCGCCTGACATGCGCTATCTCGCCATCGACAACTATCTCGCCGATCTCAATGTCGCGGTCGACGAGATCGGCCCGCCGCTCGACCTGATCGGTCTCTGCCAGGGCGGCTGGATGTCGCTGCTCTATGCCGCGCGGTTTCCTGAGAAGGTGCGCCGGCTGGTGCTGGTCGGCACGCCCGTCGATATCTCGGTCCAATCCGAACTATCGCAGATGGTGGCCCGTGCCGCGATCGGCACGTTCGAAGGACTGGTGGCGAGCGGTGGTGGCCTGGTGCGCGGCACCGACCTCATCCGTCTCTGGCGCGCCAACCCTGACATGGAGACCGCGCTGCAGAGACGTCTCTCCGCCGAGGACGCCGAGGCGCAAGCCCTGCGTGAACGTTTCGCGCACTGGCACGCCGAGACGCTGGACCTTCCCGGCGTCTTCTATCTCGAGACGGTGGAGAAGATCTTCAGGGAAAACCGGCTGGCGAAAGGGACCTTCGTTGCGCTGGGGCGCGAGTTGCAGCTGGACAAGCTGGCCACCCCGGTCTTCCTGCTCGCCGGCCGCGACGATGAGGTCGTGCCGCAGGCGCAGGCCATGGCGACCGCATCCCTGCTCGGTACGCCGCCAGGATCGATCGCAAGCGAGATCGCGCCCGGCGGGCATCTCGGGCTTTTCATCGGCGCGACGACGCTCGACGTCAGCTGGAAACGCGTTTCCGCGTGGCTGTCGCGCAAGGAGCCGGCAAAGACATCGACCCGGGCGGCGTCCGCTTGAGTCAAGCTCAGTCATGCCTGAGCAATCCGCCGGCGGGCTCCGGCAGCGTGCGGTCAAGCTCGTGCGCGAGCTGCATCGCTTCGCGCATGTCGGGTGTCGACGGGCCTTCGCTGAACTGACTAAAGCGTCGGCAGCAGCAGGTCGGCCGCCTGCGCACGCCGGCCGGCTGGTGTCGCGGGGACGGATGCCGAGGCGCGCCGCATTGGGGTCGAAACTCATGGCACCCCGCTCGCGTTGGATATGCCGGAACCCGCCGAAAGCTGCGGAAGCGGTCGTCTTTCATCTTGGCGGGAAGAGGAGAGCGTTGCAGCGCGCCCGACACCGTCATAGGTCTTGTGCCCAAGCGTCCACAGAACAAGCGTCCTAAGAACACGCGTGCTCGGAACAAGGGTCGTCAGAACAAGGGTCGTCACAACAAGATCAAGGAAACGCATCATGCAGGACAGCGTCCAGACCAGAACGGCTTCCCGTGCCATTCCCTTCGATACAAACAAGCTCGATCGCCTGATGGAGGAAGCGGGCCTGGACCTGCTGCTCGCCACGTCCAAGCACAATGTGCAATATCTGCTCGATGTCGAGCGTGCGATCTTCTTCGATTACATGGATGCGCTCGGCGTCAGCCGTTATCTGCCGGTCGTGATCTATGCAAAGGGCGCGCCCGACAAGGCCGGCTATGTCGGCCATCGCCTTGAGACGCATCAGCGCGAGGTGGTGCGGCCCTGGGTGCCGGAGGTGCGCACCTCAAGCCATGGCAGCGTCGATGCGATCGCAACCGCCGCGCAAGTGATCCGCGCAAGCGGCGTGCCGGCAAAGCGCATCGGTGTCGAAGCGGCTTTCCTGCCGATGGATGCCGGCCGCGCCTTGCAGGATGCCTTTCCCGACAGCGAGATCAAGGATGCGCTGTTCGTGCTGGAACGGCTGCGCGCGGTGAAGACGCCGGCTGAGCTTGAAAAGCTGCGCACGGCCTCCGATCTCGTGATCGAATCCATGCTCGAGGTGATCGCCCATCACGGTCCCGCCACGACCAAGCGGCAGCTGTTCGATGCGCTCAAAATGGCGGAAGTGAAGCGCGGGCTCACCTTCGAATACTGCCTGCTCGCGTCAGGCGCGAGCCACAACCGTGCCCCGTCCGAGCAGCGCTGGCAACAGGGCGACGTGCTGTCGCTCGATTCCGGCGGGAATTACCATGGCTATATCGGCGACCTCGCGCGCATGGCGGTGTTGGGCGAGCCGGACCAGGAGTTGAAGGATCTGCTCGCCGAGATCGAAGCCGTGCAGCGGGCCGCGTTTGCCGTCATAAAGCCCGGCGCGATGGGTGGGGTGATCTACACCGCGGCCGAACGCGCGCTGAAGGAGATCAGCCAGCGCGACAACACCGAGTTCCTCGCTCATGGCATGGGTCTCGTCAGTCACGAGGCGCCGCGTCTAACCGCATCGGGTCCCGTGCGCTATGACGCAACCGATGCCGAGCGTCCGCTCGAGCCCGGCATGGTGATCTCGGTCGAAACCACCATGAGGCATCCAAAGCGCGGCTTCATCAAGCTCGAGGATACAGTCGCGGTGACCGCAACCGGCCATGAGATTTTCGGCGAAGGCGGACGCGGGTGGAATGTTGGCGGGACGGCGGTCAGGTAAGCATCCGGTTTCTTGTCTTGTCTCGCCGCGAGCTCCACTTCCCTTCTCCCCTTGTGGAGAAGGCGGCGCGACCGAAGTTCGCGACGGATGAGGGGTCTCTCTCCGCGAATGCGAGAGACAGTTGGCGCGAGAGCTGTACCCGCGGCGACAACCCCTCGCCCAAGCGCGTTCGTGTCTACCAGCGGAGCTGCCCTCTCCAACCGCAAGTCGGGCCTGCCCGACTTGCGCATTCAACGATGCGCAACCGGGGTAAACCCCGGTTGCGATGGGCGAGGGCACAATTTCGCGCAGCGCGCTCGTAGCTATCCGCCCACCACGTCCGCATACGCGATGCCATAGGCCTCGCGCAGCGCATCCTCCAGCTTCCGTCCCTCGCGGTATGGCGCAAGGTTCTCCGGCCGCGCGACACCCGGCAGCAGCCGCCTGCACGGCTCCGGCGCGCCCAGCACCATGTTGATCGGCACGCGCTCGGCATAGATCGGCAGCGCATAGTCTCCCTCGTCGTCGCCGACGCCCTTGCTGCGGATCTTGGCCGAGGCACGCTCGATCTCCATGGTGATCACGGCGGTTGCCTTGATTTCTTGCTTCGTGCTCTGGCGCAGCTGCGCGGTGCGGCCGGGGAAGAGGCGGTCGACCATCATGGTGAGCGCACGCTCCTTCTCCTCCTGGCTTTCGATCAGCCTGGCATGGCCGAAAGCCATCACCGAGCGATAATCGGCGGAGTGGTTGAAGCCGCAGCGGGCGAGCACGAGGCTGTCGAGCTGGGTCACGGTCAGGCACGCCGGCTCGCCCTCCGAGAGATTGCGCAGCATCCGGCTGGCGCTACTGCCATGCCAAAAGAGCCGCGATCCCTCGCGCCAGTACAGCGTCGGCGTGCAGTAGGGCTGGCCGTCGATGACATAGGACACATGGCAGAGCGCGGCCGAGTCGAGCAGCCGGTGCACGGTCTCGACGTCGTAGCGGCCGCGC
>Ga0070741_10008031_pt1 | contig 21430 bp, 16 predicted proteins | sample Coa_R1_4_FD_66440 | JGI IMG/M metagenome (GOLD analysis project Ga0070741, IMG submission 66440) | Surface soil microbial communities from Centralia Pennsylvania, which are recovering from an underground coalmine fire - Coalmine... | ecosystem: Environmental > Terrestrial > Soil > Unclassified ... | reverse complement strand
ATTTGCTTTGATTCCGCTGGTTATTTTTAAGCTGATGACGACCAGTTGGAAGGCCGCCAGTTATTACGCAGGTCGAAAGCTCTATAAAAAAGAAGGCCCGCCGCGATGGTATAACCGGTTGCTGTCGCCGATTATGGGGCTGCTGTTTCTCAATGTTCTTTGGAGCGGCGTAGCGATGTGGGGATCGTACGAGGGTATCTATCCTCTCGGAAGTTTCTATCAAAGCTGGGCCGTAGTCCAATGGCATACGTGGTCGGCGTTTGGTCTGGTTATTTTAATGCTCTTCCATATGCTCGCTCATTTTCGAGAGAGCTTTCGCAACAAAAAGAGAAAGCAGATTGAAGATTCGGCTAATCCTGAAACAAAACGAGCGATATTCGCGCGACGAGCCGTTGTCGGAGGTGTCTTTGGCGCTGGAATCTTTGTGGCGCTGTCGGCGGCCGAGTGGCCTTGGCCGCGCTGGTCATGGCTTTCAAAATACCATGATGGAACTGGAGCTTTGGATTATCCGACCGTTACCTACTTTGGAGCTGGAACGAAGATTGATGTCAGCAAATGGAGATTGACGGTCGATGGAGCCGTCGACAAACCTTTGATTCTCAGTTATGACGATATTCTAAAGCTGCCTACGATTGAAGCCCAACTGCCGTTGCAATGCGTACAAGGGTGGCGCGTCGAGCGTACGTGGCGGGGAGTGTCGCTCAAAAAACTATATGAAATGGCAGGAGCGAAATCAGGATTTCAGAGCGTTACTGTTCATTCGGCGTCGGGTTATTATTTTACGAATCATGCATACCAGCATTTGCAGGATCAGGCGCTGTTGGTGACTCACGTAAACGGCGAAGTACTATCAGACGATCACGGCTTTCCCGTTCGGATACTGTTGCCAGGATTGCCAGGGCAAAACAATCCCAAATGGGTCGACCATCTGGAGTTATCGATGAATCCGGCGCCCAGGTATTACGAGCCGAATTTTTATCCATCGAACGGCCCCGCAGGAGCGCAGACTGAGGCAACGCAAGAATATCTTGCTCCTCTTAATTCCATCCACGACAAGTAAGAATTCAGAGGACAAGTTGGCTGTTCGGACGCACTTAGATGTTTATAATCCGGTTCTTAAATCCATTTAAAGCAAGTTATCACTGGCGTGTAAAATCTACTTAATTTATAATCCTATGGTCATTGAGCGGCCAGCGCTGGCCGAATAGTGTTTTTATGTTTCTCATGAGCTTTGGTCAATGAGGGCAATTATTTCGAATTGGACCCCCTCGGCAAAGGTTCTGATGCACTGCTCGAATCATCGTCTAATTTGGTTATGCTCAGTGATTGATACTCGAACTTTAGAATTAATCTCAGCGTACAAACTTGGACTCACAAAGTTTGTCGCATTTACGTGGTTAATGCTTTCACAAGTCTAATTTGCCGTGGAGAAGTTTATGTTAAGAACATGGAATATTCGATTGCGGGATCGAGACTCGCAATTTGCCGTGGCGAGTTTCGGGGTCACCTTTATTCGCTTGGTTGTCGGATTGCAAATCATTGCAATTCTCATAAATTCTTTAAGAGATCTAAAATGGGTAGTTTCTTTGGGTATCATCGTAATCATGGCCTTTGATTACCTTGATGGCTTTCTTTTTAGCAAATCTCTCCTGAGTGCTAATAAGCAGTGGAGAGTCCGACGGAGAATGGTCGATTCGATATCGGACCGTCTAGTTATCCAAATGGTATGTGTGCCCTTGTTGCTCGTTGACCACTCCTTTTTCTGGGTGTACACTGCGATTGTTTCGCGGGAATTCGTTTTGTCTTTTTACAATGTAAGGTGTATCAAGAACGGGGTTCTAATTTATCCCGGACGTGTCGCGAAGATTGCCTGTGCGTTTGTGGGATTTACCACAGTTGCTTATTTGACCGCCTCCACGAGTGTCGTTTTATCGTCGACGATCGTAATGATGGTATTGAGTGTACTTGCGGGGTTTGAATACAGGAAAAAATATCGTACTGCCCGTTGTGAATCCCTTAACTGTCTAAGTAATGATTTTGAGGTCCTATAAATCCATAAACCATGGCCTCCAAACGTATTGAGTATCTCAGTAAGCGCCTTATCGTGATTTTCATCGCCAGCGTGGTGGTGTTTTTCTACTATTTGATTTTTGCGTTGGTAATGAATTTTGATAATGGATTGACTCCTAGCGTGGGACTACTCTGGCTTTTCATTCCTGAGTCAGTGATTTTTGTTGCTATTGTTATCTTAACGCCCGTAGGCTGCGTCAATGAGGGTGTTAATTTACCTCGAATATTTTTAAATATAGGTTCCAATGAACGACGAAGCCTGTTCATCTTAATACTTGTCACAGTGCTGTTTCTTGTTTTGCTCTCTCTCCCGCTCTTCCTTTTGGGAGGAGCAGAGCAATCATGCTTTGGAAGCCTACTGGTCGCAATGGCCGGCATAATAGTTATTGTAACAAAATCTGCTGGAATCAGATTTACAATAGCTTTCGGGTCGATTTTATTGTTCGGGATATCTATCTTTGATCACGGACACATGGATGTTGTTATATTGCGGCCGAACATGCATAAGTGGTTTCAAATATCTTCAATCGTTCTATCGTTAGTCATTACGCTTGTGATGTCCTGGAAAGGAGAATTCACAATCTTTGACGACCCTGTTGACATCTCCACGTATAATTCAGAGGATCCACAAAAAAAGCCTACGAATTCGGCAACTATCGGACAATGACAATCTCTTTCATGCTTCGATCTCGCTCTTAGGGTTATCGTTTGTTGCTTTCGTCCTTGTTAAACGTGATTTGCACAGTCTGAGTGTTCTCGGCGGATTCATCCTGATCCTCGTTTTTCATCTTCTCTTCCATCTGTCCGACCAGCTTGTCGCCCTGAATCTGGCCCTTAAAATGCCAATTGTAGACATAGTTTCCGACCACCAGCGGATTTGTCGAACTGAAATCTATAGAATTGCCGTCCACTTTTCCGTTGATCTTCACGGGACGCTCGGCAAAGTTTTCGAAAACCTGCACATCTACTTTTTGCAGATTGTTTGCGTAAGCATCTATCGAATCAAGCATGCTTGACAGATAATCCAGCACGCCGCTGATGTCGTTTCCCTGGCGATTTAGATCAAGCCTGAACAACTCAACCACGTCGTCAGACCGTTTAATGCCAGCGACGTATTTTCCTGCAATCCCGGTGAAAGTCTGTGACGGGGCCGGATTCGAACCGGGTTCGGTTGTCTCTTTATGACAGCCAACCGTACCGAAAGCTAAGAGTGTAATAAGGATCGAAAAAGTAAAAGCATGCGCGCAACGGATAAAATGTCTCATCGGTTAGTCCTCGCGTAAAAGATTCGGGAGGTTAAGCCAAACAACACATCTTGTTCAAGCTAAAAATATAGCTCAAATTATCAATGCATATCACCGGTCATTCTGCTGAATATTCATAAGTGCATTCGACCGATGCTGCATGTTCGTTCCAGGAATTCATAGCTTTCATCATCTGCATCACCAGCATCTTCTTGCCTTCGACTTTGTATTTTGGTGAAGCCAGCGCCCTGATCGGCGAAATTTCGCCTTTATTCAGGTCAGCCATCATAGGATAAGGACAGGTTGCTCTTATCACCCAGTTGTTATCATAAGGAGCTTCGCGGATGTCGGCAGCGGGGGACTGTTTTGCTTCATAAATGTGATCAACACACTGTCCATTTTTAAAGGTCCAAATTGTCATGCGATCTTTGCCGTCCGGACAATCCAGGATGCGAAAAACAAAGGTTCCATTCAGCTTTTTCGCGTCTGCGGCGAACTTTGGGCTGGTGTTAATTAGGTTGACGACAGCATCGTGCCAGGGTTTTGTATAGTACTTGATCATCTTCGATACCAGAACCTCAATCAGTGCAAATGATTTATTAGAGCGAGCAGGAAATGTCGCTACACCAAACAATCATATCATAGCGGATGATGCACTCCGTGACTTCTTTCTCGGCAAAATCATTGAATCTTTGAAACGACTTCCAGAAGTTACACCGCTGGAATACCTGATGCCCGGTAATCGGGTCCGGTCCTTGCATTCTAAGTATCGCTTGAAAAGCGGAGCAGAGGAGGAACCACAGGATCTGTGGACTAAAGCTGGACAACATTTCAGCTTTCATTCCACAACCATTACAGAGCAATTCAATTAAGGAGATACAGATATGAGGAAGTTCAGGTACACGGGTTTAACGATTCTGGCGATAGTTGCGCTGGCGATTACCAGCATCAGCTACGCAAAACCGCCAAAGATGCAAACGGTAACGACCCACAAATTCGTTGAAGATGCGGCTAAAGGCGGAATGGCTGAAGTTCAATTGGGACAGTTGGCGGTACAAAAAGCGTCCAGCCCGGATGTTAAAAATTTCGGACAACGCATGATTGACGATCACAGCAAGGCGAATAATGAGCTAAAAGATCTGGCCTCGCGAAAATCGATGACGATTCCGACCGCCGTGGATCCGAAAGACAAAGCAACTATGGATCGCCTGTCAAAATTATCGGGAAAGGCGTTTGACCGAGCTTACATGGACGACATGGTGAAGGATCACGAAAAAGACGTCGCTGAGTTTCGCAACGAAGCTTCTAATGGAAAAGATGCTGACATAAAGAGCTGGGCGTCAAAGACTCTGCCAACACTTGAAGACCACTTAAAGATGGCGAAAACGACATATGCTAAATTGTCGCCCGCCAAAAAAATGCGGCGCACAAGGAAATCAAAATAGGTCAGAACACGTTTAATATTGATGAAAGAGGGTCTTACTCGCGACCCTCTTTCTGTTATCTCGATTCAAAAACTACTTAACTCCGAACATACCGCTCTGTTCGACACCCCCCCAATGAATCACAAGTTCAGCCTGATTCTTTGCTGGTTTTAAACTGATTGTCAGCAACTCGGCGGTATCCTTCGCTTTCTCTGGCTTTAATGGCAATTCAGCCACATAGCCTTCCTTCAACTCCGGAACTCCCCACAATGGCTTGCCGTTTGGCTGAGTCGTTGTAGGATGAAAACCGATAACCCAGCTATCGTCGCCCGTCTTCTTTGCCCAAAGCGTGTATTTGCCGGGTTCGAGTTCTTTGCCCGCGACAACCAGCTTGCCGGTCGATTCAATCGTCGTTGCTTCGTTGCGACCCAGTCGCCACACCGTACCTACAGGGGCTACGGTAAAAAGATCCTTTCCCTTCAAGGCCGGTCCATTTATGCTGGGGCGACCATAGCTGATCGTCACTTTCTTGCCATTAATTGTTGCTTCGGCCGTTCCTCGGTCTGTTTGAGCCATAATCACTGATACAAAGCACACCATCACCGCTGCTGTCCACAGCATCACTCTGCGAATATCCATTTTTTCCTCCGTAGTGCGATTAGAAAAGTCAATTGATAGCAGGCCCGATTCTATCGAACCGATCATTATACGGCAAGCACCGAGTCATGTGCGGGACAATTTTTTACACCTGAGTAATTGATAAGTTGGGGCAACGCGAGAGGCAGCGACGGAGACACTGGGACACGGAGAAGCGGAGGCGCGAAGACACGGTGCAAGAGTAAGCGGGGCGAATCGACCGCTAAGAATCTTCCCCTCTCTGCGTCTTCGTTTCTCCGTATCCCCGCGTCTCCGGATTGGGTTCAACTCGTCAGTTTTCACTCTTATACTCTTTCCGGTTGACTTGAAATGCGGCGGGGCATACCCTTGTTTTTAAGCATTTATCGTTGCTTGGAGATATCATATTATTTTGTTTAACGGCAGAAGGCTCGACGCAGCCTGATTCGCTCTGTCTAACTTTCGCGGCTACAGCCCGGGCCGCTTTTCCGTGAAACCGTGAGAGTCATTTTTCGTATAGCGGTCTAATTGGCGAATCAGACGATGCCTATGGAGGGAAGATCATGATCGGCAGTATTGTTGGCAACTATAGAATCACGGAACATATCGGTGAGGGCGGTATGGGAGCCGTTTACAAAGGCGTCGATTTGATGCTGGAACGCGAAGTTGCTATCAAGGCCCTCCGACCTGAACTGGCTCGACAGCCCGAGCTTCTTGAAAGATTCCGCACTGAAGCAATTACCCTGGCAAAACTCAACCACCAGAACATAGCCACGCTCTATAGTTTCTTTTGCCACAACGACGAATTCTTTATGGTAATGGAGTTCGTTCGCGGCGAAACGCTGGATAAATTATTACAGCGTCACGGCCCGATGCGATGCGAGCGAGCGCTTCCATTGTTTTTGCAGGCTTTGGCTGGAATAGAACAGGCTCACGCTATCGGTGTCATTCATCGTGACATCAAACCGGCGAACATAATGGTCAATGCCAATGGGACCGTTAAAGTGATGGATTTTGGAATCGCTCGCGTTCTGGGAACAAACCGGATGACTCGTCAGGGCTACGCGATCGGGACGCTTCAGTATATGTCTCCGGAACAGATCCGAGGCGAAGAGACGGATGCCAGATCCGACATCTACTCTCTTGGGATTCTGCTCTACGAAATGCTGACCGGCCACGTGCCGTTCAGGAGCAACACCGAATACGAATTGATGCGGGCGCAGGTCGAAGAAACTCCGCCGCCGCCAGCCACAATTGTGCAGCACATTCCAAAGAAGGTCGAAGAAGTAATAATGCGCGCGCTGGCAAAGGGAGCCGTCTACCGCTACCAGACCGCTGCTGAATTTCACCGTGCATTGACCGCGGCGTCGGCCGCAATTGCTCCGCAGTCCAATGCCACGGCTGTTTTCTCCGCTCCGGTAACCAGGGGCGATCTTTCGGCGAAGGTGCAACCGCCGACCGATCCGAATGCAGTTACTAACTTTAGCGCCGTACCTAATCGGTCGACGCCTGTTCCGGCGTCACAGATTCCGGCGACGCAGATGACGCCGAATGCGGGTTTTGCTGCCCCGATAAATCAGGCGGGAACACAGTCAGCAGAACAATCCGTGCCCCCAACCGTGCGATTTGATTCTGGCGCAGCAAAAGCGTTTGGACAATCGACAGGTGAATCTAACGCGGGACAAACTGTACGATTCGATCCAAACTCGAATCCAAACGTCGACCTGAACAAGGCACGATCGGGCGAGAGCCAGGCTTTGCCTTCGTCTGCGCCTCTGACTCCACCAACTGCGCAATTTAATCCGCAAGTTATTCAGTCAACTGGAGGAACGCAGGTTTTTGCGCCAAATAATCAGGTCATCACGGGTCAGGTTCCAAAAGCAACCGGACCTGAGCCGATCAAGCGTCCTTTTAACTGGAAGCTATTCGCTGCAGCGGCCATAATTCTTATCATTCTGGGCGGTGGCGGCGTTGCTTTTGTTCTGTTTGGAAGGAAGCCTGTACCTGCAGCGTCGCGCGATGACAAGACACCTGCTCAGGCTACGGTGCCATCTGAGGTTGCGAAGCCCGTGGACACGCAGGCAAGTACTCCGACGACGAATCCTGCTCCGCAGCCCGACGCGCAGCCGAAATCTGATGTACCATCGGCGCCCGCAGTCGCACCGGACAACACGACTGCGAGCAATGACACAAAAGCAGAAGACAAATCCGCTAAAACAAAGAAGAAGGAAGAGACAGCAGCTGAGCGCGCCCGCCGCAAAAAAGCTGCTATCGATGCTTTAGACCATTGATCTTCAACCAAATTCAACGGTTTAAAAAATCTTGACTGGAGATTTCAGAATGAGGATATCCACGAGGGCACTGAGGGATACGTTTGCCATCTTGATTGCATTCGCTGCTGTTTCATTTGTAATTTCGCTTTCAACTCCAACATCTGTGTTCGCGCAGGCGAAAAAACCGATCTCCAAAAATGGCTTGCTGGAATCGCTTCAGATTAACGCGCTTTCGACTAAGGAATTGATCGGATATATAGAGAAACGTGGCGTCAGCTTCCAAATGACTGCCGCGGACGAGCAGGATCTTCGCGCTGCCGGCGCGACCGACGAAATAATTGCGGCGGCTCGTGCTAATTATCGACCGGCTGGCGCGATGACTACGAATTCTTCAACGAACAACAACAATTCAAAGCCGCCTTCGAATGTTCCGCCAGGACCGCCGCTGGGAAAGAGTGAAGTCGTAACTCTGCTGCAGAGTGGCGTCGGCTCTGACCGAGTTGAACAGTTTGTCGAAGTTCGCGGAGTCTCGTTTACTCTTACTCCGCAAATCTCAAAAGAGATAACGGCTGCTGGCGGAAGCAAATCGCTGTTGGGAGCAATAGCCAACAAAGGTTCGAACGGATCGACATCGTCAGTGTCCAGCAATCCTCCAGGCAATTTCAAGCCAGGCATGCTCGGAGCCAATGTCACCGATGTTACTAACGACATTGCAGCGCAACTTGGTTTGGCCGATTTAGGCGGTGCCTACGTTGATTCAGTTGAATCGGGCGGTCCGGCGCAGAAAGCAGGATTGCGGCACGGTGATGTAATCACCAGTTTCAATGGGCAGGTCGTAACCGGAAATACTCTGCCGGCGTTAGTAGCTCGGACACCTGCACGCAGCCAGGCGACTTTGGTGATAACCCGCAATCGACGTCAGCAGCAAGTAAGAGTTACTCTCGGCGAATTGACCGAAGTGCGCGGTCCTGATTACGAGGATTTAACGGATCAGGCCACGGCAGCGATTCGATCAAACGATGTTAATGGCGCAGTACAACTGTTGAACCAGGCGATAAAAATGGAGCCCGAGACACCTACAGCCTACGCGTTGCTGGGATTTGTTCAGTTGTATGGTATGCAGGATATGACATCGGCCGAACAATCGATGCGCTCTGCAATTGACCATGGAGGCTCGGCCATATTCAGAGTCTTTCACGATCACAATGGCAGTTTTTCGCAGGTTTGCGTTGGGTCATTGTTTATCAGCAAAACTGGGGTAACTTACAAGAGCGACGACGGCGCTCACGCGCTTGAGGCGACGCGAGCCGACATCAACGAAGCAAAAACGAATGGCATGGTTGGCGCGCAGTACGGCGCGTTTCATATAAGGGCTACCCAAGGCGGAAAGAAGAATAACTACAACTTCGCGCCGTTCACCCGAAAACAAGCTGAATCGGTGCTGATCTTAAAGCTGATTCAAAGCTATCACTAACGCCGATTTTCCATAACAGTGTATAATCAACAGGATGAGCGAGGACGTAAGTTCTCGCTCTATTTTCATTCGATAAACAGAGGTCATCTGATGGCTCAGGATTTTAGAGAGGCGTTACAGGAAGATCGGGTCTTTGTCTTTGACGGAGCAATGGGAACGATGCTCTACGGCAAAGGCATGTACATCAACCGTTGCTATGACGAGATCAATCTTTCCGCGCCAAAAGTGGTCCTGGAAATTCATCAGGAATATATCAAGGCGGGCGCGGAGATTCTGGAGACCAACACATTCGGTGCTAACCGGTTCAAACTGACTCCTTATGGCCTGAATGAGCAATTGGCCGAAATCAATTACAAAGGCGTCAAGCTTGCTCGCGAAGCCGCACGCGCAGGTCAATGGGTTGCAGGCGCAATCGGTCCGTTGGGAATCCGACTCGAGCCGTGGGGACCAACATCGACCGACGAAGCGAAACAGGCTTTTAAAGAACAGGCAGAGGCATTGCTGGATGGCGGAATCGATCTCTTTATAATCGAAACTTTCACTGACCTGAACGAGATTCATCAGGCTATCCTCGCCGTTCGCGAATTATGCAATCTGCCGATTGTAGCGCAGATGACGGTTCTCGAAGATGGCAACAGCAGTTTCGGCACTTCGCCTGAAGTGTTCACCAGACGTCTCGAAGAATGGGGCGCCGATGTGATCGGGCTTAACTGCGGAGTCGGACCGCAGATTATGCTCGAGACAATCGAGCGCATGGCGCACGTAACGAAGAAAAAGCTGTCCGCGCAGCCGAATGCCGGTCTCCCGAAAAATGTCGAAGGACGAAACATCTATCTTGCATCGCCGGAATATATCGGTGAATACGCCAAGAGGCTGATTCAGGCTGGCGTTCGCCTGGTCGGCGGATGTTGCGGTACTACGCCTGAACATATAAAACAGATAGTGGCAGGCGCCAGAATGTTATCGCCGCACAAGGTGCAGCCGTTTATCACCGTCAAGGAAGTCGAAAAGAAAGACGAACAGCAACCTGTAGAAGTTGTTCCTCGAGAATTAAAATCGGAATTTGCCCGGAAAATAGCGCAGGGACAATTTGTATCGTCGGTTGAGATTACTCCTCCGCGAGGCGCCGATCCAAAGGCCGTGCTGGACAGTATCAAGATGCTGAAAGAGGCTGGCGTCGACGGAGTAAATATACCTGACGGACCTCGCGCTCAAATGCGCATGGGCGCGGCATGGCTTGCGCTGCTGGTAAAACAGCAAGTGGGAATGGAGCCGATACTGCACTATTGTTGTCGTGACCGAAATCTGCTGGCGATGCAGTCGGATCTTCTGGGGATGTATGCGGCCGGACTTCGCAATATCCTAATTATCACTGGAGATCCGCCGAAGATGGGTCTGTATCCTGATGCAACAGCGGTTTTCGACGTTGACGCAATTGGTCTGACCAATATGGCGACGCGACTGAATCATGGAATGGACATAGGCGGCAATCCGATTGGTCAGCCGACAGGATGGCACATAGGCGTCGGCGTTAATCCCGGCGCAATCGATCTTGATCATGAACTCCGCCGGTTTGAATGGAAGGTCGATGCCGGTGCGGAATATGCAATTACTCAGCCGGTATTCGATGTTGAAAAGCTGGTTAATTTCATGGAGCGCATCAAACACTGTCGCATCCCGGTGATTGCCGGAATATGGCCGCTGACATCGCTCCGAAACGCCGAGTTTATGAATAATGAGGTTCCAGGAGCCTCAGTTCCTCCGCCGATAATGGAGCGCATGCGGAAGACCAAAACCAAAGATGAAGGTCGAGAAGAAGGTCTGGCAATCGCGAGAGAGATGTACTTACACGTCAAGAACATCGTGCAAGGCGTTCAGGTTTCTGCTCCATTTGGTAAAGTTCAATATGCGCTAGATGTGTTCAAATGAAAATGACAGCACATACTGGCCGTCAAGTCTGGACGCGCACATCTACTGGGATCAAGGATAAAGCTCACTAATCTGGCTGATTTCAGGACTTGCAACCTGCATGACTAGTTGGATTTTATCGCCAGCTTTAACGTCCACAACTTGGCCATGCTTTCTCAGATAGTTGACGACCTTTGGGTTACTCACGTCCAAATTGAGATGAAATTGTGTTGCGATCAAAACATACCGACCAGGCGCCAGTCCGTAAGTAACGAACTTCCCGCCATCACAATTTACATACGGAAATTGTGAAGTCTCGGGCTCAAGGCGAATGACATATATTCTGGCGTTAACCAACCAGTCTCCATTGGAGACAGCACCTTCAATTATGCCACCTTCAGCAAGAACAACCTTAATAGGATCGTCGCCGTTTTCAGGGGAAATGACAACAGATTCTTTCAACAGGTCCTTCCCATTGCGTGTAATATTCTTTGGGTAGAGTCCAACATCCCACACGAAAAGACTCAGGTCATATGTTCCGGCCCAAATCCCTATGGATTCTGTAGCGGTTCGGTCGCTTTCCAGCCTCACCCATTCTTCCGACGTATCGGATGATATCTCTGCCTCGTTAGACGACGGCCAGGGATTGACGTCGGTTGAGTGACGAACTAAGGCAATCATCGCTGTGCCGCACTCCGCTTTAGTCTTGTCACAAGGATATTTGCCTATATTTTTCCGAGAAGTGTCGACGCTGATCTCTACTGTAGGTTTTACCGTTGCAAGGGAAAACGCCCGAATTACCACATTCGAAACATCGGAGTTATTTACACGCAAACTTACAGAACCTCGATAAAAGTTTCCGTCAGTAGAGAGGACAAGTTGATACGTACCACTAGGAAGCCAAGTCTCGAAACGGCGACTCCGCTCATCCGAGCTACACAACACTGCGCCGCTGCGGTTTCTAACGTTAATATCTGAACGGAATCGGCCGGTTTCGGAGTAAGAACCTGTAATATGGTAAAGACGTTTCCTGTGAAGTTGGAAATTAACTTTTATATGATCGCCAGCAGCGATTTGCATAAGCGGATTCTCATCGTTAACACGCGAAGTAGGAACCTGCATCGGCTCAAGCGCGAAGCTCTCGCCATTTTCATTCAAAATCAGATCGAAATAAGGAAATGTCCCAGCAACAAGATAGTATCGGCCTGGGAGCAATCCTTCGAACCGGTACGATCCATCATCCCCGGTTGTGGTGTACTTATCGAGATGGCCACACCGCGCCAAACAGTGCCTTCCATTATCAGAAGTGTAACGCACAAGCTTTACGGGCACCCCGCGCATTGATATTCCATTCTCGTCAGTTACAACACCGGTGATGTCGGACACAGGAATAACCCGCAGCGTTATCCGGCCGATATTGTGGTCAACATCATACTCACTTAATTCAGGATATCTAACCGTATTCAGAACTTTTGAAGTTTCCATATAGCCGTTTTTGCTAACTACAAAGCTGATTTCGTCTTGACGAAGTGTCGGAAAGGAAAAGTTGCCCTGACTATCGGTCACGACCTGATGAGGCAAAAAGTATTTTTCTGTGTTGCAAGTGTCGACTGTGCGTACAGTTGCTGCTGGCACTGGTCTTCCAGTAAGTTCATCTACTACGCGTCCCCTCACCTCTACAGGTCCTCTCCACACCTTAATTATCGCGGGAAAGGAGCAGTGTATGCTAACCAGCCCCAGTTCTGTAATTGGCCTTTGGCTCAACTTCGTATCGATTTTGTCGCTTGCATCAGGAATGACGATAGTCTGATTCTCGGTTTCCATAACATAGCGTGATGGTCCATTTAGGTTGAATACAAACGTAACATCGCTGATAGATTTCACCGGGGAATCGGAAAACAGAGCTGGCCTAAATCTCCAATGTTTCGCTGATTCGACGGCGGCTGAATAGAGCAAAGCAGGACCTGAGATAGGCTTCGCGCTCTCGACTTGCCCCCTTTCGTCAACTATCAATTCGACAACAACCGAGCCGGATACTTTCGTTGCTTTAGCCAACGGAGGGTATTGTGCCTTAACTATATAAATCGCGGTCTTTAGACGTTCTTCTTCAGACAGTCGAACAAACTCGGGAATCTGCTGGGCAGGGACATTCTGAACCGTGATAAACATCGCCATGATTGAAGCCGCAATCAGTGGTATCAAAAATATTAATGCCTTCATATCGCTTTAACCTCTAGCGCCCATAGAATCGCGTGTATGTAATTGGAGATTAGTCGTTAATTCGCCCGTGATTAGAACGTTCCAGGCATTAAAACTTGCGCGTGAATCACACCACTGATTTAACAGCGGGTTACTTGCGGCATATGCTCGCAGCTTCCTCGATATCAGACGCAATACCGTTAGGCTAACCTGCGGCAACTGAGATCGTCATATTGACAAGCAAATAGCTACCACCTAAGATTCCTTCTTGTTTGACCCCCCTTGGCCCTTTTGGATTAAGGTTTATCACATAAGATGGAAAGTACGGCCTCCTCAAGTCACGCAACTTCGTCATTGGGTGAAGAGTTGAAGCGACGCCGCGAAGAGCGCGGGTTGACGCTTCGTCAGATCTCAGATACCACGCGCATCAACATGCGGTTTTTGCAGGCGATAGAGGCCGACAATTACCGTGTGTTACCGGGGGCGATGTTTAACCGCAGGTTTGTTGCCGCTCTGGCAAAGCAAGTTGGAATGAATGAGGATGAGGCCGTTCGCTGGTACGTCGAACAGGAGCAGGCGCATCCCGACGACGATTCCGGATCGTATATTCCACCAAGCAGCAACGCCATTACACTCGCAAAAGAGCCAAAATCATCACGCGGATGGGTAGTCGTTGTGGTGATCCTGCTGCTGGCAGGACTTGGTTACGGAGGCTGGAAGACATGGCCGAGTTTGCGTAGCCAGTTTTCAACTTCTGGCAGGAAGAGTGAACCCGACTCAAAACCAGCGCAGCAACCATCGAAGGCTGCCAATCAGCCGACCCCTCAACCAAATCAGCAACCGGCACCACAGACCCAAACACAGTCGTCCCAGCAATCGGCGGTTACTGATGGTCAGCTAAAAGTTGAGATCAAAGTCATCAACGAGCAGTGCTGGATTCGCGCCAAGGTGGACAATGAACCGTCCCACGATCTGACTTTGAAGACAGGTGAGGTGAAGGAATTCGATCCAAAAGACAAACTGGAACTGTCGATAGGCGAGACTAAGAATATCGAGTTGCGAATCAATGGAAAGCTCGCCCATTTCGACAAGTCAGTGATTAGCCGGGCTATTATCACTCAGGCCACGGCGTCGAACTTTACTTCTGCTCAGTCGAATCCTTAATCCTTGAAAAACTTCAATGCCATCGCTCCGTGTGTCGCCGCACCTCCTGCGCGCAACGCCGCTGCGACAAACGCGGATTCGGTAACTTCCTGTTCTGTTGCTCCCGCCGCTTTTGCGGCTTTTGCGTGAGCTTCAATGCAGTAAGGACATTGAGTAGTGCAGGCGACAGCAAGGGCGATCAATTCTCTGTACTTCTTTGGAATCGCGCCGTCCTCTCGGCCAACTATGTTGTTGAGATTGAGCCACGCCTCGAAATCCTTTGGCGCCAGCGCTTTCATATCTTTCAGTAGTTTAAGGTCATTTGAATCGTGATAGTGATCAGACATTTGGATACCTCCTAAAAAATCGCGGGCCGAATCGCATCTAAATGCGAATCTATTGATACGAAGGTATTATCAAGTGGTTTCAAAAGATTGTCCAATCCCGAGCGGCCATTCGAGTGGATTGATAGTAAACAGGAAAGATTTTTTTAAGCGACCGGCGATGTTCACCGGCCGCCTATTGTAACCGAGTCGGTCCTTCAACACCCGTAATCCAGATAGGTTGAGAACCTATCCGATCCATGGTCCAATGCGATCGTCCGATTCCTGAAATCGATATGAACCGCCGACATTATCATTCGGGCGTTCATATCGATCAATCTGAGCATCATTATGTTGTCGCTCAAATTCAGGTTTGGAATGAGATCCGAAAGAAGGACGTGACGACAAGCCAGCGCCGGGAATTCACCAAGCTTTAACGTCGTCAACAAGCCTTTGCTGCCGAAGACTTCCAACGACGGAGTGCCGGTCTTTCCGTCCTCCATGCCTATATTCATAATCGCCAGAAGGCAATCCAGATCAGCCGTCGCGGATCTTTCGACCCTGGCGCCACCGATGACGTAATCGGTCTGCGTCTCGCCACGATCTTTGGCCTTCAGATATCCCTTTGACAACGCGCCGCCAGGACGAAAGTGAGTAAATGCCGCAGTGTTCCAGTTTTCCGCGCGCACTTCGACCTTCATTAAGGTGTGGGTGCTCTCCGGACTTACTGCTACGCCAAATCCTCCGGAGAAATCTTTAGCGATAGTCATCTCTCGGGTATCAAGAGAGATGCTCTGGAATGTTTTCAGCCGGATTGTGTCGCGGTCGCGAAAAGCCCCCGCGATGTTCGAGAAGCGCTGATCGTTGGTCGACGTCCACGCTACTTCGCCTTTCGCGTCGCTGACGAACGGCAGCATCCACAGATTTTCCTTAAGCGGCCGTCCTATGCTCAAATACACTCTTGTATTCAGCTCGAGACCGCGCACCTTGCGACTGGAAAATATCAGCGGAGTGAACAAAACCCCCTTCGGCGTCATTTTCCCACTCGCCTCAAACGGTTCATCCGAATTCGATGCTACGGGATAATCGCCTTGATAAAGAGGGTGTTCGGTCGAGAAAAGATCGCCGCTTCGATTCGAGACCATCATATAGGCAAAGGTCTTTGGTGTATGCGAATCATTTTCCAGAATTACATTCGCGCGGCTGAGCAGGCTCTTCGACGAAGTCGTGCTGCCAAACACTTCGCTGGCTTTGTAGCCGATTAATGCCGTTTGCATGTTTACCAGGCCAGATGAATGAGCATCGAGCTTATAAGCCTGCTCGTGCAGCACTTGCGCATTACCATCCACCAGCTTAATGGTTCCCACGCTCGCGTTTTCATAGGGGTTAAACAGCGAGAGCGTGCAATTGTATTCCTCGGAAGGGAAAACCGGCATCGAGTAATACCATTTGCCTTCCTTAAATTGCTGGGGATCGGGATTGGCATGAACCGTCGCAAATTTGCCGTTGAAGTTCCAGCGGATATAGGCCGCGCTGAATAGATCCGCGTAATGGTCAAGGCCGCTCGGCTGCATACGAAGCTTCATTCCGCCAAGGAATGGTCGGTTGTCTACCAGGTCTCTGACTTTCAGGACCGTCGGCCGCATTGCGGGAACAGTTACGATATTGCTCTTCGTTTTCGAAGGTAAGACGGTCCGGCCTTCGGCATCGTAAAGCAATATTTCGTATTTGTTCTCACTGCCTCCACCTTCGAATCCTTCACGACCGGGAAAGCAATCGGATGAGAGCAGAATGTCGGTATGATAATTTTTGGCTGGATCTTCGATTACAAACGGGATTGAAACATCCAGCCAACAGGCACCCTCTGTGGCGAGCGCTCGATTCGCCGACGACGGCATAACCCCCCTTGACAAAAACGCGCCCCTGGCAGGGCGTAATGCCGAAGCCGCAAAAAGAGAACCGCCGAGAGAGAGCAAGAAACCACGACGATCGACAGGTTTCATCGGCTACTCCTTTTGGGAAACAGGAACTGTTCAGATTTTGAAAGAGATCATGTGATTGGACAGAAATCGTATATTATCACAAATATAATGTATGTCATTCAAAAAATTGTAACCAATCTGAGCTCTGTGGCGTAGCATGTTAGGATTCAAAATATTGGATGAATCGAAATTATACAGCCTTCATTTGTCGATCTGAAGCGTCCACGTCAGTAAAAAAACTGCATAACCGTTTATCAGTAGCGTTCCGATCCAATCTTGATTAGATAAAAAGCTTTTGTTGCAGGCAGTCTCCTTGCTGAGCAGCGTTTGCCATGTGTTGGTGATGCGAGGTCGGCAATCTGGTCGATTTTGAGGCGGGTACGCTTGTGAAAAATATGCGCCCGGGCAGTTGTCCTAACTCGAATCAATCGGGGATTAACCGATTAGAATGTTAATGCCTTTCAACCCCGATTAACGCGGTTAGCTGTCCGGGCATTATACTGAACACGCGAATCGATTATTTATTCCACGCAAATGCAATAAAGTGGAATAATGAGGCGGTTTGGGTGTTATCCTATGGAAGCCCTAAGAAAAATCTGAGCCAGCGTCGGATCACTGAGCATGTCCAGACCAATCGAAACCGAATTTCATCGTATTGCCATGGAGCATTTACCTGCTCTGTATGGTTTCGCTATGACTTTGACGCGGGAACAAACCGCCGCCGAAGATCTGGTGCAGGAAACGTACTTACGGGCTTTGCGTTCTTTTGAAAAGCTGATGCCGGACAGTAATCACAAAGGCTGGTTGTTCGCAATTATGCGTAACATCTGGTTAAACGAGATCCGCCACGCGAAAAGCGGGCCTCATTTCGTTGAACTGGATCCAGAGAATTCCGTCGAAAAAGGATCTGCGGATAATAGTCGGACTAGTCCTCATGTGATTTTCATGACAAAAATTACGCGCACCGAGGTTCGTGCGGCCATTGAAAGTTTGCCGGTACAGTATCGCGAGGTCGTCGTTCTGCGCGATTTGGAAGGCTTCAGTTATCAGGAGATCGCTGCAATATTGGAATGTCCGGCCGGAACCGTGATGTCCCGGCTCGGGCGGGCTCGGGAAAGACTTCGACTGTTATTGAGCCGTTGGCAGGGCGAAGTGAAAAGTAAAGCGAAAGTTAACGAACTATGATTTCATGCAGGGATTTCATCGTCCAGTTGCCACTTTACCTGGACGACGAGCTTCGCGGCGACGAACGATCAGCCTTTGAAGCTCATTTGGACAATTGCGCCAATTGTCGAAGCGCGATTATTCGGGAAAACGACTTTTTAAAAAGCATACGTGAAGCGCGACCGCTGTATCCGTTGCCCATTAATCTGGAAGCACGCATTCAGCCGATCATTAGTGGCAATGTCGAAACCCGTTCTGAACCGGACGATTCGCAGACAACAGTATTCGCGTCTCGCGTTACCGGAAAGAAGCGTTATGGCTGGATCAGTTTGGCGGCTGCAGTATTAATCGTGTTCGTAATCTCAACAATTTATCTTACCAGGCGTCGCGACGTTCCTTTGTCGAACAAACTGTCGGAATTTGCAATGCTTGCGGTTGACACGCACTTGCGTCATCTGAGGGGGCAGCTTCCGCTTGAAATCAAAACGACTTCACCGGAAGAAATATCGGATTGGTTCGCAAACAAAGTATCGTTCAGCCTGAAACTTCCGCATTATCAGGAATCTTCGGGACAGGAAAAACTTTACGAGCTTCAGGGGGCCCGGCTGGTTGGGTTCAAGAGTGACTATGCTGCTTATGTTGCTTACGAAATGAAAAAGCGTCCGATAACGCTGGTGGTGACATCCAACTCTGTCGCGATGCCTTCCGGAGGCGAAGAGTTGTTATCAAAAGGCATGACTTTTCACTGGGACTCGATCAACGGATTGAAGGTCATCACCTGGTCAGATCGGGGACTGACATACGCGCTGGTATCGGACCTGGACGAACGCGGTCAGCAGTCCTGTGTTGTCTGCCACCAGGGAACAAAAGACCGCGATTTCATCGAGAATCTGAAGCCTGCTCACTGATATTACAGCCATCAGAAACGGTACCCTTCGGAGCGAACCTCCGAAGGGGAACTGGTTCTCGATCGAAAGTAGCTAATCCGAATAACGCAAATCTGGTTATAATACTGGCCGCAAGACCTTATATTTCAAATGTGTCTCGGATTCTGACCGGATAATACCTTATGATCAAACTAATGCTGTTACCACTGTTGAGCCTTTTGATTTTCAGCTCTGTGGCTTCCGGACAATCAGCCGCGTCCTGCAACCAGTTAAACGATTTGATTAAATCAACCTACGATTTCAAACCCTCAAAATTATCTGAGGCGCAGCAGACAGTTAAATCAAAAGAAATGGATAAAGTCTGGGACGCCGTAAAGGCGAAGCCGAAAGAGATGCTGCCTTGCCTCCGTCAAGCTCTGCGAGCCCCGGATGCAAACGCGTGGTTTATTTTCGATGGGAGCGAGTTGCTATTGTCTCTTGACCCTTCGGCGGAATCGAAGGCATTTGAGGTCAGCGCGCTTAACAAAGTAGATCTTGCCGATATCGATACGAAAATGTTTGTAGGTCTGGTAACCAAAAGAGCGGTCGAAGGCTACGATATGTCCGAAGCTGGCTCGCGGTGGTTATCTAATCCAAAGATCAAATACTATCTGCCGCAGCACGGCGCACAGGAAATGAATGCGGCAATGGGAGCTCTGTTTATTTACGGCAGTATGGACGAGGAACAAGCGACGCCGGCTCTATTGAAAGTGATAAATCAGAAGGATCATCCTGGACGAGAGACAGCCTTGTGGTTGCTGACAATGCAGACTACTCCGAATTCGCTTGCTTCATTGAAGCGAATCGATCTGGCGGGGTTTTCGTCTAAAGCTCAAAAGGAAGTGCGCGATACCCTGGAAAAGCCGAGTCTGCTTAAGCCCCGTTCCAATCCAAAGACGACTCGCGAGGAATTCCTGAAAGCTTTTGAGGGAGTGGTAGATGGCCGTTTCGATGATTTTCTAAACCTGGTCGAAAAAGTGTCCGATGGCGAAAAGGATGTAGTCGCCGTAATGAAACCGGAAGACCTGCCATTGATTCGCAAGGTTCGTCGCGTGTTGATCTCAGCGGGGAATCAGCACGTTATCGATTATTACACTACCTTTACTCAGATTTTGATGACGATGGTGTGGAAGCCGAATCTGATAGCTACACGAGACGCTGGCTATTAAAATCCCAAAATGTCGAAATCCTCATTTATCTGTTGCCAAGCCTTCAGCGGATTTTTTTCATCTTCCTCCGATCGCATAAAAAGGTAATACGCTGGGCCATACGATCTGCCGGTTTTCACGTCAATCGCCATCAGCAGTTCGCCAGGTCTACTATCTAACGTTGATTCGCAATACTCATTTTCACTGATCAGATTATAGAGTAGTATGTTGGCAAGATGACGAGCTGTATCGATCTGAATCAGTTCGCTCGTCTTCGGTACGGCTTACTTATTAATAAACAGTCAATCACATAGTCCTGAACGACAGATCGACAAAGTCTTTAAGCGGACTAATTTGCTTTTGGTCCGACCGATTTCCTAGTTCTGAGGGAGATTACGATGACGGATTCTGCTTCCAAAGCTAATCAAGAAGAGCTTCCACAGGTTTTTCTTAGCTATAGTGGTCAGGACGAAATGGTGGACCGTCTTTATCGCGAATTATCATCTGCGCACCAGTCTGGGGAGATAGAGATTTACTTCGACAAGTTTGTTACGCCGAAGGACGATAACTGGCCAGCAGAATTTGAACGAGAGCTTGATAACACTAGCGTAGCGGTCTTATGCATTTCACGCGATTATCTCCAATCGGATTGGGTATCGACGGATTCTTTCGGACTTGACGCACGAGCAAAGAAAGACACTCTTGCTCTATTTCCTATTTTGCTCAGAGCCTGTTTTTGGCAGGATGTCGATTGGCTTGCCAATCTCCAGATATTCCCTAGCGATGGAATGTCGATAGAAGAACATTCCCCACAAGAGCAGGAACAGCTAATTCAAGAGGCCGCAAATCTCATTGTAGAAATGGCGAAAGAGAAAGCTAAGTCTCGATCTAAGCCCGAAACTGAGGACCGAAATCAAAATGTGAAAATCTCTGAAGCTCTGTCGGATTACCCCATGTCTAACCAGGCAAAGGTAATTTGCGACCACGCGCGGAAGATGGCATCGATTTCGGGTGATTCAGTCGTCTCAATTGAGGACCTCTTCTTTGCTGTTTTGGAGACGGGACGAGCGAGTACTCTCGTAAGTACAACGCAATTTCTCTGGAACGTAGTTGTGGGAAGGGATGAAGGCAACGCCTACGTAGAATACCTTCATAAAACGTTTCCTAATGCGGCATATTCGTCGACAAATTCTGTCGTTGATTACGAATCGGTAAATGACCGGGCGGAATATGTAAGTCGCCCTGCGTTAAGCATTTTAAAAAGGGCCGCAAAAGTCTCCGTCGCCACTCTTGCTGAACAGTGGAAATCGTCGATCGACGGCGACCCTCCGATTCATTCGCGTCATATCGTGGCCGCATTGCTGACCCCGGCCGACGAAGAACGCGCTGAAGCTGATATTCTGTTCTCGCAGTTCGGAATTGACGAGACCCAGTTACGAAAGGACTACTACGATTTCATTGCTAAAGAGTGCCCAAATGACAATCTGAGTGCCTGGCTCAACGTACTCGAACTGGATAATAAGGAAAGTGAGCCCGC
>Ga0070741_10008030_pt1 | contig 21430 bp, 18 predicted proteins | sample Coa_R1_4_FD_66440 | JGI IMG/M metagenome (GOLD analysis project Ga0070741, IMG submission 66440) | Surface soil microbial communities from Centralia Pennsylvania, which are recovering from an underground coalmine fire - Coalmine... | ecosystem: Environmental > Terrestrial > Soil > Unclassified ... | reverse complement strand
AGCTCGAGCACCCGATCGGCGCCGGCGGCGCGCGCGGCCTCCGCCGTGCGGTCCCGCGAGCCGTCGCAGGCGACGATCACCTCGAGCCGCTCGCGGGGGTAGTCGAGCGCGAGCGCCGACGCCACGAAGCGGCCGATCACGGCCTCCTCGTCGCGGGCGGCGACGATCAGCGTCACACGCGGCGGCGGCCCGGCCGCCGCCGGCCGCCGCTCGGCGCGCCCCCGCGCCAGCAGCCGCACCAGGAGCGGGTAGCCGAGCTGCGCGTAGACGATCAGCGCGGCGGCGAGCCAGAACGCGATCGCGACCGCGATCACGGCGGCCCCCCGTCGAGCAGCTCGCGGTAGAGGGCCAGGGTGCTGGCGGCGACGGCGTCCCACGAGTAGGGGCCGGCGGCGGCGGCCCGCGCGCCCGCCTCGAGCCGCTCGCGCTCGGCCCGGTCGGCGAGGACCTCGCGGAGGGCCGCGGCCAGCGCCTGCGGGTCGCCGGGCGGGACGAGGCGCGCGGCGCCGTGGGCGGCGACCTCGGCGAAGCCGCCGACGTCGGAGGCGACGATCGCCTTGCCGAAGGCGAGCGCGGTGTAGAGGACGCCCGACTGCTCGGCGTCGCGGTAGGGGAGCGCGACGGCGTCGGCGCGCCGGAAGATTGCCGGGACCTCGCGCTCGGCGACGAAGCGCTCGACGAAGCGCACCGTGGCGGGGGCGGCGGACGCCGCCTCGCGGAGGGGCCCGAGCGACATCCCGAGCGGGCGCCCGACGACCCACACCTCGGTGCCCGGGTCGAGCTCGCGCGCGGCGCCGAGGAGGACGTCGGCGCCCTTGTAGGGGCGGACGAGGCCGAAGAGGAGGACGACCGGTCCCTCGGCGCCCGCCAGCTCGGGCGGGAGCGGCGCCTCCGAGGGCAGGCGGGTCAGGTAGTCGAGCGCCCCGTGCGGGATCACGCGGATGCGCTCGGCCGCCACCCCCGCCTCGCGCAGGCGCTCGGCGCCGTAGCGCGACAGCGCCACGACGGCGTCCATCCGCTCCAGCAAGCGGCGGAAGCCGCGGCGGCCGGGCGCGCGCTCCGCCTCGCGCCGCAGCCAGCCATGGGGCGTGAGGACGCGCGGGCGGGCCGGCGGCAGCAGGCGCGCGTCGAGCCCCGGAAGGGCCAGCCACTGGTAGTGCACGACGTCGGCGCGGCTGCCGGCGCCACGGAACCGGAGCATGTCGAGCACGTGCTCGGCCGCCTTCAGCGCCCGCGGGCCGCCACCCCAGCGGCGGTGGAAGGCCTCGCGGATCCGGTAGCCGTCGGCCGGCGGCAGCTCGGCGTGGGCGAACGGGCTGGTGACCAGCTCCACCTCGGCGCCAGCCCGCGCGAGCGCCGCGCAGAGCGAGCGGTCGTAGGGAGGCGTATACGCGGGAGCGTCCACTACCTGCACGCGCATGGCAAGGGATTGTCGCGTCAGGCGCCGCGGTCCTCGTCGCGGATCGCCGCCTCGAACACCTCGCTCCCGAGCTCTGGCTCGGCGCCCGCGGCGGCTCCGGCCGGCGCCGCCCGCAGCTCCCGCAGGCGCCGGCGCACGGCGGAGGGGCGCAGGAGCCGGGCCGCGCTCGCGCGCTCCTCGGCGCTCAAAAAACCGGCCGAGGCGAGCGCGAGCGGGTAGGCGAGCCAGAGCGCGGCGCGGGCCGCGAGCGCGCCGGCGCCCGAGACGGGCACGGCGAGCTCGCCGAGCGCGACGAGGGCCGCGGCGGCGCCGACGGCGAGCGCGAGGCGCCGCCACTCGTAGGGCACCGGGAAGAGGCGGCGGGTGAACGCGTGCATCAAGGCGAGCACGACCGCGTAGGAGGCGAGGAGGGCGATCCCGGCGCCCACGATCCCGTGCGCGGGCACGAGCAGGAGGTTGAGCGCGACGTTCACGGCGACGCTCGCGGCCGTCGCCGGGAAGCTGAACTCCGTGCGGCCGCTGCGCCCGAGGATCACCACGAGCACGAGGTAGAGCGCGTAGAGCGCGATCCCTCCCGCGACGAGGCCGATCGCCTTGTAGGCGGCGAAGAAGCTCGGCGCCGCGAGCCAGCGCGTGATCCAGGGGGCCAGCAGCCAGAGCCCGGAGGCGGCGAAGGCGCAGACCGCCGTGAACCAGGTGAAGACGAGCGCGTAGGCGCGGCGGGCCTCCTCGTCGTCGCGGATCGCGTAGGCGAGCGGCGGGAACGCGAGCTGGAAGCCCCGCGCCACGACCTGCATCGCAGACGCGAACTTGACCGCGATCGCGTACAGCCCCGCCTCGGCCAGGCCCACCGAGCGCACGATGATGATGCGGTCGATGAAGTTGAGCGAGTAGAGCGTCAGCTCGGCGGGCATCGTCGGCAGGCCGAAGCGGAGCATGCGGCGCAGCGTGCCCCGGTCGGGCAAGAGCGCCAGGCGCCGCCGCTCCTCCCACAGCCGCCAGCCGAGGAAGGGGAGCGCGGTCACGAACGTCCCGAGGAGGATCCCGTTCGCTCCCTCCTCGCGGATCACGACCAGCCAGACCAGGGCCGGGATCGTGACCACGACGTTCGCGACCGTGAGCGCGAAGTAGGCGCGGGCGCGCTCGTCCAGGCGCAGGAGCGCGAGCGCGAACTCCCAGAGCGTGAGCGTCCACAGCCCGAGCACCGCGAGCCTGGCCAGGGCCGCGTCCTCGTGCCCGAGGAGCGCCGACGAGATCGGGGCCGCCAGCGCCAGGCAGAGCGCGGCGGCGGCGCTCGCGCTCCAGGCGAGGACCGAGAAGCCGGTGCCGACGACCGCGTCGCGCCGCTCGCCGGCCAGGTAGTAGAAGCGCAGCAGGGCCTCGATGACGCCGAAGCGGATCACGATGCTGCCCGCGATCACCGCCGCCTGCATCACCTCCGCCGCGCCGTAATCGCCCGGCGTGAGGTGGCGCGTGTATAGCGGCAGCAGGGCGACCGCGATCAGCTTCGAGAGGATGCTCGAGGCCGTGTAGGCCGCTCCGGTGGTAGCGAGGCGCCGCAGGTAGCCCATCGCGCGCGGGACCCCTACCGGATGCGCAGGCCGAGCGCGAGCAGCGCCCAGGTCGCCGGGTCGATCGCGAAGCCGGCGTAGCCGAGGCTGTGGACGATCATCGCCACGAAGCAGGCCGCGACCGCGGCGCTGGCCGCGCCGCGCGAGGCGCCGGCGAGGAGCACGGCGAGCGCCACGGCCAAGAGCGCGAGGTAGGGGACGAGCCCGATCACGCCCTGCTCGGCGGCGACCGTAATCGGCTCCGAGTGCGACGTGGTCGTCTTGGCGCGCCTGATGTGGCGCTCGAAGGCGGCGCCGAAGGACCCCGAGCCGTAGCCCCAAAGCGGCCGTGCCCGCCAAAGGTCGATCCCGCCGCGCACGAGCGGCACGCGCCCCTCGGTGATGTCCGCCTTGGGGCTCAGGTCGCTGCTCGCCGTGCCGCTCAGCGCAAGGTAGGCGCCGAGCGCGGCGATCACCAGCGCGGCCGCTCCCAGCGCCGCCCGCAGGCCGAACCGGAGCCAGGCGACGACGCCGAGTCCGGCGAAGAGGGCGGCGATGCTCGTGAGCGAGTAGGTGAAGGTGAGGGCGGCGACCAGCACGCAGGCGGTCGCGGCGGCGGCGACCGCCAGGCGGGGGTCGCGCAGCCAGGCGGCGGCCGCCGCGAGCGCGATCGCCGCGAGCGCGAGGTAGCGGCCCAGAACGTTGGGATCGTGGAACAGCGAGTTGACGCGGAAGTAGGTGTGGATCTGGTTGGCCGCGATGAGCTCGGTGTTGAAGGTCAGGTGCCGGCTCGCCTCCTGCCAGAAGGCGATGCCGGCGAAGGCCAGCGCCACGGTCCCGGCGACCGCGAGCGCCCAGGCGAGGAGGCGCGGGCGCCACTCGATCTCGAGCAGGAGCACGAAGAGGACCGCGAACGGCACCAGGAAGAAGCTGGCGTTCTCGATCGCGTTCGAGACGTCCTCCGAGTAGGCGGCCTGGAGCGCGTAGAGGACCAGGATCGCCGCGAGCAGCCGGAGGATCCACCGCCGCGGGCCCGCCGCCACGAGCGGCGCCTCGGGCAGGGAGGCGGGGGCGCGGCGCTCGCGCCGCGCGGGCAGCACGCGATAGGCGCGGCGGAGCGCCTCGGCCGCGATCACGGCGTAGAGCGGGATCAGCAGGTCGGAGGTCTGGCCGCCGACCTTGATCGGGACCCGCAGGGGCAGGAGCGCGATGGCGACGAGCGGGAACAGCGCCGGGTAGCGCTCGAACGCCGCCGCCAGGGCGAGCACGAGCGCGGCGACGGCGACGAGCAGGGCCGCGAGCTCGAGCGGGTGGGCCCGTAGATCGGCGAAGCGGGCCTGGTGCCACACGTCGCCGGCGAGGAGCGCCGGCGCCGCCAGAAGCGCGATCACGACCGCCGGGTAGCGAAGGCGGCGGTCGGGAGCGACGAGCGCCGCCGCCGCGGCCCCGCAGGCGATCAGCAGGCCCGCCAGCTCGAGCGGCGAGGCCGTCATCGCCGCAGCTCGATCCCGAAGGGCCAGACCATGTCGCGGTCGCGGCTGGGGAGCTCGACGCGCAGGCGGTAGACGCCCGGCGGCGCCGGGCGCCCGCCGTCCGTGCGCCCGTCCCAGGCGTACTGGATGCGCCGGTGCGCGGGGAGCGGCACGCCGCTGGCCAGCGTGCGCACGGTCCGCTGCCCTGGCCCGACGATCTCCACGTCCGCCGCCGGGTCGCTCTCGGCGAGGTAGAAGCGGATCACGCCCGGGTGGGCGGGGCTGAGCCGCACCGGACGGTGATCGTGCCCGCGCGGGAGCCGGGTCACGCGCAGCTCGAGCTGGGGCCCGCGCGCGTGCAGGGCGACGGCGGCCGCGACCGTCGCCGCGGCGAGCACAGCGGCCAGGAGGAGCGGCGCGAGGAGGCGCGGCCGCGCGTGCGGGGGCTCCGCCGTCGCGGCCCGGGGCGGGCTCATCGGGCCCGGTCGGCTCCCGCGATCACCACCACGTCCGCGTCACCTGCGATGCGCCGCGTGGCCCGGTCCACCGGCTGGACCGGCTGGACGCCGAGGTCCCGCGCCAGCTTGCGGGCGGCGCGCAGCTCGCCGCTCGCGTACATGACCACCGTCTGCTGGTAGGGACGGGCGCTGTTGGAGACAGTGCCGAGCCGGAAGCCGTTCACCCTCACGTCGTCGCTCACCCTCCCCGCGAGCCCGGGCGTCGAGGTGCCGTTCAGGACCGCCACGGTCACGTCGGCCGGGTTCACCGCTCCCGCGCGCGGGCCGGCCGAAGGGGCGTTGACGCCCACGCGGCCGAAGACCAGGATCGCCGCGACCCCGGCGGCGAGGATCAGCCCGGCGATCGCCCAGAGCACCCGCGGCTGCCCGGCGAAGGCCGCGAAACGACGCCAGCGGGGATGGGGAGCGAGCGCCGCGCGCTCGATCGTGATCCGCTCGAGCGCCGGCCGCTCGCTCGTCACCCTCGCCGCGGCGCCCGCGGCGGCGGGAGGCGCTGCCGCGGCGCCGCTCAGCCGCTCGAGCTCGGCCTCGGCGCGGTCGAGCATCGCCTCGCTCGCGGCCATGTCCGCTCCGGGATGGTCAGGCGCGTCCTCCATCCAGCCCCGCAGGCGGGCCAGGTCGCGACGCTGCGAGAGCAGGAGGGGCAGGAGGAGCAGGAGCCCGAGCGCCGCCGCCGCGGCGGCGTAGCGCCCGATCGACTCCACGAGCTCCAACTAGGCTCCCCCTCCGCCGCCGAAGTTCGCGTCGTCCAGGCCCAGGACCAGGGCGAGCGGCGCCCCTTCCGCCCGCGAGCGGACGTCGGAAGTCATCGGCGAGGTCGGCGTCTTGCCCAGCTTCGGCTCGACCGCGGTGGCGAGCGCCCTGGCGTCGCGCGAGTGGCCGGGCGCGAACATCACCGTCGTGCGCTCCATGCTCGAGGCCGCGTTGGCGACGGCGCCGCTGCGGTAGCCCGCGGGCTTGACCACCCGCTTCTCCACGTCCGCGGCCAGGCCTGGCGTCGAGGTCCCGTTGAGGACAGCGACGCGCTCGCCCGAGGCGCCGTCGCGGGCCTTGCCGGCGCCGCCTCCTCCGCCGCCGCCGAACGGGCCGAGGCCGGCGGCGGCCGAAACGGCCACCAGCGCGATCACGAGCGCTCCCGCCAGCAGGTAGCGCGGCGCCACCGGCAGGCGGCGATCCAGCTCCGCCATGCGCCGCCCGGCGGACGCCGCCAGGCGTCCCCGCAGGGTGCCCAGGTTGTCGCGCAGAACCCGAAGCCGCCCCCCTCGCGCCGGCGGCACCGGCGGCGCCTCGCCGCGCGCCTCGGCCGCGGCGAGCGACGCCTCCGCCGCCTCGCGCGCCCGCTCGGGCGCGCGCCCCGCCCACTCGCGGAGGCGGCGGATGTCGCGCGCCTGCTGGAAGAGGAGGAAGGCGACGACGACGAGGCCCAGGAAGGCGGCGATCCCGAGCAGCGGGCCGATCTTGTCTACCAGGTGCATTCGGGGGCGGGCGGATCTTATGGGGAGCCTGCGGCGGCCCTGGCGGGCCCGGCCGGGCGCTCGCGGGTCAGGAGTCGAGCTCCATCGCCGCGCGCTCCGAGCGCCGGCTGATGATCTCGACGACCCGCTCGGCCAGCCCGGCCTCGTCGCCGGAGGCGACCAGCTCCTCCAGGCGCTTGACCGTGGCCTCGACCCAATCGGGGTCGAGCGGGACTGCGCGCTCTGCGCGCACGATCCGCTCCGCGGAGGTGGGCCTCGCCACCTCGTCCTCGTTCAGGAGCTCCTCGGCGATTTTCTCGCCGGGCCGCGGGCCGGTGAACTCGATCGCGATGTCCACCTCCGGCTCGTAGCCGGCGAGGCGGATCATGTTGCGGGCCAGGTCGAGGATCCGGACCGGCTCGCCCATCTCGAGCACGAAGACCTCGCCCGAGGCGGCTCCGAGGTCCCCGGCCTGGATGACGAGCTGCACCGCCTCGGGGATCGTCATGAAGTAGCGGGTCATCTCGGGGTGCGTGACCGTCACCGGGCCGCCCTGCTCGATCTGGGCGCGGAAGATCGGCACGACGCTCCCGGACGACCCGAGCACGTTGCCGAAGCGAACGATCACGAACCGCGTGCGCGGGTGGCGCTGCCCGGCGGCCTCGACGATCCACTCCGCCATCGCCTTCGAGGCGCCCATCACCGTGCGCGGGTTCACCGCCTTGTCGGTGGACACGAGCACGAAGCGGCTCGCCCCGGCGACGGCCGCCGTCTCCGCCGTGACCCGGGTCGCGATCGCGTTGTTGCGGATCGCCTCGAGCGGGTTCGCCTCCATGAGCGGCACGTGCTTGTAGGCGGCGGCGTGAAAGACCACGTCGGGCTTGAAGCGCTGCATCACCTCGAGCATCCGGTCGCCCTCCTTGCAGTCGGCGAGCACGGCCTCGACGCGCGTGAAGTGCCAGCGCTCGGTCAGCTCCCGGTCGATCTCGAACAGGTTCTGCTCGGCGTGGTCGAGGAGGACCACGAGCCGCGGGTTGACGCGCGCGATCTGGCGGCTGAGCTCGGAGCCGATCGAGCCGCCGGCCCCCGTGACGAGCACGATCCTGTCCTCCAGGTAGGCCCCCACCCGGTCGAGCTCCATCACGACCGGCTCGCGGCCGAGGATGTCCTCCACCCGGACCTCGCGGAGCTGGCGCGTGAGCTGGACCCCGCCGCGCAGGAGCTCGAACACGGTCGGCAGCGTGCGCACGGGGATGTCGCGCTCGCGGCAGGCCGCGACGACCTTCGCCCGCAGCGTGCCCGGCGCCGAGGGGATCGCGATCACGACCTCGTCGGGGGCGTGGCGGTCGAGGATCGGGCCCATGTCGTCGGTCGAGCCCAGGACCCTTATCCCGAGCGTCCGCATGCCCCGTTTGCGCGGGTCGTCGTCCACGAAGCCGATCGCCCGCGCGCCTAGGTTCGGGTTGAGCTGGAGCTCGCGCACCACCATCTGGCCGCCCGATCCCGCCCCGACGACCAGGATCTTGCGCTGGTGGCGCTTGCGGACGGCGCGGCTCGGCCGCTCGTACGCCATGCGCACGAGCAGGCGCATGCCGCCCGTGAGCACGACGCAGAGGATGAAGTCGAAGACGATGACGGAGCGCGGCAGGCCGTAGCTGTAGGGCTTGGCGAGCACGAAGAAGGCGACGAGCAGGGCGCTGCCCACCGCCGCCGCGCGCACGAGGGGCCACAGCGCCGGCAGGCGGAAGTAGCGCCACCAGTCCGAGTGCAGGCCGAGGACGTCGAGGACGAGCGCCTTGCCGAGGGCGACGAAGGCGACCGATCCGCCCAGCATCGTCGCGTAGCGGGCCGGGATCCCGGCGTCGAGGAAGCGGAGCTGGAAGGCGAGCGCGAACGCCGCCGCTGCCAGCAGCGCGTCGGCGATGAACTGCGAGAGGCGGCGGAGGGCGGCAGGGTCGTTCAGGCGGCCGCCGAGGCGGGACATCCGCGCGAGTGTAGCCTGCCCGGTCTATGACCCCGGCCCTCGCGCCCGCGCTTGCAGGCGATGTCCTCAAGCCGCTGGTGGACTTCGCCACGAACCTCGTCGACTCGGCGGGGCTCGGCGGCGTCTTCGTGCTCATGCTGCTCGAGAGCGCCTGCGTCCCGATCCCCTCGGAGGCGACGATGCTCTTCGCCGGCTTCAACGTCTCGCGCGGCGACATGACCCTGCTCGGGATCGTGGCCGCGGGCGTGGCGGGGAACCTGGCCGGGTCCTGGATCGCTTACGCCGTCGGCTACTTCGGCCGCGTGGACCTGATCGAGCGCAACCGCCTGCTGCACGTGAACCCGCGCCACCTAGCGTGGGCCGACGAGTGGTTCCGCCGCCACGGCGAGGCGACCGTCTTCCTCGCCCGCCTGCTCCCCGTGGTCCGCACCTTCATCTCGCTGCCGGCCGGCGTCGCGCGCATGGCGTTCTGGCGCTTCACCGCGTTCACGGTCGCCGGCTGCATCCCCTGGGTCCTCGCGCTCGCCATCGCCGGGCGCGAGGTCGGGGACCGCTGGAACGCCTGGCGCGAGCACCTTCACTACCTCGACTACGCCGTGCTGGCCGCGATCGCGGTCGCGATCGCCTACCTGGTGATCCGCCGCCGGCGCGGGGGACGCGCTTGGGAGCCGACGCCCCCGGCTTGACCGCGGCGCGCGCGGCCGCCCTCGGCGCCGTCCAGGGCCCGGCCGAGCTGCTCCCGGTCTCGAGCTCCGCCCACCTCTCGATCGTCCCCTGGCTGGCCGGCTGGGACTGGCACGGCCTCGATCCCGAGGCGCGCAAGAGCTTCGAGGTCGCCGTCCACGCCGGCGCGGCCCTCGCGCTCCTGGTCGGCCAGCGCCGCCTGATCGCCAGCGAGCTGCGGTCCTTCGACACGCGCCGCGCCCTCGTGGTGGCGCTCTCCTTCCTGCCGCCGGCGCTCGTCGGCTACCGCTTCGAGCGCCAGATCGAGCGCCGGCTCGGGGGGCCTGGCGCCACCGCCGCCGGGCTCGCGCTCGGCGCCGTCGCGATGGCGCTCGCCGACCGCGCGCCCCAGGAGCGCGGCCCGGGCGACGCGACCGCCGCCGACGGCCTCGCGCTCGGCCTCGCGCAGGCGAGCGCGCTCGCGCCCGGGATCTCGCGCAACGGCGCCACCCTCGCGGCCGCCCGCTGGCGGCGGTTCACGCGCGAGCAGGCGAACCTGCTCTCGCGGACCGTGGCCCTGCCCGTGATCGTCGGGGCCGCCGCCCTGAAGGCGGAGCGCCTGCGGCGCCGCGGGGCGGAGCCGGGCCTTCGCCGCGCGATGATCGCCGGCGTGGCCGCCTCCTTCGCGTCCACGCTCGCCTCGCAGAAGCTGATCCAGCAGGTGGAGCGCGACCGGGCCCTGTGGCCCTACGCGGCCTACCGGCTCGCGCTCGCGGGCGTCGTCGTGTGGAGAATGAGGCGGCGATGAGCGAGCAGGAGGCATACGCGCGGGCGGGCGTGAGCCAGCGCCAGGCCGACGCCGCGATCGCGGCGCTCGCCGCGCACCTCGGCCGGATCGACCCCGGGCGCCCCTCGCGCGTCGTGCCCCTGCCGGGCCACTACGCGAGCGTGATCCGGGTGGACGAGCGCCTCGGCGTCGCCTTCACCACCGACGGGGTGGGCACCAAGATGCTCGTCGCCGAGCAGCTCAGCCGCTTCGACACGATCGGCGTGGACTGCGTCGCGATGAACGTGAACGACCTGGTCTGCGTGGGCGCCGAGCCGGTCGCGATGCTCGACTTCATCCTCTGCTCGCGCGCCGACCCGCGGGTGTGCGGCGAGATCGGCGCCGGCCTGCGCCGGGGCGCGGAGCTGGCGGGGATCGAGATCCCGGGCGGCGAGATCGCGCAGGTCGGCGACGTGGTCGGCGGCTGGGAGCTCAGCGGGAGCGCGATCGGCTTCGTCGAGCTGGACGCGATCGTCACCGGCGAGCGGATCGAGCCCGGCGACGCGATCATCGGCCTGCCCTCCTCGGGCCTCCACTCCAACGGCTACACCCTCGCCCGGCGGGCGCTCGCGGGGATACCGCTCGACGACGAGCGCCTCGGCCGCCCGCTCGGCGAGGTGCTGCTCGAGCCGACCGTGATCTACGTCCGCGCGGCGCTCGACCTCCTGCGCTCCGCCGCGGACGTCCGCGGGCTCGCCCACATCACGGGCGACGGCCTCAACAACCTCCTGCGGCTGAGCGCCGCGGTCGGCTACGCGATCGACGAGCCGCTTCCCGTCCCCCCGGTGTTCGGCCTGATCCAGGAGCTCGGCGGCGTCTCGGGCGCCGAGATGCACGAGGTCTTCAACATGGGTTGCGGCTTCTGCTGCGTGGTCGCTGCGGCCGACGAGGACGCAGCGCTCGCGGTCCTGCGCCCGCATCACCCGGGAGCCAGGCGGATCGGCCGCGTCACCGACCGCGCTGGGGCGGTCGAGCTGGCGAGCTAGGCGAGCTCCCACATCGTCCCGGTGAGGAAGCGAAGCGGGCGGAGCTTCCAGTCCCGCGCCAGCGCCCAGAGCTCGGCGGCGATCGGCGGGCCGGGCCGGCCGCAGATCTCCTCGACCTCCCGCGTGGCGCAGCGCCCGAGCCTGCGGACCACCTCGAGCGGCTCCGCCGCGCGGTCGCCCGCCGGCTCGGCGCCGCAGGCGATCGCCGCCTCGCGCAGCTCGTCGTAGGGGCGGTAGCCCCAGACCCCTCGCCGCCTGCCGTCCTCGCCCACGAAGACCGCCGACGGGAAGGTCACGCGCTCGCGGCCCTCGGTCTCCCGGACCGCCCCGGCCCGCCGCGCCTCCTCGGGCGGGCTGCGGACCTCGTCGAGGTCGGCCGCGAAGGCCTCCGTGATCGCGTGCGAGGCGAGGTCGATCCGGAAGCGCTCCACGTCGAGGCCCGCCGGGCCGGCCTCGGCGATCAGCGCCTCGGCGTGATCGAGCTTCTTGCGCTCGAGCACGAGCGCCTCCCGCACCCGGCGCAGGTACGAGTAGGCCGCACGCGGTCCCTGCTCGGCGGCAGCCTTGACCGCCTGGCAGACGGGGTAGGTGGAGGAGATCGGGTTGCGAGCCCAGAGCCGCGGGTCGCACGGCATGCGCGTCTCCGCGGCGACGTCGAGCCAATGCGCGATCAGATCAGCGAAGCAGTCGGGCCCGGTCCCGATCCCGCCCTCGGCGTCGCGGTAGCCTGGGCCGTAGCTTCTGGCGAGGCCTCCCATCACCCACCGGAGCTCGAGAGCATCACCGAATTCCCACATGAGCCTGCGGACCAGGGGCTCGGCGCCCCAGGACCAGATGCAGGCCGGATCCGTGTAGTAGCGCACTTGGACTGTCATCGTGCAAACCGAAGGGCCGGGCGGGAAGCCGGCGCCGGAGCGTCGAAAATAGCTGGCGGATGAGCGACGAGGCGACACGGACCCAGCCGCGCCGGAGCCTCGAGGGCACCGTGCTCTCGGGCCGCTACCGGCTCGAGTCCAAGCTCGGCTCGGGCGGAATGTCAACCGTCTACCTCGCCAAGGATCAGACGCTCGAGCGCTGGGTGGCGGTCAAGGTGCTCCACCAGGAGATCTCCGACCAGCCCGACCAGATCGAGCGCTTCCGCCGCGAGGCGCGCGCCGTGGCCCAGCTCTCCCATCCCAACGTGGTCAACGTGATCGACGCCGGCGAGGACGGCGGCTACCCCTACATCGTCTTCGAGTACGTCGAGGGGCAGACGCTCAAGAGCCGCATCGAGGAGGCCGGGCAGCTCCCGCTCGACGAGGCCGTCGCCTACGCGATCGAGATCGGCCGCGGGCTCGCCGCCGCCCACGCCCGCATGCTCGTCCACCGCGACGTCAAGCCGCAGAACGTGCTCATCGACGCGGACGGCCGCGCCAAGGTCACCGACTTCGGCATCGCGCGCTCGCTGGAATCGGACGGGCTGACCAAGACCGGCCGCGTCCTCGGCACCACCGACTACGTCTCGCCCGAGCAGGCGATGGGCCAGGAGGTCGACGCGCGCTCCGACATCTACTCGCTCGGGATCCTGCTCTTCGAGATGGTGACCGGCCGGGTGCCGTTCACGGCCGAGACGCTGGTCGGCGTCGCGATGAAGCACGTCAACGAGCCGCTGCCGCGCGTGCAGGCGCTCCGGCCCGGCGCCTCCGCGGCCCTGGCCGGCGTGATCGAGAAGGCGACGGCCAAGGACCCGCGCAAGCGCTACGCCGAAATGGCCTCGATGGTCGCCGACCTCGAGGCCGTCCTCGAGGTCGAGATGATGCGCGCGGGCCGCGCGACCGAGGAGGCGACCTCGGTGCTCGAGTCGGTCCCCGGCCGCCGCTTCCTCACCTCGCGGCGGCTCTCGATCGCCGGCATCCTGGTCGTCCTCGCCGCCACCGCGGCCGCGCTCCTGATCGCCGGCCTGACCGGCAAGCGAACCCACGGCGGGGGCGGCGCCGCGACTCCGTCGGGAACGCCGATCAGGCTCGCGAGCGCGCAGGCCTTCGACCCCGAGGGGAGTCCGCCGGGCGAGGAGAACAACTCCGAGGCGCCGCTCGCGATCAACGGCGACCCGGCGGACGGCTGGTCCACCGAGCATTACGACGCGACGCCGGTGATCGAGGACTCCGTCGGCAAGCCCGGCGTCGGCCTGATCGTCTCGGCGGCGCAGCCCGCGGTGGCGCGGACGATGACGATCCTCTCGCCGGTCGGCGGCTGGACCGCGGACGTCTACGGGTCCGCCGCGGCGAGCCCGCCCGCCTCGCTTGCCGGCTGGGGGCAGCCGATCGGGCACGTCGCCGACGCCGCCACCAGCCAGACGGTGGAGCTGAGCGCCACGGCGCCCTACCGGCACTTCCTGATCTGGATCACCAAGCTCGCGCCCAGCGCCGACAGCCCCGGCCGCTTCAGCGTCGAGATCGACGAGGTCAAGCTCGCGAGCTGAGCGCCCTCGCTCAGAACCTGTAAGCGCGCTCCGCCGCGTACCGCTCCAGGGCGAGGCGAACGAGCCGGTCGCACAGGTCCGGATAGGGCGTGCCCGTGGCCTCGAAGAGCTTCGCGAAGACGCTCGTCGCCGTGAACCCCGGGATCGTGTTGAGCTCGTTGACCAGCACCTCCCCGCCCTCGCGCACGAAGAAGTCGCAGCGCGCGAGGCCGGTGCAGCCCAGGGCGCGGTAGACGGCCGCCGCCAGCTCGCGCACGCGGGCGCTCGCCGCCTCGCCGATCGGCGCCGGGACGACCAGCTCCATGCCCCCCTCGGCGTACTTCGCCTCGTAGTCGTACCACTCCTTGTGGGCGACGATCTGGCCCGGCAGCGACGTCTCGGGCTCGTCGTTTCCGATCACCGAGCACTCCACCTCGAGGCCGTCCCCGTGGGCCTCGACGATCACGCGCGGGTCGTGGCGCCGGGCCAGGTCCACGGCCTCGTCGAGCTCGCGCTCGGGGTCAGACACCTTCGAGATCCCGACGCTCGAGCCCAGGCGCGAGGGCTTGACCCACAGCGGCCGCCCCATCGCCGCCGCCAGCTCGCGCCAGCCCGGCTCGCCGGCCTCGCAGAACTCGACCTGGGGGAACCCGTGGAAGGCGAGCAGGCGCTTGAAGCTCAGCTTGTCCATCGTGATCGCGGCCGCGAGCACGCCCGGCCCCACGTACGGGACGTCCAGCACCTCGAGCACCCCCTGCACGGTGCCGTCCTCGCCGAACGGGCCGTGCAGCACCGGGAAGACGGCGTCGGCGCCGAGCAGCCCGCCGGCGGCCCGGAGCTCCACCTCCTCGCCGTCGCAGTGCCAGCGCCCGTCGCGCTCGATCACGAGCCGCACGACCTCGTGACCGGCCGCCTCCAGGCCGGCGGCCACCGAGGCTCCCGAGCTCAGCGAGACCTCGTGCTCGCTCGAGCGCCCGCCGCTGATGACCACGACCCTCATGGCGCGGTGGTCGTGGTCGTGCTGCTCGTGGTGGTCGTCGTCGTGGTCGGCTTCACGTAGCGCCCGACGACGATCGTGACGATGTCGCCCTTCCTCGCGCGCGAGCCGGGATCCGGCGACTGGTCGAGCACGATCCCGTCGGCGCTCGCGTCGCTGGTCGCCTGCTTGACGATCGTGACCTCGAGGCCCCGCGAGATCAGCGTCGCCTTTGCCGCTTCCTGCTGCTGCCCGACCACGTCCGGCACGACGATCGAGCCGGCCCCGGTCGAGTAGACGAGGTGGACGCGCGAGCCCCTGCGCACCTGCTGGCCGGGGCCCGGGGTCTGGGCGATCACCTGCCCCTCGGGCTCGTCGGCGTTCCTGCTCTCGGTCTCGACCACGAGGCCCAGCGCCTCGAGCTGCGCGCGCGCGACGTCGACCTGCTCGCCAACGGTGTCCGGCATGGCGACCAGGCGCACGCCGCGCGAGACCAGAAGCGTCACCCGCGAGTCGCAGGCGACCGAGGTGCCGGGCCCGGGGTCGGACCCGATCACGGTCCCCGCCCGGCGCGGCGAGGGGCGCTCCACCGCCCGCGCGCGCAGGTGCTTGCGATGAAGGCGCTCGATCGCGCGGTCCGCCGGCAGGCCCGCGAGCTGCGGCACGCGGACGTCGAGCCCGGTGCTGACGGTGAGCGTCACCGTCGAGCCCTCGTCGGCGCGCGAGCCGGCGGGCGGGTCCTGCTCGAGGACCGTGTTGGGGGGCGCGCAGTTGGGCCGGGTGACGACGGCGGCCCCGAAGCCTGCCCGGGTGAGGATCGCCTTGGCCAGATCCGCGTTCCTGCCCAGCACCGTGGGCACGTTCGCCTGGTCCGGGCGGGTGAGCGCGTAGGCGGCGACCGCTCCGAGCAGGAGGAGCAGGACGGCGAGCGCGGCGGCGCGACCGCGGGTCCAGAAGCGACGGCGGGGCGGCGGGAGGTCCTCCGGGAGCGGGGCTGCGGCGAGCGCGGCGGGGGGCTCGGGGGCGCCGCCGGCCACGTAAGCGGCGGTGGTCCCGCTCGCGGCGTAGGGGTTGGCCTCCGCCTCGTCGAGCGCGGCCAGGAACTCGTCGGCGGTCGCGTAGCGGTTTGCGGGGTCCTTCGCCAGCGCCTTGAGGACGACCGCGTCGAGGGCCGGGGGGACGGCGGGGTTGAGCTGGCTCGGCGGCCGCGGGCGCTCCGAGACCTGCTTCAGGGCCACGCTCACGGCGGAGTCGCCCTCGAACGGCACCTGGCCGGTCAGGGCCTCGTAGAGCATGACGCCGATCGAGTAGATGTCGGAGGCGGCGGTGACCGCGAGGCCCTGCGCCTGCTCGGGCGAGAGGTACTGAGCGGTTCCGAGCACCGAGCCCGTCTGCGTGATCTCCGACGCCCCGGCGCGGGCGATCCCGAAGTCCGCCACGCGCGCCCGGCCCTCGGCGTCGATCAGCACGTTCTGCGGCTTCAGGTCGCGGTGGACGATGCCCCGCGAGTGCGCAAAGCGCGCGCCCGCCAGCACCTGGCGGATGATCTCCACCGCCTCCTCGATCGAGAGCCCGCGCGCGATCAGGTCCTTGAGCGACGCCCCCTCCACGTACTCCATCGCGATGTAGGGGACGCCGTCGTGCTCGCCGCGATCGTAGACGCCGACGACGTTCGGGTGCTGGAGGCCGGCTGCGGCCGAGGCCTCGCGCCGGAACCGCTCCACGAACTGGGCGTCCTGCGTGAACCGCTCGAGCAGGAACTTGAGGGCGATGCGCCGGTTGAGCATCGTGTCCTCGGCGCACCAGACCTCGGCCATGCCGCCCGCGCCCACCCGCTGGATCAGGCGGTAGCGGCCGGAGACGAGCTGGCCTGCCTCGAGCCTCATGCGGATCCCGGCCCCCGCGTCACCCGCCGAGCAGGGCGTCCATCACCTGGACCGCGATCGGCCCCGCCACCTGGGCGCCGAAGCACCCGGTGCAGCGCTCGATCGTCGCGGCGACGGCGATCTGGGGGTTGTCCGCGGGGGCGAAGGCGATGAACCAGGGCTGGTTGATGCCCGCCTGGACGTCGATCTCCGCGGTCCCCGTCTTCCCCGGGAACGGCTGCCCGTTCACCGTCAGGCCGGCGCCCGTGGCCTCGGGCGCCTGGGTGACGTTGAGCATCATCTGCTTCAGCTCGGCCGCCGTCTGCGGCTTGATCGCGACCGACTGGACCTCGGGCTTGAGCGTGTCGGTCACGCGCCCGTCCGGGTCGGTCACGCGCTGCACGAGCTGCGGCTTCATCAGCTTGCCGCCGTTGGCGACCGTCGCCGCCACCTCGGCCATCTGCAGCGGCGTGACCAGGTCCTGGCCCTCAGCGCCGCCCTGGCCGATCGCGACGCGGCCGACGTCGAACCCGCTCGTGACGAGCTTCCCGGCGGAGTTGTAGGGGCCGCTCGGCGCCATCTCGTCCCCCGGGTAGGCGAGCTCGGGGTCCTTGTAGAAGCCGAAGCGCTTCATGTACTCGACCATCGTCCCGGTGCCGAGCTGCTCGCCGACCTGGGCGAAGTAGGTGTTCACCGAGTAGGTGAGGGCGGTGGTCATGTCGATGTTCCCGAACTGCTCGCCGCCGGCGTTCGACAGCGGGGCGCCGCCGATGAGCTGGGGCGAGGCGCCGCTCAGCACCGAGCCCGGCGTGAACCTGCCGCTGTCGAGCGCCGCGGCCGCGGTGACGACCTTCATCGTCGAGCCCGGCGGGTAGGTCGCCTGCGTGGCGCGGTTGAAGAGCGGCGCCAGCGGGTCGCGGTTGAGCCGGCGGAAGGTCCGCGTCTCCTTGACCGCGTTCGGGTCGTACCCCGGCACCGAGGCCATGACCCGGACGGCGCCCGTCTGCGGCACGATCGCGACCACCGCCCCGCCGTGGCCGGAGGCGCCGGGCGTCGAGGCGATCGCGTTCTCGAGCGCCTGGGTGGCCACCTGCTGGGCGTGCGCGTCGATGGTGAGCTGGATGCTCGAGCCGGCCTGGGGGCGCCCGCGCAGCTCGTCGAGGATCGAGGCGAACTCGTTCTCCTCGCCGCTCAGGACCCCGTTCTCGGCGCGCTCGATCCCGGTCTGGCCGACGTTGATGTACGAGTAGCCGACCGGGTGGCCGAAGAGCGAGCCCTGCGGGTAGCTGCGCACGTAGACCGGGTTGCTGCCGCCGCCCTCGGGATGGCTGGCGGCGACCACCACCCCGTCGGCGGTCGTGATCGTGCCCCGCTTGACGGTCTGGTCCTCGATCAGCGGGCGGCGGTTCTGGGGCTTGTCCTGGAGCGCCCCGGCGTCGAAGACCGCCCACTGCGACGTCTTCCAGATCACGAGCGCGAAGAGCAGCAGGATCAGCCCGTAGAGGCGGACGATCGGGCGGTTCACCGCACGAGCACCCCCTGGGCGCGGCGGGCCCGGTCCGAGACCATGAGCAGGAGCGCGAGCAGCATCATGTTGGCGGCCACCGAGCTGCCCCCGTAGCTGATGAACGGAAGCGTCACGCCGGTGAGGGGGATCAGGTCCACCACGCCGCCGACGATCACGAACGCCTGGATCGCGAACACCGCCGTGAGCCCCGCTGCAAGGAGCTTCGAGAAGCCGTCCGGGGCCAGGACCGCGGTCTTGAACCCGCGCGCCGCGATCAGCGCGTAGATCAGGACGACTGCGGCGCCTCCGAACAGCCCCAGCTCGCTCACGATGACCGCGTAGATGAAGTCGGTGTGCGGCGCCGGCAGGATGCTCCCGCAGTCCGGAAACGGCTGCTGGCAATCGGGCGCGAACGGCCCGGTGAGCTTGAGCAGCGACTGGCCCAGCCCGGTCCCGAAGAGGCCGCCGTCCGCCTGCGCGAACAGGGACTGCTGGATCTGGCCCAGCCCGCAGTCCTCACCGGCCCGGAGCTCCGCCTTCGAGAGGTGGCAGGGGTTCGGGTCGAAGGTGTGCTGCCAGATCGCGACGCGATCGTGCACGTGCGCTATGTGGGATGCGAGGAGCAGCGACCCGGCGAGGAAGAGGGCGAGGCCCGCGAGCACGTAGGAGAGCCGCGCGGTCGCGACGTAGACGAGCGCGAGGAAGGCGCCGAAGAACATCAGCGAGCTGCCCAGGTCGCGGATGAAGACAAGCATCAGCATCGCCGCGCCCCAGACGACGAGGAGCGGGCCGAAGTGCTTGAGCGGCGGGATCGTGAGCCCGGCGATGCGGCGCGCCGCGGTGGAGAGCAGCTCCCGCTTCTCGGCCAGGTAGCTGGCCAAAAAGACGACGATGCAGATCTTCGAGAGCTCGGCGGGCTGGAAGGTGAGCGGGCCGAGCTTCACCCCCAGGTAGGCGCCGTTCACCTGCGAGCCGATGCCGGGCAGGCGGGGCGCCAGCAGCAGGAGGATGCCCGCCGTGGCGATCAGGTACCGGTAGCGCTGAAGGGCCGTGTAGTCGCGGACGAAGAGGATCGTGAGCGCGAACAGGACGAGGCCGAGGAGAAAGAGCGAGGCCTGCTTGACGGCCAGCGCGTCGTCTATGCGGTAGAGGACGACGAGCCCGACGGCGGCCAGGAGGGCGCAGAGCGGGAAGAGGTAGGGGTCCGCGTTCGGGAGCGTGATCCGCAGGAAGACGTGCGCGGCGAGGCAGACGGCGAGAAAGTAGGCGCCGTACGTGAGCGTGAGGTCGCCGATGTGCGCCCGCTCGTGCTCGACGATGAAGACCGCCGTGAAGCCCGCCGTCACCAGGAGCGCGACAGGGAGGAGCGCCGCCAGCTCGCGATTGCGGGCGCTCATCCGCGGCTCCGCGAGCCGGCCCGCTCGCGCCCGCCCGCCGGCCGGCCGCCGCCCTGCGCCGGGACGGCGCGGCGCGGGGGCGTGGCGCTCGCCTCGAGGCTCTGGAGCAGGTCCACGGCGTCGTCGTGCGAGCGCAGGGTGTGGTCGACCGCCTCGTCGCGCCTGCCCGCCGGGATCGAGCTGATCTGGACCGGGGCCGAGTAGACCTTCGAGTAGAGGTCGATGCCGAGCGGGAGCTCGTACGGCAGGCCGCGGTAGAGGCTCAGGCGGCCCGCCGAGTCGCCGCCCAGGAAGTAGATCTGGCGCGCGCCGACGACGGCGCCGGCGATCACGGCCGCAACGAGGACCGCCGCGAGCGCCACCTTGGCCGCGGTGCGCCCCCGGCGCCGGGTGCGCTCGCGCGACGCGGCGCCGCCGAGCACCGCGCGGCCGGGCCGGGGCGCGCGCGCCCGGAGCGTCTCCGCCTCCAGCCCGGCCTCCGCCGCCGTGGGGCCGACGAGCGTCTTGCCCTCCGCCTCGTGCTGCGGCTCCGCCGCCTCCTCGACCCGGAACGCGACGACCGTGATGTTGTCGCGGCCGCCCGCGTCGTTGGCGGCGCGAACGAGGCGATCTACCGCGTCGGCCAGCCTCGGCGCCGACGCGAGCACCGCCGCGATCTCGCTCTCCTTGAGCATCGTCGTGAGGCCGTCCGAGCAGAGCAGGTAGACGTCTCCGGGGCGCGCCCGGTAGGTCATCGTGTCCACCTCCACGGCCGGGTCCGGGCCGAGGGCGCGGGTGATGATGGAGCGCTGCGGGTGGTCCTCCGCCGCCTCGGCGGTGAGGCGGCCCTGGCGCCGGAGCTCCTCGACCAGCGAGTGATCCGAGGTGAGCAGCTTGAGCTGGCCGTCGCGGAACAGGTAGGCGCGGCTGTCGCCCACGTGGGCGAGGCTGACCTCCTCCCGCTCGCCGTCGAGGATCGCCGCGGTCAGCGTCGTGCCCATGCCGGAGCGCGCCGCGTCCGATTGGGCGAGCCGGTGGATGCGCTCGTTCGCCGCCTCGGCGACCCGCCGCAGGTAGGCCTCGGGCGACTCGTCGCCCCGCTCGGCGCCGGCGAACGCCTCCGCCGCGATCCGCGACGCGACCTCCCCCGCCTGCGCGCCTCCCATCCCGTCGGCCACCGCGAACAGCGGCGGGCTGACCAGGAACGAGTCCTCGTTGGCGCTCCGCTGGCGACCGGTGTCGGTGCGGGAGACCGGCTCGGCGACGCGGAGCATCAGGCCGGCACCTCCCCGCCGGGCACCTGGAGCTCGAATCTGAACTCGGTATCGCCGATCCGAAGCTCGTCCAGATCGCGCAGCTCGGCCTCGCCGTCGAGCCTGGCACCGTTCAGGTAGGTGCCGTTGGTCGAGTTCATGTCCTCAACGTAGTAGCTGGGGCCCCGCGAGTAGACCCGCGCGTGGACGCCGGACGCGAACGGGTCGTCGATCTGCACGTCGGCGTCGGCCGAGCGGCCGATCGAGATGCCCCCGAAGACGTCGAAGCGCTCCCCGGGCGCGAGGCCTCCGCCGCGCAAGGCGACCAGCCAGGCATCGGTCACGGCGGGCCTCCCGCCCGGCCCGATCGGGTGGATCCCCGTCGCCTCGGGCGCCGGCGCGGCCGTGCGGCGCAGCTCGCGCAACCCGCTCCTCGCGACCCACAGCAGGAACAGGTAGAGCAGCGCCAGGAAGGCGAACTTGAGCGCGACTGCGATCGGGTCCGGGTTCATCTCCTGAGAGCAGCGCTAGCGGGGCGCGCCGCTACCCCTCGATGTCGAACACGAAGCGGGTCGTTCCCAGGGTGACCTCGTCGCCGGGCGAGAGGCGGGAGCTTGCGACCAGGCGCCCGTTGACCTTGACGCCGTTGGTGGACCCGAGGTCCACGATCTGCCAGTCGCCGTTGGCGGAGCGGCGAAGCTCGGCGTGGCGGCGCGACACGTTCGGGTCGGCGAACACGCAGTCGCACTCGCGCGAGCGGCCGAGGGTGGCCACGGGACCATCGAGGACGTAGCGGCGGTCGTCGAGCGAGACGATCGCCCGCGTCTCGACGAGGCGGCTCGCTGGCGTCTGGCGGCGCTTCGGCCGCGCCTGCTTCGGCGGCACGGAGTAGACCATCGTGTGGCCCTGCTCGCCCTGCGAAGGCGACTCGCCGTGGCGCTGCGGGGGCTTCACGAGGCGGGCCTGGATCCCGAACTCGCCGAGGCGCAGGCGCTCGTCGGTGCGAAGCTCGACCTCGGGGCGGGTCAGGAGCGCGTAGTCGTGCCGGCGGGCGTGCTCGATGAGGTAGGCGGAGAGCTCCTGCTCCAGCGAGCGCTCGTAGCCCTCGAGCCGCTCGTGATCCTCCGGCGAGAGCCAGAC